>Ga0182014_10000837_pt1 | contig 41978 bp, 30 predicted proteins | sample 612S2DmetaG_FD_120489 | JGI IMG/M metagenome (GOLD analysis project Ga0182014, IMG submission 120489) | Permafrost microbial communities from Stordalen Mire, Sweden - 612S2D metaG | ecosystem: Environmental > Terrestrial > Soil > Wetlands > Permafrost | place: Sweden: Stordalen | collected... | reverse complement strand
GAGACAAGTCGCGGTTCAGCGGGCAGCCCGTGGTCGCTCACATCCGCAGTCTACCTACGCTGGCTAATTTCGCAATGACATTGTTGGATCGAGCGACAATTTCTTCACAGCTTCCTGTCCCCGGCTTCTCTGTTCAGCTCAAACTTATCAGCCAACCCGCCCCGCGATCGGGCCATTAGGACTGGCGCACCAACATGACGCACCAATGGGAGCGAAACCGGGGAGGTAGCACCAAAAATATGGCGTAAGGCAGCGGTTTGACACCTGCTGAGCAAGCTCAAGACGATCCTCGACGTGAAAGTCCCTCGACGTCCTAGGAATGGTTATGGTGTCCGGCTTACGCGTCGCACTCCCATTATTGGGGGCAACCAGTATCGAACTTAATAAGAGGCTACTGATAACTGTGGTGATGCGCATCCCGTCTGCCCTCCTTTAGTAGCAAGCTGAACCTCCGGTCCTGCCTCGTCTCTCCGTTCTGCCACCTGTACGACCGTTACCTGATTATCCTTAACCTCCAGCCGAAAGCGCTGTCGAGCGGCTGTTCGCAACAACCTTAGACTGAGGCTCTTGGAGGGAGGCGGCATGCCTAGCCCCCCCACGGCACTAACTTCCCAGTACTGAACCGGAAAGGTCTCGGAACTTCCGAGTGGGTGGTCGAGCAAAATCACGAAGTTATAGTTGCGTCTTTCGGGCATCGCACTCGGATCGATGCCAACGGGCACGTATTGAGAATAAAAACGATCTGAACTGACATACTGGTTCTTTCCGAGATCGAGAAAAACGCCCTCAACGGCGTAAAGCCTTGTCGACCTAATCTCGCCTTGGATGTAGCTAACCACGGACCAACCAAGCAGAACCGTCACGATGTACGCCGCAAATCCGCCATTTGCGTTGATAGTGAACTTTTGCAATGGACCTGAGATAGATACCTTGGCGTCTGGAAAAAACTTGAAAATTACTAGGGCGGGGACCAATGGCAAGCAGACGAAAGCTACCCACATGCAGAAGGAATACGTGACTGCTTCATCGGGGTGCATCGTGAGGACGAAAAAAGTATCACGCACTTTCTAAAATTGTCAAGAAAAAAAAATACATAACTACTCTTGTCTGGCGCCCGGCGCCGCAGGTTCGCGCCCGTTCCTTGTATATTCAAGCCCGTAACACCCGATCTTCGGGCGCTAACCTGGGCTTCGCCATATTCCGAAGAGACAGCCCCAGATGTCATAGCTATAGATCGTCTCGCGCCATCAGGCCCACACAGCCCGCGCACCTTACGTTTCCCAGCTCGAGGAGCGTCTTCAGAGCCCATCCACTTTCTCCTTGATCTCATTCCCTCGCCCTATGGTTTCAGGCGGTAGCTATCGCCCAGTTTTCCCGCTGCTTGCAGGTGTTTTCGCGCTCTCACCAGCTCAGCGATCTGCCGGATATGTCCCAGATCGTGCATGGTCCACTCATGCAGCATTTGTTGCAGGGTGATTTCGCCGGCCTCCGGGTGCCGCGCGCGGCGTTCCCCGGCGCTTCGCGGCAAGCTCCGCAGATACTCCACGTTGCTCTCGCGCTGCTCTTCAAAATGGTCGAAGGCATCTTCCGCATTGGCATTGCGGTACAACTCCAGGTACATCTGCGCCTCATCCGGCTCGAACTCCGGCAGTTCCTCACTCACGAACCGGTCCACGCGTGTTCGATAGCAGTGGCCCTCGGAATGAGAAAGATGCGCGAGCACTTCCGCCACCGAAAAGCGGTCGGGCGCGGGCTTCCATTCGGTATCCTCGACCGACAGGTCGCACATCAATCCGCGCAGGATCGCGGGGGCGGCTTCCAACTGGTCGAGGCAGTCTAATCCCAATTTTTGCGTCATGCGATTCATCCTACGATGTTCTCTCCGCCCGGTGCCTCAGAGCCTGCCCTGAGCGAAGCCGAAGGGTTCGCGCCCGTTTCTCGTATATTCGGGCTCGTAACACCCGTTCTTCGGGCGCTAACCTGGAATTCGCCATGTTCCGAAGAGACAGCCCCAGATGTCATAGCCGCAGATCGTCTTGCGCCATCACGCCCACACAGTTCGCGCACTTTACGTTTCCCAGCTCGGGAACCGTGTTCAGGGCCCATCCACTTTCTCCTTGATCTCATTCCCAAGTCTATGATATTATAAAACACAATAGGTCTTCTTAAAGATAACAGTGTTCTTTGACAACCTGACAAGGGCGCGGCTCGTGGGCCATTGCCCGCTGCCGAGTCTGACCAACAAGGCGAAGGCGAAAACCTCCGTCCGGCGATTTGCTGTTGTCCAGAGCGTAGGCGCAACCGGGCCCGACAGACACGCTAACTCCAACGTTTAGAATATTTTGTCCGTAACTACCTTAAGAACCATAGATCTACGAGGCAGAAAAAATTCCAATCGTTTGTTTTCTAGATTTTAGGCAAAAAGCGAGCGTTTTTTCAGGGAAATTCTGCACCAGAATGTGTGCATCACAACCGAGACCCCCATTTGTTCGTGAAGCAATCGTAACTGGTTTTCGGACACGGGATAATCTCGCGTCACCCCCGCGACCCTGCCCATGGTAAAGAAAGAGGGAGAAGCACATCATGATCCTCGAATGATCGCATCCCGTTGCCAAGACCCTGATTTCAAGGCCGATCTCACTGATCGCGCAGTTTCAATTCGGGATGAAGCTTGGCTTGGTAACGCTCGTTTTATTACCGCTGTTACTTTACTGCGGCACCCGCGCGCCATAAGCTCCGGCTTATGAAGCTGAATGCCTTGATCATGTCGCGAGATCAGCCGTCGCTCCGGATACTGGCTGCAGTGCTGGACGTGCTGGAAATCGAGCACCAGACTTGCCTCTCGTCCGCCGAGGCCGTGGAGCTGCTGGTGCATGGACACCATTCGGCGCTGCTGCTGGACTTCGACTTGCCGGGCGCCGGCCAGGTAGCTCGAATGGCCCGAATGGCGTCGCCGCAGCGAAGGCCCGTGGTCTTTGCCATGGTCAGCGCGTTTACTCCGGTGGGAGGCGCGTTCCAAAGCGGAGTCAATTTCGTTCTGTATAAGCCTCTGGTGTGCGAGCAGGTGATGCGTTCGCTGCGCGCCGGACAGGGATTCATGAAGCCGAATCCGCGTCATTCGCCCCGCCATCCATTGGAAACGCTGGTCTACCTGCAGTTCGGAGTGGCGGCTTTGCCCGCCATCGTTCTCGATCTGAGCGAACAGGGTTTAGCGCTGCAGGCTCCGGAGCCGTTGCCGCCGGTACAGAATGTGCCTTTGCGCTTCGTTTTACCCGGGACTTCTCAACTGATAGAAGCGACCGGGGAAGTGATCTGGTCCGATGACGGCGGCCGCGCCGGAGTGTTCTTTTCCGGTCTAACTCCGGCTTCGCGAAGTCATCTCAGGAGTTGGCTGGCGAAGCGCGGCGCGAAGGCGAAAAACGCGGTGCGCGTGCTTCTGCCACCGCAAAGATCGCGCCGTTCGCCGCATCCGTCGCACTGATTGCTCGGTAGAGACGTAGCCAGCTACGTCTCTATCGCCCGCGCGGCATACGATTCTTTCGTGCTAGACTCAGTTTTTCTCTCGCACTGAAAGAACCCCGCATGAGTGAACTTGCCTTCCTTTCAGCCCTATCCATGGCTGAACAAATCCGCCAGAAAAAGTTGTCCCCGGTTGAATTGGTGAACGCGCATCTCGTCCGCATTGAGAAACTGAATCCAAAGCTGAATGCTTTCGTGCAGGTGGATGCAGAAGGAGCGCGCCGTCAGGCTCGCATAGCGCAGGAGGCAGTGGCCGGGAACGAAAATCTCGGCCCGCTGCACGGCGTTCCGATAAGCATCAAGAGTTCGATTGAAGTGAAAGGAATGCGCTGCGAAGCCGGGACCAAACTCCGGGCAGGCTTCGTGGCTGCGCAAGACGCGCCGCTGGTGTCGCGCTTGCGCAAAGCGGGGGCCATCCTTTTGGGCAATACCAACACGCCCGAACTCCTGATGGCATGGGAGACGGATAATCTTCTCTATGGCCGCACCAACAATCCCTGGGATCTATCGCGAACCGCAGGTGGCTCAAGCGGCGGAGAAGCCGCTGCGATTGCCGCTGGGTGTTCCGCAGGGGGAGTGGGCAGCGACGGCGGCGGCTCCATCCGCGTGCCTGCGCACTTCAGCGGAATCTGCGGGCTGAAGCCCACGCCCGGCCGCATCCCGGCGACCGGACACTTCCCAACTTCAGTCGGGCCGTTTGCCTTGCTGGGTGTGGTTGGCCCGATGGCGCGGACGGTCGCGGACTTGAAGGTGCTGTTCGAAGTGATGCAGGGGCCGGATGATGGAGATCCATCGGCTGCACCGGTTTCCGTATGCTGGCCGAGCCGCGATGCTCTGAAGCGACTTCGAGTCGGATATTTCGAGGACGACGGGCGCACTCCGGTGACTGCCGAAACCCGCGCTGCGGTGCGGTCCGCAGCGGAGGCGTTGAGGCGCGCGGGATTTGTGGTCGAAGCGTTTCGTCCTGAGGGACTGGAAGCGGCCCGTCAACTCTGGTGGCAGCTCTTCGGAATCGCGGGCGGAATGCTGCTGCGGCCAATGACCAAAGGGCGAGAGGCTGACCTCAGTCCGATGCTCAAACAATTTTCCAGTTGGGTTGCGGCCGAGCCGTCGCACACCGGTCAGACCTTGCTCGAGACCTGGATCATGCGCGACCTAGTGCGCATGCAGGTGTTTTCGCAGATGCGGGAGTATCCCATCCTGCTCTGCCCGGCCGCATCCATTCCCGCTTTTCATCACGGCGAGCGCAGTTGGAACATCGACGGCCAGACGGTACAGTATCTCGATGCCTGGAGCTACACGGAGTGGTTCAATCTGCTGGGAACTCCAGCGGCAGTCGTTCCCGCCGGCAGCTCCAACGATGGTCTACCGATTGGAGTGCAGATCGTCGCGCGTCCGTGGCAAGAGGAACTGGTGCTCGCGGTTGCGGCCGAACTGGAAGCCGAACGCGGCGCATGGCAGGCGCCGGACATTTAACTTTAACGTTGCATGAGTTGGATTGTCCTCGCCGTGGCGTGATCTTTGCAGTTGGGGATTTTCCTTCGCCGCTCTCAGTTGGAGCGGTCTCCGGTTGTGACATAATCGCGTGAAGCCAGTACGCTCAGGCGGCACAAATTCTTGATGTCAAGAACAGCGCCATCTCAAGGCTGCTCCAGCCGCGCACTTCCAGCGTTACTCGTTGTCTTGTTTGTTTCGGCTGTTTATCTGTATAGCTTCCCTCAGCCGAACGTCTTCTATGCCGCAGTCGTTTTGCTGCATGCGCTTGCTGGCGTCGTCGCGGCTGTTCTGCTGATTGTTTTTCTTTTCCGCTTGCTCCGGGATAGCAGTGTTGCTTCGCGCCTTGGTTGGGTGCTGATCGCCGCCGGATCGGTTGTTGGCCTGGTCCTGATCAAGACCGGAACGCCGCGGGCGGAGTGGACCCTGCTCTATGCTCACATGCTTCTGTCACTCGCAGGTGGTGGCATGGTCTTTGCAGAATGGGCCGGGAAACGCGGCTGGCTGTCGCAAAGCGCCGGCAGTTCCGTCATTCGCTGCGCGATCTGTCTGCTGATCCTCGGTGGACTTGGCGCGGGCGCCCGTTACCTGCGCGAGTCGCACTGGCAAAATCAAGCGCGGATCGAGAATCCTTTGATGCCGCCTGCCAGCATGAATGGGGAGGGCGATGGTCCCGGTGGCCCATTCTTTCCCAGTTCCGCCCAAGTCCATGGCAGCCGGAAAATTCCCAGCAAATTCTTCATGGAGTCCGACTCCTGCAAACGCTGCCACGAAGATATCTACAATCAGTGGTTCAGTTCGGCCCATCATTTCTCTTCGTTCAACAATCAGTGGTATCGCAAGAGCATCGAGTATATGCAGGACACGGTTGGCACCAAGCCTTCCAAGTGGTGCGGAGGCTGCCACGATCCCGCCGTGCTCTACAGCGGAATGATGGATACGCCAATTAAGCAGATCGTGCATCGGCCCGAGGCGCAAGCTGGGCTGGGCTGCATGATGTGCCATTCGATTGCCAGCGTGAAGAGCAGCATGGGGCAAGGCGATTTTTATCTTGAGTATCCCAAGCTGCATGAAATGGCCGCGGCCAAAAATCCGCTGGCGCGTGCGCTGCACGATTTCCTGGTAAAGCTGAATCCGGAACCGCACCGTCGCGTGTTCCTGAAGCCGTTCATGCGGGAGCAGACGGCGGAATTTTGCTCGAGTTGCCACAAAGTTCATCTCGATGTTCCGGTGAATCACTATCGCTGGATTCGTGGCTTCAACGAGTACGACAACTGGCAGGCCAGCGGCGTCTCAGGACAGGGGGCGCGGTCGTTTTATTATCCGGCGAAGCCGTCGCAATGCGCCGATTGCCACATGCCGCCGACTCGGTCCAACGACCAGGGCAACATCGGCGGCCTGGTCCATTCGCATCGTTTCCCTGGGGCGAACACGGCATTGCCAACGGCTAACGAAGATGCCAGCCAGCTCAAAGTTACCGAGGATTTTCTCAAGAGCGGTATTCTCAGCGTAGACATTTTCGCGCTCTCTCCAGCCCGGGCACAGTTGGAGCCGGGAGTCGCCAACCAGTCGGGCCTGTCTACGACTTTTGCGGTCGGCGAAGAAGCGGAGACGACGGTTATTCCTGGCGAGGAAGTTAAAGTTCCGCCGGTCACGGCGCCGCTGAACCGCGTCCAGCCTGTGATCCGTCGAGGAGACACGGTGCGCGTGGATGTGGTGGTTCGCACCAGGAAAATCGGACACTTCTTTCCTGGTGGCACGGTGGATGCCTACGATACCTGGCTCGAACTGAAGGGTACAGATGATAAAGGTCAAACCATTTTCTGGAGCGGAAGCGTCGAGGACAATGGCGAGGGTCCGGTGGAAAAGGGCGCACACTTCTACCGCTCGCGACAACTGGATGCGCACGGCAACGTTATCAACAAGCGTAATGCATGGGCCACGCGGGCCGTGCTGTATGTGCGTTTGATTCCGCCGGGGGCCGCGGATACGGTTCACTACCGTCTGCACATTCCCGAAGGCTCCGGCGATAAGATTACGCTACACGCCCGGCTCTGCTATCGGAAATTCGCGTGGTGGAACACACAGTTCGCGTTCGCCGGAGTTCCAGATCCTAACCAGTCCAACGGAGATGTAACGCCTGATTACGACGACAGAAAGTTTACATTCGCAGGATCTCTCCAAGGGGTATCAGCGAAAGAAGAAAAGATCCCTGACCTTCCCATCGTGGCGCTGGCCGAAGATGAAGTCACGCTGAACGTGGCGCCACATAACGCCCCAGCGCCCCAGCCTAAAACCGTTTTGCGGGCGGACGACTGGCAACGCTGGAACGATTACGGCATTGGTTTGCTACTGCAAGGTGATCTGAAAGGTGCGCAGGCGACGTTCGAGAAGGTGACGGAGATTGATTCGAAGAATCCTGACGGCTGGGTGAACATCGGACGCGCCGCGGTGCAGGAGGGTGACATGGATCGTGCCCGCATGGTGCTGATGAGAGCATTGTCGCTGAGTCCAGAACTGGCGCGGGCCCACTTCTTTTATGCCAAAGTTCTGCGCAACGATGGCCGTTACGGCGAAGCCGCAGACCATCTTCGCACAGTTCTCGCGCAGTATCCGCGGGATCGGGTGGCGCTGAACGATTTAGGACGCATTCTGTTTCTCCAGCGGAAATACGCGGAGGCTGTCAAGGTGTTGCAATCCGTTCTGGCGGTCGATCCCGAAGATTTGCAGGCGCACTATAACCTCATGCTCTGCTACAGCGGATTGGGAGATGAGAAGCAGGCCCACGAGCACGAAGTGCGCTACCTGCGGTTCAAAGCCGACGAGGCTTCGCAAGCGATTACCGGGCCCTACCGCCAACTCAATCCCGAGGACAACAATGAGCGGCAGGCCATTCACGAACATGTGTCTGTACAGCTAAGCTCAGGCCGCGCGAGGACGAGTCTTCGAACCGTGCGAGCGGGGGGAAGTTCGGTTAGCCGAACCGGTCCGGCAGGGGCTTCAAGATAATGCGCAAAACGTTTGTATTTCTCTTCCTGGTTATGTGGGCCGGATCCGTGCGTGCACAGCGCATCCAATTTCGCGACATCACCGCGCAAGCCGGCATTCGTTTTGTCCATAACAACGGCGCCTTCGGAAAAAAATATCTTCCTGAGACCATGGGTTCGGGTTGCGCCTTCATCGATTACGACAACGATGGCTGGCCTGACATTCTGCTGGTGAACAGCGAAGACTGGCCGCGGCACAAGCGGGCGGATTCCACACTAAAGCTCTATCACAACAACCACGACGGCACGTTCACCGACGTCACCAGCAAGGCGGGTCTGGCGATTTCCATGTACGGAATGGGGGTTGCGGTGGGAGATTACGACAACGATGGCTACGACGACATCTTCATCAGCGCCCTTGGCCAGAGCCATCTGTTTCACAACAACGGCAACGGCACGTTTACGGATGTGACGAAGGCCGCGGGATTGTGGGGGCCGAATGAGTTTTCCACCAGCGCCGCCTGGGTGGATTACGATCGCGATGGCAAGTTGGATCTGGTGGTTGCGAATTACGTGCAGTGGTCTGAGAAGGGCGATCTGTACTGCACGCTCGATGGCGCGCACAAGTCGTACTGCACGCCGGAATCCTACAAGGGCTCCTCGGCGCGACTGTGGCACAACCTGGGCAATGGGAAGTTTGAAGAATCTACCCGGAAGGCAAAGTTGTACGATCCAACTTCGAAGAGCCTGGGGGTGGCGATTGTCGATTACAACGGAGATGGTTGGCCCGACATTTTGCTCACCAACGACACGCAGCCAAACAAGCTTTACCTGAACAAGCACGACGGGACGTTTGAGGAAAAGGGAGTCTCGGCAGGAATTGCATTCAGCGAAGATGGCGTGGCGCGCGCCGGCATGGGCGTGGACGCGGCTGACTATGATCGTTCCGGGCGACCGAGTTTTATCATCACCAACTTTGCGAATCAGATGCTTTCGCTTTATCACAATGAGGGCAACGGCCTGTTTGTGGATGAAGCGCCGCGGTCTGAGGTCGGACGCGCAACTCTGGTGACGCTAGGGTTCGGCTGTTTCTTCTTTGATTACGACAACGATGGCTGGCCCGATATTCTCGTTGCCGACGGACATATCGAGAACGAAATCGAACAGGTGCAAAAGCGGGTGAGCTACGCGGAACCGCCGCACGTTTTTCGGAATCTCGGCGGCGGAAAGTTTCAGGAAGTGACGGCTTCTCTGGGAGCCGCGTTTGCCAGTCCGAAAGTGGCGCGTGGCGCGGCTTACGCCGACATCGATAACGATGGGTCGCTCGATGTGTTGATGACCACGAACGGCGGCCGAGCGTATTTGTTTCAAAACGAAGGCGGCGACAACCACAGTCTTCGCATAAAACTGGAGGGTACGAAATCGAATCGCGACGGCATCGGAGCGGTCGTGCGTTTGACCTCCGGCGGGGGTGACGGTAAGAAAGATCAGCAGTGGCAGACGGTTCACAGCGGGTCGAGTTATTTGTCGCAGAGCGAACTGGTGCTGACTTTCGGCTTGGGCGAAAAAATGAAGGCGGACTCGATTGAAGTGCAGTGGCCCAGCGGGCAAGTGGACAAACTCGCGAACGTGCCGCGAAACCAGAGCATCACGATTCAGGAAGGGAAGGGCATCGTGGCGAATAAAGCCTATGGCAAGCCTTGGGGATTTGCTGCGCGTAAATAATAATCGGCCACTTCCACGACTCTCATTGGCGGTTAGCACGTAAGCTCACTGCGGATTTCCGCTGTCTACCTTCGTGCCCTTTGTGGTTAACTGGTTTTCGCAATGACTAGGAAGGCCTTTCTCGCGCTTGCCGGCGTCTTTCTGGCGACGATGGTCATCGTCGCAGCGTCAGCGCAAAACGCGCGGACCGAACCGAACAAGGCCACCGAAGCGGCGCGTCTCAACAACCTCGGCGCAGCGTTCATGAACCAGCAGCTTTTTGAAAAGGCGCTGAAGACGTTTGAACAGGCGGCCGCGCTCGATCCCAAATTGCAGATTGCGCAAACCAATCAGGGCGTTGCATTGCTCAACCTCGGGCGGGTGGATACGGCGAGGAAGTTTCTTGAGCAAGCGGTAAAAGAGAATCTCAGTGATCCTTATGCTTGGTACAACCTCGGCCTGCTGGAAAAGAATTCGGCGAATTCGCAAGCCGCGGTCGACGCATTCCGCCGAGCCACAGCAATCGATGCGGATGATGCGGACGCCTGGTATTTTCTAGGAGCCTCCTACGCGCAGAACAAGCAGTATCCTGAAGCGATCGACGCCTTCCAGCATGCGCTGAAGCTGAATCCACAGCATGCCTCCGCGGAATTCGGGCTCTCTCGCGCGTATCAGCAGTCGGCTGATCTCGCTCATGCCCGCGAACATCTGACCCGCTTCCAATACATCACGCAAAACAAGTTGGGCACGCCGATCAGCCTGGCGTACGGCGAGCAGGGAAAGTATTCGCTCGCGGAAGAATCTCCAGAGGTTGTTCAGAAAGTTCTGCCGCAGATTCCAGTGCGGTTTGTGGATGTAACCGAAGCGGCTGGACTCAGGACGAAATCCTCGGCTGGGAATGCGGAGGATATGGCTTCCTATTTCGGGCCAGGCGCGTGCTTTCTTGATTACGACAATGATGGCCGCATCGATATCTTTTTGCCCGACAACGGCAAGGAAGGCGGAATGTCGCTTTACCGCAATCTGGGCAATGGCAAGTTCGAAGATGTAACCGCGAAAGCGGGACTCGATCCAACGTGGCATGGCATTGGCTGCACGGCAGGTGACTATGACAACGATGGTCCTACCGATTTGGCCGTAAGTCTTAACGGGCGTGTGCTTCTTCTTCACAACGAGAAGAACGGCACGTTCAAAGATGTCACTGAGGCTGCGGGCATCAAGAGTGACGGCCTCAACGCAGGGTTAACTTTCATCGACTACGATCACGATGGAGACCTGGATCTATACGTCAGCCGATACAGCGAAGGCAAAGCATTTGATCCCAGGGACAAGAGCCAGGGCGTGGTGGGGGACACCACCGGTTCCAACTTGATGTGGCGTAATAACGGGAACGGAACCTTCACCGAGGTGGCGCGTTCGATCAATCTTCAAGGATGGACGCCCAGTCTTGCCGCCGTCGGCACCGACTGGAATAACGATCGAGCTGTGGACCTAGTTGCGACGGAAGCTCTGGAGCCGCTAACCATTTTCGAAAACCCGCGCGAAGGAAAATTCTTGAACCGGCAATTTTGGCCTGCCAAAACATTAGGAACATTTGTTGGCGTCGGGGTTCTCGACTTCAATCACGACGGGTGGATGGATTTAGCCTTCACTCATTGGCGCGCGTCTGGTTTGAGTTTGTGGCGCAATAAAGAAGGGAAGAGTTTCGAGCAAGTTCCACTACCCGTGACTCATTGGGCTCGGGCCTGGGGCGTGGCTGCCTTTGATTACGACAACGACGGCTGGGTCGACTTGGTTGCCGTTGGCGAAACTACCGATGGGCGTGGCGAGGTGCGGCTATTCCGAAATCTCGGCCCTGACGGTTTCAAAGACGTCACCGCCGACGTGGGGCTCGACAAGATTGCGCTCAAAGATCCGCGCGCCATCATCACCGGCGATTACGACGGAGACGGCGCGACCGACCTGCTCATCACACAAAATCACGGTCCTGTTGTGTTGCTTCGAAATGAAGGTGGGAACAAGAACCACTGGCTCCGCCTCAATCTGAAAGGGCTTGCCGACAACAAGAGCGCTATCGGGACCAAAGTCGAAGTCTTCGCGGGAGGGAATCGCCAGAAATTCGAGATCGCGGGATCGTCCGGCTATCTGGGACAGAATTCGCCTTATCTCACCGTTGGTCTCGGACAATCGACCCAGGCTGATGTCGTCCGCATGCTGTGGCCGACTGGAGTTTTGCAGGACGAAGTCGAAGTCGCAGGCAATCGCGAACAAAAATATATGGAAATCGACCGCCGTGGCAGCTCGTGCCCCACCCTTTTCGTTTGGGATGGTGAACGCTACCAGTTAGTCGGGGACATGCTTGGAGCTGGGGTGGTCGGACACTGGGTTGGCCCCGGCCAGCGCAACATTCCGCGGCCCACCGAATACATCAAAGTCGATCGCGACACGATCCGCGAGAAAGATGGCAAACTCAGCTTCCGCTTCATGGAGCCTTTGGAGGAGGCGGTATATCTCGACCAAGTGCAACTGCTGGCTGTCGATCATGCCGCGGACTTTGAGGTTTATCCGAACGAGTATTTCGCGAGCAATCCGCCTTATCCGGCTTTCAAGGTGGTGTACAGCGGCGACGCGCGGCCTCCAGCGGGTGCTTGGGATGAGCACGGCCATAATGTTTTGCCCGATCTGTTGGCTCATCGCTACTTCGGCGATTTCGAGCTGCTGCCCTTTGCGGGGTTCACCAAATTGCACAGCTTGGAACTCGATCTCGGAGAACCCTACCACGGTGGCCCGTTCTGGCTGCTGCTGCACGGCGAGATTGAATATTTCAGCGCCACCGGCATGTATGCCGCCGACCAAGCCGGCATTCAGGGCATCGCACCTTACCTGGAGGCACTCGACGCGAAAGGGAAGTGGGTGCGCATTATGGACGACATGGGCTTCCCCGCGGGTGGACCGCGTACCATGACCGCCGACCTCAGCGGTCACTTGCCGGAGGGCACGCGGCGCATCCGGATCTCGACCAATCTGCAGATCTACTGGAACAGCATCCTGATCGATCGCACCAATCAGAATCAGGATGTCCGGCTTACGCCGGTTCCGCTGGCTCGCGCCGAGTTGGGCTTTCATGGATTTCCGCTGAAAATCGAAGGCAACCCGCCGGGCAATGTAATGTACGTCTATGAAAAGGCCAGCCCGACGGGGCCGTACACGCGTCCTGCGGGAACCTATACACGCTACGGCGATGTGCTGCCACTGCTCGATTCGCTCGATGACCGGCTGGTGGTTTTTGGATCGGGCGATGAAGTCGCTCTGGATTTTGATCCCTCGAAACTTCCCGGCCTGCCGCGAGGCTGGGTCCGCGATTATTTTTTTGTGGCCAATGGCTACGAAAAGGACATGGATTTTTGCGCCTACGACTTTGGCAGCGTCGATCCACTTCCGTTTCGCAGCATGACCAAATATCCCTATGCCCCAGCGCAATCATTTCCCATGGATGACGCGCACTTGAACTACATTCTGGAATACAACACGCGTTACATGTCGGGGAACGAGCCGCAAGGCTACCGGTTCGACTACCCACCGCCAAAGTAATAGAGACCTGGAAACCTGGTCGATCGTCTCCGCGTGCCTCATTATGATTTATGCTATTTGATTCGTGCTGTCCCACTTGGAACACATTTCAGCCGGAGGGCTACGTGATTCGATTTTCGCGTCTTATCCTGATTTTGTCAGCTAGCTTCAGCTTCCTGCTCCTCGGCGTCAGCCAGGCGCAGCAGTATCCGGAGAGCATGTATCAGGAAATGCGCTGGCGCATGATTGGGCCTTTTCGCGGCGGCCGAACCCGGGCGGCGACGGGCGTGCCGAGCCAGCCTAATCTTTTTTACATTGGCGCGGTGAATGGCGGCGTGTGGAAATCAAACGATTACGGCCGCACATGGACGCCCATCTTCGATCAGCAGCCAACGCAATCGGTCGGCGCGATCGCGGTAGCTCCATCGGATCCAAATATCATTTATGTGGCAAGCGGTGAAGGGCTGCGGCGTCCTGACCTCGCGGTTGGCAACGGGATTTACAAGTCCACGGACGCGGGCAAAACCTGGACTCATCTCGGCCTGCGTGATGGGCAGCAGATTCCAGCGCTGGTCGTCGACCCACGCGATTCGAATCGATTGTTCGCCGCGGTGCTCGGGCATCCCTACGGTCCTAATGAAGAGCGCGGCATCTTTCGCTCGACGGATGGCGGGAACACGTGGCAGAAGGTTCTGTACAAGGATGAGAACACCGGCGGTTCCGACATTGAGATGGACCCTTCGAATCCCGATGTGCTCTACGCGTCGCTGTGGGAAATGCGCGAAGGGCCGTGGGAGGATAACAACCAATTTCAAGGAACCGGTGGGGGACTTTTCAAATCGACGGACGGCGGCAGCACCTGGCATCCGCTGACTAAAGGTCTGCCCAACAACCTCGCACAAATTTATGTAGCGATCGCAGCCAGCGAGCCCGCCCGGTTGTACGCAACGGTGGCAACGACTGAACGCGGAGACTACGCTTCCGGCGCCGGTTTGGGCGTGTACCGGTCCGATGACGCCGGCGAAAACTGGCGCGCGGCTACGACTGATCCTCCTCCCGCTATGCGAATTGGTGGCGGCGACCTTCCCGTGCCAAAGGTGGATCCCAAAAATCCCGACGTAGTGTATAGCGCAAGCATCGTGACCGAGAGGTCCACCGATGGTGGCAAAACGTGGGCGGGCTTTCGCGGCTCACCCGGCGGGGATGACTATCAGAACCTCTGGATCAATCCCAACGACCCAAACATCATTCTTCTGGTCAGCGATCAGGGGGGCATTGTAACTGTCAATGGCGGGCAGACATGGAGTTCATGGTTAAACCAGCCGACGGCGCAGCTTTACCATGTTGGAGTCAGCAATACTTTTCCTTACAGAGTTTGCTCCGGACAGCAGGAAAGCGGGTCGGTTTGCATTTTGAGCCGGGGCAACGACGGCGAGATCACGTTTCGCGATTGGCGTCCGGTCGCCGCCATCGAGTACGGTTATGTTGCTCCCGATCCGCTCGATCCCGATATTATTTACGGCGGCGGCAGGAGTGAGGTGTCGAAATATCACTGGTCCACCGGGCAGGTACAAAATGTAACGCCGATTCCCGTGAGCAGTGGAAAGAGCCGCACCGACCGGACCGAGCCTACCATGTTCTCGCCGATCGACCCTCACACTCTTTACTTCTCATCGAACGTGCTGTTCAAGACCACGGATGGCGGACAGTCCTGGCAAACCATCAGCCCGGATCTTACCCGTGAAAATCCGGGGGTCCCGGAGAGCGTGGGCGCACTTGCCTCGAAGGAGCCTGACGCGGTGAAACAGCGAGGAGTAATTTATGCGCTCGCTCCGTCATTCAAAAGCGTAAACACGTTGTGGGCCGGGACTGACGACGGCCTGATCTGGACGACGCGCGATGGCGGAAAGAATTGGAGCAACATTACCCCGCCGGAGTTGACTGCGTGGAGCAAAGTGACGCAAATCGAGGCATCGCATTTTGACGACCAATCCGCCTACGCGTCGGTAAGCCGCTTCCGCATTGATGACCTGCATCCTTATATTTACCGCACTCACGATGGCGGCAAGACGTGGAAGCTGATCTCGAGCAGTTTGCCGGCGGATGCGCCAGTCGACACGGTGCGCGAAGATCCGGTTCGCAAGGGGTTGCTGTTTGCGGGCACTGAAACCAGCGTCTGGGTCTCCTTCGACGATGGGGATCACTGGCAGTCCCTGCAATTGAACCTGCCGCACACTTCGATGCGCGACTTGTGGATTCACGAGAACGATCTGATCGTCGCCACCCACGGCCGATCGTTCTGGATCCTCGATGACATCGCGCCCTTGCGGGAACTGGCTGATTTAATGGCGAACCCGGGGGCCTATCTTTTCAAGCCCGAACCGGCCTATCGGGTCCGGCGCAGCACCAATCCTGATACTCCGATCCAGCCCGACGAGCCGATGGGGGAAAATCCCCCGGACGGCGCGATTCTCGATTACTTCCTCGCGCAGCCTGCTTCCGGCCCGGTCACGCTTGAGATCGTCGATGCGCAAGGAAAACCGGTGCGCCGCTATTCCAGCGCGGACCAGCCGGAAATAAGTCAGGAGGAACTGGAGAAGCAACTGATTCCGCTGTACTGGGTCCGCATGCCGAAAGTTCTTCCAGTCAGTGCAGGAATGCACCGCTGGGTATGGGATCTGCACTACCCATCGCCGGTCGCGGCGCGGCACGAGTACCCGATTTCGGCGGTTCCCCACGATACACCCAGATCGCCGCTCGGCCCGCTCGCGGCGCCCGGAGAATACACAGTAAGACTCACGGTGAACGGGCACACTTCCACAGCGCCGCTCACGATCAAGATGGATCCGCGCGTGAAGGCGCCGCTCAGCGGTATCGAACAACAATTCAAACTGGAAATGCGTCTGGCCTCTGAGTTGACTGCAAGCACGGAAGCGGTAATACAAGCGCATTCACTCCTCGATCAACTCCACAAGATTGCGACTCAGCCCAGCGGCGCGCTCGCGGACTCGATCAAGGCTTTGGATCAGAAGGCGAGAACGATTCTAGGAACTTCCATGCCAGCGATTGGCGGTGGCGCGTTCGAACCAACTCTGATTCGGGAGAATCGCGCGGTGGGCACGCTCTACGGCAGCGTGGGACAGTCCGATGCTGCTCCGACCGAAGCCCAAGTCAACGCCGCCGCGGATGCCGACCGTAATCTCTCCACCGTGATGAAGCGCTGGGAGGGAATCAAGAAGTCAGATTTGCCAACGCTGAATCAGCAACTCAAGAATGCCAACTTACCCGAGATCCGTCTGGACTCGAAAGCTCCCACGGAGGAAGCAGACAGCGATGTCGAGTGAAGCCGCGAGCAGCTTCACAACTGCTGTCTCCGCTTGCGAACTGTCATTCCGAAGCATGTAATCGGCGGGTCACTCAGCAATCAAAAGGCTTTCAGCAAATGGCCACTCGTCATCAATCCACTGGGCATCACAGCGAAAGCCTGCATTTCCGGCGATCCGGAGTATCTCTGCCAGAGAATATTTGTGACTGCTCTCGGTCCAGATGGTTTCGCCTTCAAGGAAGGTGACTGACAAGGCCGCTGCAGGGATGTTAACGGTTTGTCTTTTCCGGGATCGAATGTGCATCTCCATGCTGCCTGCGTCCTCGTTGAACCGGGCTACGTGCTCGAATTGCTCCAGCCGAAAGTCGGCGTCGAGTTCGCGATTGATTCGTGCCAGCAAGTTCAGATTGAATGCCGCTGTTACGCCTAGCGGATCGTCATACGCATCGAGCAACTGATGAATCGGTTTGACCAAGTCCGTGCCCAGCAGAAGTGCGTCGCCCGCCTGAAGAGTGTCCCGTATTTGACGCAAGAATTTTACGTCTGCGGGATGCTCAAAGTTGCCGATGGTACTGCCGAGAAATAACACCAGCAGTTGCTCTCCCTCCCTGCGCCGCGCGGCCACTTCCAACAGTCCATCAAGGTAGCCGCGCTCGAAGCCTAAGATGCTGACTGAATCAATGTCGCCGAGTTCACGCTCGCACATGGTAAGCGCGCTCCGGGAAATCTCGATGGGGCAATACGAAACATGCCGATGGCGGCTCAGCGCTTCGAGCATCCAGCGCGTTTTCTTGCCGCTGCCGCTGCCCAGTTCGGCTACCGTGGTCGGCGGAGTGAGCCTCGCCACGACGTCCTCGGAATGCCGTCGCAGAATGCGCTCGTCGGCGCGAGTCAAACCGTATTCCGGCAGGACGCTGATGACTTCGAAAAGCGCGGAACCAACACTGTCATACAAGTATTTCGATGGCAGTTCCTTCTGCCCGGCCTTGGTCAGACCAAGGCGCACGTCGGTGATGAGTTCGGAACTGGCGTTAGAAGTAAAGAGTTGTGTCCGCATGCTGTCCTCCGAAACCGATCAGTTGCTCACGCAGCGAAATCCTGCATAAACATACTGGTAATGGGGCTGGAACCAGTTGCGAAACGAGCGCCGCAACATGCAGGCGGCAGTACGCGCCGAGGCGCCTTTCATCACATAATGCTTGCCGTCGAAAAAATCCGCGGAGTAGCCCGGATAGAACGAAAACTGCCGGAAGCCGTGAAACGGTTCGAACGGGCTCGAAGTCCACTCCCAACCGTTGCCTAACAAATCGGCGACACCGAGAGCGCTCTGGCCATCGGGGAATGCACCAACCGGAGTTGGGTCCCAGTGATGCAAATCGAAATTACCCTTGCTGGGATGCGGAGCAACCGTTCCCCAAGGAAAGGGCCGCTCCGTACCGTTTTCCATTCCATACGCTGCCCGATGCCACTGCGCTTCCGTGGGCAGAGACTTCGCTGCCCAGCGAGCATAGGCGCTCGCTTCCGCCTGGCTCACATACAGTGGCCAGTCCAGCGGCAAAGGGATTTCGGCAAACATTGTGCGCCAATACCAGCGGTCACGATTCCAAATCCAAAATACGGGATGGCGAATGTCCTGCGCGGTTCGCCACTCCCAATCCTCTTGCGTCCAGAACGCAGGATTCTCGTAGCCGCCTGCCGCTACAAAGTCGAGGTATTGGCCATTCGTCACCTTATATTTGTCGATGGCGAATGTTGGGACGTCGACGGTCTGCGCTTCGTACTCGTTGTCCCAACCAAAAATGTTGTCGCACCCGCGCGAAAGTCCAAGCGTCGCCCGTCCGGCGGGAATCTCAATCATTCTGTGAGCAACCGGAGGAACTATCAGTTCAGGCTTACGCGGTCTTGAAACTTTTCGATCAAGCGGCAACTGGTGCAGCATGTACGCCAAGGTTTCCCCATGCATAAGCCGATGCTCGATCGCCACGTTGAGCAATGTGCTCGCGGAAAACTCCTCTCCAACGGAGCGGGAATTCCAATCAGCAGATTCCAGCGGCGCCAGACCTGCATCAATGCTTCCCCGGACTCGCTGGACGTACTGACGTGCATCGGCCACCGAAGGCCAGTCGATAGGCTGGTCGGATGGAAGCGTGCCATTTACCGGATCAATCCCGAAGGCAAACAGCTTGTCGTAGTCGGGATGAAAAGCCTTCAGGGCGAGAACCCGCTCTCGCAGCAGGTTCCAATCGAATGCCTCCAAGTGACCGAGATAAAAAATAATCCGATGTCTTTCTGGAATCGGCCGCTCGTAGAGAGAGCCGGGCCTGACGATGCCGAAAATTTCGTCGGTTCGCACCCGAGCTTCAGACAAACGCTCAAGCAGTTGATGCCGAAACCCGACTTTCTTTTGAGCGACTACCATGTTTCCTCCCAGCCATCGTGCCCCGGCAACCTCGCCTCACCCTTAGATGCCTAACGGCTCAAGTTGGTACAATGATTTTCCGGTGGCGGCGACTTTTTCCGAACCGCCCGGTAAGTGAAGCAGTTACGCGCCGACATCGTCATCAGGAGTCTGCCGTGAGCCCCGAGAACATCGCCCCCTACATCTGGCCGGAATTACCACTGCAAGCATGGAAGGACACCTATGCCACGCTCCACATGTGGACGCAGATCGTAGGCAAAATCAGGTTGGCGCTCTGTCCCAAGCTCAATCACTGGTGGGAAGTGGCGCTCTACACTACTTCACGCGGACTCACAACTTCTCCCATTCCGTACGACCGCGGAATTTTTGAGATTCAATTCGATTTCATCCACCACCAACTGCTCATTCGGACCAGCCAGGGCGAAGAAAACGTAATCGCGCTCGCACCGCGATCCGTCGCCGATTTTTACCGGGAGTTCATGGAGTGTCTGGCATCACTAGGGATCCGCGTAAAAATCTGGAGGATGCCGGTCGAAGTTCCCAACCCGATCGCCTTCGACGAGGATACAGAACATGCTTCCTACGACCCTGAATACGCCAGCCGCTTCTGGCGGATACTTGTGTGTACCGATGAGATCTTCAAGGAGTTTCGGTCCAGCTTTATCGGCAAGTGCAGCCCCGTGCATTTCTTCTGGGGGAGTTTCGATCTGGCGGTGACGCGCTTCTCAGGGCGCCGGGCGCCCGCGCGAGCAGGGGCGGATTCGATTACCCGAGAGGCATATTCGCACGAAGTGATCAGCGCCGGTTTCTGGCCCGGTGGAGGCGACATACAGGGTCCGGCATTCTATGCTTACGCCGCTCCGGAACCAGCAGGTTTTGCCGAGGCGCATGTCGGCCCGGCCAAAGCTTTCTATCATTCGCAGATGCACGAATTCTTGTTGATGTACGACGATGTCCGGCGTGCCTCTTCGCCGAAGACCGCGCTCTTTGAATTTTTACAGAGCACTTATGACGCGGGAGCGAACTTGGGAAACTGGAATCGCCCGGAACTGGAAAGGCCTGCGGCCTGAACTGCATCCATCTCTCTGAGACATGGTTGCGGCTGAACCGACCTGTCGCTTTAGTTGCCGCCTGTCCTCAGCGCAAGAAGATTCTCGATAGCATCGCGCAATCTCTGCCGCTCTGCCGCATCTTCCGGGCCGGTGACGGCAATCTCGCTCCACCGCTGTTTCATATTTCGTTCTGCCAGTTCGATTTTTGGCAGCCTTTTTTCTACATCCGGCTCCGAAACCGCGGCGCGGTACAGGATGACCCAGTTCTGGCTTTCCGTGGCGAGGTTCGAACTCTGCCGCGAACCCGAGCGTCCGGAGTGGGAAACTGCCGGCGGCTGTTCCATCGAATGCGGGGCTTGCTCCGGGCTCCGGAATTTATCGGCGACGGACTCCGGAAGATTTTCTTCCAACCGGCGCGCGAGCCAGGTTTGTAATTCCGAGGTTAGTTGAGGAGAAAGGGAAGTGAACTGAAATCCGAGGTATCCCTCTTTGGACCAGCAGACCGTCGCTTCAGCTTCAAACTTGCTTTCGTTATCCGGAAGGGTGAATTGCACCTTTACCTGGACGCCGGGTTTGAGGGGAAGGGAGCTATTGATTGCGACTCCACCTTCGCTAATGTTCAGAGTCTTGCCGTGAATTGCCGCTATGCCCGGACCGGAAATCTCCGCTGGAATCTCCACCGGGCAGCGAAAGTAGCGGCGACGCTCGCGTACGATCAGGCCATACGCAACCTTCAAACTTCGGTCGATCGAAGCCTGAGAAAGCGGTCTCCTCAGAACAAAATTGGTTCCCGACTTGAAGGCAACAGACGTGTCGCCATCGCTGTCGCTGATGGTGAAGAGCACAGCAGTCCGATTCGAGGGAGACAGCCGTATCTTTTCCAGCACCGCCTTAGCCTGCCCTAACTGGAGATCGACAATGACAGCTTCGAACTTCCGCCGGTTCAACAGGTCCAGCGCAGGTGGAACCTCGAAACATACTTCGGCCGACATGGCGAGTTGTTGCATCGATGCGCTGATTTGCTTAATGGTGGCCGCATCGTTGGATACCAAAAGCGCACTTCCCATCGACACGGAAGGTGCTGGCGCAGTTGCATTCGCGTTACTCATCCCAGGTAGCCCCTTGCTCACAGAGATTTACGTTTGGCAGGTAGCCGCCAAACCTTACGGAAGTTGGCTCGCACTGATGTGCTGTTCTGTCCTTAACTTGTCGGCGTTGGTTAGCACGCCTTTCACGGCTGCAATCAGATCTGCGGAGTCTTTGTCCAGCATTTGCTCTGACTTCTCGAAGAAGGCTGCCGCGCCTTCTTTGATTAGCCTGGCTTCGTTGGCCTGAGACAGCCCGCTCAAAACAATGACGGGAATATCTCTCGTCTGCACCTCACGCTTCAGACTTCTAAGCACATCCAGCCCCCCGACTTTTGGCAAAAGCATGTCGAGCAGGATGAGATCAGGCATGGTCTCCCGAGCGATGCGTAAACCTTCCTCCCCATCTCCGACGCCGATTACCTCATAGCCAGCCTTCACCAGGGCACGTGCATTCGCCGTTCGCAGCATTTTGCTGTCTTCGATAAAAAGGATTTTCATGATTTGTCAAACTCCCAAAAACTGCGTGCCTGGAGTCAGTCACGCGGACCTCCGTTGAGGCGCTCCGTGCTTTGAATCCGGAACGATCTGTGATTTGCTTTGCCCAGCGGAAGAAGCTGTTTGCAGGTCGGTCTTGACTTTCTTAAGTTGGGATAAAAAGACAGCTGCCGTCAGCAGCGCGCCGACGCCGCAACCTGCCAAAAAAAGTCCGAGAACAAGCCAATAATCCATTCCGCGGCTCCATCCCCCCAACAGACACGAGCAGCAGACTGCTGCACCCCCCTCAGAGTGCCAAAACCCCTCAGCCTTCTATTTTGCGATGCACTGGCCCATTGTCCGTCAATTCGAGCAGTTGTCAAGAAAACAGCCCATTTTGTCTGAATCTAAGACAATGCTCGCATCGCAAAAAAGAAACGGCGCTCGAAACCGCGCCCTCATTCGCTAGGCTATGAATTTCTGCATCAGTTTCACGTAGCTGTCCATCATCTGGGTCAACTGCGCATCCACTTCGTCCGCGATAGCCATAACATCTGGCAACAGCAAGCTGAAATCCAGGAAATTCAAGTTTTTCTGCAATGTCCCGAAGATAGTCACCTGAAAGATTCGCGATTCATGCACCAGCATGGCTGGAGTGTAGCCTTGCAGATAGCGCAGCTTGCCATGGGCGACGGCAGCCGCGGAGAAGGTGGCATCGCTGTCCTGGCTGGCGGCGCTGGACTTGCTTAGGCGGAGAGCCAGGTCTTCAATCAGCCTGGGAAGATGTCCCGTGCGGTCCTCATCGCTCAACTGAACGGCGTTGAGGTCGTTGCTCTGTTTCACCCGCGCCAACCAGTCTTGGAGGATATTGGTGGTGCAGCGCTGCAGTATGGCGCCCACTCTCTCCTTAGCCAACTTTCTTGCAGGTTTGCGATTGATGACTTTTTCCCGCACTATTTCGGTGAGCCGCCCGATCTCGAATGGCTTCACCACAACTTCGTCCGCCTCTAGCAGGATGGCTGCCATGGCGCTTTCCACGTCGGGATAGCCGCTGACCAGCATGGTCAGCGCATTGGGTTGGGAGTGGCGCATGGCCGAGACCACGGTAAAACCGTCCCCCGGGTCGGGCATGTGCAGGTCGGTGATGAGGACGTCAAAGCTCTGGGTAGTAATAAGTGCCAGAGCTTCACTCACGCTGGAGGCAGGAACAACTTCAAATCCCTTGCGTTGAAGGCCTTCATTCATCATGGCGCGCACAGCGCCATCATCGTCCACTAGCAGAACTCTATGTGCAGCCCCAGGTTCGGTCGGAGTCATACAGCACCGCCTCTCTTCGCGAACAGTAAAAGTGTAGCATTGTGTTCTGTCACAATCAATGACAGTGTAGGTTCTGGACTATTTTCAAAACTGGTCAATTTTGAACAGTTTTGTTTATTTGCAGGGTTTTAATATACGGCTCAAATCAAGAAGCTGAAAATCATGCAGGGGCCACCTCTGGGAGGGAGGCACCCTGAGAACGGTGCGCTGGATTACCCCATCCCCGGCGCACCGTTTCCACCCGAAGAGGCAACTATGCACGATTCCCCATCCGACAACTCCGCGCAGCCTGCTGGGAACCCGTTTGACAGAGATCCCAGAGGGCAAGAATTGAAACCCGGAGATCGGGTCGAGGCGTTGGGCAATTTCGGCAAGCCGATGGGAACATTCGGCACCGTCGAGACCGTTAAACCATACGGCGTGGAAGTCTTATGGGACGTTGGCGGCCACATGACCCTCGGGCCAGCGTGGATCAGGAAAGCACTTTCAGAGAAGCCGAGTTGATTCGGCTCAGGCGGACGCTTTCCTTTGCCGATGGTCGTGGATCGATCCGTCACGCTGTCGTGACGCAGTCACGAGAGGAAACTTTGCGCAATCGTGTTGGTTGAAGGCTTGCTTCACTTGTGCAGTTGGCTTGCCTGCCGTTGTGGGGCCGGGACCCAGCATAATCCAACCGCAGGCCCCGCATGCCCGCTGCAAAGCTGCTATCTTCAAGCCAGACAAGTTCTCTAGCCATGATGACAGTTTCCTACAGGCCATTGGAAATGGCCAGTCCTACTGCAGCGCCTGGCTGGGACCCATCTCCGGGCGGCCACCGATGTTATAGCGCTTGAGCTTGCGATACAGGGTAGCGCGGCTGATGCCGAGCATCTTCCCTGCCATCGCTTTGTCGCCCTTCACTTGCTCGAAGACGCGCTCAATGGTCGCCCGTTCAATGTCCTCCAGGTCGGTCGAGGAAACTGCGTCCGTGATCACAGCCGGCGCCAATTCGGCGGAATGCGAAGTGGATGCGATGGTGGGCGGTAGATCCCCAAGATCGATAAGTTTGCCATCGCCCAGGGCCACGGCGCGCTCGATGCAGTTTTCCAGTTCGCGCACGTTTCCCGGCCACTCGTATTGCAGCAGGCATTTCATCGCGGCGCTGGTCACCTGCATCGAGCTGTCGGGCGCGTGGCGGTCGAGAAACCAGTGCGTCAGCATGGGAATATCGGAGCGGCGTTCACGCAGCGACGGCAAATGGACCGTGACCACGTTCAGCCGGAAGTACAGATCCTTGCGAAAAGTGCCGTTGCGGTATTCCGTTTCGAGATCGCGATTGGTGGCAGCCACCACGCGGACGTCCACTTTCACTTTCTGATTGCTGCCTACCGGGCGGATTTCCTTTTCCTGCAAAACCCGCAACAGCTTGGCCTGCATTTCCAGGGGCAACTCGCCAATTTCATCGAGAAAAATAGTGCCGCCGCTGGCGGACTGGAACAGTCCCGTCTTCGATCTCAGGGCGCCGGTAAACGCTCCTTTTTCGTAGCCAAAGAGTTCGCTCTCAATGAGAGTGGGGACGAGCGAGCCGCAGTCCACAGCCACGAAGGGACGATTGGCGAAGGAGCCGCGGAAGTGAATGGCTCGCGCCACGAGTTCTTTGCCGGTGCCGCTCTCGCCGGTGATCAGCACCGGCGTACGAGTGTCTTTGAGGCGCGAGATCATGCGCAGCACGTCCTGGATCTTGGCCGAAGAACCGACGATGCCGTGCAGGTCGCTTTCGGTATCCACGCGCTCGCGCAGAAATTGGTTCTCTTCGACCAAATGAACTTTTTCGGCCATCCGGCGCAAGAATAGACGCAGTTCTTCCAGCGGAGAAAAGGGTTTGCCGATGTAGTCGTAGGCGCCCAGCTTCATGGCCTGTACGGCGGTCTCAATCGAGCCATGCCCGGTCATGACGGCCACTTCGGTGCGCGGAAGCAGCTTCTTCACTTTCTCCAGAAACTCGAGGCCGGACATATTGGGCATGACCATGTCGGTGAGAATCATATGCGCGGGATGCTCTTCGAGCAGGGCCAGCGCGGTCTCGCCGCTGTTGGCTTCCAGGCAGGTAAAGCCGAGAGCCTCGCCCACGGTCATGCACAGCCGGCGGATGCTCTGCTCGTCGTCAACAATCAGCAAACGAATACGTAAGTCTTCACTCACAGTGCCTTCCCTATCGTATTCTCAATGACGGAAAGGAATTGTTGAACCCGGAAGGGTTTCTCCACGCAAGGTGCGCCGGTCCTGCGCAAGGTGGCGACCGTCTCTTCGTTGGCAATGTCGCCGGTGATGAAGACGATGCGCTTCGCCATATCGGGGCGGTGCCGGCTCAACCAGGCGTGCACGTCGGCGCCGTCCACGCCGCCGGGCGTGCGCATATCCGAGACCACGCCGAGAAACTGCCCGGACTCGAGCAGTCGCAGCCCCTCAGCACCGGACTCGGTGGACACGACGGTGTAGCCGCTGCGCTCCAGGGCGGCGCGGACGTATGCCATGACTGCGGGTTCGTCCTCGATGAGCAGCACGGGTAAAGTAGCGTTCATGACAGGCTGTGCAGTGGTCATGTTTGTGTAGCTCCTGCGGCGGCCCCAGTTGAGGCCGTTGCCGAAATAGTGGGCAGGCGCACGATAAACGTCGCGCCTTCCCCACCTTCATTGTTGTGACATAGAATCTCGCCGGCGTGCTCGCGCACAATACCATAGCAGATGCTCAGGCCCAGGCCGGTACCCTTACCAATTTCTTTGGTCGTAAAGAATGGATCGAAGATGCGCTCCGGAAAGGAGATGCCGTAACCGTTATCCCGAAATGAGATCTCTACGAATCCTCCGAGGTTCCTGGTTCTGATTTCGATGCTTGCAGGCCGGCCGTTATCGCGCACCGCATCGTAGGCATTGTTCAGAATGTTGAGGAACACTTGTTGCAACTGGTGCGCGTCGCCAATCACCTCAGGCAATTCCGGGTCCAGTTGCTCCACCACCTTAACTCCGCGGCTGTGGAAGTCGTAGGCACGCAACTGCACGGTGCGGCTGAGAATGCTATTGATCTGTACGGGCTTGGGCTGCGGCGGCACCTGCCGGGCGAAGCTTAGCAGGTTCTGCACGATCTGCTTGGTGCGCTGCGCTTCCTGCAGGATGATGCGCAGGTCTTTGTGGGCGCTTTCCGGGACTTCGGGATTTTCCATCAGCAGGTCGGCAAAACCAAGTATCGCGGTCAGCGGGTTGTTGACTTCATGAGCCACTCCGGCGACTAACTGCCCCACCGCCGCCAGTTTCTCGGCGTGCAGCAGCTTGGCTTGAAGCGTTGCTGCATCGCTGATGTCGCTCATGACGACGACGATGCTCGCGACGTTTCCCTGCTCATCGCGCATGGGGCTCAAATTCATGGAGAAGTATCCGACTCGCCCTTCGCCATGCAAAATCTGCACTTCAAGATTGTCGACCTGCTGGCCGGCCAAGGTGGACGCGAAAGCCTCATTGAGCGCCGGGCGCCGGGCCGGAACGATAAACTCTTCCAAGGGCCGGCTCAACAGTTGGTTCTGCTGATACCCCATGTCATACCAACGCCGGTTCGCGTAGCTGACAAGTCCCGCAGTATCCGCGACCAGGATCAGGCTCTGGGTATTATTCAGAATCTTGCCGGAAAAATCGCGCTCGCGCTGCAATTCGGATTGAAAAGTCCTCAGGCCGCTGATGTCCAACATGACGCCGCGGTACTGAACGATGCGTTGCTGGGCATCGCGGAGGGCAAAAGCATTGATCAACACGTGGACGTGCGATCCGTCGCGGCGGCAAAGAGTCTGCTCGTGGTTCCGCACCGCGCCGTACTGCTGCATCTGCCCGGCAAGTTCCGCGTACTGTTCGGCGGAAAAACAGACTTGGGTGCGGAAGTCGGCTTGCAGAAGGTCCTCCCGGTTGCGGTACCCGAGAATCCGGACCAGGGCGTCATTGACCTCGATGAAGCGCCCATCCGGGGACGAGAAAAATACTCCTTCCTGAATACTGTCAAAGAGTTCGCGGTAGCGGCGTTCCGCCTCGCGGCGGTCGGTAATGTCCTTGAGCACGTGGATGGTCTGGAGACCCTCGCTGTTGGCTCCTTCCACCCGTGATGTCGAAACCAGATAAGTTCGGTCCAGAACGGGGAGAACGTATTCATCCGCGGCTGCATCCCCCGTCGAACGGCAGAACGGACAGGAGTGCAGGGGCGCATCGTTCCCCATAGCCAACAGGGCGCCCATGCTGACGCCTATAAGTTCATGCGGCTGAACTCCGATGAAATCGGCCAGAGAACGGTTTACCCGCAGAACATGATCGGATTGGTCATGGGCGACGATGAAGTCGGTGATGGCATCAAAGATCTCGATCCAGTGCCGGTTTGCCCGGTCCATGCTGGTGAAAAGCCGGGCATTTTCCAGGGCAACCGAGGCTTGGGCGGCGATAGCCTGCAGGAGTTGCTCGTCCTCCTCCTGCAAAGGCTTGCCGCGATTCGCGAGACACAAAACACCTACCAGATCGCCCGACGAACCCAGCAGCCGGATCACGTTGCAGTCACGCCACTGCAAGAGTGAACTCAGTTCAGGGCCGAACAAGTCAATCGCGCTCGCCGAGACGATTGTCGAAGTCTGCCGGGCCAAGGCATCGACCAGAGCGTGATCAACCTTGCGCAGTAAGGAGCTTGCTGGGTGGCCATGAGTTGGCAATCCATGGAGCACCAGTGTTTCCAGGACCGAGCCATTTTGGACAGCGAAGGCGGCGTCTTGCGCGCCCATCAGGTCGACGGCGCGGGTAACAAAATTCCGGGCACATTCAGGAAACCGGAGCTGAGAGTTCAACTCCAGTGCGAGTCCCTTCAAAGATTCGGCGCGGCGGCGGTGTTGCTCGGAGGTGTAGAGATTATGAGTCGCCTCCAGGGTCACCGCGACATGAGCCGCCAATGCCTGTGCCGAACGTACGTTCTCCCGCGAGATTCCGGCGCCGTCCAGGCGGTCGAGTACTCCCAGCAAGCCCAACAGGCGTCCCCCGGCTCCCAATAGCGGGACGGCGAGAAGTTGGCGCACCTTGAACTTCGCGATCACCTCCAGATTGGCGCCTGGCACCTTGGAGGGATTATTGGTCCAGAACGGCTCTTTGTTGAACAGGGCGCGGCTGGCGGCGCCCTCAGGAAAAATCTCGTCCACCGGGCCGGGCTTGCCATTTTCCGCGCCCCACTGAACGTGAAACGCGGCGCCCTCGAGCAACCCGACAAAGGCCCGGCCAAAACCCAGGAAGTCGGCGGCGCGAACCACGAACTGCCGCAAGAACTCTTCGAGATTTCCGACCGAGCTCAGTTCCGAAAGAATGTCGAGGAGTTGGTGCAGTTCATGAGCCTGAGCGTGGGCAGTTCCGTAAAGTTCGGCATTGGCGATGGCGACCGCTCCAAACCCCGCCACCGCCGAGAGCAACGACTTCTCCTCCTGGCTGAAAGCGCCTTCCGCCCGTGGGTAGACGAGAATCGCACCCTCCGCGCGCGAAGTGCGAATGGGCGCGGCCAACAGCATCCCGGCGGGAACCAGTTCGCCGAGAGCGTGCGCGACAGGATCGATGGCAACCGTGATGGGCCCGCCGGCAGCAACCGCGCGCGCGGCAAGATCGGCGGCGAATTGCAGACCCTTGCCTTCAAAACGGGCCCGGGCGGAAGTTGCCAGTTGGGAAGATTCAGCGGCCACGGCGCGAAGTGCGACGGTCGTTCCCTGGCGTAAGAGAATGCATACCAGCCGGGCGCGCAGCAGAACCCGCAAGCGATCCGCCATGGCGCCGGCCACCGCGGAAGCGTCGGGCACGGCGTGCAACGCGTGTGCGACTTCCACCAGAATCTCGGCGCGGCGATGCTCTTCCCGCGATACCTGGGTCAAGCGGCTGGCTTCCAACAAGCTGCCTAATTGGCCGGCCAGAATGGTCGCTTTGGCGGCCAGATCGTCGTTGAAATAATCCGCTTCCGAGGCCTGCAGGAACACCGCTGCCCCGATCACTTCGCCGGAGACGACGAGAGGCGCCGCCATCAGCGATTTGGCGCGAAACTCAGCGGCCATGGGATACGGGCCCGGAAGCGGATCACTCAAATACAAAGTCTTGCGCTGACGAATCGACTCTGCGGCTACCGCGCTCTCTCTCGTCTTCAGTCGTCGGCCGGGAAAATCGGCAGCCATCAATCCGTCCGCTTCCGCGCCCACCAGTTCCTCGGGAGAATCACAACGCCAGAAGTAGGCGCCATCCACCTGAAAGAACCCGCGCGTAGCCTGGCAGAAGAGGCGGATCAGGGCCGGGGCTGGAGTCCCTTGAGCAGCCGCCTCGGAGAATTGCAGAAGCAGTTTCTGAAAAGCATCATCCGAGCGAGGGCCGTTTTTTTTCAGCACTGTCGAATTTCCAGCATGCATCGTCAGAAAGCCACCGCCTAGCACTGCCAAAACCACAAGTAATTGATTATACAGGAAAAATAGACTCCCATCTCAATTTGAGTCAAGCGAATAACGTCTGAGGTGCCGAAATGGGAAATCTTGGCTAACTGTCTCACCCTGAGAGGAGAAGGAGCGAATGAGACGGATTAGAGGCTTGGAATTGCGCCCGGCTTGCAGGAGAGACCGACGTAACTTGCTGATTAAGCAGTTGCTACTTACCATTTAATCGCAGATGCGCAGATCTCCCCGGGTGGCAATGGCATTGCTGTTGGAAACAAGGTGCGATCAGGAGGAGCAGTGTCTCTCCGAAAGATGCGACGGTGGGCCACGACTGCCCTATTGGCGGCGGTGACGTTTGCGGCAACATTCCAACCCTTGCCCGCGGTCGCCCAGGGAGAACTTTCACGGAAGACGAAAACGAAAGTAGCCCCCACTTATCCGGAACTTGCGCGGCGATTGAATATCACGGGCACAGTCAAAATGCTGGTGGTGGTTACGGCTAGCGGCAATGTGAAAAATGCCAAGGTGCTCGGCGGGAACCCGGTTCTGGTGAACGCCGCCGTCGATGCCTTGAAGAAGTGGAAATTTGAACCGAGCGATTCCGAGAGCAGCGGAACCGTTGAGTTCAAGTTTCAACCACAAGACTAGCCGGTCCAGGATTCCCTGGAAAACTGGACTGGCTTAGAGGATTTACCAGGCTTAGATCAGATTCAGTCATGGGCCTGGGAGCCCAGCGCAGGAAGAACGCACCCAAGCGGAGGAACAGCGAATGACGATCGGCAAGAAACTCTACCTGAACTTCGGAGCCGTCCTTGCGATGGTCGTGGTGCTGTTCCTGATCAATCTCATCGCCGTGCAACGGGAGCATAGCGCCAAGGCCGCGGCTTCCCAGGCATTGCAAATGGCCGAAACCACCGACAAAATCCGCTTCCAGATGATGCAGAACCGCCTGTATCTGAGCAACTACCTGCTCAGCGGCGATACTCGCGAGGTCGATCGGTTAAATGATGGCATGCGTTTACTGGGGGAAAGGCTGCAGACCGGCCAGGGCCTTACCACATCCGAGCAGCAGCGGAGAGCCCTGGAGAAAGTACAAACCAGCGAGCAGAACTGGGCACACGACTTTGCCGGCCCGCTGATGGATAAGCGCAAAGAAGTGGATGGCGGCAACGCCACCGTGGCCGAACTGCAGATTTTCTATCTGCAGAAAGACGCTTCTTCCTGGGTAAGAAACGCCAGCGAATATCTGGACGCGGCGGACCTGGAAAATACGAAAGTGCTGGAGGCGCGGAGAAAGTCCGACGAGACCGCGGGAACAGCCACCTTCGTCATCGCCTTATTCAGCACCCTGCTGGCGCTGACCCTCGGAGTGGTCATCGCCTATACCACCGCCGCTTCGATCACCACGTCACTCAACGATCTGATGAGGATCGCGCGGCAGATCGGCGATGCCGGGGATCTGGACCACGAGATCGACATCCATCGCAGCGATGAGATCGGCGAACTGGCCCGAACTTTCGCCAACATGGTTACTTACCTGAGAGAAATGGCTTCCGTTTCAGAGGCTATCGCGGGCGGGAACCTGGGCGTCGACGTCGAGCCCCGGTCCAAGAATGACACTCTGGGCAAGGCCTTCGCGCGCATGATCGAAGGCTTGCGCAAGTTGGTGCGCAATGGGCGCGATGCCGCGCAGCAGGTGGCCAGCGCTTCCAATCAGGTGGCCGAAGCTTCCGACGAATCGGCCAAGATCAGTTTGCAAACCTCGTCCGCGATCGATGAAGTCACCAGCACCATGCACGAAATGAGCGTCAACGTGCAGAACATGGTGAAGAGCACGAAGGTGCAAGCTTCGAGCGTAAGCGAGACTTCCGCTTCCATCGACCAGATGGTGGCCTCGATCCAACGCGTAGCGGACACTGCCAAGGTGCTGCTGGACATCTCCAACCGCTCCCGCGAAGAGGTCCACAACGGGATCGCCACCATGGAGAAAGCGACGGATGGGTTGAATCGCATCAACACCACCATCCAATCCTCGGGCGAGATTATCGACGTCCTGGGTCAAAGGGCGGATGACATCGGCAAGATTATTGAAGTCATCGACGATCTGGCGGAACAAACCAACCTGCTGGCGCTCAACGCCGCGATTGAGGCGGCGCGCGCCGGAGAGCATGGATTGGGCTTCGCCGTAGTCGCCGATGAGGTTCGAAAGCTGGCGGAAAAATCGGCCCAATCCACCAAGGAAATTTCCGAACTCATCCAGAGCATCCAGAAGGAATCCCGCAAAGCGGTGGAGAACATGAACCGCAGCACTTCGATCGTCAACGAAGGGTTGGGACACGGAGAAGAACTGAACACGGCGCTGCGCAAGATCTCGAACGTGGTCACGGAAGTGTACAAGTTCGCGCAGGAGATTGGCGCCGCCACCAACGAACAGTCGCACGGCTCTTCGCAGATCGCCCGTGCCACCACCCGATTGAATGAGATTACTCATGAAATCAATTCGGCGGTGGAAGAGCAGGCTTCAGGCGCGCATGCCGTTGTCAAAGCCATGGAACGGATGCGCGAATTGGTGCAAAACACTACCTCGGGCTCGACCGAACTGGCGGCCTCGGCGGAACAGATGTCCAAGATGTCGCGCGATCTGCTGGCCTCGATGGGCAGATTCATGCTGGAGCAGACCGAATTAGCGGCATTACACAGCGAAGAAAAGGCTGCGGTCAAACGCCGGGTTTGGCAAGCCGCTGCCGGGTCGGGGAACTGACCTCCGGGGCCAAAGATGAAAAGATGAATCGCGAACTGCACATTGTCGGGTTCAAGGTAGGGCGTGAGACCTACGGAGTGCCCATCACGTCCTTGCATGAAATTGTGCGCGTGCCGGAAATCACGCCGGTGCCGGACGCTCCGGATTATGTAGAAGGCGTGATCAATCTGCGGGGAAAGATTGTCTCTGTCCTCGACCTGCGCAAGCGGCTCGGGGAAGCTGCGGCCGCTCCCAGCAAGCGCAATCGAATCCTCGTGGTCGAGCATCGGGGACGGCTTTGCGGATTGATCGTGGATTCCGCCTCCGACGTGCTTAAGATTCCGCTCGCGGAGGTCGATCCTTCTCCCACCGAGTTCGTGGAAGGCGGACTGAACTGTGTTACCGGGCTGGGGAAGTACCAGGGCCGGCTGATCGTCTTGCTGGATATTGCCAAAGTGCTCGATTTTAGCGGAAGCCGGCAGCCGATCGCCGCGGCGAGCCCCAATCCGGCAGCGCCCGCAAACAGCGCGCGGGGGGCTGCGGTTTCGAAATAGCGGCAGAACAGCTGACACAAACGCATGGGAACAGCAGGCGTACAAGCGCAACTCACCGAACCCGAACTGAAACTCCTGCAGGCATTGGTCTACCAGGAGTGCGGCATGCATTTCGACTCGCGCCGCGCCGATTTCCTGCAGGACCGTTTGCAGCGCCGCCTCAAAGAATGCCAATTGGACTCCTTCTACAGCTACTACCGCCTGCTGATCAGCCGGGAAGGGAAAGACGAATTAGCCAGGCTGCTGGAAAATCTCACGGTGAACGAGACCAGCTTCTTCCGCAATAAGGCCCAGTTGGATCTGTTCCACAAGCACATTCTCGACAGCCTCCTCCGCCGCAAGCAGGAGCGGAGAGATTTTTCACTGCGCCTCTGGAGCGCAGGCTGCTCGACCGGCCAGGAAGCATACACCATGGCTATGCAGGTCGCCGACGCGCTTTCCTACCATGCTCTGCGCAATCCGTCGAGCTACAACACGCCTTTTCCCAAGCCGTTGATCCCTCCGCCGTGGAAACTGGAAATTCTCGCCAGCGACATCAGTTATTCGGTTTTGCGCGCAGGCCAGGAAGGAATGTACACCGAGAGTCAAATGGCCTCGGTCGACTACAGCTATCGGCTCCGCCATTTCGACAAGGTTGGCGACCGCTATGCCGTTAAAAAGGCGCTCAAGGAACTGGTCCATTTCGACTTTCACAACTTGAAAACCGAATATCTGCCGCAGCGCAACGACGTGATCTTCTGCCGCAACGTCATGATGTACTTCGACGAAGCCGAGCAGAAACGTCTGCTGGAGAAATTTTCCCGCTGCTTGAATCCGGGCGGCTACCTCTTCGTGGGACACGCCGAAAGCCTGATCGGCCTGACCGACAAATTCAACATGATTTACCGCGAGACGGGGACCGCCTATCAGCACATCGAGGTGATGTCGTGAGTCAGTTTCCCGACGAACGCGCGGCGGAATTGAAGGAACTCTTCTTTGAGTCTGCATCGGAATTGCTGCAGTCGCTCAACGAAGAGACGCTGAAGCTCGAAAAGCAGCCGGGCGATCTCGAAACCGTGCGCACCATCCGGAGAATCGTCCATACCCTGAAGGGCGACGCGGCTGCGGTCGGCTATCACCAACTCAGCGAACTGGCGCACGAACTGGAAGATGCATTGGCCGAAGATGCATTGGCCATGGAGACAGGCGCAGCGCCCACTGCCCTCGCCGAAGTGGCTTTTGCCGCGGCGGATGCATTCAGCGCCATGCTGAGCTGCTATCGCAATGGTGCAAAGCCGTCTTCCGCGGAACCTGTACGCAGGATGATTCGCAAACTGGCGCCAGAGGCGAAACGCCGCAAGCCGCGCAACCCGAAAAGCCAGGCAGCGTCTGCAGTCGACTGGACGGAGTATGAGAAGCTCGCCATGCAAGGGGCGCTGAAGCAAGGCAAGCAGGTGTACCACATCACCGCGCAAATTGATCCCAACTGCGCCATGCCCATCGCAGCCCAGCAGTTGATATTCAAGGCGCTCGCGGAAAATGGCGAAGTGCTGGGAACTCGGCCGGAAGCCGGATCCGCCAATTCGGCGATGCAATTCCAGTTGCTGGTGGCGAGCAACCAGTCCGCGGAGTATCTGACCGCGAAATGCCGTATTCCGACGATCATCTCGCAGGTAAGAATCGAGAGCGTCGGAACACCAAAGGCAAAGACTGAAGTTACAGCCCAAGTGCCAATACCGCACGCTTCCGCAGCCCAAATCCCCGCGGTTCAGAACATAGTTCAAAACCCAGTTCAGAAACCAGTTCAGAACGGGGACCAGCGCGAGCCCAAGATCGCGGCCGAACCGTCCCAGGGAATCGAAGCCTCCGTCAACTTACCCAACCACGAACCTCCGACCGCGGCCAAGCCCAGTCCCGCTCCCGCGGAAAATCTGTTGCGGGTGGATGCTGAACGCATCGACACCGTACTCAACCTGGTTGGCGAGCTGATCATCGGGAAATCCATGCTGCAGCAGGCGCTCAATGAATTCGCCATGCACTATCCCAAAGAAGCCACGCGCGGCCGCTTCGCCGATGCGATGGCCTTTCAATCGCGCGTGCTGAATGACCTGCAACGCTCGGTGATGAAGGTCCGCATGGTTCCGGTCGAACAGTTGTTCCGGCGATTTCCCCGCATGGTTCGGGACGTGGCCAAGCAATGTGGCAAGCAGGTCGACCTGGTTCTGAGCGGTCAGGACACGGCGCTGGACAAGAGCCTGCTCGATGCCATTGCGGAACCGCTGACCCACCTGGTTCGAAACGCCATTGGACACGGCATTGAAAGCGTGGAGGAGCGGACTCGCAACGGCAAACCGGCCCACGGAACCGTCCGCCTCGAAGCCTACCACCAGGGCAACCAGGTGATCGTCGAAATCAGTGACGACGGGCGCGGCATCGATGTGCAGAAGGTCAAAACCCGAGCCGTCGAACGAGGCCTCCTGAAGCCGGAAGAAGCCGGCCGGCTCGGTGAAGCCGACATTCTGGATCTGATCTTCCGCCCGGGATTCAGCACGGCCGATGAGATTACTGAAATTTCCGGCCGGGGCGTGGGCCTCGATGTAGTGCAAAGCGTCTTGCATCGTCTAAAGGGCACGGTCCACATGGTCAGCCGCCCAGGGCAGGGATCCACCTTCCGGCTGCAGTTGCCATTGACCCTGGCCATCATCAAAGCTCTGCTTTTTCGCGTGGAGAAGTGCCTGTATGCCATCCCGCTGAATGCCGTAGCGGAGATCGCGCGGGCCCATGAATCCGACATTCATCGGGTCGATAACCGCGAAGTCTTGCAACTGCATAATCGCGTTCTGCCGGTGGCTCGTTTGGGCCGTCCGCCCGAACCGCGGCCGGATGGCCGGCCCGAAAAAATCTTCGTGCTGGTCGTTGCCACGGGCGAACACCGGCTGGGACTCCTGGTGAACGCGCTTGAGGGCGAGGAGGAATTGGTCATCAAGGCGTTGGATGATCAGACCGCGGAGACCGACCTGGTCAGCGGCGCTTCCATTCTCGGCGACGGCCATGTGGTTCTGATTCTGAATCTTTCCGCCATCGTGCAACGCTTTGCCAACTCCCGGCCCGACGCGGTTGGCGGGCCGGGCGCGGGTCTGCTGCTCTCGCATGCGCAGCGGGCGCGAATCGCACAGAGTGCAAGCGGAGGACAGCCATGACGCCTCCAGTGCGGGTCTTGGTTGTGGACGATTCCGCGCTCATGCGCAAGCTGATTCCACAAATCCTTCAATCCGACAGTTCGATCCAGGTTGTCGGCACTGCCATGGATGGGAACTTCGGTCTGAAAAAGATCGAAGACATGAAGCCGCAGGTGGTCACGCTTGATCTCGAGATGCCGGGCATGGGTGGTCTGGACACGCTGAAAGAGATCATGTTGCGCTACCAAATCCCAGTCATCGTGGTAAGTTCTCACAGCACCCAGGGGGCAGCGGTCACGCTGCAAGCGCTGTCCATGGGAGCTTTCGATTTCGTCGCCAAGCCCAGCGATGTTTCAGCCAACATGCCGGAAATCGCGCGCGAGCTTATCTCCAAGATCAAGGCGGCGGCGCATAGCCGGCGAGTTACGGTCGCGGCGCCAGTCGAATCTCGGGAACCATCCATCAAAACCGCCCCGGATCTTAAGACTCAAGCCACGCGGGTGGTGGCGATTGGAATTTCCACTGGCGGACCACAAGCGCTGCAATACCTGTTGCCGCAACTGCCCAAGAACTTTCCCGGAACCATTCTGATCGCGCAGCACATGCCCGAGGGGTTTACCGAAATGTTCTCCCGGCGATTGGAGGAAATCTGCGCGATCACCGTCAAGGAGGCGCAATCGGGGGATCTGCTGCTGGCAGGGCGAGCCCTCATCTGCCCTGGCAACCGGCACCTCAAGGTGAAGCGACTGCCGCTGGGGGACGTCGCCGTACTCAACGATGACCCCCGCGTGAACGGCCATCGTCCTTCGGTGGACGTGCTGTTCCAGAGTGTCGCCGAAGAATTCGGGGAAAAGACCATCGCCGTGCTTATGACGGGAATGGGTGAGGACGGTGCGCATGGGCTTGGCTTGGTGAAGGCAGCGGGAGGTATGACGATCGCCCAGAGCGAGCAGTCCTGCGTAGTCTTTGGCATGCCGAAAGCCGCCATCGAGCGTGGCTATGCGGTGCGAGTCGTGGGGCTCGATGCGCTCGCCAATACTTTGCAGGCCCAGTGCCTGCAAGACCGGAAGACCGGAGGCAAGGCGGAATCCGAAAACGGCGGCCGGGCCGCCGGAGTGGGCAAGAAGTGATTTTCGTCCGGCAGGCAAGAACAGGCTGCCGGAACTTTAAAAGTGGTGGAGGTTGTATATGGAGCAGTTTGCGCCAGTGAAACGCACTAAGGATGGTCAGCCCGTACGCTACCTGGTAGTGGACGATTCCGTGTTCGCGCGCAAGAATCTGGCCCGCATGATCGAAACATTCGGCGGCCAGCTCGCGGGCGAAGCGGGAGACGGCATGACCGCAATCACCGAATATGTCCGCCTCAAACCGGACATCGTGCTGATGGACATCACTATGCCTCAAATGGAAGGGATCGAGGCTGCCGAAAAGATTGTGCAGCAGCATCCCGAAGCACGCATTGTCATGGTGTCGTCCGTCGGATATCAGGAAAACATCGTGGCTGCCCTGCAACGCGGCGCGCGTCATTTCGTGCAGAAACCGGTGAAGCCGGAAGTTCTGTACGAGGTCATCAAGTACGTGATGGGTGAGGATTGCACTGCGGCCCATGCCGCGGGCGCGGGGAACTGAAATGAGAATGCAGTTGATCCAGCCTTTCATCAACGCGGCGGATGCCGTGTTGGCGCAGGGACTGCAATGTCCCACGTCCATTGCCAACCTCAGCATGGAGCAAGAGGCCTACCGCCGCAAAGGAGTGGCCGCGCTGATTTGGGTGACTGGCGACATCGAAGGGCGCATTGTCATCGATCTCGACCCGGAAACCGCGGTGCGTGTAGCCAGCCGGTTCGCGGAAAACGATTTGCCGGAATCGGATGAATTAGTGCGGGAAACTGTCTGCGAGCTGGCAAACCTGGTCATCGGAAACGCCGTTACTTCGCTCAACGATCAGGGATTCCATTTCCGGGTTCATCCGCCGGTACTCCATACCTCCGAACATGGACCCCAAAGCAGTGAAGACACCGAAGCCCTGGTGATGTGCTTTGAAACCTGCGTCGGCAACGTATTCCTGAATATCGCCTTGCGGCACAACGCCTGTCGACAGCCCGAACGGGCAGCCGTGATGGGGCAGTAAGACAGGGTCGCTAATGTAGGCGCGGGCGTCCTCGCCAGTGCCGCGCGGAATTCATGCTTCTTTATTCTCAGGCGACGCGAAAAGACAAAAATCACCCGCTCGCTCTAAGGCCCGGCCACCACGAACACCGGATTCTGCGGAAGCGGCGTCCCGTCCGCTGCGAACGTAGCACTCTGCGGCGCAGGCATTTGCAGCACGAGCGTGTCATTTGAAGTTTGAATGATGGCCACGTTTCCCGCATCGCAATTCCCCACATAAACTCTCGAACTATCGGCTGCGGCCGCGATTGACAGTTCGGATGGGTTCGAAGCGCATACCTGTCCAGCCGTGGTCACAGGAATTGTAGTCTTGACGCTTCCGTCGAAAGCGTTAATCACCGTGACTTGCGAAGTCACATTACCCCCGCTCACCGCCGCGCTGGATATATAGGCCCGGCTGCCGTCGGGCAGAGCAGCCACCGAGACCGGATGGGCCACGGGGATCACCACAGCCGAAAGCGCATCACTCGACGCATCCAGATACGTGACCGTGTTCGCAACCGGGTTCGATACATAAAGGCGATTTCGCGTCGGATCGTAGGTCATAAAGTTCGCGCCCACGCCGACCGAAACGCTGGCGACCACCGCGGAGCCCGCCGTATTGATCGCCGAAACCATACCGCTGCCTTGATCCAGCACGTAAACTCTGTTGCTGTCCGAGCGGGCCGCAATCGATACGGGAGAAACCCAGGCCGCGTTCGCGATGGGCGGGTTTACGCTTCGGTCGCTCGGATTGATGCTGGTCACCGAACCACCGCTGCTGCCGTTGCCCCGGTTGGCCGCGTAAAGATACTGCTGGTTGGGAGTTTCCGCCAGCGCCACCGGATCGACGCCGACCGGAATTCCAGAGAGCGGTGGTTCGATCACGTTAGTCGTGATCGAGATCGCAGAAACCGTATTGTTACCAGAGTTGGCGATGTAAACTATGCCGCTCTCGGTTGTCGCCACAAAGCTCGGCGTCGAGCCTGCGGGCAAAGTCGTCGTGATCACAGGAGCAGCGCTGTATGGAGAAAACGAGGAAACTGTGTCCTCCGTGCTGTTGGCAACGTACACCCGGGTGCCATTCTCCACGAATGCGGCATGCACAGGCACGAGGCCCAGCGTCGATTGAGATACGGCGCTGTCCCCGGATACATCAATCGAAGTGCTGGAGCCGGCGTTACTGGAACCGTTGCCGTTGATCACAAGCGCAAGGTGAGAAAAATTCGGGCTGGGCGGGATTGGCGGGATGGGTGTTGCCACGGGCCGATAGGTCTCCCCACAACTGGTACAAATCAGCATGAGAGTTAGAATGGCCGCCGCGCGCAACCCAGTCATCGACACCCCTGCCAAAAAATCCATTTCTGAATAATCCCGAAGAATTCATCATTCTAAAGGCTGGCCGCGCTAAGCGCCAGCGGCACAAACCCATCGTTTTGACATTCCTTTTACATTCGTCACCAGAAAGATGTGTTAGCGTCCAGCCTGGAGGCCAATTGTGACGAACCAAGGGAAATTTCGAGGCTGGATTCTGGAAGCAAACTCGCGCGGGGCAAGTGCCGTGCTGGCTTTGGCCCTCGCCCTTCTGCTGACCGTCGTTATGACGCCGTCAGCGCAAGCGCAATCTTACAGCGTGCTCTACAGCTTCACCGGCGCGGCCGACGGCGCTTATCCTTATGGCGGTGTGATCGTCGATGCGGCTGGCAACTTATATGGCACTACGTTCCAAGGCGGCTACCTCAAGGGCTGCGGTTTGTTTCAAGGCTGTGGGGTTGTTTTCAAAGTCGATCCTTCCGGCAAGCAAACGGTGCTTCACACTTTCAAGGGCAATTCTGATGGTAGGCAACCCTACTTCGGCAACCTGCTTCGGGACAAGTCGGGCAACCTCTTCGGTACGACCGTGTATGGTGGCATGAAGGGGAATATAGGCTTGGGTACGGCATTCGAGGTGGCCACAATAGGCCGTGAAACTATTCTCCATCGCTTCGCTGGCGGTCCAAAGGACGGTGAAGAGCCGACTGCGGGTTTAATCCTGGATGCGAACGGCGATTTCTACGGCACGACAGTTGCCGGAGGGAACGGACCGTATGGCGGGTACGGCACCGTGTACCGGATGAGCAAGTCCGGGAAAGTGACCGTATTGCACAGCTTCACGGGCGATGATGGGGTTGAGCCGACGGGATGGTTGACTCAGGACGCAGCCGGAAACTTCTATGGCACGGCCATTACCGGCGGCTCTACCGGCGCTGGAACGGTGTTCAAGATAACCAAGACCGGTAAGTTCACCCTGCTCTACACCTTCAAGGGCGCGCCTGGTGATGGATATCTGCCGGAAGGCGCCCTGGCGCTGGACAAAGCCGGCAATTTGTACGGCGCGACATCCGAAGGCGGCGACGCCACCGCTTGCCCGGCGTTCGGCTGCGGAGTCATATTCAAAATAAGCAACAAGGGCAAGGAATCGGTACTGCATATCTTTATCGGACCGGACGGAGCTGCGCCCTCAGGCGGCGTTCTTCTGGATGCAGCGGGCAATCTGTATGGCACCACATGGGCCGGCGGAGCCCATGGCAACGGCAGCATCTTTAAGCTGGATGCCAGCGGGAAGCTCACTACGCTGTATAGCTTCACGGGCGGAACCGACGGAGGGCTCCCGTTTGCAGGCTTGACCGAGGACGAGGCGGGCAACTTTTATGGGACCACCAACCTGGGCGGCATCACCAAGTGCGAAAGTGGCTGCGGCGTCGTCTTCAAGCTGACGCCTTAATCGCGAACCCAAACCGGGCGGCTGGGCTCAGCCCCTTCCGCCCGATTTCTTTCGTGAAGCAGCTTCCCCACCTGCGTGAGCCGCAGGCTTTTTCTTTCCTTCCATCTCCGCCAAGCTCTGCTTGAGCGCTGACATCAGGTCGACCACAGGAGCAAGCTTCTTCGGTTTTTCCACTTCAGCAATCTTGCCGCCTTCCAGCTTGGTCTGGATCAGGTTCTTCAGATTGTCCTGAAAGCTGTCGTGATACTTCTCGGGATCCCAATCGGCGGCAAGCGCTTCGATCAACTGATGCGCGACCTTGACTTCCGCATCCTTGAGTTCAACGTCGGGCGCGCCGAATCCTTCGACCTTCCGAACTTCTTCCTCGTAGTACATCGTGTGCAACATCATTCCGCCTTCATGCGGGCGCAGAAAAACCGTGTACTCGCGGTTGTGCATCGTAAGCTTAGCGATGGCAACATACTCACTCTCCTCCATCGCCTTGGTGAGCAACGCGTAGGGCCGCCGGCCGGCTTCATCCGGAACCATGTAGTAGGACGACTCGAAGAAAACCGGATCGACCTCGCTGGCTTTGACAAATTCCAGAATCTCCATCGTCTTGGCGGTTTTAGGCTCGATCTTTTTGATTTCCTCGGGCTCGATGACCACATACTCGTCCTTGCGGTACTCGAAGCCCTTCACAATGTCGCTGCGTTCCACCACTTTGCCGTCGGCAAGACACACATATTGCTGCTTTAGCCGGGACAGGTCGTCGCGGTGCAGCATGTTGAACGAAATGCCCGAACTGCGCGCGCCGGAGAACAGCTTCACCGGCATTGAAATCAAACCGAAAGTCAGATAGCCCGACCAAACCGAAGCTGCCATAGTTCACCCTGTATTTGGGATCGCGCGCCCGCTCCACAAGCCGCGACCGTGAGTTTAAACTACAACCAACCGTTTGATGCGCAAAGGTCGCGCCGGTAACCCAGAGTGAAAGCACGATACACTGGGGCCAAGCCGGGCGCAACCCCATCCATAGTAGTATCTGGCTTGGCACCTTGCATTTCGCAGAGCAATTTGAGCGAGAATCTTCCATTGTCTGGCCCCGCGCGAATCACCGAGACTCTGGTAATGGTCGGCTCGACCCACACATTATGGATTGCCGCGACCGTCACGCTGTTGTTCACGGCACTCGCCCGCTGGGTGCGAGGGGTGAGTTTCTCGGGCGCTATCGCCGG
>Ga0182014_10000836_pt1 | contig 41980 bp, 33 predicted proteins | sample 612S2DmetaG_FD_120489 | JGI IMG/M metagenome (GOLD analysis project Ga0182014, IMG submission 120489) | Permafrost microbial communities from Stordalen Mire, Sweden - 612S2D metaG | ecosystem: Environmental > Terrestrial > Soil > Wetlands > Permafrost | place: Sweden: Stordalen | collected... | reverse complement strand
GGGCGTTGTACTTCGTGCTGTGGTATCTCTACCTCGGCGCGGTCTGGTTGTCGCGGTTTAGCGGGGAATCGTTCTTGGGCGGGGTTGCGCGTTGGAATGTTGCGCCGTTCGAGTTGCCGGCGGCGCTTGCGTGTATGCTCTTGGCGGCGGCGTTCCTCGGTGCGGGGAGTTGGGCTGAGGTGGATCATCTGCAAGGGATGCTCGATAAGCGCGAACTTGAGGACAAGATTGCCGCTATTGAGACGAAGCAGATGTACTGATGGGCAAGGTGGGCGGCGGTTCCTCGACTGCGCGCCTAAAGGCGCTCCGCTCGGAATGACATGGTCCCGCGTGATCTGCGCTTCATACGGTGTGGCTCTTGTGTCGTGTGGTTGAGTAAGGTATGGTGCGGGCATGGTTAAGGGGTTTTTGGCGTTTCTCAATCGTGGGAACGTGATCGATCTGGCCGTCGCGGTCGTGATCGGCGGGGCGTTTGGGGTGGTGGTTACCGCGCTCGTCAAGGATTTGATCACGCCGTTGATTGCGGCGGTCTTTGGCAAGCCGAGTTTTGAGTCGCTCGTGCTGACGCTCAATCACAGTCATTTTTTATACGGCGATTTTCTCAACGCGATTTTCTCGTTTATCTGTATTGCGGCTGCCGTATATTACGTCATCGTGCTGCCGGCTGAGAAAGTCGCTGCGTGGCGCAAGCCCGCTGAAGTGACGCCGACGACCAAGTCGTGCCCCGAGTGCCTCAGTACGATTCCGCTCGGAGCGCACCGTTGCATGTACTGCACGAGCGTTCAGCCCGCGTAAATTCGTACTGCGGGAGCACTTGGGACGCCTACGTGGCGGCCGGTACGCGATGAAGTTTCATCGCGACGCTCACGCCGGTGTAGTAGCCGATGAGGGCGAGGAGATCGGCGAGACCGTCGCGGCCGATCGCGGCGACGGCGCGGTTGAAGAGTTCGTCCGGAGCGGGTTCGGGGTCGTCGGAGGTGCGCGCGATCTCGTACACAACGCGCTCGCGCTCCGTTGCGAGTTCGGGAACGCGGCCTTCGCGCAGCGCCTCCACCACGGCCGGGGGATGGCCCTCGCGGGTGAGGTTCTTGAGATGGGCGCTCAACGGATAGGCACTGTTGAGCCGGCGCGTTACGACGACGACCGCGATCTCGAGTTCGCGCGCGCTTAGAGCGGTGCTCGTGGCGAGATAGGTTCCGAGGGCTTCCCAGCGCTTCGCGAGTTCCGGACTGTGCAGCCACACGAGGAACGGCGTGGGCAGGAAGCCGCGGCCTTTGATTGCCGCATCGGTGATGGCTGATTGTTCGGGTGTGCGGTCTTCGGGTACGATTTCGGCGGTGCTCTGGGCGTCTTGCGACATGGGTTCCCTTCGGTGGGTGGTCGGGTGGCGGTCCCTCGACTGCGCGCCCTACGGCGCTCCGCTCGGGATGACATGGGGAATCACGATGGTAGGCGAGGTGGTAGGGTGTGGTACCAGGCGGTGATGACGTACTTGGTGCCGGCGATTATGGGTTGGGCGCGGTGTAAGAGTACGGGTGAAAATGCGACCACGGTTCCGGTGACGATGGGGATCGTTGTGGCCGGGTCGGTGAAAACGGTTTCTCCGCCCGTGAAGTCGTCGTTGAGATAGCAGACTAGCGAGAGCGTGCGTGGGGTTGCTCCGATCGCGGGCGTGTCGCGGTGATCGACGTAGCGGCCGCCGGGATGGTAGCGTACGATTTGTATTTCGGCGAGGACGGTTTTGGGTGCGAACGTGACGGCGATGGTACGCGTGCATGCAAACAGACGATCGCGACAGCGGCCCATCAGCGCATGTGCCGCGGACTCCACAGGGCCCGACGACTCGAAGAGAACTTCGGCGTTGCGAACGGAGCGATCGACTTGGAGGTCGGCGTTGATGCCCGCGTCTTGCCACGTTGTTGCGCGCGCGGCAGTTGCAACGACGTCCGCTGCTTCGTCCGCTTCGAACGCGCGCGTAACGTATATCCCGGGCGCAACTTCCTCGACGCTCACACGCGAGGGTTCACCGTCTCGTTCGGGCAAGCCCGCAGCATGAAGTATCGCACGCTGGGGCGCACCGGGCTCGAGATCTCCGAGATTGGGTTTGGCTGCGGTACGTCGGCCGGATTGATGGTCAGCGGACCGGCCGATGCTCGGCGCGCCGCGATCGAACGCGCGCTCGAACGCGGCATCACGCTCTTCGACACAGCCCCCGTCTACGGGGATACGCTTTCCGAGACGCATCTCGCGCAAGCGTTACGCGAATTGGATGCGAAACCGGTCATCTCGACCAAAGTTGCGCTGGAAGTGCCGGACTACGACGATCTGGCCGGCGGCGTGGTGCGCTCGCTCGAGGGCAGCCTCGAGCGGCTCGGCCTCGACGTGCTGCCGATCGTGCACATGCACAACCGCGTCGGGCGCGAGCGGATGGCGAAGTCGCCGTACGGCAGCGGCGCCCTGCTCACGCTCGACGACGTGCTCGGCAAGAACGGCGTCGTGGAAGGCTTCGAGCGCGCGAAGAAACGCGGACTCGTGCGTTTCGCCGGCTGCCAGGCCTTCGGCGGCGACAACGCGTTGATCGAGGCGCTGATCGACAGCGGCAAGTTCGATTCGATCATCATCAACTACAGCATGCTCAACCAGTCGGCGTGGCTCGATGGGCCGACGGTCAACCCGCTCTTCACCTACGGCCGCGTCGGCGCGCGCGCCGCGCAGCGCGGCATGGGCATCGTAGCGCTGCGCATCCTCGAAGGCGGCGCGCTCGCCACCGGTTTCGACCGTCATCCCAATGCCGGCGCAATGGGCGGCGACGACTACGCTGCGTTCATCGAACAAGCGAAAACGCTGCGCTTTCTCGCTGATGAAGGCGATCCGACGCTCGTCGCCGCCGCGATCCGCTTCGGGCTCTCGAATCCGGCCCTCTCGACGGTACTGGTCGGCATCTCCGATGCCGCCCACGTCGATGCCGCCGCCGAGGCCGAGGCGCGGGGCCCGCTCAGCGCCGATCAGCTCGCGCGCATCGAGCAACTGCGCGCGTCGGGTTTTACGACGGCCTAACTCCCGGGTTTGAGCGCCGAGGGGCTGATGAGGTCTTGCGGGTTCATCGCTTGCGCGATCACGCCGTACTTCACGGCCACGTTGATGATCGGCTGGATGTCCTTCGCATCGACGTAGGGCGCGCTCTCCGCGCGGGGCGCACCCTCGATGTCTTTCGGGTCGATCTTCGCAAACGCCGCGTAGATCGGCAGCGTCTGATCGTGATGGGTGTTGGTGTACATCGTCGAATCGCGCAGCGCTCGGCCGAAACGCGCGATCGCATCCGCGTTCTTGCTGGCGAAGTCGACGTTCGACACCATCGCGGCAAAGGTGAAGCGCTTGGCGATCGCTTCGTACGACTTGCCCAACGCGCGTACGAGGCCGCCGTTCACCGCTTGCACGTAGCGTGGTGTCGTGACCGTTGCCGCGTCGATGCGGCCGTCGTCGAGCGCCGCAGGGATCACCGATGCCGGCACTTCAAGCGACTTGCAGGTCGTCGAATCGCCGCCGTTCTGGTCGATCCACGCCATGCTCGCCACCCAGTTGAGGTCGCGCAGCGCGGGCGAGGCGACCGTCTTGCCGTTCAGATCGCGACCGGTTTTGTAAGGCGCGTCTTTCTTCACCAAGATCACCGCATAGACGGAATCGGGCGAATACGCCGCCAGCGGCGCAACGATCGTGAGCGGCAAGCCCTTCGAGCGCGCCGAGAGGAACGGCAGAAGACTCGTGCTGGTGACGTCGATCGCACCGCCCGCCAGCGCCGCCAATCCCGCGGCCCCGCTCGCAACCGCCGTCACTTGCACGTCGATGCCGTACTTCTTGAACAAGCCCGATTTGACCGCATAGAGCGTCGGCGTCGCATCATCGCCCTCCGCGAGACCAACGCGCACGGTTTGCAGCGATTGCGCGAACCCGATGCCGGCGAACGGCGACGCGGCCGCCACGCCGGCGATGCCGCCCAAGAGCGTGGTGCGGCGCATCAGCGCGCGCCCGCCAGCGAAGCGGCTTCGATGCGCCGGTGCAGGTCTTTGACGAGCTCGAGCACCGGGCCGTAACGGTCGACGTCGTCGTTACCAAAGCCCTTGTGATACATCTTCCGGTACGCACCGGCGAGCGCGTAGTCAGGGTTATCGCGGTCGGCCGGTTTGCCGCTGCCGTCGATCACGTCGGGTGATTCGGTAAACACGTTCATCGGCGTTCCCCCTTCTTCGACAATCCGGATCTGTTCGTCGAGCTGTTTGCGCAACAGGTTGATCGGAATGTCGGTGCGGCCCAACACTTCGAGCGAACGGTCGACGACCTCGCCTTGCGCCGTCCAGACGATCGCGTCTTGCGCAAGCACGTAGTCGAGGATTGGCCGGCCGTGTTCATCGACGGTCGGCGGCTCGTACCACGGCACGACCTCCTGATGCGGCACGTTGATGCCGGGCGGTCCGGCGTAGGCCTGATAACAGATGTGGAGCGTGTGCGTGTCGTCGATCGGCACGCGGATCTGGTATTCGCTGCGCGGCGCACCCGCTTTGCCCGTCTGCGTGTAGAACGGGAAGATCACGGTCGAGTGCTCGCTGACGCGATCTTCTTCCGCACCGAGTTCTTTCGAATAGATCACGCCCTTGCGCATGCCGTAGACCGTGCGCTCGGCATACACTTCCTTGATGCCGACGCCCATCTTCAAGCGCGAGTGAATCGTGTGGCCTTCGCTCTGCGCGCGTTCGAGCTGATTGCTGCGCTCGAGAATGTACTCGAACTGACGGCCATGCGCCCACACGCTGTGCAGCGGATCGCCGGTGTTCTCTTGGCATTGCAGCCAGTTGCAGTCGAGCACGTTGACCGCGATCTGGCGGATCGAATTGGGATGCACGTACAAATCCCAGCGCGGCAGCGCCGGTGCCGGCAGCGGACCCATGTAGGCGAACACCATCCCGCCGAGTTCTTGCACCGGATAGCCCTTGAGCTGCTGTTGCACCTCGCGCTCGGGATGCGCTTCCAGCGGGCGCTCGAGACACTTGCCCGACGCGCCGAACAGCCAGCCGTGATACGGGCAGCGCAATCCGTTCGTATCGGGGATCCCGTATTGCAGATCGACGCGCCGGTGCAAGCAGCGGTCGCCGATGAGCCCCAGCCCCTCCGAGCGATCGCGGTACAGCACGAGGTCTTCGCCGAGGATGCGCACCTTGCGCACCGGGTTCTCGAGCAGTTGCGCAAACGGCGCGATCGGGATCCAGTAGCGGCGCATCAGTTCGCCGCCGGGCGTCCCCGGGCCGACCTGCGTCAGGCGTTCGTTCATCGCGGGCGTGATCATGACTAGAGTCTAGCGGAGCGTGCAGGTTTCGTCCAATGGCGTCGAAGGGGGTGCTATGGCGAGCACGACGACAGCAACTCCGGCGACCGGTATCACCCCGGCAATCCTGGGGACCGACGAGGCCCGCATCGACGGGCGCGGCAAGGTTTCCGGAGCCACGATGTATACGGCCGACTTTGCCAAAGAGGGCATGCTCTGGGCGGCCTTCGTCGCCTCACCGTACGCGCACGCGCATATCGTGAAGATCGACACCGCGGCCGCACGCGCGATGCCGGGCGTGCGCGCCGTGCTGACCGGCGCCGACATCGGCGAACGCTTCTTCGGCTGCGTGCTCAAGGACTGGCCCGTGCTCGCCGTCGACCACGTGCAGTTCGTCGGCGAATACCTCGTTGCGGTCGCCGCCGATACGCGCGCGATCGCCGAAGCCGCGGCGGCGGCGGTCGACGTTGAATATGAAGAGCTGCCGGCGATGCTCGATCCGGAAGCCGCGCTCGCGCCCGACGCTCCGCTCTTCCATCCCAACGACGCATCGTTCAAGTACGCGTTCGGCGAACGCCCGCCGCGACCGCATCGCAACATGCACGGCTACGACATCCTGCGCAAGGGCGATCCGGAGGCGGCGTTCGCGCAATCGAAGCACGTGTTCGAGCGCACGTTCACCACGCCGCGCACGCACGGCGGCTACATCGAACCGCGCGCCACGCTGGTGTGGATCGACGACGCCGGAGCGCTGCACGTGCTCTCCACCAACAAGAGCCCGTTCGCGCTCCGCGATCAGCTCGCCCTGATGACCGAGCTGCCCAAAGACAAGGTCGTCATCCATCCGAGCTTCATCGGCGGCGAGTTCGGCGCCAAAGCGCTCACGATCGAAGAATTTCCGCTCTACTTTCTCGCGAAGGCGACAGGGAAACCGGTCAAGCACGTGCGCACCCATGCCGACGACGTGCGCTCGACGCACGTGCGGCACGCTTCCAAAGTTCGGGTGCGCATCGCCGCCAAGGCCGACGGCGCGTTCGAAGCGATCGATATTCGCGTCGTGTTCGACGGCGGCGCCTATGCCGCCGGCAAGCCGGTGCCGTGGCTGATGCCCGGGCGCAGTCCGAAACTGCCCTACAAGATCGAGCACGGCGTGGTCGAACGCTCGACCGCGTATACGAACACGATTCCGGCCGGCTTCGTGCGCGCGCCGGGCGATATCCAAACGATCTTCGCCTTCGAGTCGATGCTCGACATCGTCGCGGCGGAACTCCACATCGATCCGCTGGAGATTCGCGTGCGCAACGCCGCGGCCGAGGGCGACACCGACCTCGAAGGTAACCCGTTCGCCAAGCCGCGCGCGCGGCAGATGCTCGACATGGTGCGCAAGGAGATCGGTTACGGCAAGCCGCTGCCGTCGGGACGCGGCATCGGCTTCGCGTTGACCGCGCGACACATCGCCGGCGGCAAGACGAGCTTCATCGTTACGGCACGCGAAGACGGCACGATCGCCGTCGACACCGGCATCACCGAGCCCGGCGTCGGGACGCTCACCGTCATCCAGCGCGTGCTCGCGGCCGAGCTCGGCATCGATCCCTCACGCATCGCGGTCGAACGCGGCACGACGAGCGACGTGCCATGGGATCCCGGCATAGGCGGCAGCAAAGGGACGCTGCTGCTGGGACGCGCGGCGCTCGATGCCGCGCACAAGCTGCAGGCCGCGCTCGCGCTCCCGCACAGCGGCCCCGTCACGGTGACGGGCGAGAGCGACTACATGCACCAGCACGGCGATCCGATCTGGCTGAACTTCGGCGCCTACGGCGTCGACCTCTCGGTCGACCAAGACACCGGCGCGCTGACGATCCACGACGTGGTCTTCATCGCCGACGTCGGCACGATCATCAACCCGCTCGCGCATCGCGGTCAGATCGACGGCGGTTTCATGATGGGCCTCGGAAGCGCGTTGACGGAGGAACTGCAGATCGAAGACGGCCGCCTCGTCAACATCGCGCTCTCCGACTACAAGTTGCCGTGTCAACGCGACATCCCGCCGTTCCGCGCGATCATGATGGAGCCCGACGACGGTCCGGGGCCGTACGGCGCGCGTGCCGCGGGCGAGTTCAATACCGCCGGCGTTGCGCCCGCGATCGCGAACGCCATCACGGCCGCGTGCGGTGTCCGGCTCGACCGGCTCGGGCTGACGGCCGAACGCATCTACGCAGCACTGCAAACGCAGCCGAGGTCCGCCGCATGACCACCGCAACACTGCCCTTCGGCGTCGATCTCTACAAGGATTGGGTTGCGCGCGAAGGCCTGCGCGTCCACGAAGGCCTCTCGCTCAACCTGTTGCGCGCGGAGACCGGCGATTGGCCGCGCTTCGGCGTCAAAGGCGCCGCGCTGCACTTCACCGGCGGCGGCGACTTCTGCTCGCAGTTTCTCTTCGACATCCCGGCCGCCGCCTCGACGAACCCGGTGCATCATCTCTTCGAGGCGATCTGTTTCGTCGTCGAAGGGCGCGGCAGCACGGAGCTTGAGTTTGCCGACGGCACGAAGCGTCAGTTCGAGTGGGGACCGCGCAGCCTGTTTGCGATTCCGCTCAACGCGAAGTACCGCCACTTCAATGCAAGCGGCACGCAGCGCGCGCTGATCGTCGCGACGACGACGGCCCCGATGGTGATGAAGCTCTTTCACGACGACAACTTCGTCTTCAACGTTCCGTACGAATTCGCGGGCCGCATCGGACGCGAGAGCTACTACAACGGCGACGGCGACCTGCACATGATCCGGGCTGGACACAACACCTGGCAAACCAACTTCGTCGCTGACCTGGCCGACATCAAGCTCACCGCCTACGACGAGCGCGGCCCCGGTTCGCTCAACATCAAATTTGCCTTAGCCGACAGCCCGATGCACGTGCACGTTTCGGAGATCGCGCCGGCGACATACAAGAAGGGTCACCGGCACGGCGGCGGCACGCACGTCCTCACGCTTTCCGGCGGCGGCTATTCGCTGTTGTGGCGGCCGGGCGACAAAGACTTCGAACGCGTCGACTGGGAGTACGGCACGGTCTTTCCGCCGTGCGACCAGCAGTTCCACCAGCACTTCGTCACGAGCGAAAACGCCTCGCGCTATCTGGCGACCGGCCTCGGCGGCATCAGCTACGTCTTCACCGCGCAGCAACGCCGCACGGGCGGCGGCGGAACCGCCAATGCCATGGGGAAGGTGAGCGTCAAACTCGGCGGCGATCAGATCGAGTACGAGGATCAAGATCCGCGCATCCATCAGATCTGGCTCGAAGAGATGCGCAAGCGCGGGATCACGCCGCGCTTCGAGCTGCCGCAGAAATCCTCATGAACACCACGCTAGTCGCGCACGTCGATACGCCCGGCGGCGGTCAGGTCTGGATCGACGGCAACACGATGTACGTCGGACACATGAGCGCGCCCAACGGCACCTCGATCTTCGATGTCACCGATCCGAAAAAGCCGCGCGCGCTCGCGACGGTCGACGAGATGCCGCAAGGCTGGCATTCGCACAAAGTGCGCGTCGCCAACGGCACGATGGTCGTGAACTACGAGCGGTCGGGGAAGGATGCCGACCCGGAGTTCGGCGGCGGCCTCGGCATCTACGACGTCACGAACCCCTCCAAACCGGTGCTGCGCAAGCATTGGAAAACCGCCGGCGCGGGCGTGCACCGGTTCTCGTTCGACGGACGCTATGCGTACATCTCACCGACCGCCGAAGGCTACAACGGCCGCATCGTGATGATCCTCGATCTCGCCGATCCGGCGAATCCGGTGGAAGCCGGCCGCTGGTGGCTGCCCGGGCAATGGACGGCGGGCGGCGAGGAGCCCACGTTTACCGACGGACGCGGCCCGCGCTGTCACCATCCGCTGCGCTTGGGCGACCGGCTCTACGTGAGCTACTGGCAACATGGCGGCGCAATCCTCGACGTGAGCGACTTGGCGCATCCACAACTCGTCGGACGCCTCGATTACACGAAAACGTTTCCGCATCCGACGCACACGCTGCTCGCGATGCCGGAACCGCTCAAGGGCCGCCGCGTGATGCTGGTGGCCGACGAAGACGTCGACAAACGCTGGCCCGCAGCGCCGGCGTTCATGTGGATCTACGACATCACGAACGAAACGGCACCGGTGCCGATCAGCACGTTTCAAGTTGCCGGGCTCGATCCCGACGGCGCGCCGCAACCGCCGAACACCGGCTGTCATCAGCCGTCGGAACGGTTCAGCGGTTCGATTCTACCGTGCGCGTGGTTCGCGCAAGGGCTGCGCTTAGTCGACGTCTCCGATCCGTTCGCACCGAAGGAAGTCGGCTCGTATCTGCCCGATCCGCCGGCCGGCCGCGAGCGCCGGCAATCGAACGACGTGACCATCGACGACCGTGGCTTGATCTATCTCGTCGATCGCGGCGGCGGCGTGGACATCCTCGAAACCAGCGTCTGGTAGCACGCTTTCCAAGCCGGCGCGTCGCGTTAAAGGCGGCTTAGCTTTTGCGCCACTTCGCATTTTCCGGCGCCCACCTGCGTAAGAATGACATACGTTACGTCGCGGCCATGCCGCAGCAGGTGCATAACATGAAATCATTCATCAGCAAAATCTTGGTCGCCGTCTTCGGTGTTGCGCTCGCCATGGCACCGTTAACGGCAAGCGCCGCATCATTTGGTATCGGTATCAACGTTGGTGGTCCCGGTTATAACGTTCATGCGGGCTACGTCAATCCGGGCGGTCCGTGCTACGGCTGCGGACGACCGGCGCCTCCGCCGCCGCCGCGTTACGGCCGGCACCGCTTCGGTTGGGCTCCGGCTCCCGCTCCGGTGTATTATGACGGCTACCATGGCTGGGCGCCCGGTGGCTTTCAGGGCTACTACTGGCACGGCCGCTGGTTCAGCCACCGTCGCTGGGGCAACGGCGTCTGGATCTACTTTTAGGTAGGTAACGCGACTTTTGTCGCAAAGCGGTCGGCATGAGAATTGCCGACCGCTTGTTCATTCTCGCCCTGGCCGTTTTCTTCGCGGGCGCGCCCGCGATCGCAAACGCCGCGGGCTTCGCGATCTCGACCAACGGCTATGCCGACGACGCCATGCTGCCGGCATCGGACGGATACGACAAGATGTCGTCCGACAACGTGCACTCGTGCGGCGGCACGAACCACGCGCCCGGCTTCAGTTGGGTCAACCCGCCGGCAAATACGCAGAGCTATGCGATTCTCGAAGTGGATCCCGACGGGGCCGGCGGTCACGGCGTAAACCACTGGGTCATCTACAACATTCCGGGCACCGCCACCGGGATCAGCACCGCCGACATCGCGGGCGCGAAGTTCACGCCGGGCCGCGGTACCGGCGACCTCGTCGGTTATCGCGGGCCGTGTCCGCCCGTGGGTGACGCCCCGCATCACTACATCGTCACGCTGTACGCGCTCGGCGCTCCGCCCACAATGCCCGCCGGACTCGATCACGACGGCGTCGTGGCGGCGATCAAAGACCATATCCTCGGCGCGACGACGACGGTGTTCCGCTTCCAGCGGATGTAACGAAGGGCGTTAGCCCTGCCAGATCAGCTCTGAGGCGCGCATCGGCTGGAGATCGCCGTACTTGACGGCGACGTCGATGACCGGCTGAATCAACGCCGGGTCGGGGCGCGTCTCGCCGAGCACCGCACGCACCATGTGCGCGGCGACTTCGGGCGTGATCTTGGTGTATTTCGGCACGATCGCTTGCGTGGCGGCGTGATTGGCGTTGGCCCACCGCGCGATCTGCAGCATCACGGCCTGCATGCGCTTTGCCGTGTCGGCGTTCTTGGTGAGCCAATCCGTCGATCCGAACCAGCCCGTGACCATGAAGTGCTTGCCGACCGGCGCCGAACCGTTGCCGATCACGCGGCACGTATCCAGGGCAGCGGTCCAGAACGGCTCGGCCAGAATGCCGGCGGCCACGCGACCCGCTTCAAGTGCCGCCGCCATCTCGGAGAACGGCGTCTCGATCAGCTTCACCGTTTTCACGTCGCCGCCGTTCTGATCGATCCAGGCTTGCATCTCGTACTGCGTGAGATCGCGCAAGCCGTTGACCGCCACGGTTTGCCCGTTGAGATCGGCGCCCGTTTTCACCGTTGAGTTCTTGGCGACCATGATCACGTTGACCGGCGTCGTGCCGTTGTAGATCGTGGCCGGTGCGATGACGCGGAAATTCAGCCCGCGCGCGTGGGCTTGGGCGAGGGGAATCACGCTGCCGAAACCGACTTCGAGCGCGCCCGATGCTACGGCCGATGCGAGCGACCCGTGCGATGGGACACCAGCGACGCGGCCGCCGTCGCGGCCAGGGTCGAGAGCGCGGTGCGGCGATTCATGGTGCGTCCACTCTTCTTCCGTAACGGATATTCCCTGCGAAAAAGCGAAAGGTTGCCTTACTGTGGCCGATCTTTCGATGTTTGCGAGCGACCTTGATGCACAGCACTATCCGGCCGGGCATCGATTTTTCACCACCGGCGATCAGGGCGAGGTGATGTACGTCGTCACCGAGGGCGAGGTCGAGATCACGTTGCGCGGCAAGGTGCTCGAGACGGTCCACACCGGCGGAATCTTCGGCGAGATGGCGCTCATCGATCACAAGGAACGCAGCGCCGACGTCACCGCGAAAACCGACGTGCAGGTGTCGTCGATCGATCAGAAGCGCTTCCTCTACCTCGTACGCAATCATCCGTTCTTCGCGCTCGAAGTCATGAAGATCATGACCGACCGCTTGCGCAAGTTCGACGATCTACTCTAACGTTGTCATCCTGAGCCTGTCGAAGGACGCTCACCGATCATCACGCGCACGACGTTCGGAATCGCGAACGACTTACGCCCCGCACCGTAACCGACGCGTTCGAGCGTCATGTCGATGGGCGGCCCAGGCGACGCCAACGCGGTGAGGATCGCGGCGCCCGTTTCCGTAACGAGCTGCGCCTCGATCCCGGTCGCGCGCACCGGATAGCCGCGCATCAAATCGAGCGCCACCGGCCCCGGGTTCGGATGGCCGCCGCGCGAGATGCCGTGCCCCAGCGGAAACGATGAGATGCGCAACTCGTCGATGCCGAGCATTTCGAGCGCGACACACGTACCCGCGACGTCGAGGATCGCATCGATCTGCCCGACGGCATGAAAGAGCATCTCGTCGACGTTTGCATCGTGCACGCGCGCCTCGGCTTGCGCGAGCCGGCGGTAGATCGCGCTCGCGCGCTCGATCGCGAGCGGCGAGAGCCCGCTGCGCTCGACGATCGCGAGGATGTCGCGCAGCCGATGCCCGGGATTGTGGTGGTGCTGGTGGACGCCATCAGGTGCGTGCGCGTGGTCGTCCTCGCCGGGGATCACGAGATCGAGATACGTCGCGCTGATCCCGCCGCGCTCGACGCGTTCGGTCACGAGTTCCCAGCCGTCGGCAACGACCGTACGCAACGCGCGCTCGAGCTCGCCCACGTCGAGACCCGCATCGACCCACGCGCCCATCAGCATGTCGCCCGCAGCTCCGCCGATCATATCGACATACGCGACCTTCATATCCCCGGGCGCTTCGGAAAGAAGCGCCGACGTTCCGGTGTAAGCATCGTCCATGAGCGAAGATCGCTGGAAACACAACGGGATTCGCGTCGTTCGTGCTCACGAGCTCGACGCCAACACGCCCCAGACGCCGGGGATGAACCGCGCCGCCGCGATCACGGCGGCAACGGCCGGAGCCCAGAAGCTCTGGGCCGGCACCGTGCTGATTCACGCCGATGCAAAAACCGGCGCGCACCATCATGGGGACCTCGAGAGCGTGATCTACGTCGTGCGGGGCCAGGCGCGCATGCGCTGGGGCGAGCGGCTCGAGTACGTGGCCGAAGCCGGGCCCGGCGATTTCATCTTCGTCCCGCCCTACGTGCCGCACCAGGAGATCAATGCCTCAGCCGACCAGGCGCTCGAGTGCGTCATGGTCCGCAGCGGTCAGGATCCCATCGTGGTCAACCTCGATATCGCGGCGGCCGAGGAGCCGACCGCCGTCTCCTGGGTCGACCCGATCCACCCGGCCGCTTCCTCGGAAGGGTGTTCGCCCTCGGCGGGGTAACCCGCCCCACATGCCCTCGCCCTTTGCAGCGTCGCGCTTCGCCGTTACGCTACTGATCGCGTTCGTTGCTCTCGTCCATCCGGCCGGTGCCGCCGAAGCAACGCCGACCGCCGAAACGAACTACGCGAGGGTGCTGCGGACGATCAACCCGCAACTGCAGATTCATCAGAGTCTCACCTACGCTCGTTCGCTCTTGGCCGACTCCGAGCGGACCAAACTCGATCCGAACTTGATCATGGCGCTCGTCACCGTTGAATCGTCGTGGCGCCAAACCGCCGTCTCATCGCACGGTGCGCGCGGGCTCGGACAACTGATGCCGGTGACGGCCGCGAAACTCGGCGTGAACCCGCGCGATCCCTCGCAGAACCTGCGCGGTGCGTCGGCCTACCTGCGCTCGCTGATCAACCGGTTCTCGAGCCGCGGCGTCAACGCGATGCGCGATGCGATCGCCGGCTACAACGCCGGACCGCACGCGGTCGAACAGTATCGCGGCATTCCGCCATATCACGAAACGCAGCGCTACGTCACGAAGGTGATCGCGCAGTGGCATACGCTCAGTATGCGCGTAGCGAAGGCGTTCGTGGACAACGCCGAGAGCGTTGTCCCCGCTGCCGACGATCAGCAGTGGCTGGCGAATTCCGATGCCTCCGCGCTGCCGGTCTCGTTGCCGGCAGCGATCGTAAACCAGCCCTAAGTTCCGGTTGGCGCCGCAGCCGGCGCGCTGCCGCTGGTGCTCGGCGCCGGGCCGCTTGCCGCGGGCACCGGGCTTCCGCTCGCAACGGGCGCGGCCTGAATGAGCGCACCCGACGCGCGCGGCGTCGGCGCCGGCGTGGCGACCGGCAGCGCGTAGAGCGCGAAGACCACCGGCCGGTTGGCGGTGAGTTTGAGCGTCGCCGCCGTGCCGGCGAAGAGGATGCGTTCGGGCGGTAACGTCGGCGACGCTGCGGGCACCGCGCCGGAGGCGGACGTGCCGGGAGCCGGTGTAACGCCCGAAGGCAGCGCCGTCGGCGAGGCCGTCGCCCGCGGGCTGCCGCTCGGCGTCGGCGAGGCGCTAACCGGAATAGCGGTGGGCGGCGGCGGCGCGCTCGGATTGGGCGAGGGCGTGGGCGGCGGGGTCGACGAGTCGAGCTCGGCGGCCGCCAGGCGGAACGTTCCGTCTTTGCTCGATGCGTTGTAGAGCGCGAGTCCGAGCTCGTTCTCGCGATAGATCGTCACGATGTCACGCGGCACGTCGACGGCGATGCGCGGATACGAATCGAGCGTCATGTCGTGCGTTGGGAGCAGCGTGATGTAGGCGAGCGCACGCGCCGGCCGGTCGCGCTTCTTGCCCTTCGTACCCTTCGTCGCGAGGTTGAGGTCGGGGATATCCGGCGGGCGTACGACTGAGAGCGTCGCGCCGATCGCGACGTCGGCGAAACCCGACGGCTTGGGCGAGGGCACCGGGAACGCGATCGCGCCGCCGTATCCTGCGACCGTCGGCAACGGCTGAAATGACCCCGACGAACCGTACGTCACGATGTTGCTGGCCGAGTTCGGCGTGGGTGTGGGCGTCGGGCTGATGCCGGCCAGATTTCCCGACGGCAAGAGCCCGTTCGGCGGCGTCGTTCCCGAACCGAAGTTGCCGGAGCACGCGGCCAGCGCGGCTCCGAGCAGGATCAGTACCGCGAGGAGATACCGCGCGCTCGTCATTGAGGGCGCGTTACGGCGCGCCGGTCGCCGCCGCCTCTGCTGGCACGTAGACCTCACCGCCGAGTTTCACGAACTCTTCAGATTTCTCGGCCATTCCGCGTTCGGCGTAGTCGCGCACGTCCTGCGTGATCTTCATCGAGCAGAAATGCGGCCCGCACATCGAGCAGAAATGCGCCACCTTCGCCCCGGTCGCCGGCAGCGTTTCGTCGTGGAATTCGCGCGCGGTCGTCGGATCGAGGCCGAGGTTGAACTGATCTTCCCAGCGGAATTCGAAGCGCGCTTTGGAGAGCGTGTCGTCCCAGTGCTGCGCGCCCTTGTGGCCCTTCGCGAGATCGGCCGCATGCGAGGCGATCTTGTAGGCGATCACGCCGTCCTTGACATCTTTTTTGTTCGGCAGGCCGAGGTGTTCTTTGGGCGTGACGTAGCACAGCATCGCGGTGCCGTACCAGCCGATCTGCGCGGCGCCGATCGCCGAGGTGATGTGATCGTAGCCCGGCGCGATGTCGGTAACGAGCGGCCCGAGCGTGTAGAACGGGGCTTCCTTACAGACCTCGAGCTGACGGTCCATGTTCTCTTTGATCTTGTGCATCGGCACGTGACCGGGACCCTCGATGATCACTTGCACGTCGTGCTTCCATGCGATCTGCGTGAGCTCGCCGAGCGTATCGAGTTCGCCGAACTGCGCTTCGTCGTTAGCGTCGGCCGTGCAGCCCGGACGCAGTCCGTCGCCGAGCGAGAACGTGACGTCGTACGCCTTCATGATCTCGCAGATCTCTTCGAAGTGCGTGTAGAGAAAATTCTCTTTGTGGTGCGTGAGGCACCACTTCGCGAGAATCGATCCGCCGCGCGAGACGATGCCGGTGATGCGCTTGGCCGTCATCGGAACGTAGCGCAGCAACACGCCGGCGTGCACGGTGAAATAATCGACGCCTTGTTCGGCCTGTTCGATCAGCGTGTCGCGGTAGAGTTCCCAGGTGAGTTCTTCCGCTTTGCCGTCGACCTTCTCGAGCGCCTGATAGATCGGCACGGTGCCGATCGGCACGGGCGAGTTACGCAAGATCCACTCGCGCGTCTCGTGGATATTTTTGCCGGTCGAGAGATCCATCACGGTGTCGGCGCCCCAACGCGTCGCCCAGGTCATCTTCTCGACTTCTTCTTCGATCGACGAGGTGATCGCCGAGTTGCCGATGTTGGCGTTGATCTTCACGAGGAAGTTGCGACCGATGATCTGCGGTTCGAGTTCGGGATGATTGATGTTCGCGGTGATCACGGCGCGGCCGCGCGCGACTTCATCGCGGACGAACGACGGCTCGCAGTTCTCGCGGATCGCGATGAACTCCATCTCTTTCGTGATGATGCCCTGACGCGCGTAGTGCATCTGCGTCACGTTCGCACCCGGCTTCGCACGGCGCGCGGGGCGCTGCGCTTTGAAGCGGATCGCGTCGAGCTCGTGCATCGATTCGCGGCCGATGCGATACACCGACGACGGCTTCGCGAGCGCGACGGTATCGTTGCGCTCTTCGATCCAGGGTTGGCGCAGCGGCGCGATGCCGGCGCGCACGTCGATCGCGACGTCGGGATCGGTGAACGGCCCGCTCGTGTCGTAGACGGTGTGCACTTCGCCGTTGGTCAGCGCTATCGCACGGAACGGGACCCGGATGCTCGGATCGGATCCCTGCGCGTAGACCTTGCGCGAGCCGGGGAAGGGTTCGCGCGAAATGGCCTCGTTCGGCAGAGCGGTATCCATTGAGAACTCTCTCCTCTTCCTTCGCCGGTATTATCCGGATCAGGTGCGGACGCACCACAATTGGTGCCTCCAACGGTCGACGGGGAGAATCCCCGCCCTCTCAGCCCTTGCGAGCTCCCGTGGTACTGACGAAGCTACGCGGATGGCGAGGCCTTGTCAAGACACGCGCCGCAGGCCCCGGGGTGAACGCTCGGGCGCTCGGCTTGCTGGCCGTGGCACAGCTCGCGATCGGCGCCGCGGCGATCTTCGCGCGCTTCGCCCTGACCGCGGCCGGGCCGCTATCGGTGTCCGCGCTGCGAATGGCGATCGCCGCGATTCCGGTCGTCGCGCTCGCGGCGTTCCGCGGCCGATATGCCCGCTACGACGAGCCGACCGAGCGGCGCTTAGGGCTCGCCGGCCTCGCGCTGGCCGTGCACTTCGGCAGTTGGATCGCCTCGCTGCAACACGCCAGCGTCGCCGTCTCGACGCTCCTCGTCTGCTCCACCCCCGTGTTCACCGAAGCCTGGTCCCTGATGCGCACGCGGCGGGTGCGCCCGGCGGTGCTGGCCGGGATCGTGCTCGCGCTGGCCGGCGTTGCGATCGTGGCCGGAACGCCGAGCCGAAGCGAGACGACGCTGGGCATCGCGCTCGCGCTGTGCGGCGCGATCGCGATGGGCGCGTACCTGCAGCTGGTGCGCGCGAGCGATCCGCGTTACACGACGCTGGCCGTCGTCGGCCGCACGTATCCGGTCGCCGCGATCGTTCTCGGCGCGAGCGCGCTCGTCACCCATGCCGGCGTTCCGAACGTCGCCGCAACCGCCGCGTGGGGCGGCATCTTCGCGATGGCGCTGATCTCGCAGCTCTTCGGTCACACGGCGATCAACGCCGCGGTGCGCGTGTTGAGCGCCACGTTCGTCGCGCTGACGACGCTGCTCGAACCGCTGATCGCCGCGATCGCCGCAGCGTTCGTCTTCGGCGAACGTCCCGCGCCGTTCACCGCCGCCGGCGCAGGTCTGATCCTGATCGCCATCGCGCTCGCAATTCGCGCCGAAGCGCAGAGCACATTATAGGCAGAACGCGTTGCCCACCACCGTGTCATTCCGAGCAGAGCGCCGAAGGCCCGTCGTCGAGGAACGCGAGAAAATCTCTGCGATTAACGTGCGAGCGCGAAGGCGCGAGCAGCGGTGGCTTGTTTCTTCTTCTTACTCCACTGCTCGCGCCTTCGCGCTCGCACTCAGTAGTATGGATTGTGGCGCGTCCCTCGACGACGCGCCTAACGGCGCTGCTCGGGATGACAAAAAGTTGGGTAGAATCTTCGATCCCGAGGAAAAGGGGTTACCTCGCGGAAGGCTTCCTCTATGGACGACAAACCCGAAGACTCGCCGACCCTCGGGGAACAGATGAACCGCGCCCTCTACCTCGACCCGGGATTCACGCCCGACAAACCCACGCTGGCGAAGGCCCTGCGCGAGGAAATCGATGAGACGACCGAGCGCGCGCAGGCAAACGTCGACCAACAACGCCAGAACGCGAATGACATCGATTTGATCGCCAAAGGCATGAAGCGCGAAGCGCAGCGCAAAGCCGCCGATGCCGCAGCAGCGGCCGAATCAACCCACGAGACGTAACGCGGCGATCAGTTCCGCGACGCTCCACGCCTGCGCGATCGTTCCGCACGGCGCATGCGGCGCGTCGCCGTCGAAGATCTCGCCGAGCGTCCCGATACCGTAACCGCCGAGCGCATCCGCCAGCGGCGCGATGAACGTGCGCGCGAGCGCCGGGTCGTCGTACACGTTGAGATGCGCCTGCACGAACGCGCCGAGCAGCCACGGCCAGACCGTTCCCTGATGATAGGCGCCGTCGCGCGCCGTCTGATCGCCGCCGTAGTGTCCCACGTACGCCGGATCGCCCGGCGCGAGCGTGCGCAGACCGACCGGCGTCCAAAGATCGCGCACGCACACGTCGACGACCGCGCGCGCGCGTTCCGGCGCGAGGAGTTCGGGCGCGAGTGCAACGGCGAACAACTGGTTCGGACGGATCGCCGGATCGTTGCCGCCGGGTCCGTCGATCACGTCGAAACAGCAGCCGCGGTCTTCGTTCCAAAAACGCTCGAAGCTCGCGCGTACGCGCGCGGCCGCTTCTTCATACGGTTGCGGATCGGCCGCGCAGTGCTCGGCGAAGTGCGCGGTCGTGGTGAGCGCCGCAAACCACAGCGCGTTGACCTCCACCGGTTTTCCGATACGCGGCGTGACGACGTGATCGCCGACTTTCGCGTCCATCCACGTCAACTGCACGCCCGGAACGCCGGCGTGCACGAGACCATCTTCCGGATCGACGCCGATCCCGAAGCGCGTTCCCGCCGTGTAGCCCGCAACGATCGCCCGCAGCACCGGAAAGAGATCGCGCGCGAAGTTGGGATCGCGCGTCACCGACGCGCAGGCGCGAATCGCTTCGACGTACCAGAGCGCCGCGTCGACCGTATTGTATTCGGGCGCGCTGCCCGCGTCGGGAAACACGTTCGGCAACATGCCGCCGTCGACGAACGGCGCGAACCCGCGCACGATCGCCTCGGCGACGTCGCCGCGCCGGTTCGCGATCAAGAGGCCCGGCAGCGAGATCATCGTGTCGCGGCCCCAATCAGTAAACCACGGATAACCGGCGACGATCGTCGTGCGCGATGCGCCGCCCGGCGCAGCCGGCACCACGAACGCATCGGCCGCAATGGCCAATTCCGCGCGTAGCGGATCGGTTTCGCCGGCCGCGAGCTCCGCGCCGCGCGCCCGCGCCGCATCAATGATGTGCGGCGCATCGTCGCCGCCGGCGTCGAGCCCGACCACCAGGCCCCCGCGCTCGCCCGGGGCGAGCGTGAAGCGCGCATCCAGGGCGTAGAGATAGTCGTCGATCGCGTTGAGCCCGCGCTCGCTCTCGCGGGCAAGAAAGAAGGCCGACCAGCGATCGCGGTGCGGGCTCATCGCGGCGCCGGGCGCCGACACGTGGAGCGTGCGCCCGCCCTCCGGCAGCCTCACCGCGGCCCGGTCGCCGTCGACGGTGACCGTGAAGCGCTCGGGATCCGGCAGGCTGCCGCCGTGGTGATCGCGGTCGGCCACGAGTACCCGGGCCGTGACCCGCAACGGCTCCGCGGCCCGGACGGCGCGCAGGGCGATCGCCGTGCGGTCGTGGCCGTAGGGCATCGCCAAGGCGAGTTCGAGCTCGGCGTCCCCGAGCACGAACGTCCAGACCGGCACGCCGTCCGCTACGGCGAACGATTCGATGAAGTGCCAGCCTTCGGGCACCCGGCCGCCGGTGGCCCAGCGATTGGTGGCGAGCGAGTAACTCGCGCCCCGGTATTGCACGTCGAGCAGGACGGCCGGGACCAGCAGCCGGCGCGATACGGGCGGTTCGAGGGCGGCGACCAGCAGGCCGTGGTAGCTGCGGGTGAGGGTTCCGGCGACGGTGCCCATCGCGTAGCTCCCGCGGCCGTTCGTGAGGAGCCATTCGCGGTGCTCGGCGACCCACAGATCGGAGCATTCCGGCCGGGCAAGCCGTCGCATGGTCATCGAAGCGGAACTTGCCACGTACGTCGAACCGACCCTGCGTGGCGAATCCGGAAACCGAGCGCATCCTCGCCCTCGAGCGGCGAGAAGCGCACTGGAGGCGCTGGGGTCCATACCTCAGCGGCCGCCAGTGGGGAACGGTCCGGGAGGACTACTCGGCCGACGGCAACGCCTGGGACTCATTCCCGTTCGAGATGTCGCACTTGCGGGCGTACCGCTGGGGCGAGGACGGGATCATGGGGATCAGCGACAACCATCAGCGCTTGTGTTTCGCACCCGCGTTCTGGAACGGCCGCGACCGCATCCTCAAGGAACGCCTCTACGGGCTGAGCGGTCACGAAGGCAACCACGGCGAGGACGTTAAGGAAGTCTGGTTCCACCTCGACAACGTGCCCTCGCACGCCTACATGAAGGCGCTCTACAAATATCCGCAGCGTCCGTTTCCGTACGACGATCTGCGTACGGAGAACGCGAAGCGCGGCCGCGAGTCGCCGGAGTACGAGCTGGTCGACACCGGCGTGTTCGCCGACGACGCCTACTTCGACATCGTGGTCGAGTACGCCAAGGCCACGCCCGAGGACATCCTCGTCCGCATCACCGTCACCAATCGCAGCGCGAACCGGGCGCCGCTGCACATCTTGCCGACGCTGTGGTATCGCAACGAATGGTCGTGGCGAGCCGGCGTCACGAAGCCCACGATCAGCGACGCGGGCGAGACCAACGTGGCGATGGTGTCGCAGCATCCGACGCTTGGCCGGCGCTGGCTGATCGGCGACGGCAATGCGGTCAGCATCCTTTATACGGAGAACGAAACCAACTACGAGCGCGCGTTCGGCGTCAAGAGCCCGCGGCCGTACGTGAAGGACGCGTTCGGCCGTTACCTGATCAACAACGATCCGACCGCGATCAACCCCAAGCGCACCGGCACCAAGGCCGCCTTCCAGTACGTGACGATCATGGAGCCGGGCGCAACCGAAACGATCCGCTTGCGGCTGACCGACACGCCGGGAAAACTCGTCATCGATCCGGTCGCGTTCGATGCGATCGTCGACGAGCGCATCGCCGACGCCGATGCGTTCTATGCCAGTTTGCTGCCCGCAACGGCGAACGACGAACACCGCACGATCCAGCGCCGCGCGCTGGCCGGTCTGCTCTGGACGAAGCAGTTCTACAACTACATCATCCGCGATTGGCTCAGGGGCGACCCGCTGATGCCGGTCCCGCCGGCGAGCCGTCTGCACGGACGGAATTCCGGCTGGACGCACCTCTACAACGACGAGGTGCTCTCGATGCCCGACGAGTGGGAGTACCCGTGGTACGCCAGTTGGGATCTGGCCTTTCACGTCATCGCGTTTTCGCTGATCGATCCGGATTTCGCCAAGCGCCAACTCGTCGCGCTCACCCGCGAGCGCTTCATGCATCCCAACGGTCAACTGCCGGCCTACGAGTGGGCCTTCGACGACGTCAACCCGCCGGTACACGCCTGGGCCGCGTACCGCATCTACAAAATTGAGGCCAAACGGCGCAGCGGCGTCGGCGATCTGCCCTTCCTCGAGCGCGTGTTCCAGAAGCTGCTGCTCAACTTCACCTGGTGGGTCAACCGCAAAGACGTCGCCGGGCGCAACGTGTTTCAAGGCGGCTTCCTCGGCCTCGATAACATCGGGGTGTTCGACCGCAGCACGAAGCTGCCGACCGGCGGCTATCTTGCCCAAGCCGACGGCACCGCGTGGATGGCCGTCTACTCGCTCAACATGCTGGCGATTGCGATCGAGTTGGCGCGCCACGATCCGGTGTATGAGCATCTCGCCAACAAGTTCTTCGAGCACTTCCTTTATATCGCCGACGCGATGAACTCGCAGAGCAACGGTGACGACAGCACCGTCGGCCTGTGGGACTCGCAGGACGAGTTCTACTACGATCAGCTCTATCTGCCGACCGGCGAGCGCATCCCGCTCAAGGTGCGTTCGGCCGTCGGCATCATCCCGATCTTCGCGGTGGAAACGCTCGACCCGGATACGCTCGAGAAACTCCCGCTGCTCAAAGCGCGCGTCGAGTGGTTCATCGCCAATCGCCCGGAGCTGGCGGAAAACGTCGCCCGCATCGAGGTCAGCGGTTTGCGGCAGCGCCGTCTGCTCGCGATCGTCAACCCCGACCGCTTGCGCCGCATCCTGCACCGCCTCTTCGCCGAAGACGAATTCCTGAGCCCGCACGGGATGCGCGCGCTCTCGAAGTTTCACGACGCGAACCCCTACGTGCTCAACGTCGGCGGCGCGAGCTTCCGGGTCGACTACGAACCGGCCGAGTCGACCAGCGGGCTCTTCGGCGGCAATTCGAACTGGCGCGGACCGATTTGGTTTCCGCTCAATTACCTGTTGATCGAAGCGCTGCAGAAATTCCACTACTACTTGGGCGACGACTACAAGGTGGAATTTCCGACCGGCTCGGGTACGATGCTCAACCTGTGGGAGATCTCACAACAGCTCTCGCACCGCTTGATCGGGCTCTTCCGGGCCGGTCCCGACGGGTCGCGTCCGTTCCAACGTTCCGACACGCCGTTCGAACACGACGTTCATTGGCGTGACCAGCTGCTCTTCCACGAATACTTCAACGGTGATACCGGTCAAGGACTCGGGGCCTCGCACCAAACGGGCTGGACGGCGCTCGTGGCCAAGCTCGTTCAGCAGGTCTCCGAATACGAATCGCCCGAGCATCCGGCCGTGGGCCGCGACTTCACCGTGAAAGCCGCGCGATGATCGGGTATATTACCGGTTGAAAGCATGCTGACGTGAACGCAGTCCACCAACCGGTCCTGGGCGACCTCGACGCTTATCTCTTGGGCGAGGGCACGCATCTTCGGCTCTACGACGTGATGGGCGCGCACGTTCGCACTTTCGACGGGGTCACCGGAACGGCGTTCGCAGTGTGGGCGCCCAACGCGCGGCGCGTGAGCGTCGTCGGCGACTTCAACGATTGGGACGGTAACCGCCACCGGATGTGGCTGCGCCGCGAGTGCGGCGTGTGGGAACTGTTCGTGCCCGGCGTCGCCCCCGGCGCGCGGTACAAGTACGAACTCGAGGACAACGCCGGGCACTTGCTGCCGTTGCGCGTCGATCCAATCGGTTTCTATGCCGAACAGCGTCCGCGCAACGCGTCGATCGTGTGGGATGCGCCGCCGTTTCCATGGAGCGACGGCGCATGGATGGCCGGGCGCGGCGCGCGGCAGCACCGCGATGCGCCGATCTCGATCTACGAAGTGCACCTCGGCTCGTGGGCGCGCGTACCCGAAGAGGGGAACCGCTTTCTCACCTATCGCGAGTTGGCCGAGAGACTGGTGCCGTACGCACGCGATCTCGGGTTCACCCACCTCGAACTGCTGCCGATCACCGAGCACCCGTTCGACGGTTCATGGGGCTACCAAACCACGGGCTGGTTCGCACCGACGAGCCGCTTCGGCACGCCCGACGACGCGCGCGCGTTCATCGACGCCGCGCATAACGCCGGGCTCGGCGTGATCGTCGACTGGGTGCCGGGGCATTTCCCGACCGACGACTTCAGCCTCGGCCACTTCGACGGCACGAGCCTCTACGCGCACGCCGATCCGCGCAAAGGCTTCCATCACGAGTGGGGCACGTTCGCGTTCAACCTCGGCCGCACCGAAGTCGCGAACGTCCTCTTGGCGAGCGCGCTCTACTGGCTGCGCGAGTTTCACGTCGACGGCCTGCGGGTCGATGCCGTCTCGTCGATCATCTACCTCGACTACGACCGCGAACACGGTGAGTGGATTCCGAACGTGTACGGCGGGAACGAAAACCTCGATTCGACCGCGTTCTTGCGCCGCTTCAACACGGTCGTCTACGCCGAATTCCCCGACGTGATGACGATCGCCGAGGAATCGACGGCCTACGCGGGCGTGACCACGCCGGTTTCGCACGGCGGGCTCGGCTTCGGCTTCAAGTGGAACATGGGCTGGATGCACGACACGCTTGAATTCATGAAGCGCGATCCGCTCTATCGCAGCCATCACCTCAACGAGATCTCGTTCGGACTGATCTACGCCTTCACCGAGAACTTCGTGTTGCCGCTCTCGCACGACGAGGTCGTGCACGGCAAGGGTTCACTGCTCGGCAAGATGCCCGGCAGCAACGATGAGAAGTTCGCGAACCTGCGGCTGCTCTTCGGGCACATGTTCGGTCATCCGGGGAAGAAGCTGATCTTTGCCGGCGGCGAGTTCGCGCAATGGGACGAGTGGAAAGACGAAAGCTCACTTGACTGGCACCTCACGCAATGGCTGCCGCACCACGGCATGCAGCGCCTGATCGGCGATTGCAACCGGCTCTACCGCGAACTGCCGGCGCTGTATGCGCGCGACGCGTCGGGCGCGGGCTTCGACTGGATCCAGTACGACGATGCTCGCAATGCGGTTTGTGCGTGGGTGCGCTACGACGCACGGCGTGCGACCCATGCGGTCGTCGTGTGCAACTATTCGGGCGTGCGTCTCGAGGCCTACCGCATCGGCGTACCGCACGCCGGGACCTACCAGGAACTGCTGAACACCGACGCTGCCGTCTACGGCGGCCGTAACGAAGGCAACCACGGCGCCGTGCACACCGATCCGGTGGTCATGCACGGGCGCGCGCAGTCCCTCGCCCTCACGCTGCCGCCCCTCGCTGCGATCATCCTCGCACCGTAGTGGCAACACCGAAGCACATCGAACCCGGGAGCGCCTATCCGTTGGGCGCAACCTGGGACGGAACGGGCGTGAACTTTGCGCTGTTCTCCGCCAATGCCGAGCGCGTCGACGTGTGCATCTTCGATGCGCGCGGCCGGCGCGAGATCGCGCGCTATACGCTGCCGGAGTTCACCGACGAAGTTTGGCACGGCTACTTGCCAGATCTGCGGCCCGGCGCGCTCTACGGCTTTCGCGTGTACGGTCCCTACGATCCGCAGAACGGCCATCGCTTCAACCACCATAAGCTGCTGATCGATCCGTATGCCAAAGCGCTGAGCGGGCCGCTACGCTGGAGCGACGCGCACTACGGCTACCGTATCGGCGCGCACCGCGCCGACCTCACCTTCGACCGTCGCGACAACGCCTCGGGCATGCCGAAGTCGGTCGTCGTCGATCCGTCGTTCATGTGGGGATCGGACCGGCCGCCCGACGTTCCGTGGATGCGCCGCGTGTTCTACGAGACGCACGTGCGCGGCTACACGATGTTGCACCCCGACGTACCGCCGCAGGCGCGCGGCACGTTCTTGGGGCTCTCGTCGCCGCGGGTGATCGAGCACCTCGTCGATCTGGGCGTGACGACGGTCGAACTCTTGCCAATTCACGCATTCGTCGACGACCGCCGCCTGGTCGAGCATCGGCTGCGCAACTACTGGGGCTACAACTCGATCGGCTTCTTCGCGCCGGAGCCGCGCTATCTCTCGACCCATCACGACGAGTTCAAGACGATGGTCAAGAACCTGCACGAAGCCGGACTCGAAGTCGTGCTCGACGTCGTCTACAACCACACGGCCGAAGGCAATCAGCTCGGGCCGACGCTCTCGTTCCGCGGCATCGACAACGCATCGTACTACCGGCTGGCCGACGACCGCCGGTACTACGAAGACACGACCGGTTGCGGGAACACCCTCAACCTGCGTCATCCGCGCGTACTGCAGATGATCGCCGACTCGCTGCGCTATTGGGTCGAGGAGATGCACGTCGACGGCTTCCGCTTCGACTTGGCCACCTCGCTCGCGCGCGAGGATGAGGGCTACACCTACAACGCCGCATTCTTCAAAGTGCTCAAGCAAGATCCGGTCCTGGCCCGCGCCAAGCTGATCGCCGAGCCGTGGGATGTGGGGATGGGCGGCTACCAAGTCGGTGGTTTCCCGCCCGGCTGGTCGGAATGGAACGGCAAGTATCGCGACACCATCCGGCGCTTCTGGCAAGGCAACGGCGGCCTGTTGCCCGAGTTCGCCTCACGGCTCGCCGGCTCGAGCGATCTCTTCAACCGCCACGGCCGGCGGCCGCGCGCGAGCATCAACTTCGTCACCGTCCACGACGGCTTCACGCTGACCGATCTCGTCTCGTACAATCACAAGGCCAACGAGGCCAACCTCGAAGACAACCGCGACGGCACCGACGACAACGCGAGTTGGAATTGCGGCACCGAAGGACCGACCGGCGATCCGGCGATCCTCGTGCTGCGCGAACGGCAAAAGCGCAACCTCATCTCTACCCTCTTCCTCTCACTGGGTGTACCGATGCTGCTGGCAGGCGATGAGTTCGGACATACGCAGCGCGGGAACAACAACGCCTACTGTCAGGACAACGAGATCTCGTGGATCGATTGGAACCGCAGCGAACGCGACCTGGCCTTCCAGCATTTCGTAAAAACGGTGATGCGTCTGCGTCGCGAACACCCGGCGTTTCAACGCGACGCGTTCTTCACCGGCCGGCCGCAGCCGGGCAGCGATCGCAAGGACATCGCGTGGTACACGCCCGCGGGCACGGAGAAGAACGACGGCGATTGGGGCAGCGACGGGCGCTGCATCGGCGTGTTCTTCGGCGATCGTCCGATGTTTGCCGTGCTCTTCAACGCGGCCGATAACGACGTGGAGTTCACCCTGCCCGACGCAAGCAGCGTGCAATGGTATCTCTTACTCGACACGGCGTTCGACCAGCCCGGCCACGAAGGGGCGCCCGACGGTGCGGTGGCCGAGTTTACCGTGCACGCGCGCTCGATCGCCGTGTTCAACGGGATCCCGGCATGACGCCGCGCGAACTGGTTGCCGACCGCTACACCGACGCGCTCGGTTTGGAGCGTATCGTGCCGGCCGCGACGCGCGAAGCCTTCATCGCGGCGCTGACGGTGCCGCCCGGCACGAGCATCGCGCCGCCGACCCGCGTGCTGCGTGAAGGCGATCTGTTGACGATCGACGTCACGCTCGCCGCCGATTACTGGGGAGAAACCCTGCTCTACACGATCAGCGACGATCACGGGACCGTGAAGGCCGGTACGATTCCCTTGCGCGATGCGCCCGCCGGACGTTTCGTTCAGCGCGGCGGAACGACCGTCGAAACGCGGCGCGTCGCGCTGCCGTTCACGGTGGCGGCGAGCGCGTATCGCGTGACGCTCGACGCCGGCACGCACGGCCACGCCGGCATCGACGTGCTCATCGCGCCGCCGCACGCGTTTCTGCCGGCGGGAGACGCGCGCGTGTGGGGCCTTTCGGTTCAGCTCTACACGCTGCGCTCGCAAACCCACTGGGGCATCGGCGACTTCAGCGACTTGAAACGGATCTGCCGCATCGCCGGCGAGGCCGGCGCGTCGCTGGTCGGCATCAATCCGCTGCACGCCTCGCACCGCAGCGACCCCGAAGCCGCAAGCCCCTACGCGCCGACGTCACGCCGTTACCTGAATTGGCTGGCGATCGACGTCGAAGCCGTGCCCGAGGCCGCCGATCCCGACGTCCAGCACTACATCGCGTCGGTCAGCGACGACCTCGTCGCGCTGCGCCGAAAAGCGTTCGTCGACTACACCGGCGTCGCGATGGTGAAGGCGCCGGCCCTCAAACTGTGTTTCGCGGCCCTGAGCGGTGCGCGCACCGAGGCCTTCGGCTCCTACGTGGACGCGGGCGGCGAGGCGCTGCGGCGGTTTGCCATTCACGAGGCGCTGGTCGTCCGCTACGGCCGCAACAACGCCAACTGGCCCGCGGCATTGCGCGCCGCAGAGCCCGACGCGATCGACGCCTTCGCCCGCGAAGAGCCGCGCGCGATCGAGTTTTCGATGTATCTGCAATGGTGCGCGCACGAGCAGCTCGACGCCGTCGCCGCCGGCGCCCGCGAACACGGCGTCGCGCTCTATCGTGACCTGGCGGTCGGGGTCGAATCCGGCGGCGCCGAGGCCTGGGGCGGCGACGATTACCTCACGACGGCGAGCGTCGGCTGTCCGCCCGACTTGCTCAACACACAGGGTCAAGACTGGGGGCTGCCGCCGCTCTCGCCGGTAACCTTGGAGCGCGACGCCTACGCGACGTTTGCCGGACTGCTCGCCGACAACATGTACGACGCCGGCGCACTGCGCATCGATCATGCGATGTCGCTGATGCGCCTGTTCTGGATTCCGCGCGGCGAACGCCCCGCCGAGGGCGCGTACGTCAGCTATCCGTTCGACGACCTGCTCGCGATCGTGGCCCGGGAGAGCGTCCGCGCCCACTGCATGGTCATCGGCGAAGACCTCGGCACCGTGCCGGCGGGTTTCCGCGATAAAATGGCGGCGAACAAGATCCTCTCATACCGCATCCTGCTCTTCGAACGGGACGAGAGCGGTGCATTTCTGCCGCCGGAGGCGTACCCCAAGCTTGCACTTGCAACCCCTGGTACCCACGATCTGCCACCGCTTGCCGGCTGGCTCGAAGGCGACGACATCGGGCTTCAGGAGCGTCTCGGTTTGATCAACGCGGAAGAGGCGCGCGCGACGCGCGTCGCGCGCGAAGGCGGTGTGGCGCAACTGCGCGCGGCGCTGTGCGCGCGGGGCGATGTCCGCGAGCTCGAGCCGGATACCGAGGCGATCGTGATCGGCGCATACCGTTACCTCGCCCGCTCCCCGGCACGTATCGTCATGCTGCAGATCGAGGACGCGCTCGGCGAGCATTCACCGGTCAACATTCCGGGTACAAACCTGCAGTATCCGAACTGGCGCCGCAAACTTCGTGACGACCTCGACACCATTGCGAGCGACGGCCGGTTCGAACGATTTGCACGCGCGTTGCGGGAGATACGCCCGCGCGCATGAACCTGGTGGGGCAGTTTCGAAGGTGGAGGCATCATGAAAGGCGTTCTGATGGCCGGTGGAGAGGGGTCGCGTTTACGCCCCCTCACCTCGCGCCGGCCGAAGCCGCTCGCCCCGGTTGCCGGGAAGCCGGTGATGGAGCACATCATCGCCCTGCTGCAACGGCACGGAATCACCGAAATCGTCGCCACGTTGCATTACCTCGCCGACGAAGTCGAGTCGTACTTCAATAGCGGCGCCGATTTCGGCGTGACGATGGAATACGTCGTCGAGGACACACCGCTCGGCACGGCCGGCGCGGTGAAGATGGCCGACAAGCTGCTGACCGGCGAAACGTTCATCGTAATCTCCGGCGACGCGCTCACCGACATCGACTTGACCGCGTTGATCAAACACCACAAGCGCGAAGCGAACGACGTGACGATCGCCCTGCAACGCGTGACCAATCCGCTCGAGTTCGGCGTGGTCGTGACCGACGAAACCGGCCGCATCACGCGCTTCCTGGAGAAGCCGTCGTGGGGTGAGGTGTTCTCCGACACGATCAACACCGGCATCTACGTGCTCGAACCGGGCATTCTCGAGCGCATGATCCGCGGACGCAGCTACGACTTCTCCAAGGATCTCTTCCCCGAGATGCTGCGCGACGGCGCCAAGCTCGGCGGCTTCATCATCGACGCGTGCTGTACCGACATCGGTAACCTCGAACAGTACCAGCAGGCCAACTACGACGCGCTCGAGGGCAAGGTGCGCCTCAACCCGCTCGGCACCGAAATCGCGCCCGGCGTCCTCGCGGGCAAAGGCTGCCGCATCGATCCTTCGGCCCGGCTGCACGGCCCGATCGTGCTCGGCGATGGCGTGCGCATCGCAGCCGATGTCGAGATCGTCGGTCCGACGACGATCGGCAACGGATCGATCATCGAACGCGGCGCGCGGATCGAACACGGCGTGCTGTGGGAAGACTGCTACGTCGGCGAAGATGCGGCGATCCGCGACTGCACGGTCGCCGACCGCAACACGATCGAACGCAACGCAACGATCAGCGAATCGACGGTGATCGGCCGAGGCTGCACGATCGGCGCCAACGCGATCATCAACGCCAACCTGAAGCTATGGCCGGACAAGTGGGTCACCTCGGGTTCGGTCGTGTCGATGTCGCTCATCTACGGGCAGAAGTGGCCGGGCTCGCTGTTCGGCTCGGTCGGCATCAGCGGTTTGGCAAACCTCGAGTTCACGCCCGAGTTCGCGCTGAAGCTCGGCCAGGCGTTCGGCTCGTATCTCAAGCCCGGCCAGTCGGTGATGACGAGCCGCGACACCCACCCGGCCACGCGCGTGATGAACCGGTGTGTGATCTCGGGCTTGCTCAGCGTCGGCATCCACGTGCTCGACCTGCGGTCCTACCCGTTACCGCTCGCCCGCTACGCCGTACGCGTCGGCGGCGACGGCGGCGTTCACATCCGCGTCGCGCCCAACGATCCCAACGCGCTGATCATGGAGTTCTTCGACTCGCAAGGGATCACGACCGATAAGGGCACCGAACGCAAGATCGAAAATCTCTTCTTCCGCGAGGATTTCCGGCGCACCGGAATGGACGACGTCGGCCTGCTCGACTTCCCCTCGCGCATGCTCGAACGCTACACGGGCGCGTTTCTCGAAGCGCTCTCCGCGCACGCGGTCAAGCAAGCCGGGTTCAAAGTCGTGATCGACTACGCGTGGGGCAACGCGTCGATCGTGCTGCCGCAGCTGCTCGGCGGCCTCGGGGTCGATCAGATCTCGCTCAACGCGTACTTCGATGCCCAGCGCGCGCGCAATTTCCGCGACGACCGCGAACGCCACCTTGAACAGCTCGCCACCGTCGTCACCTCACTCGAAGCCGACCTCGGCCTGCTCATCGACGCCGACGGTGAGACGTTCACGCTGGTCGACGACCGCGGCCGCATCGTCGGGCGCAACCGTCTCTTCGCGCTCTTGACGCTGCTGATCGCGCGCGCGACGCCGGGCGCGCGCATCGCGATGCCCGTCACCGTGCCCGATGCGGTCGAGCGCATCGCCGAGCAAAACGGCGCCACCATCGTGCGCACGCGCAGCGATCGCCGCTCGCTAATGGCGCTCGCCGAGAAAGACGGCAAATCGCTAGCGTTTGCCGGCGGTTCCGATTACGAGTTGATCTTCCCCGAATTCCAGCCGGCGTTCGACGGCCTCTACGGCGCGGCGAAAGTGATGGAACTACTCGCGGCCGAGCACCAGCCGGCGAGCGAACTCGTCGATCAGTTGCCCATCTGGCACATGGCCAGCCGCACGGTGCCGTGCCCGTGGGATCGCAAAGGCCTCGTGATGCGCGCGCTCCACGATGAGTCACGCAACGGCAACAACGTGCAGATGATCGACGGCATTCGCATCTCGGAGAACGGCGGCTGGGTGCTCGTGCTCCCCGACGCCTCCGAAGCTGCGGTGAACGTGATCGCGGAGAGCACCAGCGACGAGAGCGCTGAGGGCACGGCCGCCAACATGGCCAACCACATCATGCACCTGATCGCCACCGGCTGACCACCTTGCGCCGTTCGCGCAGATGGTCAGCCGGCTGCCGTCGATTCGGCCGCTAGCGGAACGTCGCGCGGACGTAGGCCGCGACCTGTTGTACCTGCGCGTCGGTCAGCGTCGCGGGGTAGAGCCGCGGCATCACGACGCCGATCGGGTTTTCGATGAGCGCGACGGTTTCTTTGAGCGAGGTCGTGTTGTAGATCGAATGCAGGTTCGGTCCGATGCCGCCCTTACCGTCGGCGCCGTGGCAAGCCGCGCAGTTTTGTGCGTATTGATCGGTGCCGGCTTGCAGATCGGCGGGTGTGAACGTTGCCGGCGGCGTCGGCTCGCGTCCCACGAACGGTCGGAAGAGCGGCACGGCCCACTTCAGGCCAACCCGCCACGCGGGCTGACCGTAGGTCGCGTTTGTTGCGGCCGCAACCGCCGATTCGATCGTGAGATATAGGTAGGGCGAGAACTTCGGATCGCGCGCGACGATGTCGAACACGCCGTAGTGCGGTTTTCCCGTCTGCAGCGTATCGTAGCCGGCTTTCGAGGCTTGCAGACCGCTGAGATACTCGACCGGACGGACGCCTAGCATGACGTTGCCGCCGAAGAACGATTCGTCGAACTCGACGCTCCAGGCGCGGCTGATCGCGCTTTGCACGAGTTGGTTCGACGCCTTGCCGGGACCGACGTTCGAATCGCTCGTCTGCTGGTAGAAGGCCAACACACCCGGAAACATCTTGACCTGATCGCGCTGGGCATACACGCCGGTCGCGTTGTAGTTGTCGATGGGCTGCAGGTAGCCGCTGGGGAGAACGTAGCTGCCGACGGCGCCGTAGACGCCCGCCTCGACCGGTTTGTCCGGCCGAGCGTAGGCGACTTTGTACTCGTACGCCTTATCGCTGCCGGTCGACCCTCCCGGGCCGTACGGATTCGACATCGAATAGATCGTGTCGTTGTACAACACCGGGCTGTTGCCGACGTAAGCGAACTCGGCTTTATACGGCTGTTTCTGATAATTCCTCGGGACGTAATCGAGTCCCACGCCCCAACGGTCGCCGGACAGGGCGTACCCGTGTTGGCCGACGCTGATCGACGGGCTCGAAAACCCGCTCATATCTTGCCAGTAGCTGAACGCCGGCGGCGCGGGCGCGTCGAACTTGCCGATCTTTAGATGACCGTCCGCGTGGAAGAGCTGGTTGTACGAAACCCAGAAATGTCCGGTCGTTCCGTTGCTGATATTGTTGCTGTAGAACGACTGCTCGAGGCGGTACGAGAACGCGTTGCTGAGCACCCCGACGAGGTTGAGCGAGACGTTCGCTTCGGTAAATTTATACGCCGGCTGCTGCGCGTCGAGTTTTCCCGTGCTGCGATAACTGATCGATTCGCGCATAACGAGCGGGATGGCCCGTTCCATAACCCGGGCATCCAGAACGCCGAAGGCCGACGACTGCACGTACCTCCCGTACGCGTTCAGCGCCGGCACCATCGAGTGGCACATGCTGCAATCGACCTGATAGGCTTGAGCGAACGTCGGCAAGGCCGCGGCTTTTTGTGGTTGCTGCACGGCCGAGCTCACGCCCAGGAAAAGGGCGAACGCGATGGCCGACCAGATAGCGAACCTAGGGCCGTGATTGCGCGGCCGCTTTCTATGGACTTTCACTCTTATACCGTAATCCTTTACGAGAAATCCCTCGGATGGTGAGGGCGTGCTGTGAAGATCGTGTGAAGGAGCGTTGAAGATCGCGCGACGGTGCGCGCGCCCGACAGTCTACTTGATCGCTGAAACCATACTTTCGGTGACCACATCCGCCTTGTTGCCCCAAGCGGAACGGATGTAGGTGACAACAGCCGCGATGTCGGCCGCCGAGAGCTGACCTTTCCACGAAGGCATCACGCCCTTGCCGTGCTCGATCGTCGTGAGGATCGGAGTGGGGTCCGCTGCGTTCACGTGCGGGTTGTTGGCCAGCGCGGGGAATATGCCGCCGCCGCCGCCCTTGCCGGTTGCTTGATGGCAGGCCGTACACTTCGCCGCATAGATGGATTGCCCGACGGAACTCGCCACGCCGGGTCCCGCTGCGGCGACCTGCTGTTCGGTCACGCCGGAGGCCTTGTTATCCCAAGCGCCGCGAACGAAGGTCGCGATCGCCGCGATGTCGGCGTTGGAGAGCTGTCCTTTCCAGGTCGGCATCTTGCCGTTGAACGTCGCACCGCCGACGGTCAGGGAGCCGGTGCGGCCGTTGACGATCGTCGCTATCATCGACTTCGTATCCGCGACCGTCACGTCGGCGTTGCCGTCCAGCGGCGGCACCCCGGAGGTTCCTTGCCCGCCGGCTCCGTGGCACGTCGCGCACTTGGCCGCGAAGAGGCCCGCTCCGCTGGCGGCGACGGGCGCCGCTGCGGCAGCGACCTGGTCTTCCGTAATTGACGCGGCTTTGTTCGTCCACGCAGAGCGGACGTACGTCAGCACGGCCGCGATATCGGCATTGGAGAGTTGATCGCGCCAGGCCGGCATCGACCCGCTGTACGCGTGTCCCAAGATCGTGATCGGTCCGCTGCGACCGTGCAGCAGCGTCGTGATGAGCGCCGCGGTGTCGGACGCCGTGACGTCGGGATTCCCGGCCAGCGGCGGATACGGCCCGTTCCCCAACCCCGTTGCCTGGTGGCAAGCCGAGCATTTTGCAACGAAGATCGCCTTGCCGTCCGGCGGCGTGGCCGCACCGGCTTGCGGGCTGAAGTGCATCGACGCAGCGACGGCCACAACGGCTGCGACGACGCAAGCGATGATGAAGCGAATGGTCCGATCCTCCAAGTTAGCGCGAGGATCACTATTTCCGGAAGCCGGTGCGCGGGCCCCTCTGTTCGCCCAAATTAGCCGGGCCTCACGTTCGTCCGTGATTTGTTGCGGTCGCGCAGGTGCTTAGCGGTCGGTCTTCGTTCGCTCCAGGTAGGCGGCGGCGGTTTGCACCTCGCCCTCGAGCGCGGTGACGGTCTGCTGCATGCTCGTCAGGGCAGCGGCTTTATACGTACTGACGGAATCCATCGCGTCGTAGACGTTCTTGAACGCGGCCTTGAGCTTGTCGACGTCGATTGTGGCCGATGCCGCCTGCTCGTAGACGCCGGCACTCTGCTGCTTGAGCATCGCCGACGTCGATTCGATCATGTTGCCGGTCGTCGTGTTCAGCGCGCCGATCTGGTTGAGGACGAGTTTCTCGTTGGCCAGCGCTTGCGCCACGACGACCGCCGTGCGCAGGGCGGAAACCGTCGTCGTCGTAGCCCGCTCGACGCCTTTGATCAACTCGATGTTGTTCTTCTTGATCAGGTCGAGCGCCAAGTACCCCTGAACGTTCACCGCCATCTGGGTGAGGAGATCTTGCACTTTTTGGCGCGCGTAGAACTGCACGTCCTCGCGCAGGATCTTGGCTCGCGCGGGATCGCTCCCCTCGAGCACCGCCAGCCGCGAATCGATCTCGGCGTCGAGCTTTTTGGCCAGGTAGGCGAAGCCTTCGAGTTTCTGCATCAGCGCCCACATCGCGGCTTTCTCTTGTTCGATCGACGCGTTGTCGCGCTGCAGTTCGTCCTTCGAGCGATAGAGCGCCTCGATGATGGCGTTGAGGTGATTTTGCGCCGAACGGTAACCGTCGAAATAGGCCTTGAGCTTGTTGCCGAACGGCACGAGCCCGAGCAGCTTGCGCGGCGAGAGCAAGTCGCCCGCCTTCGAGGGGTCGAGCGACTCGACCGTGTTGCGCAAATCGCCGAGCGCTTTGGAAACGGGCGACGAGCCGTCGTAGACGCCCTTTTTCATCGCGTTCATCGGGCGCTCGAGCATGCGATTGGCGACGCTCGCCGAGGCGCGAATATCGCCCTCGCCGAGGCCGAGGATCGCATCGACGCGCGTCTTGAACGCGGGGCTCTGCGGATCGAGCGTCGTCAGGTCACCGATGAATTCCCCGACTTGCCCGTCGAGCCGCGTCGTTTCTTCGGCCGGCAACGGCACGCGATCGGCCGCCTCTTGCGGCGCAATCGCGGTGACCGGTGCGGGGGGAATCAACGCCGGCGGTTCGAGCGCGTTCGGCTCCATCCGTTACGACTCGACCTCGCGTTTCCACAGGTTCCACGGACGGAAGACCACTTCGTCCGAATAGGCAGCGTGCAGTGCGGCTTCTTCCGGCGCGAGATAGGTTACCTCGCCCAGCCGCATCGCTTCGAGCTGAATCTGCGCGTTGGACATCGAGTACATCGCGCGGTAAACGGCGCCTTTGATCGTCGCGGCGACCATCGTTGCGCCGTGACCGCGCATCAATACCACTTCTTTGTCGCCCAACGATGCGGCGAGGTCTTGGCCGAGTTGCGCCGTGCGCACCAGCATGTTCGTCATGCCGGCTTTGTCGCGGATGTCGAATTTCGGAACGCCGCGGCCCAGGAACGCGCTGACGTGATAGACCGGCTGCAGCTCGGCTTTGGTGATGCCGAACGGGATCAGCGGCGCCGCATGACAGTGCACGATCGACATGACGTCGGGGCGCACTTTGTAGATCTCGCCGTGAATGAAGCGTTCGCTATAGAGGCGATGCTTCGTCGCGGGCACCGGCTCGCTGTCGAGGTTATACGTCAGCAGATCCTTTTCGGTGACCAGCGCCGGCGCGAGATGGCGCGACATCACGTACTTTTCGGGATCCTTGTCATGACGCACGCTGAGATGGCCGAACGCGTCGACGACCCCGTACTTGAAGAGGATCTTGTTGCCGATCAGCAGGTCTTCGACCAGCTCGTCGGACAGGGCTTTGAGTTTAGCCAAGCGATTCTCCGGGATCAGTTCGTGACGGCGTCGATGTAGGCGATCTTTCGCTCGAGGGCGGCAAGTGCGTGGCCCCACGTGTAGCGTCCCACCGTTTCGGCGCCCGCGCGGCGCATCTCATCGGCGATGCCCGGATTGGCGAACAGCGCGCGCAGGTAGGTCGCCAGTTCGCGGCCGTCCGAGGTGTCGCAGACGATCGCGTTGACGAAGGGCTCCGCGTACTCTTCGCCGGTGGCGCCGCACACGGCGATACCGCCGGCCGCCATCACTTCGAGTCCGACGAGGCCGAACGGCTCTTTGCCGCTGTTGGCGAGCACGGCGTCGGCGGCGGCATACAGCGCGTAGAGCGTCGCATCGTCGAGAAACGCACGCAGATGAATGATCGGGCCGTCGGCGAGCGCGATGCCGTCGATCACCTTGTGACCGTCGGAGCCCTCGTAACCGATGCGTTCGACGTTGAGCCCGCGCTCGTGCGCGCGCGCGAACACGACGTCGGCGTACGGATCGCGGCCGCCGCGCACGATCATGCGCGCGTTGATCCCCGAGGCGTGCAATTCGGCCAGCGCGTCGACGGCTTGCAGCCAGTTCTTGTCGGGATCGAAGCGCCCGACTTTCACCAGCGTCGGACGCCCGCCCAAGGCCTGCTTCATTTCCGCCAGCAGCTTCGGATCCGCGCCGCTGAGCAGCCGCGTCTCGATGCCGTTGGGAATCACGAGCGAGGGCACACCGCAGCGCGCCAACTCGAACTTCATGTACTTGGAGACGGCCGTGATCGCCGCGGCGGCTCGCAACGCCGGGAAGTTGATGTGTTCCCACCCGTAGGTGTTGTTGGCGTTCCACAGCATCGTGAACGTATTGCGCACGCCGCGTAGCCGCGCCAACTGATCGATCGCGACGGCCACGCCCGCCGTTTGCCACTCCTCGCAGATCACCAGCGTGCGTTCGTTCGATACGGCCGTCGGTACGACGATCTGATCGACGACGAAGGCCGGCAGGCTCGACTCCCAGTCGGCGATCTTTTCGCGCTCGCCGTCGTAGGCGTTGCGCGGGAAATGGGCGGAGATCCACTGCGACCAGCGGCGCAACGTCACGTTGCCCTTGGTCTCGACCGCCTGCGCGGCCGGATCCCCAACGAAGATCAGGTCGACGATACAGCCGAGGTGGCCGAGCGCGTTAGCCATCTGCGACACGCGCGTTCCCAGCCCCCCGATCGACGCGTAGCGGTCGGGGCCCTCAAAGGCGAGGATGGCGACGCGATGCGGTAGCTCCACGGGTGACACCCTACCTTCCGCAGCGGCGGCCTTGGCCGCCGCTTTCTTTTTCTTCACGTTGCAAGTTGGCGCAGCACGTACTGGAGGATCCCGCCGTGGCGGTAATAGTCGGCTTCATCCGGCGTGTCGATGCGCACGACGGCGGTGAACGAGGTCACCTTCCCGTCGGGTGCGGTCGCGGTCACGGCGACCGTCATGCGCGGACGTAATTCGGCCGCGATCCCCTTGATCGCAAACGTTTCCTCACCCGTCAAACCGTGCGTCGCAATTTTCTCGCCGGGCGCGAACTCGAGCGGCAGAATGCCCATGCCGATCAGGTTCGAGCGGTGGATGCGTTCGAACGATTCGGCGATCACCGCGCGCACGCCGAGCAGCATCGGTCCCTTTGCCGCCCAATCGCGCGACGAACCCGACCCGTACTCTCGACCCGCCAGGATGATCAGCGGCGTGCCGGCTTTGCGATAGAGTTCCGATGCGTCGAAAATCGACATCTGTTCGCCGGTCGGCAAGAACCGTGTCATGCCGCCTTGGACGCCCGGCACGAGCATGTTGCGCAGACGCGTGTTGGCAAACGTACCGCGGACCATCACTTCATGATTTCCGCGCCGTGCGCCGTAGGAGTTGAAGTCGTCGATCTCCACGCCGTGCGCGAGCAGATACTTCGCCGCGGGCGAGGTGCGCGAGATGTTTCCGGCCGGCGAGATGTGGTCGGTCGTCACCGAATCGCCGAGCACCGCCAGCACGCGCGCCCCGGTGATGTCTTGCAGCGGCGACGGCTCCTTCGGCATACCGTCGAAGTACGGCGGCCGTTTGATGTACTCGCTCTTCGGATCCCAAGCGAACCGCTCGCCCGACGGCGCCGGCATGTCGCGCCAGCGATCGTCGCCGGCGAACACGTCGGCGTAGCGCTCGCGGAAGAGTGCGCCGGTGACCGACGACGCGGTCACCGCTTCGATCTCGGCGTCGGTCGGCCACACGTCTTTGAGGAAGACGTCTTTGCCCGACTTGTCCTTGCCCAGCGGTTCGGTCGTCAGATCGATGTCCATGCAGCCCACGAGCGCATACGCGACGACGAGCGGCGGCGATGCGATGTAGTTTGCCTGAACTTGCGGATGGATCCGGCCGTCGAAGTTGCGATTGCCCGAGAGCACCGCGGCCACGATCAATTCTTCGGATTGGACTTTTTCGGCAACGTCATCCGGCAGCGGTCCGCTGTTCCCGATGCACGTCGTGCAGCCGTAACCGACGAGGTTGAAGCCGAGCGCGTCGAGGTAGGGCGTCAAGCCCGCCTTGAGCAGATAATCGGTGACGACTTTCGAGCCCGGCGCGAGCGAGGTCTTCACCCACGGCTTGCGTTGGAGGCCTTTTTCGACGGCTTTCTTCGCCAACAATCCGGCGCCGATCAACACGGCCGGGTTCGAGGTATTCGTGCACGACGTGATCGCCGCGATGACGACCGAACCATCGCGAAGTTCGTCGGCGTGACGGGTCGAGGGCGAATGCTCTTCAACCGCGACTTCCGCCGCAACGGCCGTTCCGCCGCCGCCTTCATTTTCGAGCCGCGCAACTGCTGCGGTCGCGACGCTGCTCGCCGTACGCCATTCCTTGAGCGCGGCTTCGAACGACTTGCCGCCGTCGCGCAACGGCACGCGTTGCTGCGGCAGACGCGGGCCGGAGAGATTGGGTTCGACGATCGACAAGTCGAGTTCGAGCGTGTCGGTGAAGCGCGGCTCGGGCGATGTTTCGGTGCGGAACATGCCCTGCGCTTTGGCGTACGCTTCGACCAGCGCGATCTGTTCGTCGCTGCGGCCGGTGAGGCGCAGATACGTCAGCGTTTGCGCGTCGATCGGGAAGATCGAAATCGTCGAACCGTACTCCGGGGACATGTTGCCGATCGTCGTGCGCACGGCAACCGGCAAGTTCGAGAGCCCTTGGCCGTAGAACTCGACGAATTTTCCAACCACGCCCTTCTTGCGCAGTATCTGCGTGATCTGCAGCACGAGGTCGGTAGCGGTGATGCCTTCGCGCAATTTTCCGGTGAGCCGGAACCCGATCACTTCGGGGATCAGCATCGTCACCGGCTGCCCGAGCATTGCGGCCTCGGCTTCAATGCCGCCGACGCCCCAGGCGAGAACGCCGACGCCGTTGGCCATCGGCGTGTGCGAATCGGTGCCGACCACCGAGTCCGGATACGCCAGCGGCGAAGCTTCCGTCGGATGCCCTTCGCCGGCGCCGCCCGCACCGAAGATGATGCGCGCCAGATATTCGATGTTCACCTGATGCACGATCCCGGTATCGGGCGGCACCGCGCGAAAATCGGCGAGCGCGTTCTGGCCCCATTTGAGGAAGCCGTACCGTTCGCCGTTGCGCTCGAACTCGAGCTTGGCGTTGATTTCGAGCGCGTCGGCGGTACCGAACGCGTCGACTTGCACGGAGTGGTCGATCACGATCTCAACCGGCTGCAGCGGGTTGATCTTGGACGGTTTGCCGCCCATGTCGGCGATCGCGTCGCGCATGGCCGCCAAATCGACGACGCACGGGACCCCGGTGAAGTCTTGCAGCAGCACGCGCGCCGGCCGATAGGCGATCTCTTTGTCCTCGGTCGAGCCGGGCTTCCAGCCGGCAAGCGCCTCCACGTCGGCTGCGGTGACCGAGCGGCCGTCTTCGAAGCGCAGTAAGTTCTCGAGCAGGACCTTGAACGAAAACGGCAAGGTCGCGAGATCGTAGCCCTTGGCGGCCAGCGCATCGAGGCGGAAATACGTGTAGCTACGATTGCCGACGCGCAGGGTGTCCCGGGCGCCGAATGTGTTGGGGTGGGCAGGCGTGTTCACATTGACCGCCCTTCGCCGCATGGAGTGGGGGCTACTCCGACGCCAGGCTCTCCTCGAGCCGAGTCTCCCACGTGGTCTTGGGCAGCCCGTCGCCGTAGCCGCTGATCCGGAGCACCCGTTCCCCGCCGAGGAACTCCCAGAGCGGCCCAACGACCAGGTCGCGCCGCCAGGGGGTGAGGTCGAGGAGGGCCGAGAGCTCTCCCGGCGTCTGTGGCAGGTCGCGGGCGATCCGCTCGATCTCGACGCGCGAGACCAGCAGCGCCGCCGGCAGATCGTTGGCCGCTGCAACGGCGTTGATCAAGAGGGCGACGGCGGCCACGAGGGCGTCGCGCTGGGCCCCGAGCGGCCGGGGCGCCCGAGGCGGCAGCTCGTCTTCAGGGATCGCCAAACCGGCGGCGACGGCGCTGAGGATGCGCGTCCCGATGTGCTTGCGCATCCCGGCATCCAGCCGCCGCAACTGGCTCAACTCCTCGACCGTGGTCGGCCGCAAACCCACGAGGCCCACCAGGACGTCATCCGGCAGCACGTACTTCAGCGGGATGTTGCGCTCGCGCGCGATCATCTCGCGCAGGAGCGCCAGCTCGTTGAGCACGCCGAGTTCGCGACGGTTCATGCGGGCGTTCCCCGCGACGCGCAAGTACAGGCGCCGCTTGTCGGACCGGTAGGTGCGCGGATCGACCAGCGTGCGCATCTCTTCGAGCGCCCACGATAGACGGCCCCGCGTGACCAGCTTCTCGTTCAGCCGATCCGCCACGGCAAAGAGATATCGCACGTCGTCGACGAGGTACTCGACCTGCCGCGGCGTGAACGGACGCGTGCTCCAGTCGCTGACCGTTTGCGATTTCAGCAGCGTCACGCCGGCGACGTCGCGTACCAGATCCAGCAGCGAAATCGACATCCCGTAGCCGCAGAACGCGGCCGCGATTTGCGTGTCGTAGGCGTCGAGGGGCAGCGTTTGGAAGGCGTCTTCGAGGATGCGCAAATCGCTCGAAAGCGCGTGCCCGACGACCGTTGCGCCGGTCAGGGCATCGGCCAGCGGGCGCAGATCGGGCAGCGCGAGCGGATCGACGATCGCGACCGCATCATCGAACGCGACCTGGACGACCATCAGTTTGGGCGTGAAGTGCTTTTCGGTGTGAAATTCCGTGTCGAGCGCGATACGCGGGGCCGCGGCGATGCGCTCGCACAGGGCGGTCAGGGCCGAAGGCTCGGAGATGAGATCGACGTTCAAGGCGACACGGTCGGAGACGGGCTCGGGACGGCATAGTGCCGATGCGGAAAATGCACGTGATGGCGTTCTGCGTAGGCGCTCGCCTGTTCCCACCGGGCGTCGATATAGTTCGAGAGGGCGTCGCCGCCGAGGGCCAGGGCCGTACAGATCGGGATCGCGATC
>Ga0182014_10000835_pt1 | contig 41987 bp, 40 predicted proteins | sample 612S2DmetaG_FD_120489 | JGI IMG/M metagenome (GOLD analysis project Ga0182014, IMG submission 120489) | Permafrost microbial communities from Stordalen Mire, Sweden - 612S2D metaG | ecosystem: Environmental > Terrestrial > Soil > Wetlands > Permafrost | place: Sweden: Stordalen | collected... | reverse complement strand
GTAGAGAGTCGAGACACTGAGGCCCGTCACCGTCGCCGAGACGTCTGCACCCGAGCCACCAAGGCCGCCGATGCCCGCGTTGTACGTTCCCCCGGCACCCCCGGCGCCGCCAATCGCCACGACGGAGACCTGCGTGACGCCCGCCGGCACGCTGAACGTGTCCTCTCCGGCCGCGGTGTACGTACAAGTAGAAACTCCGGCACTCGTGGACAGGGTCCCCGCGTTTCCGCAGGCACTCGCGGCACTGGCATCTGAGGCGACGAGGAATGAACCCCCGGACCCGATCACCGCAGCAAAGCTGACGGTGAGGCTGAACGCAACCAACGGCCTAAAGAAACGCATCTCGGTGCCCTCCGATCATCGCATTGCATTGGCGGCCTCGTGGTCGACTACATGTGAATGATTTCGCGACACTATACGACGAGAGGTGGACGTGCAAACGAAACGAATCGAATCAGTTAACGCCATAAACGCTGACGAACAGGGTAAAAATCACGAAAAGTAATTCAACGACCCCAAACTGTCGGGTTCACGTCACGTAATTTGAGGGGCGTGGTGCACGGTCGGACCTTCATTCGAGAGAACCGAGTTAGCACGCTTCGTCATTTTCATGCCGAGTGAAACCCAGCGCCTTGACCCCCAGACACTCTGCAACATCACACGGTGTCGAAGGCCGCACGCGACGGATCCGCCACCTCGACTCCGTCGAGACTTGACTCATTGGTGTGAGCAAACCCAACAGGTCCTCTCCCAATCAAGTCGTGTGACGCTCACGCGAAAGACCATCCCCTAGTCCTAAAGGAAACTCAGTTCGGCACCGAGATGTCAACGATCACCTGCTGGCGGGCATGAACGGAGGTGCCACCTCGCGGCGAAGTCGAAACGATGTGACCTACCGGAATCGAACTGCTGTGGACGTTCTGTATGACCACTCCGACGCCGAGCCCGGAGAGCTCGCCGACCGCGGTGGGTGTCACCATGCCCACAACATTTGGGAGAACGAGCGTCGTTGAGGGACACGGAATGGTGGTGATGGTCTGTGCGCCGCCCGCGCTCTCGGTGGTCACTCTCTCAGTGGTGCAAGAAAGTGACCAGGGCGATGAGCCGAGCGGAACGAAACCGATACCCGGGTACTCGTGGCCGAGCAGTGTCGTCAGGTTGCTGGCGAAGATGGGCGCGATCCGACCGAGCAGAGGATCGTTGTCGGGACCATTGGGCGCGGAGACGTAGGCCTTTGGGGTGTAGCCGATGTCGTTCGGCCCGATATAGACCGAGAGGTAGTCGGGCAGCTTGTTGTAGGCAACTCCTCTTGGCGGGCTGTACGGCATCCCGCCCTTCGTGGGGCCCGAGAGGGACAGCAGCCCGAAGCCGTTCGTGGCGAAACCGATCACGGCGACGAGTACGACGAGCGGCACACTGCTGGAGAGGAGCATCCGTCGATGCGAGGCGCGAAGTTCGCAAGACCGCACTCGCAGTGCGCTCAGGACGATGTTGAGCGATCGACCCGGCCAGAACGGTCGATCCACTATTGAATCTTCGAGCAGGGCGACGAATTCTTCTTCGTGGGTTTCGCGCCACGAACGCGGATACCAGCTCAGCAGGCGCCGAGCACGTCGTTCAGTCGCCGTCACGGCGTCTCCCACGCGCCGGCGAGACGACCGAGGCCGGTTTCGGTGACGCGACGCTGTGCTTGCAGATGTGCCATGAGGGCTGTCGCTCCCAGGGCGGTGATCTTGTAGGGACGTCGCCGGCCCACGGCCTCGAGTCCTTCAATCAGCCCGCCTTCAACGAGTCGGTCGAGGGCGGCGTACAGAGTCCCCGGCGCGAGGTGGATACCCGCGAAATGTTCGACGTCCTTGGTCAACGCGTAGCCGTGCTTGGGACCGTCAGCGAGACTCGAAAGCACCAGGGTGGCCGGTCCCGTGTAGCGGCCCAGAGCAGAGAGTTCGTCTGACATACCACAACTCTACTCCGCCATACGGTATACAGTCAGGAGGAGTAACCAGAATTCAATGGTTCACGGGCGGTGTCGAAGGCCCGTGAGGAATGTCGCCGTGCGCTGGACATTGTTTGGCTGAAGCTCGTATCAAAGAGGCGGACTAAGACGTCGCCACCAGGACGGCGGTTCGGGCGTCGCCGGTCGCCTCGAGAAACAATGGCAATTTCATCGTGTCCAACATCTTCACCATTCCGTCCCCGACGTGATGCGCGACCACACCCTCGACGTGGTTCTGACGCAGGAACCGAGCGACGCGAGCGTGGTGTTGGGCTGATGTCCCCTCGTCGTGCAGCCGATCCCAGGACACCTCAATCTCTTGCCAACTTTCAATCTCGCCGTTTTCGATGTTGACCACGGCGATCGACTCCGCGCGGCCCCAGCGGTGATCGACCATTCCGTCACTGGTTACGGGCACACAAACGATCATGTCAGCAGGGTACCGTCTCGGATCTTCGGTCGGGCACGTCTCCTTAAGCGCTCCGACATCATGTGTGTATCACAGCACCTGCGGGTTCAGACGGTCGACGAGTTTGTCCGGCGTCACGTTAAGCGCAAGAATGCATTGATGATCGTAAACCTGCCCGATGGCGCGGTTGTGTTCGCCCAGGGGAGGCTCGGGCTTGTTCCGCCTAGTCGATCACCTCAGCCTGATTATGCGGTGTATCTGGATGAACGGTGGGCCGCCGATCCCGAAGTCACGTGGCCGTGTCGAATGATCTCGTGGCCCGACTTCGGACTTCCGAAAGACGTGAGCGAACTCTTCGATGTCATCTGGGATATTCATGCTCGAGCTAAAACAGGCGAAGTCGTGCAGATCGCGTGTTACGGCGGGCTTGGTAGGACGGGAACTGTTCTCTCGTGCCTGGCAGTCTGCGCTGGCGTGCAATTCAGTGATGCCGTGGAGTGGGTTCGAGCTAACTACGACCGAAGAGCGGTTGAAACCGACGAACAGGTTCAACTCGTCGAAACGTTTGCACGTTCAATCTGAATGAGTCGGATTGGAGGTATCGCAGATAGTTGGTGTCGCAGTCCCGACGCGACACAAATCCAACCTCGCACCGGCGATTGGTGACAAGGCGGCGAGGGCAACGCGCGTCCGTACACCCCGGGGCCGCTGGGCAACCTCACCCGCTACATCATTCGCCCGTCATTACAGGTCGTTGCCCGCGTAGGAAAGATTGAAACTCTTGTTGACGAGCGGAAAGTCCGGCACGATGGTGTCACTCAACGCGAGGGGCAACGCGGGCCACGCGAAGAACGAGGGATCGACGATCTTGACCCGGGACAAAATCCCGCCGGGACCAAAGTGGACGCGGTGCACAACCGCTCCGCGCCACCCTTCTGCGATGCCCGTGCCGTGACCCTCTCGAATTTCGACCTCATCGCCACGAACGTCGAGCGGTCCTTCGCGCGACACGAGGTCGGCGAGCAGACGAAGCGACACGTCGACCTCGTCACATCGGACCTCGAACCTCGAGAGCACGTCCCCGACGTCGCGTGTCACGCGGTGAAAACTGGCGGGCAACTCGACGAACGGTTGGGACACCCGGGCGTCGTCATGAAGACCCGATGCCCGCGCGACGACCCCGAGTACGCCCAGGTCACGGGCCTGGTCGATCGTGAGCACCCCGGTGCCCGTGAAACGGTCCATCACGATGCTGTTGGAGCGCGCCAGAGCGACCAACTCGTGGAACTGCGTCGCGATATCTTCGAGCTCCTCTCGGGTTGGCAACGTCCGCAGCGTCGCGCCACCGTAGTGCACCCCGCCGCGCAACAGACGATGCCCGGTCACCGAGTCATTGAGCGTCAAGAGTCGTTCGCGCAGCGTCAGGGCGCGCGCGTTCGCGAGGCCGAAGCCGACGTCGTTGCACAACGCGCCCACGTCGGCCACGTGGTTGTACAGGCGTTCGAGTTCGAGCAGCGCCGCGCGCAGTTCGTTGGCGCGCGGGCCGACATCGATACCGAGGGCCTCTTCGACGGCCTGGACGAACGCGAGGCTGTGGCTGACGGCGCTGTCGCCGGAGATCTTCTCCGCGAGGTTCAACGCGAAGTCGAGGTCCCGGCCCTCGAAGAGCCGCTCAATGCCCTTGTGCACGAACCAGAGGCGGGCCTTCATGCGCACGATGGTCTCGCCGAGCACCCAGAAACGAAAGTGCCCCGGCTCAATCACGCCCGCGTGCACCGGGCCGACCGGAATCTCGTAGATCCCGGGACCCTCGACCGGGGCGAAGGGAAAGGCGTCGGCGTCGGCGTTCATGGAGGGTTGGGGTCCCGCGTCGTGACGCATGGGGTGCCATCCGCGGGGCCAGTGCTGGTGCAACACGAGTCGGCGAAGCTGGGGGTGACCAATCGGTTGGACGCCAAAGAGGTCGTACATCTCACGTTCGAATCGACTGGCGGAGTAATTCAGGTGCGCGATCGAAGGAATTCGCGGCTGGCGCGCATCGAGCAACACCCGCAGTTCGATTCGTTGGTCGGGCGGACCGTCGACGAACAAGTAGACGATTTCAATTACTGCTTCGTCGTGGCGCGCACCGACGAGCGCCAGACGGAATCCGGCTTCGAGCAACCGCGCAACCGATTCGATGAGCTCGTCGCTGCCGCACTCGAGCACCGCGCGACGTGGCCGCTCGCTGAGGAGGCGCGTCATGTTCAGCTCGTGGGACATCACTTCACGACCACCATCGCGGCCGCGCGCAAGAGCGTGTCGAGCGGCCACGCGAGCACCCCGATCGCGCCGCACGCCACCAGCCCGCCAATCAGGGGAACACTGACGTTCAACGGGCTCTTATGGGCCACCTCCCCGTCGGGCCGTGCGCCAAAGAGCATGTGACGACCGTGGGACATCACTGAACCGAAGATCACCGCCATCAGCACGAGCGAGATCGCGGCGACCCATCCCAGACCAACGTGCACCTCGGCGCGCAGCATGTTGAGCTCGCTGATGAACAAGCTGAAGGGCGGTAGGCCGAGCAGGGCGACCAGCCCGAAGGCGAAGACGCCGCCGAGGGCCGGACGACGAGCGAGCAACGCCTTCACCTGGTCGATCTCGGTCGCGCCCTCGACGATGAGGATCTCGCCGGAGGCGAGAAACAAAACGGCCTTCGCGAGCCCGTGGCCGAGCACGTGCAGCAGTACCGCGGCGATGGCGAGTGGGGTTCCGGCAGCCGCGCCCAAGGCGATGAGACCCATGTGCTCGACGCTGTGGTACGCGAGCATGCGCTTGTAGTCGCGTTGGCTCAACAGCAGCGACGCGGCGACGGCCAGCGACAGCAATCCCGCGGTCACGAACAGCATCCTCGAGAATCCCACGCCCAGGGCCCCGTCGGCGACGGCCTTGAAGCGCAGCAGCACGTAGAACGCCACAGTCAAGAGCACACCGGACATCAGCGCCGACACCGGGGCCGGCGCCTGGCTGTGGGCGTCCGGCAGCCAGCTGTGCATGGGGGCGAGGCCCACCTTGGTGCCGTAGCCGAGCACGAGTAACGCCAACGCCAGGCGCATCACCCCCGGGTCGAGATGGTGTGCGACACTCATGAGCGACGTCCACTGCAGCGATACGTGAGTGACGCCTCCGGCGTGCAACGCGGCCAGGTAGACGAGGACGGTGCCGAGGAACGCGAGCGCGATACCGACCGAGCAGATGATGACGTACTTCCACGACGCCTCGAGGGCTTCCCTCGTGCGCCGGTACCCGACGAGGAACGTGGTGATGATCGTGGTCGCCTCGACGGCCACCCACATGACACCCACGTTGCCGGCGACGACCGCGAGCAGCATGGCCGTGATGAAGCCCTGGACGAGCACCGAGTAGAGCGTCGCGCGACGCGCGCTCGAGCGACCCGAGGAGACCTCACGCTCGAGGTAGCGCACGCTCTGACACACGGCCAAGAGTCCAATCGCGCCGATGACGATCACCATGAAGGCGCTCAGCGCGTCGACGCGTAGGACTCCGCCGAACGCGGACAGTGCCGGTCGATGTACGACGAGGACGGCGAGCACGACGCCCGTGACCAGTACGAAGCCGAGTGACGCCGTGCACAGCCACCCGATCCAGCGCCGCCACGGGGTCGCCGCCGCCACGCAGCCGGTCGCGGCCGGGATGAGCAGGAGTACGAAGGCGAGCATCAGTCGTGCAGTTCCTGGAGTTGATCGAGGTCGAGCACCGCGAACTTGGACCAGAGTTGCACCGCCAGTACGCGCAGCACCACGACCACCAAGAGGACATCCAGTGACGCTCCTAACTCGACCAACAACGGCACGCCGGCCGTGGCGAGGAAGGCGACGAGCGCGATGCCGTTATCGACGAGCAAGAGACCCACGATCTGGGACACGGCCTTGCGCCGAACGACCATCGAGAAGAATCCAATGAGCAGCGTCGCGACTCCGAGGGGAATAAGCCGTCCGGCACTCGTCGAGACGAGCGCGACGACCGGGCGAGTCGCGCCGTAGGCGAGGAACGTGAGCGCCCCGGCGCCCACCAGTGACGACGGCACGTTCACGAGCGGAGAGGTTTCGCGGCTCATCGGTTCATTCGCCAGCACGCGGCGCACGAGCGTCGGAATCGCAAGTCCCTTGGCGAGCACGACGAGACATCCCACAACGATGAGCACGACGTCGCGGCGGTGGACGCCGAGCACGATCGCGACCACGCCGAGGGCCATCCCCTGGACCGCCAAGGTGCGCACGATCGCGCGAAGCGATCGACGCCACAACGTGACGAAGGCGCACAGGATCACCAGTCCGGCCGCGATTTCGAGGAAGCTTGAGTACGTGGCGCCGTTCATCGCACCACCGCGGTCAGCGCACCAAGCAGCGCCAGCACGAAGCCGCCCGCCAACAGTTCCGGCAGCCGAAAGAGACGCAGCTTGGCCGTGAAGACCTCAAAGACCGCGATCGTGGCGCCGACGGCACAGACCTTGGCCACGAGTGCGAGCAACCCCAGGCCGACAAACAGCACCCCCGGCCGGTCGGCGACTCCCCACGGAACGAACAGGTTCACGAACAGTCCCAGCAAGAACACCAGGCGCATCGATTCGCCCAGAATGATGAGGCCCAAGTCGGCGCCGGAATATTCGAGGACCATGGCCTCGTGGATCATCGTGAGTTCCAGGTGCGTACTGGGATTGTCGACCGGCAGTCGACCGCTCTCGGCGAGGATCACCACCAGGAACGACGCCAGCGCCAGGATTCGCGCGGGACTCGCGATGACCGCCGGATGACTGATACCGACACGCACGAGGGCGGGCAGGTTTGACGTGCGAGCGGCGATCGCCATCGCGAGGATCGCCACCAACAAGGCCGGCTCACAGAGTGCCCCGATGGTCATGGACCGGCTCGAACCCATTCCGCCAAACGCCGTCCCGGTATCGAGGGCGCTGAGCGCGAGCAGGACCGAACCGAGCAGCAGTACGAAGACGACCGCGAAGAAATCAGAACTCTGCCCGAGCGGAGGACTGGCCGACACCAGCGGCGACACCGCCGTGACCGCGACGACCGTCGCGACGAGCACGACGGGACCGGCGCCAAAGACCCAACTCGAATCGCGCGGACGCATACGTTGTTTGGCGAAGAGTTTGCGCAGGTCGAGCAGGGGCTGATGGATCGGTGCGCCGGCGCGGCCCTCGAGACGACTACGAACCTTGCGCATGAGTCCGAGGAGGAGCGGACCGCCAACGGCGACGGCCGCCACCTGGAAGAGCGCGACCAGGACCTGGGTCAGAACGTGGGTGAGCCCGTTCACGCCACCACCACCAAGACGATCACGAGCGCCACGAAACCGAACGCGAGGTAGCGGTGCACGCTACCGTTCTGGAGCCGACGCGCGCGCTGACCCCACCACCGCACGCTGGCAATAAACGGTCGATAGAAGTGACGTTCAAGAACGTCGTCATTCGACGTGTGATAGGCGATGCGCTCGATGTAGTAGCGCGATTCAACGAAGTGACTGACGTCGAGGTCGCGCGAGGGACGGATGACGTCGTCGAAGACTCGCTGCAGCGGTTCGGCGAACGAGGTCGCCGTGTACTGCATGCGCGCCGTCTGCAACTTTCGACCCGACCCCCACGGTTCCACCGGATTGACGGCCGGCCACGCGTGGCTTCGACGGTGCGTGAGTCGGCGAATCACGATCACGACCAACACCGCGATCGCCAGTCCCCCGGCGAGCAGCGACGGCGCTAGGACACCGCGTAGTCCGAGCAGGTGCAGTGAGATCCATCCACCCGTCGCGGACGTGGCGCTGACGCGACCGGCGCTCGCCGCCGCGCGTTCGATCGCCGGTAGCACGAGCATCGGCACCAAACCGAGCACGAGACAGAGAGTGGCGAGGGCCGCGGCGCCCAGGCGCATGGTGATCGCGGCCTCGTGAGCCTCGGCCGCTTCGATCGAGCGCGCTCGTCCGAGAAACCCGATCCCCGTCGCCTTGACGAATGCCGCGACCGTGAGCCCCCCGGTCAACGCGAGGGCGGCGACCGCGACGGCCACGCTGATCACGACCGACGTATTGGATGTGGGCAGGCCGTGCAAGAGACCTTGGAAGAGCAGCCATTCACCGACGAAGCCGTTGAAAGGTGGAAGGGCCGCCACCGAAAGCGCGCCCACGAAAAAGACGACTCCCGTCACGGGCATGCGTCGCATCAAACCTCCGAGTCGATCCAAGTCCCTCGTCCCCGTGGCGGCCTGCACCGCACCCGCGGCGAGGAAGAGGGCTCCTTTGAAGACGGAGTGATTGATCAGCAACAACAGTGCGGCCACCATCGCGATGGCGGCGGTCGTCGGACGACCCACCGCACCAAAGAGTCCCGACGCACCGAGCGCGATAAGGACCAGACCCATGTTGTCGGTCGTCGAATACGCGAGTAGCCGCTTGAGGTCCGAACTCGTCGCCGCGTAAAGGGCGCCGTAGAGGGCCGACACCACGCCGAGGAGACTGACGAGCAACCACCACCAGACGGGACCTCCCCCGAGGAGTTCATTGCCCACGAGAATGATTCCGTAGATGCCGAGGTTCACCATGGCCCCGGACATCAGCGCCGACGCCGGTCCCGGCGCCTCGGCGTGCGCTTTGGGCAGCCAGACGTGCAAGGGCACCGCCCCGGCCTTGGAGCCAAAACCGAGCAGGGCCAACACGAATATCGTCCCGCGCACCGCGCCCGACAGATGCCGGGCGTGGGCCTCGATGTCGGCGAAGGTCTGCCCACCGGAGTGGGCCGAGAGCAGTATCAGCGCGAGGAGTATGGCGGCCGCGCCGGCGTGGGTCATGACGGCGTACCACTGGGCGGCGCTTCGTGCGGCCTCGCGTCGCGACTGGTCGGTCAGCACCAGCACCAGCGAGGTGAGGGCCATCATCTCCCACAGCACGAGAAACGTCGCCACGCTGGCGGCGAACGGCACGAGGAGCATACTGGTGACAAATAACGGCAACGCGCTTGACGCACTTCGCGTGTCGAGGCCGTGACTGGCGTAGCCCAGCCAGTACAGCGTCGACGCCAACGCCACCACCGAAATCGAGATGACGAAGAGGGCGCCCAACGGATTGAGCACCAGCGTCACACCCGTCAGGGGCAGGATCGCAGTGGTGGAGAGCGAGATGACGTGACCGCTCGAGAGCACCGACACCGCGGCCGCTATTCCTGCGCCGCACGAGAGCCACGTGAGCGCCACAGCCGCCCCCACACGGCTCGCCAGCGGAAGCGCGCCGCCGAGAATGGCGGCAATTAATCCGGCCAGACCAACTGTGACGACGTAGACCTCGTTCACCGCCCGGTCAGACCCCTCAACGTTTCGACGATCACTTCCGGACGAGGCGGACAGCCCGCAATATGAACGTCGACGTTCACGACGTCGCTGACCGATCCTTCGACGCCGTAGGCGCCATTGAAGATCCCACAATTGTGCGCGCAATCACCAAGGGAGATTACGAGCCGCGGTTCCGGCATTGCTTCGAGCGTCTTTCGCAGCGGTTCAACCATGTTCTTGGTGACCGGTCCTGTCACCAATAGGGCGTCGGCGTGGCGAGGTGAGGCGACGAGTCTTACCCCGAATCTCTCCGCGTCATAGACCGGTGCAAAGGCGGACGTGACTTCCAGCTCGCAGCCGTTACACGAGCCGGCGTCGACGTGGCGTATCTGCAGCGATCCGTGAAGAGTCGCAGCTGTATATTGCGGTGTCGGCGCGTCACCGAGGTCCTTGACGACTTTCCTGGGGTGAACCACGGTTTGATAGAGGAAACGAAACGACATGACTCCGGTTTCCCTCTTCGCGTGCTGGAGCGCTCTATCAACAGTACCATTGAATTTTTATGGCCTTTATGTGAGAAATGACACTCGCGCGTTGTGGTGAGAGTGACGAACTTCAATCCAAAGAAGCCGACTGATGCCGCAGTGAGACGCCACTTCGATCACATACATCGGTGCGAACTTCAACGGACATCATCAGAGTCGAAATTAGAGTGTCGGGGCCCGACGTGACGGGCCTGAATCCTTTCACTGGTGACTCGCGCAATTACCGTCCACCGCTTATGAATGAGCGGTGCCAACTTCGATCATTGGTTCGTGAACCTACCCACTAGGGTGAATGAGCCGCGCGCACTTGCGATTGGCAATGATCAGAGCGGTCATGAAGATTGCGAATTCAACTGCTCCTTGCAGCCAGATGCCGGTTGTGCTGTGGTAGGCGACGGAGTTGGTTACGACGTTGAACAGATAGATAAGCAAGCTGCCTGGTACGGCGATTCCGAAAAACCACTTGAAGTAGCTTCGAGTGTTTCCTTCGATGGTTGTCTTGAACGTGAACATCTGTCGAAACGTTACGGGTGTCACCGAGGACCTCCCTGTCGAGTGCTAATTCCTACAGTACTCACCGTCGGTCGATCATCCCTTCTTCCCTTTTCTTCGCAAAACCGATTGAGATCGAAATCATGAACTCAACCGAGGTGGCGAGCGAGAAACACCAATGACGGTGGTTCCTGTTCCAGGAAGAATGGCTCGGTGTGACAGCCCGCGGAGAATACGACGGAACTTCTGGAGGGGAGAACGTTGACCAGACTCTCGATTCCCGGATGGAACGGATCATTGACACCGGAAGCGATTCTCACGGGGATCCCTTTCAGTGAATTGACGTGCGCAATTACGTTCCCGGCATCAAAAGTCGACCTAGAAGCGAAGGCCCCGGCGTTGGCCGCGCGCGCCTGCACATAAGTTGTCCAAACGGCGGGACTGATCACGGCAACCGCCGACACGAGGCCCGGGTACCGTTCGGCAATGGCGAGCGCACCGTAGCCGCCCATGGATATTCCCATCAATCCGATCTGATGCGGGGCGAGGCCCAGGCCCTTCCGCTGGCAGAATGGGATCAGTTCATGAACCACCATCGCCATGGGGTCGTCTCGCGGATGCGGATTCCAGTACCCGTTACCTCCATCGACGGTGACCATGGCCATGGGCGAGAGCAGTGTGTCATCGACTCGAAGAGCCAACGCTTGAGCGGGTGACATTCCGAAAAGGGCGGTGGCGTGGTTGTTGCCGTAGCCGTGAAGCATCACGACGAGCGCCAGCGAATCGCCGGGCCGATGTGCTGGCGGGTAGGCGATGGTGTAGCCAACGCTTCGGTGACGTGCCTCGGAATAGAACCGTCCGCTTTCGCTTGGTCCGACCGTCTCGAAGGACAATGCAGTGGCGGGCACCGAACAGGCACCGTCGATCTGGTTGAGGAACTGCTTACCCGGAAGGACGCCGTGATAGACCAACTCAAGTCCCGTCGCGCCGACGACGACCACCGTGCCGACTCCCCCGACAATCCATTTCAGGAGACGGCGACGCGATACGTCAGTTGAGTGTGCGACCTCCTCCGAAGCGTCTCGTGATGGCGATGTGTTCTCGCTCATCCCACAACCGAGTCGGACGCGGCGAGTTCAAATCGAACTGGGAGCCCACGGTGCGTCATTCTCTCGTGACGGGCCTTCACCGCCAAATACTTCCACATCGCGACAGAAGCGACCCTGATCCGGTGATCGTGTCGGGCTCTCTCGGAGTGCTGACCGTATTACTGGCATAAGAGTCGCATGCTCCTTCAGTTCAGAGTCGACGGGTTGATGACTGGCATCGACCGGCTCTCGAGCGAGATCGGCCTTGCTTCTCTTCGTGGCGGTGTCGTGCCAAGAAGCGACGGCTGACTAGCGAGACGGGTCGTCGAACTCGTCTGCTTCGATCAAGCGATTGAGCAGTCGGCTAAGTTGCCGCAGTTCCTCGGAGCGCAGTGTGCCGATGGCTCGCGGCGGACGACGGAGGATGGCCTCGGCCGTCGCGATTGCCTCACGGCCCGGGGTCGTGAGCGTGACCAGCTTGCGACGTCGGTCCTCGGGGTGCGGTTGGCGCTCAACCAGGCCATGGGCCTCGAGCTTGTCGACAATAAGAGTCGCGTAGGGGGCGTCGACGCCATTGGCCTCGGCGAGATCGGTGAGGGTCATCGCTCCGTCGCGGAGTTGAAAAAGGATCTTGCCCCGCCCGGCGCCGAGGCGAAACCCGAGCGCCTGAGCGAGATCGACGTGACGGTTGTGCGAGTCAACGAACTGCTGCATGAGGACCCAGACCTGCTCTGCTGGAAAAGTTGATCGATTGGGGCTGGTTGCCGCCGCATCATCACGAGAGGCTTTCACCATGGGACCGTCCGTCCGAGATAGTCAACGTAGTGAAGTCCGGGCTTGTGCTGGAGTGCGTCGAGCGTCGTGACCACGTTGGGGATGCTGTCTTCGATGCTGAGCCGAGCATCGGGGCCGCCGAGGTCGGTCTTCACCCAGCCCGGGGCCATCAGGACAAAGTTTCGTTGTTCGTCGCGGTGACGTGCCGCGTAACTGCGCATGAAGGTGTTCAGTGCGGCCTTGCTGCCGCGGTAAACCTCGTGGCCGCCTCCCTCGTTGTTGGCCACGCTGCCCTGACCCGAGGACATCACCGCGATGGTCCCTGACGGCGTCACGAGGTCATCGAGTGCCTCGATGACTCGCATCGGTCCGAGGGCATTCGTGACCATCACTCGGACGAACTCGTCGGTCGAGGTGGCGCCCACCGTCGTTGCGGGCTGGTTGGCAACGCCAGCGTTGACGAACAGTAGATCGAACGTCCCTGGAGCCAGGCGGTCGTGTAACGCTGCAATCTGTGTCGGCACCGTGACGTCGACCGTCTCGATTTCAATTATTTTGAGGTAGCGAGCGGCGAGATCACGAAGACCCGCCGCGTCCGAGTTGCGCTGAGTGGCGGTGACGTGCCATCCATGACGGGCCCACTCTTCCGCCAGCGCCAACCCGAGACCACGAGAAGCCCCGATGATGAGCACCCGTCTCGTGGAAGTCACTGGCGTGGTCGTGTTGGGCGCATTAGTTATAGACATAATAATAGTTATATTCTCTACAACGACCTCTGTCAAACTGAGGAGAGGGAACCTCGCCGAGCCCCGGTGAAACCAGTCGACAATGAACTCGGCGACGACTGAGCCATAGGGATGACGAGCTCTCTGCTCTCGGCATTCTTTGATCGGCACTCCCGCCCCATGGGGTTCCTCAACGGTTGAACGAAGGTGGCGCTCCTTTGATACCTTGTCCGAAACGAAGACTCGGAGGTGTCATGGATAAGGACCTCGTCGACCAATTAATCGATGTCGCTCAACGTGTGGTTGCCAGCGGGGCAATCTCCGCCAACGGACACGGGAACGTGAGCTTGCGAGTTCCAGGAGCCGAAGAGATGTACTTCACCGCTGGCCCTTCGCTACGAAACCATGCACCGTCCGCCGTGGTCCGTATTGGATTGGACGGAGTACTACTTGAGGGCGATCTGCCACCCATCCAAGGTGCCGTCGTGGCCATGCATACGGCGATGTACGCGGACCACGCCGACGTTGGCTGTGTGTTGCACACGCATTCGCCCTTCGCGACCGCCTACGCCGTGGCCCACCGTCCAATCGGATGTTGGGTCGAGGCCTTGGCCATGTTCGGTTTGCCGAGCGGAGTCCCGGTGGCCAGTTACGGTCCACGGGGATCCGAGCAGGCGGTGGCCAACATTCGCGCCGCAATCACTCCAGGAGTTCCGGCGGTGTTGTTGGCGAACCACGGGGTGCTGGTATTCCACCGAACGCCCGAGTTGGCGATCCAGATTGGCGGAATCGTGGAAGAGGCCGCGCAAGCGGGACTCAACTCCAGCGGTCTCGGCGGCCCCGTCGAGATCCCAAAGGAACTCCGTGAGGCGGCCCTCCAGCGCGCCATGCTCTTCGAGCAACATGGAACGGCGCACGCCTAGCGAGCTTGCTCCCTTAATTCTCGCTCGGTACTTTTGGGGGCAAGATTGCCAGAAGTGATCCAAGGTCGATGTCCTCTTGGAACGGCAACTTCAACGGCAAATGTGTGGCGACATGATAGAAATTTCTGCGTCCCTCACGCTCCCGGGTGAGATACCCGGCGACCACGAGGTCACCCACGATTCGCTGGGCTCGCCGTTCGGTAATGTCCAGGGCAACGGCAATATCGCGTAGACGTATTCGAGGATCTCGCGCAATCAAGAGAAGCGTGTTGCCATGATTCGTCAGCAACCGAAAATCGGACGTTGGGCTTGAGATATCGATTTCTCACTCCTGACCTGTGCTTTTGGACTACGGAACATTAATACTTGTTACAAATATGGGAATAATCTATACCAGAAAACATTATCCGGTTATATATTTCGCATAATGTGAATTGTTACCCGGTTCGAACATTTCGAGTCCGATGCAACAAACTGATGCATTTCTTCGGCTCCGATCCTGTCGAAGGCAGGGGGTTTTGCGATGACGAAGAAGACGTTGTGTTCCTCGATTGACTTCCACGATGTTCGCGATACTCCTGTTGACCCGCTCAGTGTCGCCCACCAAAACCACGCCCTTCACTTCGACGGTCGCCTTGGCCAACGGGCCGAACGCACGTTGCGGCATCGTCGCTCGCCGTCAGGGTCACCGTGCGAATGACGAAGCGAAGCGCAGTCGCCACGGCGTCGCTGACCTTGGACGCCCTGGGCGCCGAACAGTTCTTGGCCGCCATCGTGAGCACATCAAACGACGCCATACTCGGCACCACAACCAGTGGCATCATCACCTTCTGGAACGAAGCGGCTGAACTGCTCTACGGCTACCGGGCCGCGGAAATGCTAGGACGCGATGTGGCGATTCTCTTCGCGCCCGATCGAAAGTGGGAACTCGCCGAATTACTCGCGCGCGTGCAGACTGGCGAGAGCATTCGTGAATTTCACACTCGGAGAATTCGCAAGAACGGCACCACCGTCTACGTATCAATCACGACGGCACCGGTGCTCAGTGACACCGGCGAGGTGCTCGGAGTTTCAGTCATCGAACGTGACCTGACTTTCTCTAACCTGCAGATTGAAGACGTTCGTGAAGCCCACCGGCGAGCCAACGAAACGGTGAGTACCCTCGAGACACTTCACGCGTCCTCCCCGATAGGCTTTGGCTTCTTCGACCGGGACTGTCGCTACGTTCACGTGAATGATGCTCTGGCCCGATTCGATGGTACGAACGTCAAATCGGCAGTTGGCCGGACGATCAAAGAGGTCGTGCCCGTCATCTGGACCCAGGTGGAACAGTACTATCGTCACGTTCTCGATCACGACGAGGCCGTACTCAACGTTGAGGTGTCGTACGAGCTCACAAGCGATTCCGGTCGTCTACACCATTGGCTGGCGAGTTACTATCCCGTTCACTTGGAAGATGAAGTGATTGGGATCGGCGTCGTCGTGATTGACATCACCGAAAGTCACCACGCCAAGGAATTCCGCAGCAACGTCATGAAGAATATGGCGGAGGGACTCATTTCCGTGGACGTCGAGGGTCGGTTGTCGTCGATGAACGACGCGGCCACCAAGATGCTGGGCTGGACAGAGGAAGAACTACTCGGCGTGGAACTAAGTACAGTACTGATCCCGCGAAACGCCCTGGGCGAAACGACCGACGAAGGCGCTATCGAACTGCTACGGGTGCGAAGCGAGGGCGCATCAATCCGGCTCACCGACGCGGATTTTATGTGCAAGGACGGAACGTGCATTGCTGTCGCGGTGTCCGCATCACCCTTACTGAGCGGCACGACGGTCGAGGGCGGGGTCGCCGTCTTCCGGGACATCACCGACGAGCGATCGGAACGACGTCGCATCTCGCGCGAACTTGCCGCCCTGACCTGGGTGGGGCGGATTCGAGAGGCGTTGGATGAAGACCGCTTCGTTCTCTATTCCCAACCCATCGTTCCTCTCAAGGGAGGCCGGGCCAGCGAGGAGCTCCTGATTCGTATGGTGGGCCGCAACGGCGAGATCATCGAACCGGTCAATTTCTTGGGCGTGGCCGAGAAATACGGCTTGATCGCGGAACTTGACCGATGGGTGATCAAGCGTGGTATCCAGATCGCCGCACAAGGTCGCCACGTCGGCATAAATCTTTCGGCCGAATCAGTGGTGACCAACGATCTATCGACGTTCATAGAGCGCGAGATCAGCGAGACGGGCGCCGACCCCACCAACCTCGTCTTCGAAATCACCGAAACGGCTTTGATGCGCGACATAGAAAAGGGACGCTCCTTCGCTGAGGGAGTCGCAGAACTTGGTTGCAGCGTCGCCCTGGACGATTTTGGAACGGGCTTTGGAACGTTTACCCATTTGAAGAAACTCCGGGTGACGTACCTCAAGATCGATATCGAATTCGTTCGCGGACTCGTCAATAGCCCCGAGAACCAGCATGTCGTCAAAGCCATCGTGAACCTCGCCCAGGGTTTCGGATGCCTCACGGTCGCCGAAGGGGTTGAGGACGGCGATGTTCTCGCCCTGTTGAAGGAATTCGATGTCGACTACGCCCAAGGATTTCACCTGGGCCGCCCGGCCCCGCTTTGATCCTTTGCCGACGCCAAAATCCCGCCGAAAACCGTGCGCAGTTGCTCACTGAATCATTTGAGACCGCAACTCCTATCGTGTACCTCTGACTTGTTGCTTTCAACTATTGAGGCTGAGAGGCACCCCCGATGAGCGCTACTGACAGTCCCATTGTCCCGCCCCCTACGAGCGCCTCGCGCAACCGGTGGACGCTGATCGCGGTCTGCGCGGGCACCTTCATGCTGCTCGTGGACGTGACCATCGTGCAGGTCGCGCTGCCGACGATTCAACGCCACCTCGGCGCCTCATTCACCGACCTGCAATGGGTCATCGACGCGTACGCGCTCAGCCTGGCTGCGCTCATCCTCACCTGGGGTTCGATCTCCGACCGCTTCGGACGAAAGCATGTCTTCATCGCCGGGCTCGCGGTGTTCACGGCGTCCTCACTGCTCTGCGGTCTCGCCCAATCGATCTCCATGCTCATCTGGTCACGCGCCCTTCAAGGCGTCGGCGGCGCAGCGATGTTCGCGACCGGTCTCGCCCTCATCGCCCAGGATTTCCAGGGTCCGGCGCGTGGCAAGGCGATCGCGGCGTGGGGCGCCACCGTGGGCGGCGCGGTCGCGATCGGACCGCTCGTCGGCGGGTTGCTGACGAGCGGCATCGGCTGGCGCTGGATCTTCATCGTCAACGTGCCTATTGGCGCCGTGGCGATCTGGCTCTCCTCGACAAAGATGCGCAACCAGAAGGACCCCGGCGCGACTCGCCTCGACGGCTTCGGCCTCGTCAGTTTCTCTGCGGGGATGTTCCTGCTGGAGCTCGGCCTCATCCGGGGTAACTCGCTCGGGTGGTCGAGCGGGCCAATAGTCGCGATGTTCTGCGGTTCCGTGTCGGCCTTTGTCGCCTTCGTCTTCATCGAACTCCACCAGAACCGGCCAATGTTCGACCTCTCGCTCTTTCGCAAACCCAGCTTCAGCGGCGTCTCGCTCGGCACCTTCGCCGTCGGCGGCGGAATGTTCGCACTGATGCCGTATCTCACTTTGTATCTGCAGAACGACCTCGGTTACTCTCCGCTCGGCGGCGGGCTGCGCCTCTTGCCGATGACGATCCTCACCTTCGCCGTACCATTCATCTTCCGCTCGCCTATCAGCACACTTCCGCCTGGCGCCGTGCTCGGTGGCGGCATCGCCATATCTGCTGCTGGCATCGCTGCGTTGCTCGCGGTGGGGCCCAACTCTGGCTGGACGGTCCTCATCCCGGGGATGCTGCTCTCCGGCTTGGGCATCGGCATTGCCAATCCCGCCATCGCGCGCGTCGGTCTCGGCGTCGTCCCGCCTGAACGCAGCGGCATGGCGTCGGGTCTCAGCAACACGTTTCGCATCGGCGGCCTGGCGACGGGGGTTGCGGCGCTCGGCGCCGTGTTCCAGCAACGAATCACGGCTTCGATGTCGGCGAGTGTCGGCGCGCGCGCCGGCGCGCTCGGCCGGATCATCTCCTCGGCGGGCATCAAGGCGGCCGCTCACGGCCAACCAAAGATCGCCGACGCGGCCCGCGTCGCCTTCGTTTCGGGGCTGCGCACGATCTTCGTCATCGGCGCGGTCCTCGTCGCGCTCGGTGCAGTCGCCGCCGCATGCCTCGTCCGGTCCAAGGACTTTCACTCCGCAACCAGGTCGGCGCCCGCGCCCGAACCGGCACCAGTGACTACTGAGCGAGCTTGATTGACGCACGACACTGGCGCCAGTGAGACGTGAAACAGCAACAACCGCAGTTACCTTCGCCGCCGACGGTGTAACACCCCGAAAATAGCGTCGCGTATATGTTCGCCTCCCGACAAGAACTCAATGAACGTCAGCGTGAGGCCGCCAATTTTGGAGACGGACCGCTCCGCGTCATCGCGGGACCCGGAACCGGCAAGACGACGACGCTGACGGCCCGAGTCGGCGTTCTTCTCGAGCGCGGCGTCACACCGGAGCGAATATTGCTCCTCACCTTCACCCGTCGCTCCGCGCGCGAGATAGTGAGCCGTGTGCGCACCCTTCGCGGCGCCGACCAAGGACGCAGGGTCTCTGGTGGGACCTTTCACTCCGTCGCCCACCACACGCTTCGTCGCCACCACGCTGCCGTGGGTCTACCTGAAGGATTCGGTGTGCTGGACCGCGGCGACGCCGCTGACCTGATGGACTTGGTTCGCGGCGAAATGGGAATACTGAGCAAAGAGCGACGACTGCCGAAGAAGGCGACCCTCGCCGCACTGTATTCGCGAACGGTGAACACGGGAATGCGACTCGCCGACGTCATGCGCGAGACCACGCCGTGGTGCGCCGAGAGCCTTGACGAAGTCGCCTCAATCTTCACGGCCTTCGTGGCCCGAAAGCGCTCACTCGGACTGCTGGATTTCGACGACCTGCTCTTGTACTGGCGCGTAGCCGCCCAGGATGACGCCTTGGGCGAAGAGCTCGGCGCAGCCTACGACCACATCCTGGTCGACGAGTTCCAGGACGTGAACCTCCTGCAATTGGACGTGCTCGTCGGACTGCGCCGAATTGATCCTCGCCTGACCATTGTCGGCGATGACGCGCAGGCCATCTATGGTTTTCGTGGCGCGACGGCGAGGTTCTTGCTCGATGCCGAGGACTACTTCAATGATCTCACCACGATCACCCTGGACGTCAACTACCGCTCGTCGGGCGTGATCCTTGGGGTGGCTAACGCCATCGCCGCCGACGCACCCGAGGGATTCTCCTCAGTCCTTCGCGAAGTGGTACCGATCACCGGCGCGAGCCAGCCGTTGCTCGTCCACTGCGCTGACGAACGCGACCAGTCAGAATCCGTCGCCAACCGCGTTCTTGAATTCTACGAACAAGGCACTCCCCTGCAGAAACAGGCGGTGTTGTTTCGAGCGGCGCACCACAGCGGCGACCTCGAGATTGAACTCGCTCGGCGACGGATCCCCTTCGTCAAGTACGGAGGTCTGCGCTACCTCGAAGCGGCGCACGTGAAGGACCTGCTCGCGGCATTTCGACTCGCTGACAATCCTCGTGATGAGGTGGCGTGGTTCCGACTTCTACAACTCATGCCCGGAGTGGGCCCGGCCAAGGCGAGACGGGCTATCAACGCCCTCCGAGACGTGGACGGGAATCTCCCCCTGTCCCACGGCGAGGTCGGGCGACGATGGTCGATCGTCGACGAAGAGTTGCCGAGCGAAGTCCGAGAAATGTGGCGTGATCTCGCCGACGCCATGTGCGAGAAGGAGTTGGAGCCGGTGGAGGTGCATGCGGAGCGGATTCGTCGAGCTATCGTGCCGCTCATTACATCTTCGTATGAGGACGCCGTGGTACGGCTCGAAGATCTCGGCGCGCTCGTGCTGGCGTGCGCGGGGACGTTACGACTAAGCGATGTGGCGGCCGAGCAGGCGCTGGAGCCGCCGGTGTCCACCGGGAATCTCGCTGGCCCTCCGATGATCGATGAGGACTGGCTGGTACTCTCGACGGTCCATTCAGCGAAGGGTCTCGAGTTCGACGCGGTTCATGTCATTCACGCCGCCGACGGCAACTTTCCTTCGGACATGTCGCTGGGTTCGCCCGAAGGGCTCGAGGAAGAACGTCGTCTCTTCTACGTCGCGATCACGCGCGCACGCAGGAACCTCGCGGTTTACGTACCGCTCCGTTACCACCATAACCGAGTTCGTGATGATCACTCTTGGGCCCAGCCATCGCGCTTCTTAAGTGAATCAGTGCGCTCGACTCTCGTTGAAGTTCCCACCGCCGTCACCAGCCAGCAAATCCCAATGTCGCAATTGACCGTCGTCATCGATGGATCAAGAGTCGTCGAAGGACATCTGTCCAAGTTGTGGTGATTAGAGGTCGTCGCAGGCCATTGCGCCCACTTAAATCGTACATCTAGAGTCTGAAAATATGGAATGGAAGAGTGTCACCGTTCCTAACGTCCCGAAGGCACCCGCAAACCCCCAGCACCAGTCCAATCCTGATACGGAGGACGCGATCGCAATGTTAAAAATCGCCGCGAGGAACATCACAATTGCAGCAACAAGCTCTTGAGGTATGAAGCGCTGCTTGTTCGCACTGGTGAGATACTTTTCTGTCAAACGATCGACTCGTTCGGAAAGAGCAGATTTGAATTGGCTCGATTCCGGTAGTAGCGAAAGAAGTTCCGCTTCCTGTTTAACTCGCGACAATCTAAAGTTCCAACCTGCGATGGTCGAAATCACTGCAACCAATCCACCAGCGACGGAGACGCCCGCCCCAATGATCGCCACCAAGTTCACGTAAGTCATTGAAGCACAGCGCTACGTCATATTAATGGTATGGCCATTCCAGAATTTGACCGAGCCGCATTGTTAGAGAACTTCGTTGCCGGTCATACGTTTCGCACCAAGTTCGACTTGGTTCATGAAGACATATTTTCGCGTCTCCGACGTCGCTGCTAGCACCCTGGGTAAATCAAGGTCCGATAAGCAGTTGCCTCTGTCTCAAATTCACAGAACCTAAACCTATGACTCCTTGCGTGTCATGCCCATATTTCCTGTTCACCGGCACTTTCTGACGTCCAAATCTCGTCTCACCGTAGCACATTTGGTCCACTGAGATTCGCCAATGTGGGCTCAGATTTGTTGGCGCTGCTGACGGCGTTGCTGACGGAATACCTTTGCAGAACATGTCAAGGGTCGTTTGAACCACCCTCTGAAACTTTCATTACATGGTGCATTCTGCTCGTTCTCGGTCTCAACCGCCACGATCATCAACTGAACCTTTCCCACAAGTTGTCAAGATGGTCAAGTTGGAGATTCTGGCAACGGGAGTACACCTGAGATTATTGGTGAATGCATAGGAGAGGGCCGACACGCTACCCATCTCAAAGAGTCGGATCGCCGTGGACGACGTGGGTGCGAATTCCCCGCGGCGCGATCTCGAATCGGCGAAACGAAAGGCGCTCGCCGCGCAGAACGTTCGGACTGTGACAGGCTGATCTCTGTGAAACTCGAGTTTGACCCCGAAGAAGACAGGGCCTTTCCGGCGTCACGCCAGGAGATACTCGATGCGTTCAGCGCCTGGTTTGTCAATCACGATTACTGCACTCAGGACCACGCGAAAGAGGTCGCGGGCGACGTCGGTCTCGCTCTCGAATGGAAATGGGCGTACCAGGACGGGAATCTGGCGTGGTGGAACGTCTCTCACATCATCGACTATCTACTCGAGTGGTGTCCTCGAAAACTGAGCGTTGATCCAAAGCATTGCGATGACATTCGTGAGGCGTTAGGGCACTGGTTCCGATTTCTCGACGCGAGAAACCTCCTCTCTTCTGATGGCCACTCGGTCGAGATACTCCTCGACGCCGTAGAGGTCTTGCGCGACGACTTCATCGCAGCGATGGGCGATCGAAGCAAGTTTGGAATGGCGAAGTCTCTCTTCTCACTCGGCACCGATGCGGGTGTCGACATGAGCGATCCCGATCAAGTCAGTGCGCACATCGAACGGTACAACGACCTGACGATCGACGAGCGCAAGGACTTGCTCTCCGACCACCTGTTCGCCAACGCGGGGCCGTCAACGCCCGATCGGCGTCTTGCACCGGTCATCATGCCTACCGATGACGAGATCAGCCGATCACTGACGTCGATCCCGATTCTGCCAAAGTTCCGAGACTTGGTGATCTTCCTCGGAAAGGGGCGGCCACTCACTAAGAAGGGACATCTCACCCTCGCCGACGCACGGGTGCTGGTGGACCTCTTGTCCACCGGAGACGAGATGGACCCCCGCTACGGCGACCTAACGTTTCGCACGACATCGTCAGATAACCTTCGCGGTCTCCGATTGATCGTGGCGTGGGCCAAGAAGGCCGGCCTAGTACGTGTACTTCGAGGCAAGCTCGTACCCACCAAGCGCGGCATTGGGCTCCAGGACGAGCTGACCGGGGAGTTCGAGCACGTGGTCGACGGATTGATTGCTGCGGGACCCCTGGCAATTCAGTCTCGATCGAACCAGTGGAGAATCTTAAGCGCTATCTGGACCTCCCTTGACGACATGAGCATTGACTTGCTCACGGTGCCCTACGTGATGATGGAACACGTCCCCATTGACATGCTGACCGACGTCGCCACGACCGAAGTCCTCGAGGCGTGGCAGTTCGCGGTCGATGACGACACGATTCAAAGCTACGTCTCGAGCGCCATTAACAAAATGATTGATGCATTCGAGCTCTGCGGCCTCGTGACTCGTGAAAGCACCCACATGAGTATTGGGGAAACCAGTCCCGAGGGTGGCTCCGTGACGTTGACGCCGGTCGGCGTGGTCACGGTCAGACGCTTACTCATCGCTGCGGGTTTTGAAGTGCCTCTTGCTGGTCGGTTCGCGGCGTTGAGTGCCGCTGGACTCTTGGAGGCACTTAATGACGAGGACGAAGAGATCGTTCGCACCGAAGTACTCGCGTGGTGCAAAGTCCGCGAGCCATCAGACGCCGTGGACGAATTCGCTCGTGCCATCACGGAGCTCGATGATCCCGCGCTGCAAATCCAAGCGCTGGAACTCCTCAGTGAGATCAACGTTGATCTCGCAGCGCCTCACGTGCTCGAGCTCACCGCACAACCAGATGTAGCGGGTTTCGCCCTCTGCTGGCTCGCCGATAACAACCTCATCGGGGAACAAGATTTGTGGATACGCGCGACGCCCTTCGTCTTCGTCGACGTCCTCGTCCATCGCATGATCGCTCTCGGGCCAGAAGGGCTGCTCACCACATTGGCATTGGTAGGCACTGACGAACAGCAGTGCGCGTTGTTCGACACCATCTGGCGCGCGCCTTCGCCAGGTACCGCTCTCGTGCTGGCCGGCATCGACAAGGCGCATCCATCCAAGCTCGTGAAAAAGGCAGCTCGAAAGGCGTTGTTCAAAATGCGAAGTTCGCTACCGGCAACGTGAATTCTTAGCAACCTTGCGCCTCGTTGCTTGCCACCAGAGGCATTCCCTTTGGCCACGACGAGGTGGGTAATCAATGGCCCACCTCGCTACTGCTAGGACGGATCTGGCCATAGGTGACAACCTTCAACAAACTGAAGGAATCTTGTGAGCTGGAAGTGCCTGGACATCCTTGCGTCGCCCGGCCTCTTGCTTGGATTTGTAGATGTCGCGGACATCTGCGACTATCGCATTCACCGTCAGCCCTGGCTCGCGCTCGTCTTGCACCGTGGCTATAAATGCGTTTTCGATGAGGTCTTCGTAACCGTTCGGAAAACCAGCCGGCCGTAGAACGACATCGACCTCGCCAAAACCAGTGACGAACGTTCGAAATATGGAGTCTCCCATCGAATCCGGGTCCGAGCGGAGCTCGTCAATATTCTCTTCAGTGTCACCAACGAGTTCTCTCGCATCAAGTTCATCAAGCGCGGAAACAAGACGGCGACGATTTTCGTGGGTGTCTTTCAGAACGATGTCGATCTCCGTCATCGGGACGTCAACGTTCTGAAGGATGGCTCCATAACTTCCGATAGTGACAAAGTCGACCCCATGACGACCAAGCGCGGAGAGAATCGGTGCAGCGCGAAGACTGGTCGTCTTACGCCGAGGCACCTTGGGCTTAGGCGTTCGATCCAGCTTTCTCTGCCGGCGTCAGCCGACGCATCTGCACCAAGCCAGCCCGCGCTCGCTGTGCATTTTGTAGAGCCTCGGCGGTTCCCACCGCGGCATCTCGAAACGCCTGAGCTCGATCTGCCTCGCTCAAGTGATCCGCGCGCAGGTGCAGCTCCATTCCGCACGCCTGAATCAATCGGTTCAAGTTCATCACCGAAGGATCCTTTTTCCCGTTCTCATACTGTGAAATAGATGGACGTGCGACGCCCGCACGACGCGCTACTTCTTCTTGAGTCAGGCCCGCTCGGCGGCGGGCATCCACGAGCAGTGCTGACGCAATGGTCGGATGAACTTGCTTTGCTTTCATACGTCTCATTGTATCCGATAGGCTACAACTGCGGTTCGATCAAGGTCCTATCTAGTCACTATGAATTCGTTAAGTCTGTGGCTAGGGGTGCCATCTTGATGCTAAAGTGTATTTATGGCGAAGACGAGGACAACCCTTACCGTCGAAGACGAGGTGCTTCGAGCGGTGAAAGTACGCGCGGCCCGAACCGGAAAGGGTGAGAGTCAAGTCATTGAAGAGGCTCTGCGACGCGACCTCGGACTCGATTTACTTGATCAGATTTGGTCACACGGGACGATGAACGAGGACGAGGCAATGGCTCTCGCTGTCGAAGCACAGCATCGTTCTCGTCGGGCTCCGCGCTGAGTTGCGCGCCGTCCTCGATCCAAACGTCATCGTCTCGGCGCTGTTGGCGCCGTCAGGTACACCAGCAAAAGTGCTTCGAGCATGGCTTGATGGAGACTACGAGCTCATCGCGTCGCCACTGTTGATCGCTGAGCTAACCCGAGTATTCGACTACCCGAAGCTTCGTTCACGAATCAGTGAAACCGAGTCACGCCAGTTCATCGAACTTCTCAAACATCAGGGCGAGATCGTTGAAGACGCTTACCTGTCACTCCCCGTCCATTCGTCGGATCCTGACGACGACTACCTCATCGTGCTGGCGGCGACGACACGATCCGTCATCGTCTCCGGCGATCACCATCTTCTTGATCTTGCCGATCGCCTACCGGTTCACTCCCCCGCCGAGTTTTGGAAGCTCTTGAATGCGGATCTCTGAGGTTGCGGACGCCTACGTCAACAATCCGAGTGGCGTCTTCGCGCTGGGGAAGGCCGCACCGTATTCGAGAAGATCTCGGAATCAACTGGTTGGCGAGACGTCTACATCATTACGCATTGGACCGCGACAAGAACTGAAATCGTGTTTCGATTCATATTTAACCTCCATACGTGATCGAGGTCGCCGCATTCGTGCTTCTTTCAACGCAATCCCAAACATGGCGATCCGTAGATTGGGCGAGATCGAGTTCCGCTACGTGCGCGGAGTCGGGGAACTCCCCACGCAAAAGTGGCACGAGTGTCCGTGAGATGTTCTAATCGAGTAAAAGCTTCACGCAGGCGTTGAGAGGCGGCGCTCACGATCGGCCGCGAACTTCAAAGCGGCACGGACGTTTGCCTCGGTCAACTCTGGAAAGTCGGCGACTATCTGCTCCACCGTCATTCCTGCTGCGAGATACTCAAGGACGTCGTACACGGTGATGCGCGTACCCGCAAAGACGGGCTTGTCGCTTCGAACACCCGAGCGCACTTCAATTGTGGTCATCTCGCTCACACCAGGATTGTACTCCGGACCTCATAGATCGAATCAGATCAGCGTCGAAACTATGCACACGTGCATTTTGCGTCTTCGCTGCGGCCACCAACCGTTTCAGCGGGATTTTGGCTTGCCAGCGGTTCAACAGATCCTCAAACAGTCGTAACGAGTGATCATCCCAATCTTGGGAAAGCTGACCCCTTGCGCGATTTCGCGAAGGGGTCAGGCCGTGGAATCCTTTGCCAGCGCCAAATAGCGATTCCGACGACAGCGTGGACCGCGCGTAAATCGATGTGAGACATAAGCGCACTCGAGCTTACGAACTCCTCAACTGGGCGAAGTCGCACGCTTTCCAACCTCGCCAAGGAATTCCTGGGCTGGAAAAGTCCAACTTTCTGCGAGAGGCACCGAAAATCGCTCTCACATAGGCAAATATCTCGCGAACCTCAACGGCCTTCAGGCGGACGCGTTGCCGACGGCGTCGCTGACAACTGTCACGCTCAGGCGGACGCGTTGCTGACGGCGTTGCTGACAACTGTCACACGTCAGAGGTTTTCCCGAAATTTAGTTAGAAATAGTATTCTTGACCAGGTACTTCAGTGGGCCGTGCAGGACTTGAACCTGCGACCCCTTGCGTGTCATGCCCATATTTCCTGTTCACCGCGGCTTTCTGAGCTCCGAATTTCGCCAAACTCTAGCACAAATTGTCCACCGACATTCGCCTGTGTGTGCTCAAATTTATTGGCGCTGCTGACGCCGTTGCTGACGGAATGCCCTTGTGACGGCGATTGCAGCCACAGCGGTCATATCGTCGTAGATCCCGAATCTGAACCGAGCTCCAAACCGCGCTGGTACTGATTGCGTTTAGACAGTGATGCGCTGTCCTTCACAAAGCATTAATTGGGATCCCCTTAAATTATTTCTTTGGGCGGGCCTTGCCGGTATCATCCCGCTTCTTGCGCCATTCGCCGTCTTTATCACGGGACCGATCTTGCTTGCCTCCGCCGGGAGCGGGGACTTGGGGTACTTGATGTTTCTTCTCTAACATCTCATCACCTCCCTTCGCCAATGTCTTCTCGGATATAACAAGGTCTTCATGGTAGACGTGACCGTCAACTTCAATCGTCATGGTGAGTTGTCCGCCCAGAGCCCTCACGTAGCCCGCAAGCGTGGCGAGCTCTACGGTTTCAGGGGATCTCTCGACTTTGCTGACTTGAGATTGACTTCTTCCCCATCGCTGAGCAATTTCGGTTTGATTCAATCCAGTTGCGCGACGTAGTTCGCTCAGACTCTCCAATACGTCATGCTCAAGTTCCAGTCGTGTTCTTGCCCGTCGGTACATCTCATGAAAATCAGGATCGGGATGCGTCACCTCTTGGTTGAGAATGAACTCGCCTTCAATGTCGTCCAACCACTCCTCAGGAGTCAGTTCGGCTCGATTCTTCGTAGTCATTTCATTTCTCCTCTTCGGTATTGCTCAACGATCACATCTGCGACGGGCACGTATGTCTCGTACCAATCCCCTTCGTGTCCCTGTTCCCAACGATGTTTATTTCCGCCAAAACACACCAGCACCTTGCTGTCCTCATCGACGAAGCACGTAAGCACCCGCATTAAGTAACGATCTTCCTCAACCCATTGATCCGTTCGTATTTCACTCATGTCCGGAAAATTCCTGCTGGTCTGTATCCGATGCCGAACATAAGGCAAGGACGCACCACGACCGTGTTCGCACAAATAGTCAAGTAAGGCAGCGATTTCGGCGGCGACTTCAACGGGCAGCGCGCCAAGCCAACCATCAATACGCCGAAACCGAACTTGCTCAAGTGCCACATCCACAGAATAGCACTCTTAATGACTATTCATCATAATAACTATCAACACCTTCGGACCGTCCAGGATGGTCCGAAGGTGGATTCCTCCGATCCTTCTGAAATCGCTCCCAGAGAGTAGCGATGGCTCCAACCAAATTTGATAAGGCGAACTGCCATCGTCACGAGAAATGCTGATCGGATTCAAGTCGCGGATTCAGGACCACTCCGGAGACGTGCACTTGCGGACAGCATCTCACTGACTACAAACCTGATCCCAGAGGAAGAATTTGGGGCTTATTCCCTGGCAGACAGTCCACCAACATGCCGACCGAATTCGCCGCTCGCGTACTGACTACCGCACTACGGTCCTGGTTGCTCTTGTTGTGGGTCCAATTCTCAATCGCTTAAACGCTTAGTGTCGTTGCCACTGGGCGCTAACCCACATGGTGATTCGCCAATCGCGGATTGTTGATGTCAGCCCTTGTACTTAGTCTTGATGGTTCTTGCTCCTAGCCGATGATTTTTGCCTTTTGCGCATCGAACTCTTCTCGAGTTAAGAGTCTTGCGTCTCGAAGTGAAGGCAATTTCGTCAACTGGTCCCCAACCGACTCTGGAGGCGCAATCTAGCCTTTGGCATGGGAAGGCAAGATGTTATGAGCAAGAACATCCGGAGAAGCGACGATCGAAGGCTGTCATCACCGAAACTCTCTTCGAACATGATTGGAAAATGAAATCCGAGACTCGCTGAACCGCGACGATGTGACGAGTGAACCCGAACGCGCCCGCCGCAAACGGCGATTCGTGGCTGCGGCGACGATCTTGGCATTGGTGGGTCCCGGCGTCATGGTGATGCTGGCGGACACCGATGCCGGAAGTGTCATCACTGCCGCGCAGTCCGGGGCCAAGTACCGCTACGCGCTGGTACTCCCCCAGTTGCTGCTGATTCCAGTGCTTTATCTCATTCAGGAGATGACGGTCCGGCTGGGGCTGACCACGCGACTGGGACACGGAGCGCTCATCCGTCAAACCTTCGGGCAGCGCTGGGCACTCTTGGCGGCCGTCACTCTGTTTGTCTCCTGTGTGGGAGCGCTGGTGACCGAGTTCGCCGGTGTCGCCGGAGTTGGGGCCCTGGTTGGGATCCCGAGGTGGGTCTCGACCGGCGCGGCGGCATTGGCCCTGGTCACCCTCGTGCTCCTCGGTCGCTATCGCCGTGTCGAGCACGTGGGGATCGCCGTAGGCGCATTAGAACTGCTCTTCTTGCCCGCGGCCCTGCTAGCGCATCCGCACGTGAGCATGGTTCTTCACGACTTCGTTCATCCGCCTCACGCCAGCGCCGCCTTCCTCACCCTGCTCGGCGCCAACGTCGGCGCCGTGATCATGCCTTGGATGGTCTTCTACCAACAAGAGGCCGTCATCGACAAGGGTCGGCGCGGACTTAACCTCCGCTCGGCCGTTCGCTCCGCCCGGCTAGATACTGCCTTCGGCGCGGTGATCACCCAGATAGTCATGATCGCCGTGGTCGTGGCGGCCGCCGCGACGCTGGGAGTAACCCACCGGGGGCAATCGTTGAACAGTATTGGAGACATCGCCAACTCCCTCACGCCGTTCCTGGGCCACCGTGATGCGATAATCTTCTTCGGCCTCGGCATGATCGGGGCGTCCGTCGTGGCGGCGCTCGTCGTGACCCTCGCGGGAGCTTGGGGCATTTCCGAGGTGCTGGGCTGGCGCCATAGCCTCAACGATTCACCGATCCGGGCCGCCGGTTTCTACGCCCTGGCCGTCGGAGGAACTGTCGCCGGAGCCGTTCTGGTGCTGTTAGTGCCCAACCTCGTCAACCTTTCAGTCGATGTCGAGGTGATGAACGCCTGTCTCTTGCCCATCGTTCTCGGATTTCTGCTCGCCCTCGAACGTAAAGCACTCCCGCCTGAGTTTCGGATGCGCGGCGCGCACAAAGCGTTTACGTACGCGCTGACCAATCTCGTAATCATCTTCGGGCTCTTCACCGCGGTGATGACCCTGCGCGGAATTGCCTGACGACCCGAAAGATCGACAACGAAACAGGTCCGTCAAGAGTTTCACTGACGACGAGTCCGCTGACGTCAGCCCGACACGAATCAGGACTTGATCGGGTCAAGCCGACCGTGAAGGATTGCACCCCGCAATGCGCGGGCTAACGCTCTATTGGCACGATCCATTCGACCCGCGTCCCCCAATCGCAATATTCGAGATCTCGAACGTACCGCCCAGAAGTCTCGCACGATCAGCAAGGTGAATCGGCCTGGGAATTCCATCCTCTCTCCCACTTGGGAGAGAGGATGGAATCATGGAAAAGAAGCGAACTGGGTATAAGAGGTATCCGTCTGAGTTGAAGGAACGTGCGGTTCGCATGGTCCTTGATCTTCAGCGGTCAGATCCTGGCGACAAAAGTGTCATGCCCAATCCGATCAACGATCAACCCCTCATCGTTCATACGAACATCTCCCCCGCAACCGCAGGTTCATCGTTGAGTGTCATAGGGCGCGTGTCTAACGAGGGGCTGTCACTCACTCCCTGAGCGACACCTCACAGCTACTCCAGGGGTTCCAGAGGTGTACTCGGGGGCTCGCGCTGACGATAGGCCACGACAGCTATGGCAGTAAGGCCGATCCCGACGCCCACAATCTGAAGAGCGGTCATCACCTGACCGAGGATTACGACGGCCGCGACGACGGCCACGAGAGAGCTCAGGTTGCCAATCACCGACGAGATCGAAGCGTCGACGTAGAGATGGGCCCAGTTCATGATCAGATGACCACTACCCGGCACGACGGCGAGCAGCACGATCCAGAACCAGTCGCCCCCATTGACCCGGCCGAGATGTTCACCCGTGATCACGAGAACGAGTGTCACTGCGATGGCCGCAGTGATCGTCGCGCCGGTTGTGTATTCCAACGCATCGACGTGGCGGCGCGAGCGTTTGGAGACCAACCAGTACGCGGTCCAAAAGAGCAGCGCGCCGAACGCCAAGAGGTCACCGTCGAACTGTTGGTGACCGTGCGACTTGGCTCCCACCACCGTGAATACGACCCCGATGATTGCCAAGGCGATCCAAATGACGTCCCAGCGATGGAACGATTCGCCGAACATCCGTCGCGCCAACACGAAGACGAGCGCCGGTTGAAACGCCCCAATCAGTGATGCGACAACGATGCTCGTGAGTTTCACGGCACTGTAGAACGTAAGGAGATCTCCCGCAAAAAGAAGACCGCCGAGCCAGCTGAATTTCATCGTCATCCACGTCACACGCCGGCCCGTCGCCAAGGTGATGACGGCCAGCGCCACCGCACCAATCCAAAGTCGGTAGAAGGACAACGCCAGCGCCGAGGAAGACGCGAGTTTCACGATGATGCCACCGAAACCCCACAGGGCCGCCGCCACGACGGCGGCACCGAGGCCGAGCGATTTCTGCTTCTTCCCTAACGGCGAGGCATCATTGCGCACGTTTAACTCAGTGGAACGAAGGAGGACACGTCATCGACTTGGGACGCGTCGCGTGGCGCGCTGCGACTCCCGACGTCGATGAGGTCATTCGCAAATTCGAATCTCCCGGGACGCGTCGAGCGGGACCGGTTGCGGGTGCGACGCGAGCAGCGATTTGGTGTACTCGTCTTGGGGATGGTGAAAGACCTCGGCCGTCGCACCGATCTCGACGATGACGCCGAGATGCATGATCGCCACGCGGTCGGCGACTTCGGCGATCACCGAGAGCTGGTGGGCGACGAAAAGAATGGCCAGGCCCAACTCATCGCGCAGATCCAAAAAGAGGTTGAGCAATTGGGTCTGGATCGACACGTCGAGAGCACTCACGGCCTCGTCGGCGATCAATACCTCGGGACCGATCGCCAGGGCGCGCGCGACCGCGACGCGTTGACGCTGTCCCCCCGAAAGTTCGCTCGGGTGGCGCACCGCCATGGACGCCGGGAGGCGCACGAGATCAAGGAACTTCGACACGAAGGCGTCGCCATCGTCGCTGCCCGGTTGGTGATGGACGCGACCGGCCTCGAGAATCGCCGTACCGACCGTCATTCTCGGATTGAGCGAGGAGTACGGGTCTTGGAAGACCATCTGCATGCGCCGGCGAATTTCGCGCAGCTCGTGACCCCGGGCGTCGCGAACGCTGCGACCATCGACCGTGATCACACCCTCGTCTGGCTCAACCAAACGAATCAACATTCTCGCCAAGGTCGTCTTGCCGCTCCCCGAGCCACCGGCGAGACCCAGAATCTCGCCCTTGGCGAGATCGAAACTCACGTGATCGACCGCCAGCGCGCTGTCACCCGGTCGGCGCGTCACGAACTCCCCCAGGGAGCGACGCAACCGGAATCGCTTGGTGAGGTCCTGGACGCTCAGTAGTGTTTCGCTCACGCGCCACCCGCTTCGCTGGTCGCACTCACGGTGCGCACGAACGGACAGGCGGTCGCGTGGGCCTCACCCACGACCTCGAGACTCATGTCGACACCCGCGCACTCAGGTCGCGCGAAGGCACAACGATTGGCAAACGGACATCCCGGACCTATCTCACCGGCGGTGGGCGGTTGCCCAGGGATGCCGGCTCGTCGAACGTGATGGCCGGCCGACTCGAGACTCGGGATCGACTCGAGCAACGCGCGCGTGTACGGGTGCTGCGGTCGCGCGCATATCTCATCGACCGGCCCGGCTTCGACCACGTAGCCGCCGTACATCACGGCGACACGCTGACAGGCCTGGGCAATGACACCGAAATCGTGAGACACGAGCAAGACTGCCATGTTGAGATCACGACGGCGTTGCTCGATCAACTTGAGGATCTGCGCTTGGGTCGTCACGTCGAGCGCCGTAGTCGGTTCGTCGGCGATCAAGAGTCGAGGACCGGCCGAGATCGCGATGGCGATCATGACGCGCTGGCGCATGCCGCCGGAGAGTTCGTGCGGGAAGGCACGATAGCGCTGCTCTGGTCGGTCAATCTCAACGCTCGCGAGCAGTTCAATCGCGCGCGCGCGCGCGGCGGACTTATCCATTCCCGCGTTCACGCGCAGGGTCTCGGCGACCTGTTCTCCGATCCGCTTGGTGGGATTGAAGCAGCTGAACGGGTCCTGGAAAATCATGCCGACGTTGTGGGCTCGGTGATCGCGTATTGCTTTACGTGAAAGAGCCATGACGTCACGACCGTCGAAATGAACATTGGCCGTCATCTGAGCGTGCGACGGCAAGAGGCGAATGATGGAGCGACACGACAGACTCTTGCCCGATCCCGACTCACCAACCAGACCCACGGTCTCGCCTTCATGCACCTCGAGGTTCACCCCACGTACGACCTCGGTGATGCCTCCGCGCGCGGGGAACGCAATGCGCAGATTCTCGATCTTCAACAGACTCATAGGGATCCCAAGGTCAGGTCGCCGCGCGTGATGCCGTCGCCAATGAGACTGACGCCGATGCCGAAGAGCATAAGCACGACGCCCGGGATCGTGGTGATCCACCACGCGGAGAGCAGGTAACTTTGACCGCTCGCGATTATCGAACCGAGGTCGGCGCCGGGCGCTTGTTGGCCGAGGCCGAGGTAAGACAGTCCCGCAATGACGAGCATGTTCACCACGACGTCGACCGTTGAGTAGACGAGGCTCGTGCGAATCAGGTTAGGGAGCGCGTGGCGAAAGATAGCCCGAAGGTGCGAGTAGCCGAGCGCCTTGGTCGCCATGATGAAGGGCTGTTCGCGCATGACGAGCATCTCAGACCGCGACAGTCGAAAGTAGAGGGCCCACCCGACGATGACGATGCCGATGCCGACTCCCTTGAGACCCGGTCCGACGATCGCCACCACGGCGAGGACGAGCACGATGAACGGAAAAGCGATGACCGTGTCCGCGACGCGACCGATGACCGCGTCGAGCCAGCCACCGATGTAGCCCGAGATTGTCCCCAACGTGACCCCGACGATGAGCCCGAGGTACGTGATGACCGCGACCACGAGCAGGTCAACGCGCAGGCCGTAGAGCACGCGGCTGAAGACGTCGCGGCCGACGAAGTCCGTCCCCATCCAGTGGTGCCACGAAGGCCCCTGGAGCGAGTCGACAATATTGATCTGGTTCGGATGGTAGGGCGCGATGTAGGGCGCGAGCAGCGCCGCCACCACCATGATCACGATGATGACGAGGCCCGTCGACAGTTCCCAATTCTGTGCCCGGCGAAAAGAGCGCCAAAGACGCGCGATCCGTCGTCGTTTCATGAGCGGGCGAGCGGCGAGATCAGACACTCTTCGCTCCCGGTCGTACGCGAGGGTCGACCGCCGCCTGCAGCAAGTCGGTCCCCAAGTTGAGCAGCACCACCAAAGACCCGGCGAGGACCGCGAGGGTTTCGACGAGCGGGTAGTCGCGCTGTTCGACGGCCTCGAACAAAAGTGTGCCGAGACCCGGTATCTGGAAGACCTGCTCCAAGACCACGGTCCCGCCAATCAAGAAGCCGACGCTGACCGCGAGCACCGTGACCGTCGGCATGACGGCGTTACGAAACACGTGACGAATGAGGACCCGACGAGTCGAGAAACCGCGAGCCCGGGCCGCCTCGACGTACTCGAGGGACATAGTGTGACGAATGCTCGAACGCAGCGTTCGCACGATGACCGCCAACAGCGACAAACCGAGCGCGATCGCCGGCAGCGTGAGCGAGCGCACGATCCCCCCGAAGCCCATGCCGTAGCCTGACACCGGCAACCACCCGAGTTTGAGGCCGAAGATGATGGCCAGGATCAGCCCCGACCAGAACGTGGGCATCGCGAAACTGACCGAGGTGAACACTCGAACCGCGTGGTCGGTCGCGGTCTCCGCCTTCAGCGCCGCGATTACCGCCAGTGGCACGCCGAGCACAATCGCCACGATCGTCCCGTAGCTGATCAAGGCAATGCTCGGCACGGCGCGCTGAGCGATCAACGATGAGATGCTCTGGCTGAAGGTGATGGATTGGCCGAAGTGGAACGTCACGAGGTGACCCAGGAACAGCCAGAACTGCTCCGGTAACGGCTTGGCGAGCCCGAGGCGAGCGCTGACGAGGTGGATCTCCCTCGGCGTCGCACGCGGGCCGAGCATGGTCGCGATTGGATTGCCCGGCACGAAGTGAATCAACATGAAGGCGAAAAAAGCCACGCCCAGTAACTGAACCACGCTGATGCCGATTCGCCGAACGACGTACGCCCCCATCGCTACGCCACGGCATCACTCATGTCGGGCTACCTGACGTCAACTTGGAGCATCGACTCTTTCTACTTTGCGATCCACGTGTACTGCAACGAGTCCGCGCCCAGAGGGTCGAGCAAGGTGCCACACACGTTGTTGCGATGCGCGTTCAGGAACGGCAGGTCCATAACGTTGATGAACGGCGTCTGGTTCTGCATCGCGGCCTGGATCTTTGGCCACTCGACTACCTGTTTGGCTTCGCTCGCGGTGTGGTCGAAGGTGGTCACCATCTTGGCGATGGTCGGATCGTTCCACCACGAGTAGAAGCTGTAGCCGCCTCCGCCGTAAGTGGTGACGAACGTCGCGTACTCCTCGGGCACCGTCACGTCACTCGTGAACTCGGCGTACGGGAAGGTCATGTCGTACTGACCCTTCATGTACAGCGCGGTCTCGGTTGATTCGTCCTCGGCCTGCAACTTCACGTGGACGCCAATGGATGCCCACTCGGCTTGGAGGATGAGCACGAGGTTGGTGTACTCGACGTAGCCGCTCGGGTACTGCAACGTGATGGTGAATCCCTTCGGGTAGTCAGACTTCGCCATGTACTTCTTGGCGAGACTCAAGTCGTAGCTATAGGGCTTGACGACACTGTTCGGCGCGTCATACTTCAACTGTGGCAGGACACTATTGGGGAGGGTGCCCAGCCCGTCGAAGACAGTCTTGTTAATCAGCGGACGGTTGATCGCGTACTCCAGGGCCTTTCGCACATCGAGATTCTGGAAGGGCTTACGCTTGAAGTTCATCCAAAGACCGACCCAGTACGGGACCTTCACCGACTGGAGCGTCAGACTCGAATCACTCTTCACGGTCGCCACCTGGTTGAAGGCGATGCCGTCGGCCATCTGAGCCTGGTTGTTCTCTATGTCGAGCAGTCGCGTGTTGTCATTCAGCGCGTACTGGTACGTCACCGTGTTCAGATAGGGCAATCCGGGCTGCCAGTAGTAGGGGTTGCGCACGAAGGTGATCGACGAGCCACGAACCCATTTGCTGAGCTTGAAGGGACCGGTGCCCACGGGGTTGTTCCAGAACTTGGTGCCTTCTTTCGTGACGAGCGCCTTGGGCACGATGAACGCGTCAAAGATGCTCATGTTGTAGATAAGGCCCGGCGTTGGCGCCGAGAGCTTCATCAGCACGGTCGAACTGTTGACCGCTGTCGCGCTCTTGAAGCCGGAGGAGAGTACTGCGGTCTCGTCCAGTTTCGCGTTGGCGAAGTAGTTGAGTGAGAAGACAACGTCGGCCGCGGTGACCGGTGTGCCGTTCGAAAATTTAATCCCGGGACGAATGTGGAAGGTGTAGCTCAGTCCGCTGGCCGCCTCTGTCCAACTGCTCGCCACAGCGGGCACGATGTTCTGCGTCTTACCAGTGGGATCTGGCATCACGAGACCCTGGTAGAGCAAGGTGTCAGCGAAGATGTCGCCATTGCCGTTCGTAGGAAAGAAGGGATTAAGGGTCACGGGGCCGGCTTGGCGGGCGTAGACGAGGCTGCCGCCCTTGACCGGAGCGCCACTACACACGAGCGTCGACGCAGTCGCCGAGGACGTGGCGGCCAGCGGCGCGACGGCCAACGCCGCGACGAGTGACGTTGCGAGGAAAGCGGAGACGGCGAGTCTCGAACCTCCCCGATCCCTCAGTTGCTTCACTTTGGACACGACGACCCCCCTTGTTCGACAGGTCCGGTGCCCCTTCGACCCCGGATCCGGTGTTGCAATCTTTGGGCAACCATACGTGACGGATGTCCTTAAAGCAAGGCGGACGTCCAATAAAAAAACAGACAGTTCTACTTGATCGCCAGCGCATTCGCCGGGGAGCCGATGCCCCCCGTGACGTTCAGTGGGGCGCTGGCCAAAAGGAACTCGTAGACCCCGTCGGTGGCGCAGTCCTGCGCCAAGTCCTCCAGATTCCAGAGTTCGCCGATGGCGAAACCGAGCAGTCCAATCAACACGCGATGCAAGAAGCCGTATGGTCGAGCGGACTCAGAGAAGTCCGGAGGCCATACCTCAGTCGCGAACGAATCCGAGATTACGGCCGCGGCACCACTGTCCCAGAGGTAACGGGCCATCGCTTCAGTGTGTTCGATTCCCGGTGCGCGCAGGTCCGAGGCGAGCGAGCGTCGCGCCTCTTGTCCGAGTTCTCGATAGGACGCGAGGAATCCCGTTCGCAACACGATCGCACAGCCCTCGCTGAACGAGAGTCCCGCGGCCTCGCGCGCGGCTTCGAGGTCCGCTATCGATATCGAGCCATCGGTCGCGGGTGAGCGTTCACCTTTCGCGTAGTCGCGTGCGACGTCTAACAAAACGCCGCGCGTCACGACCCCGTGGCGCGACCAGTGATCGATCGTATTGAAGCCTCTGTCAAGGACGTCGTCAACCGATCGACCATTGTAAAAGACGCCGGGTCGAGCGGCGATATGCGCGAGTGAGTCCCACTGGCTCGCAATTTGGGGAAAATAGTCGTCGAGAACATCGTCGAGGTCCTCGACGGCCCCGGCTCCGCCGCGCAGCACCCGGTGGCGCGCCGTCGTCCTTGTCGAATCCAGCGGAGGGTCGAAGGCCCAGAGCGGCGTGTCGAGGCCGAACGTCGCTCCACGGCGCACCAGATCGACGGCGTCGCGCACGATGTCCGGCGTGATCAGATTGAGTCGACCAATCGAGTCTTCGTCGCCGTAGAGTCCCCACGCGCTCCCCGCCCCGGAGAGGTCACGGGGAAGTTCGTCGTACGTCGGACTCGTCGTCACGGGCTCCTCTTAGTCGGCGGCGCGAAGCTCAGAGAACGCCGCGTCCGTAGCCGACAGGGCGAGTTCCAAGTCCGCGTCGCTCAGCGCGGCAGAAATGAACCAATTGTGACGTGGGTGGAGGTACAGTCCGTGACGCAACGCACTCGCGGCAAACCTGTTGGCCATCGCCTTATCGACGTCGCCCACAAAACTCATGTACGGCATCTGTGAGGGTCCACTCTGGAGGACTTCGATCCCCCAGCGTTCGGACTGTTCCGCCAATCCGGTTCGCAACGCATCGCCCAGTGCGACCATGCGTCCGACGGCATCGTCGCGTTCCAGCACCGTGAGCGTGGCGAGACTGGCGGCCATTGGCACTGAGGAGAACCAGAACGATCCGGTCGTGAACAACGACGCCGCCGCGTCACGGAATCGGTCATTACCCAAGACGGCCGCGAGCGCATGACCGTTGGCGATGGCCTTGCTCCACGCCGAGAGGTCGGGGGCAACCCCGATGGGTTCCCAGCTCCCGCCGAAGTGCAGACGCATCCCGCAGCGCACGTCGTCAAGGATCAGTGCCGCTCCCGAGGTGTCGCAGAGTTCACGAAGCCCGCGCGCGAACGCCGGATCGACCAACTCTTGGTCGAAGCCGGCGTCGTGTCGAAACGGCGAAACCAGAACTGCCGCGACGTCGTCGGAGAATGCTTCGCGGACGCTCTCGAGGTCGTTGTACGTGTAGTGAACGAGGTTCGCGCGATCTTCGGCCGTCGTACCGGTCTCAACGGGCGTGCACCACGGTGCGGCACCGTGATACGCGCCCTTTGCCACGAGGATCTTTCGCTTGCCCGTCGCCGCGCGTGCGATCGTGCAGCACAGTGTCGTGGCGTCGGTGCCGTTTTTCTGGAACATCGCCCAGTCGGCGTGGGCGACTATGTCGACCAGTCGCTCGGAGAGTTCGACCATGCGTTCTGAGGGTCCATCGAGGCAGTCACCAAGCGCGGCTTGGCGCGCCACGGCCTCTTCCACCTCCGGATGTTGGTGACCCAAGAGGACCGGGCCCCAGCTACACATCAAGTCGACGAACTCTCTCCCGTCCACGTCAACGACGCGCGCGCCTCGTCCGCTTGCGAAGAATTGTGGGTACTCAGGTGGCAGAGCGTTCATGTTGAGGTGGCCGTACATGCCGCCGGGGATCACGGCCCTCGCCCTCGCGCGAAGTTCCGCGTCCTTCGGTCGCGCTCGCTCGTCCACGTCCGTCGACAGTCCACTGGTTCGTAATGTCATATACGCCTCCTCCTCATTCGGTTCCTCACGCGTCCACCAATTCCTTTAGTCGATGGGCCGCGGCCCGGGCCGCATCATCGTCGTACGCATTGAGCAGCGAAACGACCTGTAAGAGACCCGTGATACCGGCGTCGGATCCGAGTCCCGTCGCCACGAGCCCCCCGCAAGCGGTGCCGATCCACGCTGCTGAGGCCGGGTCCAGTCCGCAGAGCAGTCCAATCAGAAACCCCGCGTCGAATCCATCACCACAGCCCGTCGTGTCCACCACGTCGATGTCCATCGCCGGAATGGATACGTCGATCTCACCGGTGACGACGCGACATCCCTGCTCGCCCCGAGTGACCGCGACACCACCGGCGCCGGCCTCGAGCATGACGTGGGCCGCCTTGAGCACGTCAGTGCACTCCGCGAGCCCGAGTAGTTGCTCTTCGTTGGGACAGAACCAATCGGTGTGTCGTAGGACCGGACCGAGGGCGTCAAGGGATCGGCGATCACCGTTGCGCAACACGTCCATCGTCACAAGTGCACCGTTGTGCCGCGCCGTTGCCACGAGTTGACCAATCACTTCGGGGTCCATGGCGGGCATCGCGTCCAGGCCGCCCACGTGGACGGCGCGGGCGGACAACACGGCGTCGCGCTGCTCGTCAGTAAGGTCCGTCGCATTGAAGATGGCATTGGCACCGGGCACGTGCAGCGCTGGACGTTCGCCATTGGGACGGATCGGCAAGATGGTCGCGGACGTCGCGCCGGCGAGACGGAGGAGAAGCGTTGCGTCAACGCCCGCATCGTCGAGGAGGCGCACGACGAAATCACCGAGGATGTCGTCGCCGATCGCGCCCACGTTTCGCACGTCGATGCCCAGTTTCGCGAGATCGACGCTTGTGCCTGCGGCCGTTCCGGCGGCCGTCGCGCGTATCTCATCGATGAGGATCGAGCGTTGCCCCGGCGGGATCGTGGTGACCGGTCGGCCGAGGATGTCAAGAATATGGACACCCAGGCAGACGACCGAACCGAGTCCTTTGAGATCGCTCACCGTGCTCCGTCTTCGAGCGACGGCCCGCCGTAGCGACGGCGACGGACCTCGGCCTCCACTTCGGCCAATTCGTCCGCGGAGAGAATTCGCGGTTCGCCGTAGCTCAGAGAGAGTCGATAGACCTTGGCCAACCACTCTAGGAGTAGCGCACGCTCGTACGCCTGCTGCAGCGTGGCGCCCCGGGTCACCGCCCCGTGGTTCTGCAGGATCGCGGCGTTGCGACTGGCCATGACCGAGATCGCACCCTCGGCCAAACCCTCAGAGCCGAAGCGGACATAGTCAACCACTGGCACCGAGCCCCCGAGACCGGCGATCACGTAGTGAACGGCGGGAAGTTCCGACTGTGAGAGCGAGAGAGCCACGACTTCAGCGGAGTGCGTGTGCACAACAGCGCGAGCGTCGGTACTGCGGTAGATGCCCGAGTGCATGGGCCACTCCGAGGACACGGTGGCGTTGCCGGAGAGTTTCTCACCGTCTAGGGATACCACGCAGACGTCCTCAGGCGCGATCTCGCGATAGAGAATTCCACTCGGACTGATTGCCACGACGTCGCCAACGCGCACGCTGAGATTGCCGGCCGTGCCGACGGCGAGCCCGTCTTCGAGCATTCGCACGCCGTAGGCCACCAGATCGCGACGAGCGTGGTCAAGCTCGCGCTCGTCAACTCCCACTCGACCCATCCCCCATCCCATCTTCGGTGCACCGCAACGCCAGCCGGATTTTATACGGATGACCGACAAAAATCAATCCCGATTCGGTAACCTGCTTGCGAGTGCCCGGTATCGTAGGGCGCTACCACTGAGAAGGAGACGAGGAAGTCCGTGCCCAAGATCGTCGATTGGGAGGTCCGAAAGGACTCAATCTTAGAAGCGACGTGGCGCGTCATCGCCCGCGACGGCTTAGCGAACACGACCGTGCGCGCAATTGCTCGCGAGGCCGATTGTTCACAAGGGATTCTTTCGCACTACTTCGACGACAAACTGGATATCCTCGCCTCGGCCTTGTTGCTGTCACACCGTCGAGTTCGCGAGCGCACAGAAAGGAAGGTGAAGGATCTTCGAGGCATATCGGCCCTTCGCATCGCAATGCAAGAGGCGCTCCCGCTTGACACCGAACGTGAACTCGAAGCTCGCATCGAGGTGAGTTTCTGGGGAAGGATGCTGGGAGACGCTCGACTCGTCGACCTAGGTCGAAGTGAAGTCGACCTCCTCCGTGACCGGCTTCGTGGCCACTTGGTCGAGGCACTTGACGCGAAGGAACTACGTCCGGACCTTGACTTGGAACTCGCGACTCAAGAATTGCTCATCTTGATTGATGGCATTAGCGTCGAGCGGGTTCATTTCCCTAAATTCGTGTCACCGTCTCGGCAGTTGGAACTCCTCGAGCGCAGACTTTCCGCGTTCCAAGAAGTACCGGTCCCATGACGCACGATGACCCCTAACCTACACGGCACCGCTCCTCAACAACCTCCGCAACTCCCTTCGCGTCGAGGCGATAGTGGGCATAGAGCGCGGCGGGCGGGCCAACTAAGACGTACTCATCATTTACGCCGTGTCGAAAGAAGGGCACCGAGAGCTGGTGATCCGCCAACACTTCGGCCACGGCACTCCCGAGTCCGCCAATAACGCTGTGCTCCTCCACCGTGACAACGGCCGAGGTTTCGTTCGCTGCCGCCACGACCGAAGTGACATCGAGTGGCTTGATGGTATGCATATCCAACACTCGGACCGAAAAGCCCTTCTCGGAGAGCAGATCGGCGGCGCCCAGCGAT
>Ga0182014_10000834_pt1 | contig 42023 bp, 45 predicted proteins | sample 612S2DmetaG_FD_120489 | JGI IMG/M metagenome (GOLD analysis project Ga0182014, IMG submission 120489) | Permafrost microbial communities from Stordalen Mire, Sweden - 612S2D metaG | ecosystem: Environmental > Terrestrial > Soil > Wetlands > Permafrost | place: Sweden: Stordalen | collected... | reverse complement strand
CTACAATTGTCGGACTAGTAATGTTGGCGTTCGGTGTCAGCCTTATTCTTTATATCTATAGTTCCCAGGCAGTCAGCGCATCAGACATTATTCAACCACCTCAGTACCGCCTGAGCCCGATGCAATCAAATACCAGTGAAATCTCCGGCATGCCCGATGAATTACTTATCCCAAGTCTAAACTTCGATTTAAAAGTAATTCCTGGCTATTATAACAAGGCCACTCAGACCTGGAACGTAACTCTAAGCGAAGCCCAGTACGCTACGATTACCCCTGAGCCCAACAACCTAGGGGGTGATACCTTCTTCTATGGTCACTACCGCCCCGAAGTATTCGCTTACTTGCACACCATTAAATCTGGCGCCCAGGCAATAGTTAAAACCAGCAACGGCCACACTTTTTATTATCAGCTAAGTAGCATCAAAACCACTACTCCCTACGATGACTCAGTTTTTACGTATGAGGGGCCACCAATCCTGACAATTCAAACCTGTACCGGGTTATTCTTCCAAGACCGCCAGTTCTACACCTTCACCCTCATGAAGGTTCTTTAGCCATGCCTATCGCGTTCCTATACGTTCTAGCTACCGCTAACCTGATCTGTATGATCCATATTGGTTTGTATTCTGTGGGGGCCAATAGTTATGACATTATCCGGTTCAAACAAGAACATGACAAACTCAAGAAGAGTCAAAAGCGAAAAGTAACCAAGGCTCCTAGACTAAAGTTAGTCAGCGTGGTCATACCGGCCCACAATGAAGCCAAGGTAATTAAGCGAACCCTGGATTCAGTTATGGCCAGTAGTTATGAGAATATTGAAGTGATAGTTGTAAACGACGGGTCAACCGATGATACGGCTAATATTACCAAAGAATATATTAAGCGCTTGAAGAAAGCTAAGAACATGCGCGTCTGGTCATACTTTGACGCCAAAGGCTACGCCGGCAGCCATAGACTGCGCTACATAAGAATAAACCGAAACCAAACCAAGGTTAGGATAATCACTCAAAAAAACCAGGGGAAAGCCACGGCTATGAATAATGCCATGAGAAACTTCGTAAAAGGGCAGCTGATTATGTGTCTAGATGCCGACTCAATACTCCACCCTCGGGCCATAGAAAAGGCCGTGGGTTATTTTAAAGACAATCACATTATCGGCGTGGCCGCTAATGTCAGAGTGATTGAAAGCAAAAGCTTACTCGGCAGGGTACAGCGCTTCGAACACATGATTGGTTATCGATCCAAGAAGTTCTATTCCATGACCAACTCCGAGTTCATTATTGGAGGCGTAGCTTCCACCTACCGTAAAAGCGTCTTAAAGAATGTTAAGTTCTATGATGACGACACCATGACTGAAGACATTGGATTGAGCCTAAAAATCGTCTCTCAAAAAGGCAACAAGAATCATAGGATTGTCTATGCCAGCGACGTCGTGGCACTAACCGAGGGCGTAGGCTCACTAAAGGATCTAATGAGGCAACGCTACCGCTGGAAAATGGGTAACTTGCAAAACCTATACAAATACCGACACTTAATAGGCAACTATAACCCAGGACAATACAGCCGCATGCTAACTCTTTATAGACTGCCAATGGCCATAGTCAGCGAGATACTGCTCCTAATGGAGCCCCTAATGATCGCCTACATTATCTATCTAAGTATCCACTTCCAAACACTAGGTATAGTCATTGGAGCATACCTGACAATAACTCTCTATACCATGAGTGTTCTATGGCCTGACGAGCACCTTACGACTAAAGACAAGTTCAAGCTAAGCCTATCAGCAACCTGGATATACGGTCTTTTCTATATCATGGACGTAGTACAGCTCTATGCCATGTTCAAGACTCTGCACCTATACGAACACATCATCCACCGAGAAAAAAGCTCATCTACTTGGATATCTCCAAAACGAGGAACACAAAACGTAACTACTTAGCAAGCTAACTACATGACAATGTTATCCCTTATGGGTGTAGTGTTGAATCATAGTGATATTACCAAAGTAACCATGCAGGATATTAATGCGACCACTCAGAAGCTGGGGACGTAACTCATATCGAGCGACTTACAACGAGCGTAAATGTTCAAACCTATCTGATGCCTCTTTGTCTTGAGAAACCTTCAGGAGCCATATATCCTATGAAAAATATTCTCAGTAGTAGCGAAAGCTATTACAACAAATTCTGATATCATAATCACATGAGCTCCTACCAATACATCCTACTAGATTGGGATGGTAATCTAGCCCAGACACTCCACATTTGGCTCCAAGCCACTATAGATGTACTCAATAAGTACGATCATAAACATACCAAAGAGGAAGTTATCGAAGGGCTGCCAGACTTACAGTCGTTGATGAAACGCCTGGGCATTCAAGACGTAGAGGGAATTGTTGATGAAATCAAGGGGGAAGTCCAAAACCTTTTACCCAAGGTTGAACTCTACCCAGATGCATTATATGTTCTAGAAATCCTGAAGTCTAAAGGCAAGAAACTGGCTCTAGTAACCTCATCTAACCGACACTTGGTGCTACATAGTCTTAAGAAATATAACCTAAGCAAGATTTTTGACGTAATTGTCACTAGGGAGGATGTAGTAAACACCAAACCTCACCCAGAACCATTGGAGATTGCCATTAATGAATTTAAGGCTACCAAATCGGATACGATCATGATAGGCGATAGCGACAAGGATATAGGAGCAGCTAACAATGTCGGCATAGACTCAGTACTATTCTTTCCACCGGAGCATACCCACTACTATGACTTAGAAGAGTTCAAAAACTTTAAACCAACCTACATAGTCGACGATTTTAAGAAAGTGCTGGATATAGTAGGATAAAAAACCATTTGCGTATTAAAAATGGTTGTTGTAAGATTAAAATAGTAGTTTAAAAATAAATGTGGAGAAAACAAAATGTTAGAAAAAACAGAGATGGTAATAGTTGCTGTTCTTATAATACTGATCCTAATGGGATCCAAGAAGGTGCAATCAGCCACTAAAAGCCTTAGACTTTCTTTGAAAAGTCATCACAACAAATCAGCTTAATTTACCAATATTTAAATCAAAATAAATAAAAAGGTAGAGAAATAACAGATACGAAATAAATAAACGTTGTAATATTTGTATTTTCTGTTGACAGCCTATTTACATGAGACTATATTAGATATTGTCATCGTGAGGTGACCATTACCGAAAGGTAATGAGGCCAAATTAGCAATAATGGAAGCCAAAGAAAAGAGCCCCTAAAAAGGTTCTTTTTTTTATGTATTGACTTTTACTTCTTAAAAATGCGAACGAATGTGACTAAAACTGTAGTCCCAATTAGCATCAGTTTTCTTGTGCGGGTTGAAGATATCCTGCGGATCCATAATACTTTTGGCTTCTTTAAATAGATTTAGAACTTCGGTGCCATACATCTGCTCGAGCCACGGCCCGCGGATCAGTCCATCATTATGCTCACCGCTTAGACTGCCGTGATATTTCAGCACCAAATCATTGACCTCCTTCATAGCAGGTAAAAGTTTAGCCCGTTCGCTTGGCTCTTCCAGTTTCATAAGCGGAATAATGTGGAAGTTGCCATCACCCATATGCCCGGCAATCGTGGCCATCAGCTGATACTTCTTAATAATCTTTCTAAGTTGAGGTAGGAAGTCAGTTAAGTAGGGAGGATTAACTACCAGGTCATCGATGAACGGGGCAGTGTGCTTGTCTTTAACTTTGGATCTAAGTAGGTTAAAACTCTGACGGCGCATAACCCAGAACTTTTCACTCTTGCCCTCAGTGGCGTCCTCTTCAAAACCGTTAATCTCATAACGGGCTTTGTGCTGTTTTAAACTTCGGTGAAGAGATTTAATCTTCTCCCGAACTTCCTCTTCGCTGTCGCCGTTATATTCAACCATCAGGATAAGCTTTGGAATACCGCGCAGTAACTGCACGCCATCTGGTATAAGGGTAACAAGCAAATGAATAAACTTCTTCCAACCAAGTAGTTTTAAGAAGCTTGGCATAAAACGAATCGCCAACCAAAGCGTAGCATCATCAAAACTCTCGAAAGTCGCCGGCTTAGTGGCCATAACTGTTGGAATAATTTCTCCAAGGTCATCGATATCTCTTAGAAAAAGGACTAGTAGTCCAGAGTGCAGCCGCTGCGGTACCAGCTTAAACCAGACATCGGTAGTCAGACATAGCGTTCCTTGAGCTCCTACAATCAGTTTGGTCAGATCAAATATCCCTGTCTCACGATCCCAGACATCCCATAGGTTATAGCCAGTGGAGTTCTTGGTAACATGCGGCTTAGCAGCCTTAATAGCATCATAATTATCATCAACTAACTTAAAGATCTTGGAATAGACTTCACCTTCAAAGTTGTTCTGTCCCATTACTATATTGAGCTCTGTCTTACTAAGTGGCTTAACTGTTCTCTCGACGCCGTCAGCAAAGATGGCTCTAAGCTGGGTAACGAAGTTCTCGGTCTTACCAAACTCCAGGGATTTTTCTCCGCCGGCGTTATTGTTAACCATGCCACCAATCATACACAGATCACGACTAGCCGGGAAAGATGGCATCAAAGCTTTATGTTTAAAAGTTTCAACCTCAAAGTCCCTATAAAAGACTCCCGGCTGAACTTGGGCCGAGGTCGCATCAACATGTTCAATAGCCGTAAAGTACTTGGAAAAATCTACAATAATAGAATCGTTTATCGAGCCGCCGGACATACAAGTTCCAGCTGAGCGTGCAGTAACCGACAGATTAGGGTTGCTGGCTTTGCAGCCAGCGACTAGTGCAACAAGCTTGGAGACATCAGCCCCATCTTTAGGCTTAACAACCAGTTCCGGCCTAACTTCAAAAAATGAGGCATCATGGGAGTAAAATTCTTTAGCTGTCGCCGAATCGTCAATATCGCCAGCGAAGCCTGATTCAACTAATTTTTGTTTTATTTCATCCACTGATAAATAGCTTAACTGCCAAAGTTAAATTTGGCAAGAGTGCTTATGCTAAAATAGAAATAAATGAAAATTCCTCACGTAGTTATAGTTGGCGGTGGTTTCGGCGGGATCAAGGCCGCACTGGATCTAGCTAAAGATTCTCGTTACGCCGTTACTCTAGTTTCAGACAAGGACTATTTTCAGTATTTCCCAAGTTTGTACCATACGGCTACCGGTGGCCGAATAGCCCAATCTAGGCTATCTTTCGCTGACATCTTTAGTACGCCCAATATCGACATTGTTATTGGTAAAGCCGTAAGTCTAGATAGAGATACCCGCGAAGTTAAACTGGAGAGCGGACAAACGATTCACTTCGATAAACTAATCCTGTCGCTTGGAGTAGTAACCAATTACTTTGGAATTAAGGGACTTGATGAATTTGCCTACGGCACCAAATCTATTGAGGAAGTAGAGAAACTAAAAAAACACCTGCATGCTCAGCTGACCGATGGCCGGGAACCGGACAACAACTACATCATCATTGGCGGTGGACCAACAGGTATTGAACTGGCCGGAGCGATGAGTGTTTATATGAAGCAGATTATGACTAGTCACGGCATTCGGCACCGCCGGGCTCACATTGATCTAGTTGAAGCCGCCCCTAGGTTACTGCCAAGACTGCCTAAAAGTATGGGCCGCACAATCGCCCACCAGCTGCGTAACCAAGGAGTAAAAATCTACGTCGGGCAGACCGTAGAGGGCGAAACAGCCGATAGCCTGATGATCAGCGGCAAACCACTAACCAGCCATAGCGTAATCTGGACAGCCGGCATGGCGACCAACCCCTTCTTTAAGGCCAATGACTTTATTATGAGCGACCACGGCAAAGTGGTGGTTAATGATTATCTGCAAGCCGAGGACAATATCTATGTTATTGGGGATGACGCCGCCACTGCCTACAGCGGTATGGCCCAAACAGCAATTCATGACGGCGAATTTGTAGCCCGTAATCTTATCCGCGGAGCTTCCGGCAAGAAACCAAGAAAGTACATAGCCAAACAACCGATCACCATCATTCCAGCCGGCCCCAAATGGGCAGCCGTCCAGTGGGGAAGTCACATTATCTATGGACGTCTTGGCTGGTGGCTAAGAGAAGCGGCTGATTTAAAAGCTTTTAAAAGCTTTGAGCCTTTGCAAAAAGCTTCCCGCCAGTTTATTACCGAGTTCGGCAGCCAAGAAGACTGCCCTCAGTGCAGCGATAATTTCGCAAAAGACTAATTAATTTCGTAGTCCGTGCCATAATATAGCTTAGATGGAAACCAGTTTTGTGACTGCCTATAAACAGCTCAACGATGCCCAGAAGGCCGCCGTAGATTATATTGACGGGCCACTGCTGGTTCTGGCCGGGCCGGGAACTGGTAAAACCCAGCTACTATCAGTTCGGGTAGCCAATATTATTAAACAGATCGACACCAGCCCCAGTAACATTCTTTGTCTGACTTTCACCGACAACGCTGCTAGAAATATGCGAGATAGACTGCAATCAATTATCGGGCAGGCCTCATCTCACGTCGCTATTCAAACCTTCCATAGTTTCGGCAGTGAAATCATTATGAATAACCCGGACTACTTTCTGAGCCGCCAACTTACCCAACAAGTTGATGAACTAGGCCGCTATGAAATTATGCACGGATTGTTTGAAACGCTTAGCCATTCCAATCCTTTGAGCGCCCGTCTTGGCGATGACTTCTTATTTTTAAAAGATACTCTTAGCCTAATCAGCTATCTAAAACAAAATGCCATTACCCCAACCGCCTTGCACGTTATCCTGGAAGCCAACAAGGCAACTATGGACGCTCTCTCAGGACAAATAGCCGAGGTCTTTGCCGCTAAAACTTCCCCCAAAGAATTACCGAACTACATAGAACTCCTAAGTAGTATTAGAAAGCTGGCTAGCCCCAAGCACTCTTACGGTTTCCCGGATTACGCTACGTCTATCGCCAACGAACTGGAGCAGGCAATTGCCGGCACTGATGAGTCCAAACGCTACGCTCCGCTAATTACCGCCTGGCGCAATGACTGGTGCAACAAAAATGAAGATAATCAGCACGTCTTCAAAGACGCTGGCAAGAATTACCGCAAAATGCACGCCGTTGGCAACATCTATCAACAAATGATCGACAAGATGGCTGAAACCGGACTATACGACTTTGACGATATGATCGTAGAAGTAGTCAGCGCCCTGGAAGAATCGGCCGACTTAAGGCTAACCCTGCAGGAGAGATACCAATATATCCTCGTTGACGAGTTCCAGGACACCAACAAAGCCCAGCTTAAAATGCTAACTAGCCTTGGCGATAACCCGCTATTTGAACAGCGTCCCAATATCATGGTGGTCGGCGACGACGACCAAGCAATCTATGCCTTCCAAGGAGCTGAAGTGTCCAATATGGTTAGTTTTGCCTCAATGTACAAAGACGTTAAGATTATTAGCCTAAGAGAGAACTACCGCTCGAGTGAGGACATTATTGAGGTAAGTAGTCTTATAGCTCAAAAAGTAACCGATCGGCTGGAGTCGATCTTGCCGATTGCCGCTAAAGAACTGCTGGCCAAGAAAAAATTTGATACCAAACAGCTGCAACACGATGTTTTCTCCAGTGAGCTTGCCGAATATGACTGGATAGCTAGGAGCGTCAAAAGTTACTTAGAGGCTGGGATTGCTCCCGAACAAATTGCCATCCTATCGCCAAAGCACAAATACCTGGAGAGATTATTGCCATATCTTGGTAATCAGGATATCCCAATCGCCTACGAGCGCCGCGACGATATCCTAGATTCGCCGATTATCCTGCAGCTGATTACTATGACCAAGCTAATAGTAGCTCTAAGTCACAACCAGCAGGATCAAGTCGATGAGCTAATCAGCCGGGTGCTAGCTTATGAGTTTTTTGATATCGACCCCATCGAGCTTATAAACATTTCGCTGGATTGTTATGACCACCATATCCACTGGCTAGCTGGATTGCTTAAATCAAAAAATCAAAAGATTGTCGCAATCGTAAAATGGTTTAACAAACTAGCCGAAGCCAGCAGTCTCGAACCGCTGGAATATATCCTTGATGAGCTGATGGGCGAGGAACAGCCGACCAAAGATCAGTACAACTCGCCAATGAGAAGCTATCATTTTTCTCCTAAGCGTTTCAGCGACGCCACAGACCGCTATTTAGAATTACTAGGACAAATTGCCACACTAAGACAGAGACTGCGTCAGTGGCAGCCAAATAGCTTCCTGAAGGCAGAGGATCTAATAAGTTTTTGCGATCTTCATCAGCAGGCCAAGCTCAAGATAATTGACGAGAACCCCCACACCCAGACCACCAACGCCGTCCAGCTAATGACCGCCTACAAAGCCAAAGGCCTAGAATTCGAAATAGTATTTGTTATCAACGCTCAGGATGAAGTCTGGGGACCGACCGCCCGCAGCCGCAGCTCACGCATCGCTCTGCCCAACAACTTACCGATCGAACCGGCCGGTAGTAAGGATAACGATAAACTACGACTGCTCTACGTAGCCATGACCAGAGCCAAACACGATCTAATAATTACTAGCTACACCCATAACCTCGATTCCAAAGTGTCTCCGGGCTTAAGTTTCATTGGTGGCAATAGCGTTGAGGGCGAAGCGCCTGATCCTCGTCTGGCTCCAACGTTGAACCTAAAGCCAACTTCAGCGGAAGCCATAGAGATCCTATCTACCGACTGGGCTTACCGATTCCACCAGGTAATTGCCGACGAAAAACAACTCTTCGAGCCAATCCTCAAAGACTACAAGCTACCGGTTACCCATTTAAACAATTTCCTGGACGTCAGCCGTGACAAAGGGCCAAACTACTTTCTAACGCACAATCTACTGCGCTTTCCGATGGCTCCCAGCCCGGCCGCCGCTTACGGCGATGCCGTCCATAAAACCTTGCAGTGGACTTACCTCAATCTGCGTAAAGACGATAAACTGCCCGGTCAAAAACTAATCAATGAATATTTTACTGACGTACTAAGTAAGAAGCACCTGCGCCCAAGTGACCTTACCATAATGAACGAGCGGGGAATAAGCACTTTGAACCAATATATATCAGAGCGCGGAGCAAAGTTTAATAAGAACGACGTAATCGAACGAGGCTTTCATAACGACGGAGTACTGATCGGCGAGGCCAGGCTAAGCGGCAAGATCGACAAACTACAGATTAATGGCAATAAGGCTCATGTCGTAGACTTTAAAACCGGCAAGCCCGAAACCTCCTGGCAACCAAAAGACTCTTACGAGAAAGTTAAACTCCATCAGTACGCTTATCAGTTAATGTTCTATAAACTATTAATCGAACACTCAGCCAGTTATCAGAAAAAACTAGTAGTCAACACTGGGGCTCTAGAGTTTATCGAGCCCAATGACCGCGAAAACTTGGTCGATGACCTAGTACTGAGTATTGACGAAACAGAACTGGCTCACTTTACGCTACTGATCAAGGCCGTCTGGCAGCATATCCAAAACCTGGATTTCCCCGATGTCACAAAATATAAAAAAGATCTAAGTGGCATTCTGGCTTTCGAACAAGACCTGATAGACTCGCTACAATAAAAAAACCGCCCCCGGTAGGTTAGACCCTGGGGGCGGCATTCAAAGTTTAATTAAAACTTTACTATTTCTTCTTAGAAGCTACTTTTACTTTTGCAGTAACTGGTGAGAAAACGTAGTTGTAGAGGTTAACTCCAACAACGCCACCAACTACTGGACCAAGTACGTAGTTGCCCCAACCGCTAGAACCAAATACGTCCCAAGCGTGGGTACCAATAGCTATAGCTGGGTTGATTAGACCATTGGAGGCAATTGCTGCAACCAAGACACCCAAAGCTAGTGATGCGCCAACTGTTACACCAAGCAGTAAACCTTCGTACTTCTGAGCTACAGCTGCAACCCAACCGAAAGTAAATACTAGTGTTCCAAGTGCCTCAGCAACCATTACGCGAACGGAGAAAGCTCCGCCGGTGTTCTGAAGGTGAGTCTTAACTAGGTATATGTATAGTCCGTAAGCAGCCCAACCACCAAGAAGCTGTACTACAACGTAGAGAACTGCTGGTGCTGACTTAATCTTACGAGATGTCCATAGGCCGATAGTTAGAGCAGGGTTTAAATGAGCGCCTGAGTTAGACCCAAGTACAAATGTTAACACTGCGTAAGCTAGTGCTGCGCCTAGGGCAACAAAAAAGGAGTAACCTACTCCTGATGTCTTAACAGATATGATGGCTAGTGTTAGTAGCCCAGTTCCTAGGAACTCTGCTCCCAACATAGCAATTTTCTTTTTTGATATCTCCATTATTCCTCCGTTAATTTAAATATTTATGATTTAAGCATATCACGTTACGTCAAGATGGCAAGCGGCATTGAACAGATAGGGAATAGTTATGCACGTATCTAAAAAACCCAAATTGCCCCCATTGCGCTAAAGATTATAGGTCGTTACCGCTGTAGGACATATTAAAACTCTTGTTGATCAGGGGGAAGTCAGGAACCATCTGTCTAAAACCGGCATATGGTAGCGCCTGCCAGTTCACCATTGAAGGATCTCTGACAGCAACCCGGCATATCTCCCCCCGGCTATCGGTTCTAATGAAATAGATTATCTCGCCGCGCCAGCCCTCAACGCTAGAGATAGCCAGCGAGTTTTTACGCAGTATGAGTTCAGTTGACTGCTGCGCACAAATCGGCCCGGCAGGCATTGATTTAAGGGCGCTGAGGATTAGTTCAATTGAAGAGTGAACCTCTTTTATCCTGACGCTAAACCTGGCATAGACATCGCCGCCAGTCTCCAGGGCTATGTGCTTTAGGACAACTTCATCGTAGGCGCCGTAGGGGTAATCTACCCTCGTATCAGACTTGATGCCAACGGCTCTGCCAGCCAGTCCCATAATCCCAAGATCATCAGCCACCTTCCTAGGAAGGGTACCGGCGCCTTTTAGCCGACCCATCAGAGTCACGCTATTCTCAGCAACTGCAATAACTTGACCGAGATCTTTAGCAATACTCGTAAGATCTTTAATCAGTTCGTGCGACTGCTCGGGGCTTATATCCTTGCTTACGCCGCCATATACGTTGACATTACGCAAGAAACGGCTGCCGCTTAAATGGTCATTGATCTGCATCAGTCTCTCCCGCAAACGGGCACCTTGGGCTCCTCCGAAGTTATAACTGGCGTCCAGCATAATAAAACCAATATCGCCGAGGTGGTTGGCTAAACGCTCCAGTTCAGCATAAACAGTTCTTAGGTACTCAGCCCTACGAGGTACGTTAATTCCAGCCAACTCTTCAACAGCACCAACAAAAGCCAGCGAATGGCTGAATGAGCTATCGCCAGATATTTTCTCAGATAGTTTAAGCTTCTGCTCGAGCCCAAGACGTTCAAGTAACTTCTCGCTGCCTTTATGGGTATAACCGAGTTTTGGTTCAAGTAGCATTATCTCCTCACCGGCGACACTAAACCTAAAATGACCAGGCTCAATAATCCCGGCGTGGATTGGGCCGACAGATATCTCATAGATTCCTTCGCCACCGACGTGATTGAAGACGTACGAATTGGCGGCGACTGCTGGCCGTTTCTCATAATCAAAGTCTTTCCTCAGCGGATAGAGGCCTTTGGGCCAATTCTGGTGCAGCAGCAGAGGTCGCTCATCAGCTATACCATCGACTTTGAGCCCAAACAAAGACTGAATTTTACGCTCATAGTTGGTGGCACCAGGGTGAAGGGAAGCCACTGAGGGAAAGACACCGTCTTGAACTTTAATATAGGCAGCGATGAAACTATTGTCTCCCGGCACTCCAAAGATATACCAAATCACAAAACCAGCCTGATCGCTAGATTCGTCGGTGGCTTCAATTAGTTTAAATTCTAATTTATCGTTACTCAATAACTCCCCAAAGACAGTTAATATTTCACTAGGTTGAACTTCAAAGGTGGCAATATTACCGTGGTCAACGCTACTAAATCTAGTTGGGATATATTTTCTAGTCATTCTATTGGCTCACTACCGCTTGACGAATTAATGTATGAAGAAATGGTGGCATATAGAACCCCAGGACTAAGGCCAGACCTAAAATTGCCAGCGGCGGGAAAAGCAGCCAACGACTACCTTCGCCGGCTTTAATGTCCTTGGGCTTTTCGCCAAGGGTCAAACTACTGGCTTGCTTAAATAATCCGATAAAGGCAATAACGATGAATACCATGGCCACTAGAGCGTAGGCAATATAGTGTTTAAGGCCGGAAGATATTGTCATAATCTCCGAGATAAAAATCCCAAATGGCGGCAATCCGGCGACTGCCAAAAGCCCAACTAGGAACAGACCGGCGCTGATTGGCAGAGCACTGAGCGCCCCTCGAACGACTTTAATCTTGCTGGAATGAAATTTAAGGAGGAAATTGCCGCTAGTAAAGAACAGGGAAGATTTTATAAGTGAATGGTAGATGATCTGCAGTATGGCCGCGTACCTGCCAATACCCCCGAAACCAAAGCCAAGAGTGATTAGGCCGGCCTGCTCAATGGACGAGTAGCCAAGCATCCGTTTATAGTTTACGACCGTTATGAAACTTAAGGCCGCTACGATAACTGATAGCAGTCCAAAGGCGATCAGTAGATGTTGGCTGAAAGAGGTACCGACGGCGACGTCAGTGATTACCCTGAATTTCAAGATTATAACAAGAGCCACTGGCATCAGAGCACCGGAGAAGACCGCACCGATAGGGGCAGGAGCTTTGGAGTAGGCATCCGGTTTCCAGGTATGCATTGGCGCCAGGCCTACCTTCGTTCCATAGCCGATTAAAATAAAGATGAAGGCAACTTTAGTGATCACTGTATTAAAGTGAGGGGCAAAAGATCCTAAAATGCTCCAAGTTACAAAGCCATTTGACACTGACCCCGGGAGATTGGTGATGAACAGCAGTGTTCCGAAGAAAGCTAGCAGCAAACCGACAGAATTGATTATTAGATATTTCCAAGCCGCTTCAATGGTTGAGGGTTTGTTATAGAAGCTGATTAAGAAGGCCCCAGCCAGGGTGGTAGATTCTAGAAAAACCCAGGACAAAATTGGGTAGCTGGCAGTCACCGCCATTACCAGAAGCAGCATAAAGACGTTCAGCAGAATAAACAGCTGCTTGGTTCGGGTGCGTCCGATAATTTTCTTATTGGCTTCCTCGGCCAGATAAGGATAGGCGTAAATCGCCGAAAAGAAACCAACGATCATTATTAGCAGCAGAACGATAGCTGTCAGAGAATTAATCTGAACAAACCGAAAAGGAGCATAATCTCCATGCCTAGCAACCTTATCGGCAATTAGGCTGGCGCTGGCGGCCGATATCCCAAAAGCAGCGGTTGAAGCCAGCACCATGCTACGGACATTTTTACTTACTAAACAAATAATGGTGGCGGCAACCAGGCTAAAAATGATTATGAGTAGTGCCATCGCTTAATCCTTTAGCCGTTTCATTCGAGTTACGTCAATAGACCCAATATGTCGATACATCATTGAAATGAAGGCAATAGCCACAAACAGCCAGACGAAAATATCAAACAGTATTCCAAGATCTAGAATTGATGACTGGTCTAACCCGGCAAAAATTGCAAACACAACAATACTATTCTCAAGCGATAAGATGCCGACAATCTGCGACAGGGCATCCTTATGATTAGCGATCAGGAAGACGGATATTAACATTGACGCTAGAGCCAGAGTCAAATACGTCTGATTAGCCGGGATAATGGTAGTCAGGGGCGAGAAGATATGCAAAGTTACCAGTCCCGAGATTAGACCGATGATCGCTAGTCCTAGAGCCATCTTAACGTGCGGGTCAACGGCAAACTTAAATTTGTGCCTATTGATAAGTCTTATGAAGAATGTCGGGGCGATAATTACTTTGACGGCTAAAGTGGCCAGCACTACTACCAAAATTAGCGGGCTGCCTTTCTGCAGGTATGAGTAGAAAAGCAGGGCAACTACGCCAGCCGACTGCAGGCCATAGACCATTGATATCCGAATATTTCTCTTGGCTAAATGGAAATATATACTGCTTAAGAAAACAACACTGACGGTAACTTGAAAGAAATGAATTTTTAACATTATTTAACCAATCCTATAGCTATTAGGCAGAGAATGAAAGCCGTGAAAAGTAGTCCCGGCAGTCTGAAGAACCTTAATTTGGCAATGACCGATTCTAGCACGGCAATCGCCACATAAACAACCAGTAACTTGGCTATAAATATCGTAATTGCCAGAGCTATTGTTCCAAACTGAAGATTAGACGCCAGGCCTACCGGGAAATATAGGTTTACCAGCATGGCTGCAAATATTATCAATTTATTTGCCGAGGCCCATTCCATCAGGGCCAATTTTTTACCTGAGTATTCCAGTAACATCGCTTCATGAATCATTGTTAGCTCCAGGTGAGTATCGACGTTATCAAAAGGAAACCGGTTTGTTTCAGCCAGTAAGACAATAAAGAAACTGACTCCGGCCAAGGCTACAGCTATTAAATCCGCGTAATCCAGGTGAACGCTTCCGGCAATCAAGTAAAGGTTAGTGGTGCGGTGCAGAATTACCAGAACTAGAATTGAAGCAATAAATAATCCTTCAACTAATGCCGAGAGAGTCATCTCACGGCTGGAGCCAAAACCGCCGAATGAACTGCCGGTGTCCATCCCAGCTAGCGCCAAAAAGAAAGTCCCAGTAGCCAGTAGCAGCACGACCGTAATAAGATCGCTGCTAGGCAAGTGAATAACCGAGGTAAATAGCGGAACGCTAGCACCAACGATTAGAGTAATTCCAAAAACAATATACGGCGCAATGTTAAAAATAAATGAGGCATCTTCACTAATCACTTCATCCTTATGAAGCAGCTTTCGGATATCACGGTAAGGCTGCAACAAACCGGCTCCCTGACGCCTTTGAACCTTGGCTTTAATCTTGTTAATTATGCCAACGCCCAAGGGGGCGAGAAGCGGTACGAACAGTATCTGTAATGCCCAGGCTAATATATGCATAAACTAGATTCCCATCGCCAAAGCTATTATTAATGCTAGGAGGATATACAAAATATAGGCGTTGATGTTGCCGTTTTGAATCTTCTTAAAGTAAATCGACAGGATATTGATCAGGCTATACATCCGGCCGTAGATATATTTCTTGTAGATGTCGACAATACCGACGGTGGCCACAATAGAAGTTGGGGCAAGAGAGCCAGCAGGCGCAGTGTCATATGACAAATTAGAACGAAGCAGTGGCTGGAAGATCATTGTAAGAGAACGGGCAAAACCAGTTGAGGTTATTTCCATTCGCGGCGTAATGTCGGTTCCACAGTCCCAAGTTGGGCTCGAGGTAATCTTTTGATGACGATTAATGAAGTACCTAGAAACAAACCAAACGAGCAGTGGCGTAGCGACTGCGACTACCGTAATAAAGGGGGCGGAGATTGACCCAAAATTATGACCAATTTGCAGCGTCTGCCGGCTGGAGACACTCGTAATTAGGCCGGCGCGTGGTGAGGCAGTTATCTCCCGGCCGAGGCTCTCTAGTGACTTAATAATGTAGGCTGATGCCACGCCAAGTACCAGACATAAGACAGCCAAACCAGCCATCCCGCTGCGCATCCAGATTGACACTTCCTTAGCCCCCTTGGCCATGACCGATCTTGGCCTAGCTAGGAATGTCGAACCAAAAGCCTTAACGAAGCAGGCCAGTGCCAGACCACCGGCTAGGGCAAGCGACACCAGTCCGCCCAGGAAGACCCATTTAACCAATATATCACCAGATAGTACCCCGTGTATTAACGACTGAAAAGTTAGCCACTCGCTATAAAAACCATTGAACGGCGGGAGGGCTGAGATGGCCATAGCTCCAATTAGAAATAGGATCGCCGTCTGCGGCATGCTTTTAATCAGCCCACCATACTTCTCAATATTCTTGGTGCCGGTAGCCAAAGCTACAGAGCCAGCAGCTAGAAATAATAGCGACTTAAACGTCGCATGATTCCAAGTGTGGAATAGAGCAGCCGCTAGCGACAAAAGCATCAGAGTCGGGAGGTGCAGAGAATAGAATACCATCGCACCACCAAGACCGAGAAGGATAATGCCAATATTTTCTATACTGTGATAAGCCAGTAGTCGCTTGATATCATGCTCAGTTAGGGCGTAGAGCACTCCCAAAACACAGGAGATAGACCCGACAATAATCAGCGTCAAACCCCACCACAGCGGTATAGGCAGTAGGATACCCAGGAACAAACGGATCATCATATAGATACCGGTCTTAATCATGACCCCAGACATTAACGCCGAAACATGCGACGGTGCAGCCGGGTGAGCCGCTGGTAGCCAGATATGGAAGGGAATGATACCAGCCTTGGTGCCAAAACCAACGAAAGCCAGCAAGAAGACAATATTCTTGAGAGCCATAGACATACTCGGAACGCTTGCCCTGATAGTGTTAAAATCGAATGAATGAGCGTGGTTGAAAAGTAAAATGAAAGCCAGGGTAATTAGAGCTGTGGCGGCATGAGTCATGATCAGGTATAGATAGCCGGCTTTGACGTTCTTATGATCGTGTCGTTCGTAGACCACCAAAAAATAACTGGCTAGTGACATAATCTCCCAAGCGAACAAGAATAAAATCCCGTTCGAGGACGTTACTACGGCCAACATAGCGGCTATGAAGAGGTTGTAGAAAAATCCATAATTACCAACGTTATACCTACCATAAAACGATTTAACGTAGCCTATGCCGTAAATCGAGCAAAATAAAACGCTCAGACAAATAATAATTATAAAAAGACTGGATAGCTTATCGATATGAAAGCTAAGCGATAGGAACGGGAAACTGGTAGCAAGACCATTGACGTAAAACTCACGGTTACTAATTAAAGCGGAGGCAGCAAATATCAGCCCCCAAAGTGCGCCGGTAATAGAAAAAATATGCGCCCAAAGATTTTGTGCTCTGTTATTACCTCGCAGCAGGGTAGTCCCAATTCCGCCAATACCAAAGATTGAAAACAAAATAATTAAGCCGCTTGGAGATACGATTGAAGCTAGCATATTATTCTTTCGTCCTACTATCATCTACTTTATCTAGAATCTCAAGCAGAGAGCGCAAGATAACAAGCGGAGAAGGCGGGTCTCCGGGAATCGTATAATCTACCGGAATAACCGAGCTGACTCCATCGTAAACGCCATAAGAACCCTTAAAGATACCTCCGTCGATGGCATCATCGCCAACGGCAACAACAATCTTAGGTTCGGGAGTTGCGCGGTAGGCGTGCTCCAGGGCCTTTCTCATATTGCGGGTTACCGGGCCGCTGACCATTAACATGTCGGCGTGGCGAGGCGAGGCGACAAAATGTATACCAAATCTCGATATGTCATAAAAATTATTGGTTAGGGCGTTTAGCTCTTGTTCGACAGCATTATCTGAACCTGCATCAATTTGACGGATAGCCAATGAGCCCCGAAATAATTTCTTTACACGCTCCTCAATTTTTCTCTCCATGCCAGTCATCTGTCAGAACCTATTTAATAATATTACGTGGAGATATTAAGTTCTTTGGAGTGTTTATAACTTTCAATATAAATGGGCCCATGTTCAATCCTTTTTTAAAAAATTAATATTTACATTAACTCTAGCAATATCCGAGGACACATAATAAATAAATACCTGCCTACTCCGTGTCACATCAAATTTGAGTTTTAATGATACCGTACAATTCTACACCCTGATTATAAAATATAAAACCATATTTGATAGATTAGGCCATTTCCTCATCAAATTTTAAGCCTGAGCCGCTATTTGAAGCAGAAACATTAATAATTGTCAGGCCATTATGACTGCCATCTTCATTTTTAGACAATACAGTAGCCGTGGCTGCAGACCGCAGTAAGCCTGAGGCCACACGGTGCGCCCCCATGGCTAGGCTCTGGCCGCCAATATTCATAGATACACCCAACATCGCAGCGACGCTATCATGATAAGCGTGCGCACCTAAACCAATCTCACGGTGAACAACGTGGCGATCCAAGCCCACCTGTGTGTCGTGATTCATAATATAGAATCCGGGCTGCGATTCTCCGACCGGCACTCGGACATTTTTATGCTTGGGGTGCAAGCGATCGGCGACCGCCAGCATCGTATCTTCATCTAGGGGAGCGATCTTCAGAAGCTCTACCATATGTTCAGCTGCTCGCTGAGCCCTTTTAATATGAGGTTCAATGTCATTAAGCTGATAGCGATCCATTAATGACTCGACTCGGTAGCTTGTTTGATCGCCGAGACTGGCCATCTCCCCAATAATTGCCACCAAACCAAGCTGAAACTTACAATCTGAATGAACATTAGCCACTACGCCTAGCTGTTCCTGCTTATTCTTCTCCATACCGTCTGGCAAACTAAGCTGCCGACCTTCAACTGCGTCAGTCGCTATTACTGAATCCACTCCAAGCCCATAGCCACCGCCGGGGGTGTTAACGTAGATCTTCATCCGGCCACTTGTCTTATAGGCCCTGGGGTCACAACAGCCGACTATTAAACGATGATCAGCGGTGTGGCTAAAATCAGCATATATATCGGCGTCCATATAGATTTCACGGGCATCATCAACGACCTCAGGAGGCATACTTGTTGTCATAGCAAACGATATATTAGCACGATGTGACAAATATCACAAGTGTATTCCTGAAGAGTAAATGGTCTACTTAGTCTTATTCTTTAGAGTATGAATACAGACTTTAAATCCGATCAAATAATCATCGATCAAAGACTCGGTGAAAGAGTTTTGGAATATTTTCAGCAATCTTTAACTCGGCAGATATCGCAATACAGCCCAGAGCTAAGCCTAGTGTATTTCCTGCAATAAGATGTTCATGCAAAAGGTCGGCAGCCCCAGAGACTGCCGATAAACCAACCCCAATACGAAAAGCATTCTCGGCTTTTGAGTGCTCGGGAATAAATGAACTATCTTCGGGGTTTAATTCGTTTGGCATAGTGAAAGATTATAATAACATTTTGTCATATGTTTTTCAATTACCGTCGTATTTGCGGGCATGAAAATGCCGTAGTGTTGAAAAGTGTTGTTGATGAGAAGGTGAGAACCAAATGGTTCAAATCTCCGTCAATCAATGACAATTTCATTTTGCACTACGGCGTTTGTCCCTCAGGGCATCCTTGCTCACAAAAAGTGAACTAGACGAACTTCTTTACCCTGAGGGGAAACTGGCTTGTCGCTTATTTCTTGTGAATATTCTTCCAGTGCCGGGACACTGCCGTTGGGTCTTTTCGCAACAAAAAGTCGTTGGTATAAAGACCTAGGAGAAGCACTAGTAAAGCACCGATAATATCAATAGTTTGAACGTAACCTGATCCAGTCGGGTCGGTAAACGCATTCACGAAGAGCACGATAAGCGATATAAAGACTATTGTCGAAAAGATTGCCCAGCAAACTGCGAACAGAATGTCTATGCCCTCTCTTTTAAACACTGCTTGATGCTCTGATTGGTCGTCGGATTCCTCATTAAGCTTTGACATACATATTTCTCCTTGTTTGGTAGGTACTTCGGTGGCTAATAGCAATTATTTTAATCAGTAAACCAGGGAAGCAGCTACTAACGTCAACGCAAGTCCCACTATAAAACAAACTAGTGCAGCTAAAGGTTCTCTCGGTTGAGAAAACGACAATATTGCTGCGCAGACAAAGCATAGACCGGCTGCGAAGAAAATGATGAAAACATCCCAGTGCGATATAGTCGCTAATATCAAAATTACTCCCTCAATTGGTAAAGAACTTTCTTCTCTCTGAAGAACAGGCAATATTATAGCATAAATACTATCGAAAGCAATTATGCTTAGGGGTACTGTTCTTTCGCGCTCTACTGTGTTTTCTTGGGTCGTGCTTTGTTAACAGCCCTAATTACCTCATATAGCGCAAAACTGCCTACAACTACCGCCACACCAATCCCAGCAACGATTCTAATTGGCTTACGGGCTGTCTCTGGTTCGGACTCACCGGGTTTTAGTGGCTCACTCCCATCATGTTCAGCCTTTAGGCCGCCATGGTTAATCAATGGTTTACCGCGGAGGTCAATTACCTGACCATTGGATGATTGTAATTTCCAATTCACGTGCTTAACGACACTGTTTTCGTATTCGGCAAGATCTATCGGTGGCCACTCTCCATATTGTCCGGCTAAAAGTTCAGAATCAAAAACATCGGTAGTAGCGTCTATGCGCTCAGGGTCTGACATATATTAAATGGTATCTATTTCAATCGGTTCAGCCATGAAAACGTAGACGGTATGAGCCAGCAGAAGCAAAAAGCTAATTAGTAGTACAATGGCTCCGGAGAAGTGGGTTACGTAGTACCAATATCTAATCTGTGGCGTAGCCCAAACAACAGTATAGTGGATTGCTAGATAGCGAGCTTCAAGCAATAAACCAACACCTGTTATAAGACCAACTACAGAGGCAATAACCCAGAACTTATTAAACGGTCTCGATTTAGAAAATATATTCTTTAGCATATTCTTTAGTATACACCCTAAAAATATCAAACAGCCTAGTGGCGTTTATCGGCGGGGAATACGTCTGCGTAACTGAGCAACCTGCAAACGAACAGTTTGTCGATCAATCAAAGTTTGGGCATGTTCTAGGCTAGTTTGGTTCTTAGCTTCAGCTAACATCTTTTTAGCACGCTCAAACGACGCCTTAGCTTCAGCCTCGTTGATCTCGTCGGAATGATCAGCCTCATCAACGAGAACTCGTAGATTATCGTTTTCAACTTCTATGATACCGCCGTAAGTCGCAAAGTTATCCAGCTTTAGATCAGAGTCTTTCTGGTCATGACGAATTGAAATAATACCGGTAGTGGCCACTGACACCAGAGGCATGTGCCCCGGCATTACGCCAATCCGGCCATCAAGCGTCGGCAAGACGACTTCATAGACGTCTTGATCGAATTTCTTACCGCTGAGCGTAAATAGCTGAAAATGAATCATAGTTAGACTTATTTGACCTGAGAAATGTCACCCTTCATATAGAAAGCTTGTTCGCTCTTATCATCGTGTTTACCCTCAAGAATCTCCTGAAAACCTTTGATGGTGTCTTTAAGCGATACATATTGGCCAGGGTTACCGGTAAACTGCTCGGCTACGAAGAATGGCTGAGATAGGAATCTCTGGATACGGCGGGCACGAGCGACAGTTTGCTTGTCGTCATCACTTAGCTCTTCCATGCCAAGAATAGCAATTATATCTTGAAGATCCTTATAACGCTGCAAGATTCGCTGAACTTCACGGGCGACGTTATAGTGATCCTCGCCAACAATTTCTGGGTCAAGAATCGTTGAAGTTGAGTCAAGTGGGTCAACTGCTGGGTAGATACCAATTTCGGTCAGCCCACGGTTTAGAACAACCGTCGAGTCCAGGTGCGAGAAGGTAGTTGCTGGGGCTGGGTCGGTAAGGTCGTCAGCTGGGACGTAAACGGCTTGCACTGAAGTAATCGAACCCTTGTGAGTCGAAGTAATACGCTCTTGGAGGGCACCCATTTCCTGTTGCAGGTTTGGCTGGTAACCAACAGCTGATGGCATACGACCAAGCAGGGCAGACACCTCGCTTCCAGCCTGGGTAAAGCGAAAGATGTTATCAATAAATAGTAGGGTATCTTTACCTTGGTCTCGGAACCCCTCAGCAATAGTTAGGCCAGATAGACCGACTCTTAGACGGGCACCAGGTGGCTCATTCATTTGTCCAAAGACTAGCGAAGTGTTTTTGAGCACATCAGCTTCTTTCATTTCCTCGTAAAGATCGTTGCCTTCACGGGTACGTTCTCCGACACCGGCAAAAACCGAAAAGCCAGCGTGGAATTTAGCAATGTTATTTATAAGTTCCTGGATTAAGACGGTCTTACCGACACCGGCGCCACCGAATAAACCAACCTTACCACCCTTGGTTATTGGAGCAATCAGGTCGATAACTTTAATGCCAGTTTCCAAGATTTCAGTACTTCCAGATTGGTCAACAAGTGGTGGTGGCATTTTGTGAATAGGTGAACGCTCCGTGAACTCTCCGCGAAGTCCGTCAATTGGTTCGCCAATAACGTTGAACATTCGTCCCAGTGTCTTCTCGCCAATTGGTACGCTAATAGCCGCACCGCTATCTAGAACCTCTGTGCCACGCTCCAATCCGTCGGTTGAACCTAGGGAAATAGCTCGGACACTGGACTCGCTTAAGTGTTGAGCGACTTCCAAGACTAAGTTCTTGCCATTTAGCTCAACCTCTAAGGCGTTATAAATAGCCGGCAAGTGTCCTTCCTTGAAATCAATATCAATTACCACGCCAACGATTTGGCTGATAAGTCCTTTATTCTTGGTAGTTGGTTTAGTGTCTGTAGCCATGTCGTATTCTCCTTCTTTTTAGCAGTTGTTAGCATTAAATAGATTCATTATTTTATAGCCTCGGCTCCACCGGTAATTTCAGCCAGCTCCTGCGTAATTGCCGCCTGGCGGGCGGTATTAAACTCTAGAGTAAGGTTATCAATTAGGTCGTTGGCATTATCGGTAGCATTCTTCATAGCCAGCATGCGCATGGAGTGCTCGGAAGCCAGACTCTCCAGCAGCGCCTGCCATATTTGAACTTCGATCAATCTTATGGCTGCTGAATCGAGAACTTCCTCAAGCGATGGCTCGAAATTAGTGAAGGCCATGGTTGGGGCTGAAGTACCATCGGTCACGTGAGCCGGTAGAATACTCAAATTGGTAGCTTGTTGGGAGATGTTAGATTTAAAAACCGTGTAGAGTATCTGGGCTTCGTCAATTTTCTTATCTCGGTATTCATCAATTAAGGTATTTAGCACCGGACGGATATCGTTAGCAGTGGGCTCGTCGCCGAAAGCTGGATAAACAGCCAGTAAGTGTACGCCTGCCAGTCGGCGGGCAAACTGCGCGCCTTTGTGGCCGATAGTAATAACATAGCTGGTAACTTGAGAGTCGCGGTCGGCTTTTAAGGCCGCCGTAAACTCACGGAGCACATTGTAGTTGTAGGCTCCGGCCAGGCCACTGTTACTGGTAATCACTACGTAGAGACGCGAACTAACTTTGCGCTTAGCGAACAGCGGGTGAGAGCCAACGTCTGGCAAACTATTCAGTCTCAGCAGTAAATCATATGCGGCGTTCTGATAATCACGACTAAGTTTCGCCCTGTCCTGAGCTCGGCGCATTTTACTAGCCGAAACTAGCTCCATGGCTTTGGTTATCTGTCTAGTATTTCTAATAGACTTGATTCGGTGCTTCAGGGCAGTAGTACTTGGCATAAACTTCTTTTCCTAGTTTTCCTCTTTAGCGGATGTTTTCTCATTATAGGAATCGGCAATTACTTCGGCTACTTTGAGAATTGTCTTACGGTCAGCTTCTGGTGGTTCGTTACCGGTGTTGATGGTCTCAATCATTTTGGCATGCTTGGAACTTAGCTCACGGTAAAGACTCTCCTCGGCTAGTTTAATCTTTTCAACTGGTACTTTGTCAAAAACTCCCTCGGTAGCAGCTAGCAGGCTGGCGTACATTTGCCAGATAGCATAAGGGCTGTACTGTGGCTGTTTTAGCAGTTCAGTCAGGCGTTGTCCGCGTTCAATTCGCTGACGAGTCTCGGCATCAAGATCGGTTGAGAACTGGGCGAAGCTGGCTAGCTCTCTAAACTGGGCCAAATCAATTCGCAGCGACTTAGCTACGGACTTAACGGCCTTAGTTTGGGCATTACCGCCAACTCGGGAAACACTCAGGCCTACCGAAATAGCTGGGCGAATACCCTGATAGAACAGGTTGGTTTCCATGAATATTTGACCATCGGTTATAGAAATAACATTGGTTGGGATATAGGCGCTAATATCTCCGGCCTGGGTCTCAATAATTGGCAAGGCTGTTAGACTGCCGGCACCCAGCGTGTCATTGAGTTTAGCGGCTCGTTCTAGTAATCGTGAGTGCAAGTAGAAAACGTCTCCAGGATAAGCTTCGCGGCCTGGTGGGCGACGAAGTAGCAGGGACATCTGCCTGTAGGCTACAGCGTGCTTGGAAAGATCATCATAGATAATCAGAGCGTGTTGTTTGTTGTCGCGGAAATATTCACCCATAGCTACGCCGGCATAAGGCGCCAAGTAGAGCAGGGCAGCTGGGTCGGCTGGTGAAGTGGCCACGATAATCGTTTGATCCATGACGCCTTCACGCTTTAGTCGCTCAACCAGTCGGGCAACTTTACTAAGTTTCTGACCAACGGCCACGTAAATGTTAACCACACCGGTTTTTTGGCGGTGCTGGTTTATCATCGTATCAATGGCAATGGCTGTCTTACCGGTCTGTCGGTCACCAATGATTAGCTCACGCTGACCGCGGCCGATTGGTACCATAGCATCAATAGCTGTAATTCCGGTCATCAAAGGTTCATGAACACTTTTTCGGTCGAGTACGCCGGGAGCTGGCTGCTCAACACGGCTTTTTAGTTTGGCGTTGATTGCCGGACCACCGTCGAGTGGACGGCCCAAGGGATCAACGACTCGGCCAACTAGCTCGGGGCCAACTGGAACTTCCAAGACCTTACCAGTCAATTTGGCTTTGGCACCGGCCTTGATATCAACATCATCGCCAAGTAATACCGTTCCAATTTCATCTTCAGCTAGGTTGAAGGCGAAGGCCGTAATATTGCTGCCGTCAGTTCCTTCAATCTCGATCATTTCGTTATAACCACACTTAGCTAGTCCGTAAATCCAAGCGATACCATCACCCACACGGGTAACAATACCGACATCTTCAATTTCTGGTCGAGTTTTCAGCTCGGCGATGGCTGCTCGGATATCGGCTGACAAATCTTTAATCGATAATTCTGACACTGTTTAATCCTTTCCGGTAGTTAACTGTTTAAATTTATTTAGCTTGGTAGCAACCGATAGATCAAGCTGTCGGTCGGATAATTCAATACGCACGCCCCCAATGACACTTGCGTCGTGGCTTTCACTAATAACAACTGTCTTGGCCTTGGGGTAGGCTTGTGCCACGGCTTTTTGTATAAGGCTTCGGTTCTTGGCGTCAATTGGGTGAGCGCTAATCGCTAGGGCATTAACATAGCCCTGCTTAGCCCATTGTCCCTGAACATCTCGCATCAAGGGATCAAGTTCACTAGTTCGATTCTCAGACAGTAAATAGGCGGCTAGCTGACGAGTCAGGCGCTTGGTTATTCCACCCGAAAGAGTCCACTCAGCAACGGTAGTAGCTATCAAACTTCGCGGGGTTTTACTCATGCTGCTCTCCGGCTGGATAGGGCCTTATCAATAAGCTCGATATCTTTTTTGGTATCAACCTTTTCTTCAATAATAGCCTCGGTTGCTTCGGATATAAGTGAGGCCAGATCTTTCTGGAGATCCTTCCAAGCCTTAGAGGTTTCTTGCTTGATGCGTGACTCGGCGTCTTTAATGATGTTCTCAGCCTTGCCCCTGGCGGCATCCTCGGCGTCGGAGATAACCTGCCGCCCAGCTTGTTGAGCTTCAGCAATAATCTTGTCGGATTTAGCCCGAGTTTCATGCAAAGCCTTGTCTATCTTGGCTTCAAGTAGCTTCTTTTCCTCAGCCATTTCTTGACCAAGTTTAACGCCTTTTTCAATCGTCTCACGTCGTTCATTCAGGATCTTTAGGATTGGTTTAAAAGCCCATTGCCTAAGCACTAGGAATACCAGGATAAATGTAATAAGTTGGATAACAAACGCCGAGGCGTTTATGCCAAGCGCGCCCAGACCGGACGAACTGTCACCAAAATTATTCAGTAGAGATAGAAACATATATCTTTCTAAAGTCCTTATTTAACGATGAATATTGAAGCGAAGGCTAGTAAGCCGAAGAGCTCAGCAATAGCCACGAAGACCAATGCTTGACCTAAGAACTTAGCAGCTTCTGGATTACGACCAACTGCGGCCAAATAGTTACCGCCGATTAAGCCAATGCCGATTCCCGGCCCGATGAAACCGCCGCCGATCATAAGTCCTTTACCTATGATGGCTGTGTCTACTGTAGATGCGATTAGTGATACCATATTATTTTCCTTCTCCTTATTAATTAAACTTAAATTTTTTAACAACTAAAATCATAACCACCCCTTAACCATTGGTTTCCATTTCCATCCCAATTGTTTCAGGAACGTCCTCCTCAGTCAAGTCGTGGTGGGCATGGTTAACGGCGATAGCCAGGTAGTTTACGCTCAGGACACAGAAGATATAGGCCTGCAAAGCACCAACAAATAATTCGAGCAGGGTAAACGGCAGGGCGGTAGCCGGTGCCAGTACGTGCCCCAGGTAAGAGAAGACGGCTATAACAATTTCGCCAATGGCAATATTGAGGAAAAGTCGAAGCGACAGACTAAAAACTCTGGTTAGATCGGTTAACATCTCCAGCAGCCCAATAATGAGATACAGTGGGTTGAGTGGGTTACCGACGAAGAAATGGCGTAAGTAATTGCGAATACTGCCAGATTCACGGATCGAAGAACCGTAAACCACAAGCATGGTGATCAAACCGATAGCTAGAGTAGCATTAAGATCTCCGGTAAACGGTCGAAGCAGTGGTAAGCTACCGACGTGGACCCCTTCACCGACACCGGGCACCAGCCCCAGCCAGTTATTAAACAAGATGAAGAAGAATAGTGTCACGAAGTAGGGAACATACTTTCGCCCCTTTTTCTTATCGTCAAAGGCATTGACCACCAAATTGGTTATAAAGTCAGCGCCGACTTCAACGAACTGGATAAAACCGCCTTTTGGCTTAACGGTTATCTTCCTGGCAACCCAGATGAAAGTAATTATTAGAACTACCGAGCATATCCAGCCATAAAAGATCGAGTTGGTAATAGTCAGGCCGCCAAGATGGAACACGCCGCCAGGGGCAATGTGAACTGCTGGACTAGAATCGGCGAATAAGGATCTCATTTCTTAGTTTCTCCGGGATGGGTAAAACTCTGATTAAGCCCAGATAGAATTCGGCGTAACACGGCGACTGTCCCGGCAATAGCCAAGGCACAGCCAACAAGTAGCCAAAGCGGCGTAGTCTTGAAATGCTGATCGAGCTTATAACCACCAACAATTGGTATAAGCACAACAATAGCAAGCTGCCATGTCATATCTATGACAGCCCCCATAAAGACAACTCGGCCATCCTTGTTTTGAGTGCTTACCGCACCCAAAGAAGGCTTCGGCGTCATTCTCGGCGCAGAATTATTGATCATTTCTTTAATATTAGCAGTTTCCACTCTGTAAAGCAACAGAGTTAAGTCTTTACTTTACTTTGTATAGTAGGTTATAGTTAGGGTTATGAATGAACAAAACGTAACAGTCTATAGCGCTTCCTGGTGTGCCTTCTGCCACGCCGCCAAAAATTACTTCGATAAACTCGGCGTTAAATACGTTGATAAAGACATCGAGTCAGACCCTAAGTTTGCCCAGGAGTCTGAAGATAAATCGGGTCAACGCGGTATCCCAGTAATTGATATAAACGGCACAATTATCGTCGGTTTTGACGTACCAAAAATTGAGCATGCCCTAAAAACTGCCAAGCTCGTTTAGCTGATATACTAGATCCATGAGTTTTGAGGATTATAAGACCAAACCGTCTGTTGTTATTGTCTACTCTGGAGAGGGCAAAGGTAAAACTTCCGCTGCTCTTGGACTTTTGAGCCGCAGCCTGGGCAATCGGGGCAAAGTCGCCTTTATCCAGTTTATTAAACACTGGGGAGTTAGCGAGCACGTCTTTATTAGAGATATCCAGCCACTATTCAAAGACCAGCTTTATTTCTACAAAGGCGGCAAAGGCTTTTTTAATGCCGGGGATCTATCAGCCAAAGAAATAACCAAAGAACAACACGTTGGCGCAGCTGAGGACACATACAAGGAAGCACTGAAGGCAGCGCAAAGCGGCGAGTACGATCTGGTAATTTGTGATGAAATCAATAATGCCGTACACGATGGTTTGCTAAGCGAACAGCAGCTCAGAGACTTGATCGAAAAGCGCAGCCCCAAAACCAGCCTATGCCTAACCGGCAGGGACTTTCCCCCCGGCCTCACAGAACTAACGGACATATACACCAACATGGAAAAGGTTAAACACCACTTCGACGATAAGTACCTTGCCAATAAAGGTATTGATTTTTAAGCATTATCGTGTTATAGTAGTCTGATGGAAAAATCGTTTGAGGTAGTACCGGAGCAACAGTCCATTTTCTCCGATAGAACAATAGCGGACTATAGTAGGCTAGTTGTTGTTCGACACCCCACAGTATCAAACAAAAAACGAGCTGATAAAGAATACGAAGCATTTCAAAAACTTGACCATCACTTTGATGTAGTCTCAGTTGAAACTACACCAGACATATTGGAAACCACGGCAATAATTGAAGACGCCATGGGCGATAACCGTGACGAGGCAGTCGTTGCCCCAGCCACAGGTGATGGTGGTTCAGAAAGCTCAGTCAGAGCCACTCTAGGCAATAGTGCCTTACTGTGGAAGTGGAAAGCCGGGCATGGTGACAACATCGGGCGACAGTCTTTTCAGATGAGTCACCGCGGTAACCCGGGCTATATCTTGCGTCATGCAAAAATTGCCAGAACCAAACCGGTTTCCTGTGTTGTAACTGACGAAAATGGTAATTTGAAATATGATTTTGTGGCACTTGATTTGGTAGGTTTTGGCGAATCAGGCCTTGCTGCTCAAGCACTTAATGCCGTAGACCACCGCGACGAAAGACAGTCATTAACTCTATTAGAGCAAGCCGCCGCTGATGCAAGAGTAACAGCTGAAGCTATCAAATTAGGTGAACCTTTCTCGGTCAAGTGGGGGGAGAAGGATCCTAGCGGCCAGGTAGATGACCGAGAGGAAAATACCTATAAAGAGCTAACTTATACCAATCTTGGTCGTATTGCCTGGTTAGGTCATGTCAGAAATAGTCACTTATCTGACGCAAAAATGGTCGAAATTAGTCACAGCTCAAGAACGGGTATTGGCTCAAAGCTATTTTTCGCTCGTTTATATACCATCGGGCTAACCGGAGTCGACATACCGGACGGTGAGTCGGTTGATTTCGATATCGTCAAACCAACAGTTATGCAAAAAGGTGGTGATCACTTCAACGTAGCCGAGGGCGACCATGTTCACATTGCCCGCACTGCCGAGGAAGTTTTGGTACTCAGCACTCGGAAACGACCCTAGACTATCTGTCGATTGAAAGATTATTAGACAATGCGGCAACTGCTAGAAACGCTCGTAAACTGCGATCCCGCTGATCTGGTTTTAAAATCTTAACCGTCTCTAAATATTCCTGTTTGGCATAGTAAAAATTAACTTCTGTAGGATATTCCAATATTCTCGGTGGGTATAATCTTGCAATATCTTTAGCTCGGGATTTTACTGGGAAACGATGTGGATCGCCAATAAGGGCAGTTTCTAGCCCGGTATGGACCTCGACTATTGTGGTCTCAGGAGTCCGCCTAGACTTATACTTCTGCACTGACTGAGTAATTACAACTGCGTGATTAGGCAAAAGATTGGTTCGGCAGGTAGTACAAGGAGGAAGAGTAGGCAGTTCAATGCCGATAACAGATTCTATTTGTGATGGGCTTGCCGAAGATACTACGTCGAATAATATCGGTACCAGAGTTCCTCTGTCCGCCGTTCTATCGCGCCGCTTTATAGCCTCGGATTGAGCTGTTAATTCAGCGCACTCTTTATCGACACCCTGGTATGGCTTATAATTTGCCCCGCCATAACCTATAATCTTCTCGCTGAGTTCATCATAATTTGTCACCACAGTACCGACGTTAACTCGGTAGGAGCGAGATTCACTGTCCATTAAGCCAGTGGCAACATCAAGTCCATGAAATCCCCAGTCGAAAACAGCAACGTAGGGATCAATATTACTTAGATAGCTAAGGTCTTGTTCAAAGACTGGTTTACCGTGATTATGGGTAGTCATAGAACAATATTATAGCATTTTTTGAACTATCGAGCAATATCTGGGAGTAGTCTAATAGCTACTGAAGATTTATGAACTGGCAATCAAATGCCGGCGCTGAACATATATAAGGGCAATAAACCCGGGCAATATAGGCAGCCAATAAGAAATAAACCTAAAAGTCAGTACTATGGCCAGTGCCGCCGGACTACCAACGCCAAACGTCACGAAACCGGCAATCAGCCCGGCCTCCACTCCGATTAACCCACCAGGCGTTGGCGTGGCCGTACCGACAATCGATCCGAGTGTAAATACTATCAAGACTTGGGTGAAATCTAGATGCACTCCAAAGGCCAACATACTTGCCTGAAGTGCTAGAACGTAACACAAAGTTAAGCAAATTGAGCTACCCAGCGCAGCTATTAAACGCGAAGGACGCCGTCGGTAGGAAGCAATATCGCGAATAACTTGCCAGGAGAAATTCTCTAGCCAGTGCCGAATCTTGGGTAACACCAGCAAGCTAACGGCTAGGCCAACCATAACTACCACAATACTGATGATAATACCCCTAGACAGATGAGCGCCTTTGTTCAAATGCAAAGATGAGGGTAGAAAAATCAGCGCCACTCCCAGCACCAACAAATGCCCACCAATACCAAGTAAGTTATTGGTCGCTGCAACCGTAGATGCCTCGGCAAGTTTATGCTTGTTCTTGTATAGATATGCCGTATTCAGACTAAGTCCACCAATTCCTGCCGGCAACAGCCTATTGGCGCAGGCTGATGATATTTGTATGATAGCTGTTCGAAAAACTTTTAGACGATGCCAGGCCAGCAGTTGATAGCTTAAGGTTGCAAAGAAATAGGTGACGGCTACCAGAATTAGAGCCAAAAATAGCAAGCTTCTATTGGCACGCTCGGCCAAGTCAGCACTTGTTTTAAGATCATGTATCTGGGGCAAGAAAACATATATGGCTATAGCTACAACCACTAAAGAGACTATCGCCGTCTTACTAATTTTTAGCTGACGAACATTATTTGGCTTTGCCATACATAAGCATTATAACCAACTTCAAACTAAAGACTTTTATTTTTCCGCTCGAGACCCTACAATAGCCGAGTGACACAACCAACTTTGTATATGCTGCTCGGCTACCCGGGAGCTGGCAAAACTACTACAGCTAAGATTATTGAACAGTTAACGGGAGCTAAACGTTTGTCTTCTGACGAGGAAAGGCTAAAAAGATTTCCATACCCAGAGTTTACTCCCCATGAGCATGATAGTCTTTATCGCCAACTAGATGAGGAAACAGCCCAGCTTTTGTCCAGCGGGAAAAGCGTTATATACGACGCCAATCTAAACCGCTATACCCACCGATCTGATAAATATAGGATTTGCGGGCAGACCAACGCCAAGCCAATTTTGGTTTGGTTAAATACTCCCAGGGATCTTTCTGAGCAACGGGCTATCGAAGAACAAAGGCAGGAACTCTGGCCAAAGGGTGAGACTCCGCAAGATATGTTCACTAGAATAGCCAACCTAATTGAAATACCTAGGGAGAATGAAAACCCGATTATTCTAGACGGCTCGAGCATCAACACCGAGATAGTCAAGACGGCTTTAATATCCCGTAACTTAATCTGAAACTTTGCTTGTCTTGGCCCTGCGGAGTAAGTAGTGCAGCGGCATAATAAAAAGACCGGTTATAAAGATGATATTTTTGAGTGAACGAATAAGATAACTCCTGATAATTTGTCCGTTATGAACATAGGTCTGCGGCCAAGGCTTCAAGTAATTGTACGTATACTTTGGCGAATACTGACCCCGGAGAAGGGAAACATGAGCCACTAAGCTAGGTAAACGCTTAATGGAATAACCCTGAGAATGAAGCTTTAAAGACATATCTATATCTTCGTTGATAGACGGTACCGGTTGCTTGGAAACGGCGGCATCCCAAGCAGATTTTCTTACAACCATATTAGACCCCCAAAGAGTCGATGTTCCAGCAATGACACCCTGCAAATACTCATAAGCAAATGTGTGCCCGGCCCAGAGCAAACGCTTCAAGGGGAAGTCATAAAAATCGCACTTGCCAGTAATTGCCGCTACCCCGTCATGATCAGCAAAATACTGTAGAGCCGTCTCCACCCAGTTGGGCTCCAACACGGTGTCAGCATCAATTCTAGCGATTAGCTCATATTTGGCAGCCAAAAAACCTGCATGGGAAGCGAAACCTACGCCTTGTTGCGTCTCCCGAATTAATCTTACAAATGGATAAGACACGGCTACCGCCGCCGTGCCATCAGTCGAGTTGTTATCGACTACAATAACCTCATCGGGCAGGATTGTTTGAGCGGCTACGGAATCTAAGGCTGCCCTCAAGTAGCGCTCATCGTTATAAGCTGGTATAACTAAACTAACGTGTAATTGTTCTTGTTTATACGTATCCATCATGACAAAACCTATATCATTTTACTCCAATAAGCTTCATAAGGGCTTAAGACAAATAATTGGTTGGCCAAAACGTTACTGGCGCAGTTCGCGCTGGCATAAGGTGCTTAGTATCATCGTTATCATTGTTGCTGTCTGGTTTGGCAGCATGTACGGTATCGCCCGCTGGTATATCGCCAGCCAATCATCTATACCACTCCAGCTAGGTGTTAGCTTTATCCCAGACTATGCCAGTTCGTTAGGGCTTAACCCTGAGCAAACCATGAGTGCCCTAATCAACCAGCTACATGTCAAACATTTTCGCCTAACCAGTTATTGGAGTGACGTCGAGCCAACCAAAGGCACTTACAACTTCAGCCAGTTAGATTGGGAATTCGCCCAAGCGGATAAAGCTCACGCCAAAATCACTCTAGTAGTTGGGCTACGCCAACCACGTTGGCCAGAGTGCCACCCCCCAAGTTGGGTTAATACCGCTGCGCCTGTTAATCAGTGGCAACCAGAGCTCGAACAGTATATGACTGTTGTTATTAATCGCTATAAGAACAACCCCGCCCTGGAAAGCTACCAGCTGGAGAACGAGTACTTCTTAAAAGGCTTCGGGGATTGTGCTAACTATAGCCGCAGCCGTCTAGTCAGTGAATACAATCTTGTAAAAAACCTAGATCCGCAGCACCCCATAATTGTTGGTCGCAGCAACAATGACGTTGGCACGCCGATTGGCGCTCCAACTCCTGATCTATACGGTATTAGCATTTACCACCGAGTTTGGGACGCTGGTTATACTCATCGCTATTTGGAGTATCCATTCCCAGCCTGGTTCTATGCTTTCCTGGCAGGTGTCGAAAAAATTACTACTGGCAGAAACATGATTATTGACGAGGAACAGGCTGAAGCGTGGCCACCACATGGGCAAACAATACCCCAGACGTCACTCGTCGAACAAAACAAATCACTCGACGCAGCCCGACTCCAAGCCTCATTCCAGTTTGCCAAAGCAACCGGCATGAAAACTATCTATATGTGGGGAGCGGAGTATTGGTATTACCGACTGACAATCCTACACGACCCATCACTTTGGAATGTCGCTAAACAACAGTTTGCCCACAGCAACTAACGACAAGGGTTAGGCTTACTAAACTATGATTTCAAAATAGCTTAACTTCAGTCATACTGAATATGTTATGAAAAAACCTAATCAGCCAAAACTGATATCTAACCGCCGCGCTAGGCATGACTACACGCTGAGCGATAGCTTGGTGGTTGGCATAGCTTTGACCGGTGCCGAGACCAAAGCCCTAAGAATGGGACATGGTCAGCTTCGTGGCGCCTACGTTAATATCTTCAATGGTGAACTTTGGCTAGTAAACGCTACAATCAGTCCAACCAGTGGCATACCAATCAGCGAAGAAGACCAAACTAGGAACCGTAAACTATTGGCAAAAAAGCGTGAGATAAACCACCTTATGGAGGTTAAGAAACAGGGGAGGACAATCGTGCCCCTAGAGGTCTTGACGCAGGGTAGGCACATCAAATTACGTATCGCTATCGGTCAGGGTAAAAAGAATTATGATAAACGCCAGACCTTAAAGAAAAGAGACGAAACAAGGCAGATTAACCGCGCATTGAGACCAAAATAATAAAGTTTAATCATTAGTTTATTGCGGTTACTATAGATTTTCTAGTATAATTCACTCTGTTCGGTGTTATTCCGGGGTAGCTCAGCGGTAGAGCGGGTGACTGTTAATCATTAGGTCGCTGGTTCGAATCCAGTCCCCGGAGCCATACTGAACCATCAAGACATGAAGCTATGTCACTAAATGGTTTGTAAAGTGTTATTTGTACCTTATTTCCGTCTAATAATAGGTTCTGACCCAATAGCCCAATAAGTTCTCTTTTTTCGCTAGGTTGAGCGTGCTGAAATAGTTCTTTACCTTTTGAAGCTATTTCTAACAGATAAGCAACGGTTATGTAATACAGTTCATCAGTCTGTGATAGCCTAGCTAACTTACGCTCAAATAGCTTCTGTTGCGAACGCCATTTAAGCCTAAGCTTGTCATATTCTGCTTGAGTAATACTACCATCGCACTTATCTTCATAGGCTGTTTCAATTCGTTTCTGTAATTTCGCTATTTCTTTATTAAAGTAACCGACTTGTTCACGATTGAACTTTACCTTACCGCCATGTGCTTCTTTAAGAGTTTGCTCAAGTCTAGGTATTTCTGTTTTAGGTATCTTGCATTCATTAAATAGCTGACCTATTATTTCGTCTATCTGACCTTCTTCTAACCACTCAAGGTTTTTATGCTTACCACGCTTACCAGTACAGTGATAATACACATAGTGATGTTCGTTACCGTTCTTTTGCTTCTTTGTTTTCTGCTCTGGCGTTATAGCACAGCCACATAGTTTACAGTGCATTAAGCCACGGTATGTGAATGGTAAGCCTGCATACTTAATCTTCTGCTTGCCATGACCAGCTATAACGTCCTGTACCTGCCAGAAGAGGTCATATGGCACAATTTGCTCATACTGGTGTGGGAAATAGTTATCTGTAGCTTTATCGTAAATCTCACCTATATAGAAGCGGTTTTTTAGCATTGTGCCAAAACTGCTCCAAGGCATATGTACGCCATATTCTTGCTTAACTCTTTTAGCGAGTGACTTATAAGAAAATGTTCCAGTTGCATATAGCTCGTAGCACTTCAGCACAATATTGGCCTTAAAAGCTACTGGTATAACTGACTTGTTCCTTTTATCTAAATCTACATTTTTATAACCATAAGGTGCTGGACCAGGCAACTCGCCATCACGCAACTTAGAATAGCGTGTATTATGAGCGTCTTCTTTTAGCCTGTTAATGAGTTGTTTTGCTAGATAAACTTTAGTGTCCCAATCTGTTATATCCCTACCTACCGACTGCTTAGTTATAACAAGCCTGTCGTGAACAAAGTGCAGTTCTTTATCATATTCTAATCTAAGGTTGTCCATCATAACCGCATCTGCAAAGTTCCTAGTAGCTCGGTCAACCCTATAGGCTATCACGGCTTCAATGTCTTTGTGCTTTTTAACAAAGTCCATCATTTCGTTGAACTTTAGTCTTATACCTCTATCTGCACTTTCACTAAATACATACTCTTTTACTATTTCAAAATCATTAACTTCAGCGTATTCACGCATTTCTGGTAGTTGGATTTCTTCTAATGATAACCCCTCAAGTTCTTGTCTTTTTGTTGATACTCTTGCTAGTAATACTGCTTTTCTCATAATGTTAACTCCTATTATATATTATTATTTATGAACTTTTAAGAAGTTAGCAATCCGAACAGGCTCGAACCTATCTAATTGCTTGCTCAATAGTTGAAATACTTCAGGTTGGCTGTACTTATAACTAAGCTCGCTATTTACTTTCTTAACTTGTCTAAGAAGCTTTGGGCTACCTTTTGGTCCAACAATATCTTTTAGTTTTCTAGTACCAGCATCTTGGTTTAGTGCTTTCATGCCAACTGCAGAAAGTATCGTTGCCATGCTTAGGTTAGGATTTTGGACATATAACTCACTAAATAAACTGTGTAAGTCAGGTGCTTGTGCGTTACTTATCTTTGGGTAGCGTGAATATAAATCTACTAACTGTTGTTTAAGTACTGCTTGCGAGATATTCTTTTTACATAATTTATCTAGGGTAACTTCTTTTTCATTAAATCCAGCTTTTTGCAGGGCAGTCTTTATGGTTCGTGAATTATTAAGTCTTGCTTCCATTCTAATTACCTCAAAAGGCTGAACCAATTCTTTATCATTGAACAGGTTTAGTGGAAGCTGTAAGTCTGTATCAAATATAGGCTGATGTCGCTTTCCTTTATTATATTCGGCTATCTTGTCATAGAAAGCTAACTCATAGTATTTAGAGTGAGTTTTGAAGCCATGTCCGTTATTTGCATAGGTACTTTGACTAACATCACGCCATGCGGAAACATCGCATCTACTAACTTCGGTCATTGCCTGATAGGCGGTCATATAGTTAGTTAGTGGGAAGTTTTTAGCAAAATGTATTGTAGATACCCTTGCATTAACTAAGGTATCAATACCCTTAAACAACCTTATGCCGTAGTATTTTAATCCTGCAAATAATTTTTCGTATACCAACCCAACATCATCTTCAAGTAATTCATCAAAATTATTACCGTATACTAGCTTCGGTGCAGAAAACTGTATTCTAAGTTCAGTAGCTAAACCACCTGTTCTTAACGCTTTGTAATAGGTAAGGTAAGGTAGGTAGCCTGCTTTAGCATTATCATCTTTGGTAGGATTGCGTTTAGCTGGCAAGTATTTTCCTTTCCCCATATCTTTGGGCTCGGTTTTAACAACACTGTTGATGTTAGGAGTAAAATCCCAAGGTTGCAGTGGTGCAAAATCATGACCATAAAGTGTTAGTATTACTGTGTCTATTCCAAGCATTAGTCACTACTTCTTCATATTTAGTTATTACAACATGTTCAATGAGCTTACCCACTGCTCCTGATATTGGGTGATACATATCTAATGGTCTACCAGCGACTTGTTTATTGGGGTATACAAGCCTATAACCGCCCTTAGGGCGTGTAAATATAGCAACTGAGCCACAATAGAGGGCATCTTCAAATACAAAGCTAGCAAAGGCTACAAGACCGCCTTTTGGCTTAATCGGTTCTATTTGTATTTCGCTTATCTTCATCTTCATTACCTCGCTTATTCTTTTGGCGTTTATCTATGTTTATAAGCAATTCAAAAACACGAGCAACTCTTTTCAATTCAGCATTAGTCCAAGCTTTGGGCTGGCTGTCTTGCAAGCTATTACTATCGTGTGGTTGCTTAATCATGCAACCATTTAAGCTAAACTGTATTCTTAAGAAATCTTACAGGGGTAATTAGATATATTTTGAATTAAAATGCACTTGTCTATTATTTATATAAAAGAGGTCGCTAATAGTGGTGGCTTTTGCAATATAGTTATTAAAATTATTAACCGCATTATGAACTCTTTTAGAGTTTCTATGGTTTGGTTCTTGCCATTTTTCTAATAAATCGCCTATTTGTTGAGGTTTAGCCTTTGGTTTACCCTTTATAAACATTGATTTGCATAGCAACTCATAGTCTTTGCCTTTACTTACATCAATGATTTCATTACAAAAAATAAGTTTCTGCTGGTCTTTAATGTAGCTCGGTGTTACTAATTTAGCATCTGGCTTACTTTGTTCTTCAGTTGAAGCTACTACTTTCTTTAATAAACTTACTGTCTCTGCTTGATAATTTGGTGAGGGGGCATAGTTTATATCTGAAAGTATGTTACCGCCTACATCTGGCAATTTTGGAACTTGTATCTTAATCTTTTTTATTAAATCGTCAACTAGCTTCAGCGACATACCATTATAGCTTGCAACATCTTTTCTATTTTCTTCCGTAAGGTTCTGGTCAATAATTTTCTGTCTCTTATTTTCTGGCATTTTTAAGAGTTCTTCAATTTGCCCAACAGATATATAGCGACCTTTGTTTTGCTCTCTAGTCAGCGAGAAATCAACCCTACCTCCATCATCAAAGTAGCTTGTACTAAGTTCTAAGCCTTTTGGTGGATATTTGCTACCTGACCATTCACGATACTGTGGGTCAGACCATAATTTCTTGTGATAAGCGTCAAATCCACTTAAGATTTTGATTTGATATTTCAGATATGTTTGGTCGGTAGGTAGACTAATAAAAGTAGCTACTCTTTCACTATGAAGTTTATCAATTATATTTATAAAATCTGGGTGTGAAAAATGATTGTTAAGGTCATCGGCAGGGTGTAAGCCAACTATGTTGCCAGTACTTTCTTCTCTGGCATCAATAAGCCTATCAAAAACATACCAAATCTTTTCTTTACCGTGTAAACTCATTACATTTTCACAACTTTCAATTTATGTTACTTATTATACTTTAACCTATTTTAGATGTTGTGGTATATAATTATCATTAAGCAGAAGGGATAATGATGAGGTATATATGTCTAGTTTATTAATAGCAGTATCGACAGTGATCATTAGTCGCCTCATCGCAAAAAAGTTATTTGACCCATTTCTAAAATATTCCGAAGATAGGCTACTAAAATAATGGTATGGCTAATTTTAATAGTAATTGTTGTGGGGTATTTTATTGTTAAGGCAATAAATAGAAATACAGTTAATAATGCCGTAATCGCTCAGCAACAATACCTAAACTCACCAGAATACAAGAACCAAACACAGGCAGATATGGCATATTGGGGTTATGTTAATGACACATTAGATTATCAGATTTGGATTACAGAAGCTGAGATAAAGGCATATAACCTGCCAGACAGCTTCACTGGTGTTACTTATGATAATGGCAAAGAAAGTAAACCAAAAAAATATACAAAGAAAGAAATAATTGAAGGTAATAAAGCTGAAATTAAGAATTTAAAAAAGAACCTCAAAGAGCTAAAAGAAGAATATGAAGCTAAAAAGTCTGAATACGCAGGCTATTACCCATCGGATATAAATACGATAAGGGACAAGTATGATTTTACAGTACCTTTTCCTGTAAGTGATGACGGCAGTTACCTAAATGAGGATAATGCTAGTTCGTGGAGTATGTATGAAGAAAGATTAAATAAACTCAAAAGGCGTCAATGGGAACTAAGTAATTTGCAAAAGGGAGTAGATGTCCAAAAACTAACTCTAGAACAAGCAGCTAAAATATTTCATGCAAACAAAACACTAAGCATAGCTATGCTAGAAAGAGAGCTTCACATTGATTATTGGGAAGCGAAGAAATTGATAGAGGTGATGAAAGAAAAAGGCATAATTCCTGATATTTTGAAAAATGTTGATTTGTGGAAAGCAGCTGTTAATCTGGTTATAGAAACACAAAGTGCAAGTACGAGTTTATTGCAGAGAAGATTGCGTATTGGTTATGACGAAGCGGCTAAACTCATTCAGAAAATGGAAGATGAAGGTATCGTGTCTAGTGCTAATGGGACCGACCCAAGAAAAGTATTAAAACTAGCATGAAAAGTAGCCAGTTGAAATTATTACTAGGTTGGTCTATAGGTATAAGTTCTTTAAGCCTAATAATCGTTATAGTCATGCTAGTAAATGTTATTGCGATAAAAAAACAGATAAAAAGCTTAAACACGAACTCTTCACAGTTATCTACTAGCCAGCAATCTTCTACTTCCACTTCTAGTCCAAGCAATGACTACACAACACAGCTAACGAATTTACAAAACTCTATAAATACACTTGTAGCCAGGCCTGCACAGTCAACTAGCTCGAGTCACTCAATGACTTGTAGTGGTAATCTGAGTCAAAATCTTTCTGGTACTGCGAGCCAGATAGGTAACTTCACAAGTTACAGTCTTTCAGGTAGTAGCCCTATTAGCTTAACTTGCTTTTAATAATGAAGAAGAAGCCTTTTCTTCATAACAGATTAGTAAGACTTTGGGGTAATCCTAATGACGACAAGTTAAAAAAGTTCTACGGTTCACATGGTTTATTCAATTCTACCGATGATGCTCAAAACCTAGTTAAATATGGTTCTTATCTTATTTATAAAGGAAACAAATTAAGATTAAAATCAGAGCCCTATGACCCGTTAAAAGGATTAAATAACTTTATAGAAGCAATCGAGGGGGAAATACTATTTTATATAGGGGTAGAATACTTTATTAAAGGAATATACCTTCACGAAGGTTATACTATAAATGAACTAAAAAGTGGTGGCTGGAGTTTGATTAAAATTAAAAATAATAAATCAAAACTTAACCCAGAGCATACAGTTAAGCTAAACTCCCTGCTAGATAATCTACCTAAAATCATAAACTTTGACAATTTTGATAAAGACCAAGCTAAGAAAAATAATAAAGATAGAGGGAAGCCCAGTAAAGGTACCCTGTCTAATAACTACAAGCACCCAGGCCACAAAGAACTATTAAGATTTATACGATTTAATAGAAATGTCCAACTACATACTTCTAAAAAAGTACCTGAGTTTAGAGGCAATATTGATGAAGTCAATGAGCTTCTAGAAATTGTTGCAACCCAATCTACTGGGAAATCGATTAAAGAACTCACTAATCTAGACATTGTATATTTTTAAGCAAAGCTATTTTGTAGTAGAATTGGCTTAAATAAGTTGAGCCTACGAACAAAGTCTTTTAGGTATCCACTATCAACTTCATACTCTAATGATAGGTTTCTGATTGAGTCATGGAGGGGGAGCCAAGCATTAACACTTGGGTCTGATATTATTAGACCATGAACATACATATAGCCTTATATAAATGGAAAGGTGCAGTAACTGAGAAACAGATAGACGATGCCCTGGCAGAAGTTGAGTCGTTAGCCAGTAAAGTACCTGGAATAATTGAGATTAGTACTGGTTTAAATACGTCTAAATATGGCGAGGGCTACACTCATGCAATTCTTGTCCGCGGTAATAACCAAAAAGCAATTGATGCTTACCGTAATCACCCGGACCATAGAAAAGTAGCCGATATTATTGATACGATGGAAGACCGTGGTATAGGGGTGGACTTCGAAGTACGTTCACGACAGTGAGCCAAATAGAACATAACGCAAATAACAGATCAGATTGAGTTTGGTTATTTGGTGGGCAAAGCGGACGACCAAACTTTTGAACATTTAAACTGATTAGATCGTGTTAAGTATAAACGGCACGGAGGGCCATAGTAGACGCTATCGTAACCATAATAATTGATTAGACTCTATTTTCTAGCTTTTAAAAACTCAGCTGACGTTATATCGATATCTTTGCATATTTGCCTAAGCAATATAGGAGATAAATCTCTTGAACTATGCATTGGTACAGTTGTTGCTCGACCATCACTATGGCGAAATTGCTGATGAGACCCCTTTTGCCTAGCCATAGTAAAGCCTAGCTTATTGAGAATTTTAACAACTTCTTTCGGCTTAAGTACCGGTAAATCTCCACCCATAACTATATGGTTACGAGTTGAGTCCCAACAAAGTGCGACTCAGGGTTTTGGTTTGGGCTTTCCTCCAACACCAATGAAACAACTTCTTCGAGATTATCTTTTAGTTCTTCAAGAGTCTCAGCTTGAGTATGAGCACCAGGCAAATCAGGGACATAGGCAACATAATAACCAGTTGCAGTGTCTTGTTCGATAACAGCGGTGTAAGCTTTGGTATTTTTCATAACCTAATTATACAATAAAACGTCGTCTTTCTTCAATGTGCTAAAAACATTTTTAGCATAATGGTGTTGGGAGGCTAGACAAGCTAAAAGTAGAAATAACGGAGGTATGGCCTCTCGACCAGATTTAGAGCTACTCTTGGAGTTGTTATAGTACCGCGACATCATGATTCTCCTTTTTCATTGGGTGAATAAGTGTCTAGTAGCATGCGGATATCTTCAATGTCACAAGATACTTCATCTTCAAAAGTTATCTTAAGGAACTTACTCTCGAGCCAATAAGCCTGCGTAGGCTCAGCCCAAAGATAAATAAGTAGTGCAGGCAAGCTTAACACTTAAATTATGTTTATGGTTTTTGCTAAGTCTTGTTATTATTAGAAAGAACAGAGTACTT
>Ga0182014_10000833_pt1 | contig 42041 bp, 34 predicted proteins | sample 612S2DmetaG_FD_120489 | JGI IMG/M metagenome (GOLD analysis project Ga0182014, IMG submission 120489) | Permafrost microbial communities from Stordalen Mire, Sweden - 612S2D metaG | ecosystem: Environmental > Terrestrial > Soil > Wetlands > Permafrost | place: Sweden: Stordalen | collected... | reverse complement strand
GCGACGTGCATCGCCACGTGGCGGCCGAGCGCCCGCAGCGGCTCCGCCGCGCCGGTCGATTCAAGCGCGACGATCACGCCGATGCGGCCGAGGCCGTCGACGATCTGGCTGTGGACGTAGTGGCCGATGACGCCGTGGGCGACATGCAGTCCGGCGGCGCGGCGCAGCGTGATGTTCTCGCCGATGGTGGCGACGGCGTTGGCGATCGCGTCGGCGACTGTGCCGCCGCCGGGATAATGCGCGCCCTTGACCGACTCCGCGTCAATGTTGGGAGCCTTGTCGAGCGCGACGGCGACGACGCCGTGGACCAGCGACTGGAAGTCGTCATTGCGGGCGACGAAGTCGGTCTCCGAATTGACCTCGGCGACGACGCCGAGATTGGCTTCGACTGCGACGCCGACCAGGCCTTCGGCGGCGACGCGGCCGCTCTTCTTGGCCGCCTTGGCCAGGCCCTTCTTGCGCAGCCAGTCGATGGCGGCTTCGATGTCGCCTCCGGTCTCGCCGAGCGCGGTCTTGCAGTCCATCATGCCCGCGCCGGTTTTCTCGCGCAGGTCTTTCACCAGCGCGGCGCTAATCGTGGCCATGGCAGTATTCCCCAGAAAGAATTCGAATGGAGCGGCGGATGAGGGCAAGCGCGCCCGCCCTCATCCCAACCCTCTCCCGCGAGCGGGAGAGAGGAAAATCACGCCGAAGCGAGCAGCGTGCGAGCCTGGTCGACCCAGTTGTCGCGGGCGATGCGGCCGTTGAACTTGAGATCGGCGTCGAGCTTGGCGGTTTCGTCCTTGGTCATCGCGGCGATCTGCCAATAGTGGAAGACGCCATGCTCGTTGAGCTTCTTGACGATCTGCGGGCCGACGCCGGTCAGTTTGGCAAGGTCGTCGGGCGCGCCGCGCGGCGCGGCGAGCAACTCGAATCGATCGGTCGAGGTCGCCGCTTCCAGCTCGGCGGCGGCGTCGGCTTCGCCCGCGCCCGCGGTCGCTTCGGGCAGAGACTCGGCGACCGGCGCTTCGGCTGCGCCGACGTCCATGCCCGCCGCGCCCTGGCTGCGCGAGATGCCGTCAATCGCGGCGCGCGCCACGAGATCACAGTAGAGCCTGATGGCGCGGCTCGCGTCGTCGTTGGCCGGCACCGGAAATGCGATTCCGTCGGGATCGCTGTTACTGTCGAGGATGGCGAAGACCGGGATCTTGAGCCGGTTGGCCTCCTTGATCGCCAGCGCCTCCTTGTTGGTGTCGATGACGAAGACGAGGTCGGGGACGCCGCCCATGTCCTTGATGCCGCCGAGCGCCTTCTCCAACTTGTCGCGCTCGCGCGACATCATCAGGCGCTCTTTCTTGGTCAGACCCTTCGCGCCTTCGCCGAGCTGCTCGTCGAGCTTGCGCAGCCGGGCGATCGAGCCGGAGATGGTCTTCCAGTTGGTCAGCGTGCCGCCGAGCCAGCGCGAGTTGACGAAATACTGCGCCGAGCGCTTGGCCGCTTCGGCGATCTCTTCAGCGGCCTGGCGCTTGGTGCCGACGAACAGCACGCGGCCGCCCTTGGCGACGGTGTCCGACACCACCTTCAACGCCTGATGCAGCAGCGGCACCGACTGGGCGAGATCGATGATGTGGATCGAGTTGCGCACGCCGAAGATGTACGGCGCCATCTTCGGGTTCCAGCGATGCGACTGGTGGCCGAAATGCGCGCCGGACTCGAGGAGTTGGCGCATAGTGAAATCAGGCAGCGACACTGCGGAATCCTTTCCGGTTGAGCCTCGGCGGATCATGTCGGTCGGGCGAACCCGGCCACCGGAGCGAACCCTTGAAGCAGGGCGCGCAGAAATCCGCCTGTGGAATGGCCGCGGCTATAAGGGAGGCGGCCGTTAAAGGCAAGGGTCGACGACAGGTTCGGTCGGCGATGCGGCGATTTCAGAGCGTTAGGCGCCAAAAAACGTGCGGGCGATCGGGTCGCCAGCGTTGGTCCTCCCGGCACAGTTGCACAGACAAAAAATGTGCAACTCCCGAGGCAGATGACGCTTAGCGGCGCCGCGCTGTCGTCAGGCTACGCCGCCAGCGCAAGCTTTCGCGACACCAGCTCGCGCAGCGAGTTAAGGTCCTTGGTGAAGACGCGGATTCCCTCGGCGAGCTTTTCCGTCGCCATCGCATCCTCGTTCAGCAGCCAGCGGAAGCGCTTTTCGTCCAGCGTGAGCTTTGCAGGGGCAGGGCCCGGGGCTAGAGGCGACATCCGGCGCGCCAAGATTCCCTGGTCGTCAGCGAGCTTGTGCAGCAGGTCGGGCGCAATCGTCAGCCGGTCGCAACCGGCGAGCGCTTCGATTTCGCCGGTGTTGCGGAACGAGGCGCCCATGACGACCGTCTTGATCCCATAGGTCTTGTAGTAAGCGTAGATTGACCGCACCGACGTAACGCCGGGGTCGGTGTCGCCGGTGTAAGGCCCGCCACCCGCCTTGACGTTCCAATCGAAGATGCGGCCGACGAACGGCGAGACGAGGAACGCGCCAGCGTCCGCCGCGGCGACGGCCTGGGCGAGCGAGAACAGCAGCGTCATGTTGCAGTCGATGCCCTCGCGCTGCAGCGTTGCGGCGGCCTGCGCGCCTTCCCAGGTCGAAGCGAGCTTGATCAGGATGCGCTCGCGCGGCACGCCGCGCTCGGCATAGGCGGCGATGATCGCATGCGCCTTTTCGATCGCGCCGGCGACGTCGAACGACAGGTCGGCGTCGACCTCGGTCGAAACACGGCCGGGCACGATGCGCGTCAATTCGATCCCGAAGCTGATCGTCAGCCGGTCGACGACCGCCGCCGTCGAAGCGCCAGCCTTGCGGCCCCAGGCGATAGCCTCGTCAAACAGGTAGGCGTACGCGGGGAGTTGGGCCGCCTTGAAGATCAAGCTCGGATTGGTGGTCGAATCCGTCGGCTTGTAGGCGCGGATCGATTCGATATCGCCGGTGTCGGAGACGATCGTCGTCATGGTCCGCAGTTGATCGAGTTTGCTCGGCATGGCTGGTCTCCGGAAGTCGTAGGCGGAATATGGGGCGTAGTAGGGCGCAATCGCAAGAGCCGCGCCTATGGCGAACGCCTCAATTTGCAACCGCCGTTGGCGCGGGGACGGCGGCCTGTGGCGTCGCGACTGGAACTGGCGTTGCAGCGGGGACGGGCGTTCCGGCGGGGAGCGGCGCCGCGACCGCCGCCGAGGCCTGACCTGGCGTCGCCGCTGGCGTCGGAACGGCGGCGGGGGGCGCCGACGGATCGACGTAGCCGCTGGCGTCGATGCTCGACATCGTGTTGACGTCCTGCTCCCGCGGCGCCGCCATCTGCGCGCCGATTGCGTGCAGCACGTCGGGCGCGTCGGCGTAGGCGCCGTGGTCGATGAAGCCGTCGGAGAAATTGCTGAGGTCGTAAACCTTGGCGCCGAGCGCCTCGATCCGTTCGCGGTCCTCGGGCTTTGACGGGTTGATCCCGCCGACCCGCTGACGCGACTGGGCGATGGCGCTGGAGAGCGACAACGCGCGATCGTTGGAGGTGGCGAAGACCGTGACGTTTGCTGGTCTCAACCGCGCCATCTGCCCGGCGAAGACGTCCAGATCGATGTCGGGCGAGGCGAGCATGACGTCGCCGAGATGGCCGGAGAGATCGCGATCGTTGGCGATCGCCTCCTGGCGCAAAGCCTCCATCGCCAGCCAGCCGCCCATCGAGTGGGCGAGCACATGAACTTTGCCGACGCCCGGCGTCGCGCCGATCTCCTGCAGTAGCGCTTGCAACGCGTCGCGCGAGGCGGTCGCGTTGTCCTTGTCGGAGACATAACCGAACAGTTCGTGCTTGGTCGGCCAGGTGAACAACACGGCCACGCCGCCGAACCGGCTGTCGGCGACGATCTGCGCGGTGCGGTCGCGCGCTTCGTCGAATGGGGTGTTGAAGCCGTGGATGAAAACGAGCACGTCGCGATTGACGCCAATGCGGCCGGAAACATGCGAGGCGAGTTCGGACTTGAATTCATCCGATTCGAGCGTCCGCTCGCGGGCGAGGACGATGTGGTCGCGTGCGTTTGCCGCGCCGAACATCGGCGCTTCGATCGACCCGGCGCGGTGGCCAGGCGGAATCGTCAGGATGTCGAGCGCATAGTGGACGCCGTCGGACGACAACACTTGCGACCCCGCGCCGTGTTCGCTTTTGCGGGTCGAAACGACGAACACCTGCACCGGCCGCGCGGTCGTCGCGGCGACGGCCGGTCCGGCGAATGCGCCGGCAAGGTCGGTTTCGCAGCCCGACAGCGTCGGGCCTGCCAAGCCACCAAGACCAAGAAAAACAAGCCCAATTGACGCACCGTGCAGCCAAGCCATCGCTGTCAGACTTTCCCGCTTGGTCGCTGCGGCCCCGCAGGCGCGGCGCGACTTAGCGCGGTTCCTTCCGCCTCCGATGTGGCGAGAGTGAGACAGACGGGCAGGCAGGAGAGCTTCGCGTCACCAGGCGTCAGCGCTTCGGTTCGAAGGCGAACGCAACGAGCGCGACGATCGGAAAAGCGACGCCAATCGCGCTCGCCATTCGCCAACCGCCGTCGGAGTAGGCCCAGGCGCCGAGCGCCGAACCGAGCGCGCCAAACAGGAAGAAGGTCGCAATGTAGAGCCCGTTGAGCCGGCCGCGCGATTCGCCGCCGAGAGCGAATATGGCGCGGAACCCGACGACCAGATGGGCCTGCGCGCCGAAATCGAGCAACACCGCCGCCGCGACCAGCAACGCAAGCGCCAACGGCGCGCCAGCGGTGGCGAGGTTGGCGATAACAAAAGCGGCGGCCGCGACAACCAGGGCCAGCCCGGTGACTGCTCGGCTATGGCCGCTATCGGCGAGGCGGCCCGACAGCGGCGCGGCCACCGCGCCGGAGACTCCAGCGAGCGCGAACAGCGCGATGCCGCGTTGACCCAGCCCGAAGGCGTCGGCGAGGAATAGCGGAACGGTCGTCCAAAACAGCGAGAACGCGGCGAACAAGCAGGCCTGATAGAAAGCGCGCCGCTGCAGCGCCGGCGTATGCACGGCGAGCTCGATCAGCGATATCATCAATGCGCCGTAGCCGACGCGCGGCTTCGGCTGCCGCTGCGGCAGGCCGATCGCCAACATCGCCGTGGTCAGCGCCATCAGCCCGGCAGCGGCGAAAAAGACAGTTCGCCAGGAAGTTTCGGCGGCCAGGAAGCTGGCGGCTGGCCTCGCCGCCATGATGCCGAGCATGATTCCTATCGCGATGTCGCCGACGACGCGGCCGCGTCGCGCCGCCGGAGCGAAATGCGCAGCGAGCGGCGACAGCACCTGGACAGCGACTGAGCCAAAGCCGATCAGCAGCGAGCAGGCGAGAAACGCCGCTGGACCCTGCAATAGCCCGGCGCCGAGAAGACCCAGCGTGGCGAGCGCGATCGCGGCGAGCGTCAGGCGGCGGTTCTCGACGAGGTCGGCGAGCGGAACGATCAGCAGCAGACCGGCGCCGTAGCCGAGCTGGGTCAGCGTGAAGATCAGCCCCGCGCTGCGCGGCGGCAGGCCCAGCTCGGTCGCAATCGGCGCGATCAACGGCTGCGCGTAGTAGATGTTGGCGACGATCAATCCACAGGCGGTGGCGAACAAAGCCGTGAGGCGCGGCGAAAGCGTAGGCTCGTCAGGCGGCGTCAAGGCGGGCTCCTCCGCAGCGCCGCGGCGCCGCTGCAAAGCGCCGCTGGATAAGGGACGGCGATGTCGCGATCAAGCGCCAAACGGGCGCGTTAGGCCGGCTGGCCCATCCGGACCGCCGAGCGGCAGGTCTCGATATGCTGCAAGAACTGGCGCGCGCTTTCGCGCCAAGTGAAACGCAGCGAATGTGTGCGCGCTTGCTCGCGCGGAATGTCCAGTGCGGCGAGACACGCCGCGCCGAGGTCGTCGTTGAGGGCGCCAGCGCCGCTTTCGCCGATCACGTCGAGCGGCCCGGCCACCGGATAGGCGGCGACCGGCACGCCGCTCGCCAACGCTTCGACCAATACGATGCCGAACGTGTCGGTCTTCGAGGGGAAGACGAACACGTCAGCGCTGGCGTAGACCCGCGCCAGCGCTTCGCCATGCAGCGCGCCAAGGAAATGGGCATGCGGAAAGCGCCGCTCAAGCCCAACCCGTGCGGGACCCTCGCCGACGACGACCACCGATCCGGGCAGCTTCAACTGAAGCAGCGCCTCGAGGTTCTTCTCCACTGCGACGCGACCAACGCTGAGGAAGATCGGCCGCGGCAAGTCGAGCGCGTCGGGCGGGCGCGGATGGTAAAGCCCATGGTCGACGCCGCGCGTCCAAATCTCGACCTTTTCGAAACCGCGACGCGTCAGCTCGTTGCGGATCGTCAGCGTGGGGGCCAGCGTCGCCGCGGCGGGGGCGTGGAAGCGGCGCAGCGCTTCGTAGGAAACCGCTTCGGGGAGCCCGGTGCGCGCGGCGATATATTCAGGAAAACGTGTGTGATAGCTGGTGGTGAATAGCCGCCCGCGCTTGCGACAGTGGCGACGCGCCGCCCATCCGATTGGTCCTTCGGTCGCGATATGGATGTGGTCGGCGCCGGCGGCCTCGATACGCCGCGAAACCTCCCACGGCGAGGCGAGCGCGAGGCGAATATCGGGATAAGTTGGCAGCGGCAGAGACGCAAAGCCCTGCGGCGTCAGAAAGACGAATTCGGCGTGGAGTTCACGCGCCGCCGCGGACATGCGCTCGAGCGTATGAACAACGCCGTTGACTTGTGGCCGCCAGGCGTCGGTGGCGACGAGGATCCGGATCAAGCCGCCTCCGCTTCCGCCTCCACCTCGGCGTCCGCTGCGATCGGCGCAGCGAGGCTAGCGATCTGCTCGCCCTCGCGGCGCGCTGCGGCAAACGTCTTCGACCAGCGCATCACTTCGAGCCTGCCGTCATCGTGCTCGACGACCAACGAACAGGATTCGACGAAGTCGCCGGTGTTGACGTAAGTGACGCCGTCGATCTCGCGAATCGCCGGATGATGGATGTGGCCGCAGACGACGCCGTCGACGCCGCGACGTTTGGCTTCGCGCGCCAGCTCGGTCTCGAACGAGCCGATGAAATTGACGGCGTTCTTCACCTTGAGCTTGGCCCAGGCGGAAAACGACCAGTAGTTGAAACCGAACAGGCGGCGAACATCGTTGAACCGGGTGTTGAGGTACAGCGCGGTGTCGTAAGCCCAGTCGCCGAGGTGGGCGAGCCACTTCGAGTGGCGCATGACGACGTCGAACTCGTCGCCGTGCATGATGAGGTAGCGTTTGCCGTCGGCGGCGACGTGGATCGCGTTGCGGACGATTTCGATGCCGCCGAACGACAGGCCAATGAACTGGCGGGCGAACTCGTCATGGTTGCCCGGCACGAAGATCATCCGCGCGCCGCGGCGCACTTTGCGCAGCAGTTTCTGGACGACGTCGTTGTGAGACTGCGGCCAGTACCAGCCGCTGCGCATCCGCCAGCCGTCGAGGATGTCGCCGACCAGGAAGTACGTGTCAGCCTCGTTGTGGCGCAGGAAGTCGAGCGCCAGCTCGGCCTGGCAACCGCGCGTGCCGAGATGAAGGTCAGAGAGAAAGATCGTCCGGTAACGCCGGGTCGTATCTTCGGGTTTTGCCACGCCAGCCTCGTTGGGTCGCGAGCGGAACGAGTTTACGTTCTCCTTGCGCAGATTCTCATGTCGAGGGCGTGACAGGCCGCGGGTTGCCGAGGCCGGCGCGGCGCGGCGATAATTAATCCGGGCGCGAGCGAAGGAACGACTGCCAATGAGCGAAGAGCCGCTGCTGGTCTGGCGCATCGTCGTCGAGGGTCACGTCCAGGGCGTCGGCTACCGCCACTTCGTGCGCCGAATCGCCCTGCGCTTCGGCGTATCCGGCTGGGTGCGCAACCGACGCGACGGCGCGGTCGAAATGGTGGTCGCCGGGGCCGCCGACAGGATCGAGGCGGCGCTCGCCGAGCTCAGGCGCGGACCTTTGGGCGCGCATGTGCTCGACTTCAGGATCGTTTCGATCAGCGAAACGGAACGCCCGACCGGTTTCGAGATCCGCGGCACGATCTGAATGCGGCGCGCGCCGCGGCCTCACGTCGAATCGAGCAGCCGCTTCGCTTGCTTCAGGTGCGGCAGGTCGAGCATCTCGCCGTCGAGCGCGACGACCCCGGCGTCCGGCGCGGCGTCGAACGCGGCGACGATCGCCCTCGCCCGCGCGATCGCCTCGGGCGAGACGGAAAACACTTCGTTGATGACCAGAACCTGTGCCGGATGGATCGCCATCTTGGCGACGAAGCCGTCGCGGCGGGCGGCGAGCGTTTCGGCGCGCAAGCCGTCGAGATCGCGGAAGTTGGTGGCGACGGCGTCGATCGGGCGTGTTTCGGCGGCGACCGCGCCGACGAGCGTCAGCGTCCGCGCCAGCGCGTAAGGCCCGGCATAGGCGCCGTCGGGCAGGCGGTTCGTCTCGGCGCCGAGGTCGGCCGATAGATCCTCGCCGCCCCAAGCGAGCCCTTCGAGCCGGCCGCTCGCGCCGCGATAGCTGGCGAAGCCGAACAGCGCGCGCGCCGACTCGGTGGCGATGGCGATGATGCGAGTCGAGCCGTCGGCGAGGCCGTGCTCAGCCTCGCGCACGGCGAGGTTCGCGCCGAGCCGCTGCACGTCGGCGCCGCCGAGGCATTTGGGCAGCGCCACGCCGTCGGGGGCGGCGGGGACGACGGCGTCGAGGTCGGCCGCGGTCAGCCCGCTGGCGAACGGATTGACCCGCACATAGAGCCTTGGGCGGATTGCGAGCTGGCGCGCCTCGACGAGGAAGGCGGCGACAATCGCGCGCGCCGCCGACTTGGCGGCGGCGGCGACGGAATCCTCGAGATCGACGATCAGCGCGTCGGCGCCGGCCGTCAGCGCCTTGGCAAGTTTCTTCTCATCGTCGCCGGGGACGAACAGCAATGAGCGCATCGTCATGTCGCAATGGTCGCTGGCGGCCGCCGCCGCATGAAGGCGGTGCGGCGGCATTCGGCGACCAAAGTCCCGTCCTGTTTAAAGGCGCGGTGCAGGAACTCGATCAGCCCGGCGTCGGAGCGCGACTTCGACTCGCGCTTGGCCGTCACCTCGGTCGTCGCGCTCACGGTGTCGCCCTCGAACAGCGACGCGGGAAACTTGACCTCGGACATGCCGAGGTTGGCGATGGTGGTGCCGAGCGTCGTATCGTTCACAGAAATGCCGACCAACAGACCGAGGGTGAACAGCGAATTCATTAGCGGCTGCCCCCATTCGGTCTCGGTGGCGCAGAAATGGGCGTCGATGTGCAGGGGCTGCGGATTGAGCGTCAGGCTCGAGAATAGCAGGTTGTCCATCTGGCTGACGGTCCGTGTCAGGCGGTGGCGAAAGACCCGGCCAATCTCGAAATCCTCGAAGTAGAGGCCGCCGCGCGGATGTTGGGTTTGCAGAGCCGCCATTTCCTAGCTCCCCGGCTGGCGTCTTAAGCGCGCGTTTACCCTAAATCGGCGATGAATAGGCGATGCAAACGCTCGCTGCAGCCGCTGAGCCGCCCTACGAGGCCGTCGAAACGGTCGCCGAACGGTCGCTGGCGCTTTGCGCCGGCAAGACTGGGATCGTGCGCCGATTCCTCGCCTGGAGGCAACGGGCCGACGCCGAGGAACGCGCCAAAGCGGCAAGCGCCCTGGCGCGGACCTATCTCTATTCCGAGCTTCCCGCTGAGGAGCGCGCCGAGGCCGAGCTTGGCCTGGCTACGGTACTCGACGATCCATCCGCTTTGGTGCGCCGCGCGCTCGCCGAGGCGCTCGCCGGCGCGTTCGAAGCGCCGCGCGCGATCGTGCTGGCGCTCGCCGCCGACCAATCCGACGTCGCCGCCGTGGTGCTCGGCCGGTCGCCGATGCTGAGCGAGGCCGAACTCGTGGACTTTGCCGCCTCCGGCGACGCCTCAGCTCAAAGCGCCATTGCTCGACGGCCGCGCCTGCCGGCTGGGATCGCGGCGGCGCTGGCGGAAGTTGGCGCACGCGAGGCGGCGCTCGTCTTGGCTGACAATTTTGGCGCCGACGTCAGGCCGAGCGCCCTGTGGCGTCTGTTCGAGCGGTTCGGCGACGACGGCGAGGTCCGAGACGCCTTGGCGTCGCGTTCCGATCTGCCTCCGGCGCTGCGCAACGAACTGGCCGCCGCAACCGCGCGAGCGCTGGCTGAATTCGCGGCGCGTTGCGACTGGCTTTCCACCGAACGCGCCCAGCGCATCGCCCGCGATGCGCGCGAGCAGGCGACGGCGACCATCGCCAGCAACGCCGCGTCTGATGAGCTCGCCGAACTGGCGCGACGCATGCGATCGGCCGGCACGCTGACGGTCGCGGTGCTGATGCGGGCGCTGCTCGGCGGCGATCGCGATTTCTTCGCGCTCGCTTTGAGCGAGCTTTCGGGGACCGCGCCTCGCCGCGCCGCCGCGCTCGTCCGTGCGCCCAGAAGCCAAGGATTTGCCGCGCTTTACGCCAGCGCGCGACTGCCGGCGCCGTTCCTTCCGGCGTTTCGCGCCGCGTTGCACGCGCTCGTCGTCGCCGATACGCCACGCGGCGATCGGCTCTCGCGCGCTCTGTGCGAGAGCGTGATCGCGGCCTGCGACACGCACGCCGACGACGGGCAGGGGCCGATGTTGGCCTTGCTGTGGCGCTTCGCTGCGGAAGCGGCGCGCGTGAGAGCGCGCCAATACGCCGACGACGCGTGGAGCGCGCCGCCGCAGCTACGCCCCGAACGGCCGAACTATGCGCCGCTGTTGATCGAAGCGGTGGCCGCCGCGCTCGAAGAATTCGACGCGCCGCCGGTCCACAGCCCGCCGGCCGAGCCGCAGGCGCTCTTGGAGTCTTCGCTCGCCCCGCTGGTCGAGTTGTCGCTCGCCGACCTCGAAGGCGAGCCTGGCGAAGCGCCGCCTGTGCAGTTGCCGGCCGACATGCTCGCCGCCCTCGCAGACGCGGCCTGAGCGGGGATCAGGCGATTTCGACGCCCGACTGCGCCGCGCGGGCTTGGGCGATCGCCTTGGCGAGCACGTCCGTGTCCTGCGCGCCCGGAACCCCGAAGCGCGAGGCGAAGATGAAGAACGGCACGCCGCTGACGCCCACCGCTTGCGCCTGGGCGATCTCCGCCTGAACCGCGTCGATGGCGTCGCCGTCGGCGAGCAACTTCCCGATCCGTTCGGCGTCCATGTGGCATTCGTGCGCGACCTCGATCAGCACCTTGCGATCGCCGATGTCGCGGCCTTCCTCGAAATAAAGGCGGAACAGGCGGTCGACGACTGCGTCCTGTTGGTCGCCGGCGGCCGCCCAACGAATCAGCCGATGCGCGTCGAGTGTGTTGGGGGCGCGCTCAATGCGGTCGAAGGCGTAGTCGATGCCGACGTCCTTGCCGATCTCGGTCAGACGGTCATGGACCGCGGCGAGGCGGGTCTCGTCTTTGAACTTGGCCATGATATGGGTGCGGCGATCCATGCCTCCGGCCGGAATCGCCGGATCGAGCTGGTATGGGCGCCAGCGCACGACGATCGGCGCGCCGTCGCTCGCTGCGTGGATCGCCGAATCAAGGCGTCGCTTGCCGAGGAAGCACCACGGGCAGACCACGTCGCTGACGACGTCGATCGTCAGGGGCTCGGCGACAGCGCTCATGACTTCACTCCAAGGACGGGCCTGCGCTCCATCCGCATTATGTGGTGGCGGCGGTCGGCCGTGCAACCGCGTGCGGCTATGGTTTCGCAGTCGAACGATTCGTCTTCCGATGAATACAAATGACTTGTCATATACTTAGAAATGCAGCGGGTTTTAAAACTCGACAAGAACAGGCGGTCGAGCGTGTGGGCGGCGGGGTCGTCGCGTCGATCGCCGGACAAAAGGCGCCGCGCAGAGGTTGGCGTTGATCGAGGGCGACCAGCGGGACGGGAAACCTAGGGTCGGCGTCGGCGGCCCCATCACAGCGCGGCAAGCCCGCCACAGGTCGTCGCCTTCTGCTGCGCCGCGCGAAATTTCGGTTGGATTGTCGCTGCGAATGTGGAAAGAGGTCGCCGACGGCGCGAACCCGGCGCGCGCCCCTATATGGCCGCATTAACGCGACATGGGACGCAGCGCCGCGCAGAACGCGGCCGAATGCTGCTGATCACCGATCGAAAGGACGATTCATGACCTTCCCGTTCGAACGCTGCGGCGCCCTAATGCTGGCCGCTGCGGCGGTCCTGGCGGCGAACGGCGCCGTGGCGCAAACGACAAAGCCGGCGCCCGCTCCGAGCGCGACGGCGGCGCCGGCTGGTCCAGCCGCGCCGGCGGCCGCGCCAGCCGGCGCGCCGGCCGGCCCGGTCAAGCTCGACCTGACGCCGATGCAGGCCCCGTGGACCAAGATCTGCGGCAAGGACCAGGGCTCGGGCAAGGAAGTCTGCTACACCACGCGCGATTTCGGCCAGGCCGCCGACCAGCCGCCGACGCTGGCGATCGCCGTTTATCAGATGACCAATGAAGATCGCCGCATCGCGCGCTTCCTGCTCCCGGTCGGCCTGTTGCTGCGTCCCGGCTTCCGCTTGGTGATCGACAAGGGCGAGCCGATCGACGGCAAGTTCGCGATTTGCTTCCCGAACGGCTGCTTCGCCGAAGCCGACCTCAACAACAAGACGATCGCCGATCTCAAGAAGGCGCAGCTCGCCAGCGTCATCGTCCGCAACCAGGCGAACGTCGAAGTGACCTTCAATCTGCCGATGAAGGACTTCGGCGCCGCTTTCGACGGCGCTCCGGTTGATCCGAAGGTGCTCGAGCAGCAGAACCAGGAATTGCAGAAGCAACTTGAGCAGCGGGCGCAGGCTCAGCGCCAAAAGCTCGAGCAGCAGCAGACGCCCGGCGCGGCGCCGACCGCGCCCGCGACTCCCGCGCAGTAATCGGCTAAGCGCCGCGGGCTTCGCCGCCCGCGGCAGCAGCCGCACGACCGCGTCGCTCGGGCCGAGCCGTCGCTATTCGACCAAAGCTTTTGCTCAGCAGGCTATTAGCTTGTTGCGCAAGCGGTATCCGCCCTTTTCGGTGCGCACGAACATCTCGTCGACCTGCGGGTGGCTCACCGGCTCGCCCGTCTCGTCGGGCAACAGATTCTGCTCCGACACATAAGCGACGTACTGGCTGTCGGTGTTCTCGGCGTAGAGGTGATAGAAGGGCTGGTCCTTGACGGGCCGCACCTCTTCAGGAATCGAACGCCACCATTCCTCGGTGTTGGCGAAGGTCGGGTCGACGTTGTAAACTACGCCCCGAAACGGGTAAACGCGGTGGCGAACAACCTGACCGATGCCAAACTTTGCGACGCGGGCTTCCATCGAAGCTGGAACTCGTTGAATTTTATGCATCTACGGCTACGCCGACGGCCGAGGGCTGTCAACGCCGCGGCGACTCAGAGCGCATAGCGCTCGGCGAGGAGGGGGTCCTTCGCCGCCACCTGCCGAGCGAGGTCGACAATGACCTTCGCCTGTTTCCATGTGGCGTCGTCCTGCATCTTGCCGTCGATCATCACGGCGCCGGCGCCGTCGGGCATTGCTTCGAGGATGCGCTTGGCGAAGGCGACCTCCGCCGGATCTGGCGAGAAGACCGTCTTGGCGATGGCGATCTGACTCGGGTGAAGCGTCCAGGCGCCGACGCAGCCCATCAGGAATGCGTTGCGAAACTGCGCCTCGCAGCCGGCGGCGTCGGCAAAATCGCCGAACGGCCCGTAGAACGGCTTGATGCCGTTGGCGGCGCAAGCGTCGACCATGCGGGCGATCGTGTAATGCCAAAGGTCCTGCTGGGCGCTTGCCCGCGGCGCCCCGGCTTCGCCCGCATCGGCGAGCACCCGATAGTCAGGATGGCCGCCCCCGACCCGCGTCGTCTTCATCGCCCTCGAGGCGGCGAGATCGGCCGGCCCAAGGCTCATGCCGTGCATGCGCGGCGAAGCGGCGGCGATCGCCTCGACGTTGTTGACGCCTTCCGCCGTCTCGAGGATCGCGTGGACGAGGATCGGCTTCTTCAGTCCGTGGCGAGCCTCCAGCAGCGCCAGATACTGGTCGATGAACGCGATGTCCCAAGGGCCTTCGACCTTTGGCAGCATGACGACGTCGAGCTTGTCGCCGACCTCGCCGACGAGCCGGGTCATGTCGTCGAGGAACCACGGCGAGTTGAGCGCATTGACGCGCGCCCACAGGCCGGTCGAGCCAAAATCGGTCGCGCGCGCCATGGCGACGAAGCCTTCGCGCGCCGCCACCTTCGCTTCAATCGGGATCGCGTCCTCGAGGTTGCCGAGCACGACGTCGACCTGCGCGGCCAACTCGCCGATCTTGGCGCGTAGCTTGTCGACGTGCGGCGGCACGAAATGGATCATGCGCTCGACGCGCGCCGGCGGTTCGCGCAGCGGCCGCGGCGCGCCGATCGCCATAGGTTCATAGAACTTGCGCGGAGCTCTCATCTTTGCATCGCCGCAGGTCGAGGGGGCGCGGAATCGATAGGGCCAATCGCCCGCCCCGGCAACTTCGCCGACGCCGCCGGCGGTTCGACTTTGGTTGGCCCTTGCTCAATCGCCGGGCGCGACCGAGACGTTCGGCGCCGACCACGGGCCGGAGACAATAATCGTCAGCCGCGCCGCGTCAGCCGAGGGCGCGCCCTGAGAATCGGTTTGGACGGCGCGAGCCTGCGCCTGCCAGGAGCGGTTGGCGATGTCGATCATGCCGCCGAGATCGATCGTCGATGCCGGCCCGTCGATGCGCCCTTCGTCAATCGTCGCCGAACCGTTAGCGATTGTTAGGCGCAAGCGCCCGCGCAAGAAATGCGTCGCGCCGTCGCCGAGATCGCGTGCAACGTCGACCACGTGATGCTGGCTGCGGCGCAACGCCTCCTCGACGCTTACGCCGTCGACTGCGCCTGCCGTCAGGGTCGCGCTGGCCCGTCCGGCGAGCGAGAGAATGGAGTCCGATGCGGCGAACCCGGTGGCGCGCAGGTTCGCCTCGACGTCGCCGAGTCCCCGGAAACCGGTCCATCCGAAATCGGCGAAGGCCGCGCCGAGGTCGGCGTCAGCAAGCGAAACGGTGGCCTGGGCCGTTAGGCCACGCGCGCCGCGGGCCACCGACAATTGCCCTTTTAGCGCCCCTTGGTAGGCGTTGGCTTCGAGCAGGGTCGCCGTACAGGCGCCGGCTTTGCACATCAGCGCTCCGGCAGCGTCCGCAACCACGTGGTCGCGCCACGCCAGCCGCGCCGCCGAGAGACGCAGGTCGAGGTCGAGGTCGGTCGGCGCCGCGTAGCCGAAGGGCGTCTGGCTCCAATCGCCCTCAGGCGTCAAGAAATCGGGCGACGGCGCGGTTAGCGCCGCGAGGTCGAGTTGATCGGCGGCGAGCGTGCCGGAGACGGCGTAACGGCCGCCCTGACGCGCGAAGGTCAAGGCGCCGTAGAACTTCTGGTCTAAAACGGTCACCGCCGCCTCGCTCAACATCACGGCGTCGCCGGCAATTTGGGCCTTACCTGAGACAGAGAAGGAATCGCCGAGCAGAAACGGAGCGCCGCCCCCGCCCTGAAGCCGCCCGAGCGCGCTCAGCGAATGGACCGCGGCGCTCAGGGTTCCGACGAACTTTGTCTCGCTGGGCCCGCCCCACAAGCCTTCGGCGTCAAATTCGAGCGGCCGCGAGAGGATGTTCAACGCCACGCCGGTGGCGCGACGGCTCAACGCGTCGCTCGGACTGTCGACGTGGCCGCGGATCGTGATGTGTTCGTCTCGCCATCCGCCGACCAGCGCCACGTGCAACGGCGCGTCGGCGCTCGGCCAATCGATGCCGCCATCCAGGCTCTCGATCAGCGTGTCGAGGCGGCGCGAGGCGCTGATGACGTGCAATATGCCGCCGCGCAGTCGAACGTGGGCCCACGCGCCGGAGCCGCCGGTATGCGAATCCTCGGCGACTGCGCGCTCTTCGGCCAGCGCCGGAGCGGCATCGAGATCGACGAGCGCTGTCGGGCTTTCGAGGGTCGCGCCAACCGGCAGGAAGTGGCCGCCCATCAGGGCGAAGATCGACAGCGGGAACCGCGCCTCGGACGCGGTCAGCACGTTGCGGCCGTCGGTCGCGACAAGATCGACGCCGATGACGCGCAGAGTCGGCCAGGGCAGCAGCGCAAACGTAACGCGAGCCGGTCCACGCCAATGCAGGCCGATAGGCGGCATGGCGCGATCGAGCTCGGCGCCGACGCGGGCCGACGCCATCGGCCAGCGATAGACGCCGGCGAACAGGGCCGCGACAGCCACGGCGGCGATCGTCCATTTCACACTGCGACGCATCCGCGTATTGTCGCTCCAAGCCTCCGCGCCGGTCGCACAAAGGGCCGGCCGAGCCTTCCCGCTCTTGTTAACATCTTGGCCGCGCGGGACGAAACTCCTCGATCAGCCGCCTCCGCCTGACGGCGCCTCGAGAAAGCGGATCTCGCCAGCCGCCGAACTTGCCGTCCGCCGAGCGTCGCCGATCGCCGGAGCGTCGCCTTCGGATGTGTCGGGCGAGGTCGCTGGCGTCATTGCGCCGAACTCGGCTCGCTTCGTCGCGCCGAGCGGCGCCGAATCGGCTGGGACAAACGCTTCGGAGGTGTAGGGGGCGCCGCCGACGGCGCCGCGGAACACAACAATCCCGTCGGCGGTCATCACGGCGTCGCCGCTCTTCAGTGTCGGATCGCGCCAATAGGCGAGCCCCGGCTCGCCAGCGCGGCGGCAGCCGCAGGCGGACGCGCCGGCCGAGCGATAGCGGAAGGCGGCCGGCAAAGCGGAGTAGGGTTCGCCGCGCGCATTCGCGGCGTCTTCGATCCGGTCGGAATTCGCGGGCAGTACGTAGAGCGCGACGCCCGCCGAGGGACAGAGGGCGCGACAGACACCCTCTGTGCCCGCATCGGGCGCGGCGGACGCGGGAACGGGAAAGAAGAAGCCGTCGCACAACCTCACGCAGACCGGCCGCTGCTGGGGCGCGGCGGGGGTCTGCGCAGCCGGGGCGCGCGGCGCGACCAGCGGCAACAGCTCGAATCCGCCCGCGAACCTGCGCTCGCCGGAGTCAGCGCCGTGCGGCGCCAAGACGAATGCAAATGCGACAAGGAGGGCGACGCCTCTGACGGCCACGCTCGGGGCTCCACGCTTCGCAGCCGGGCGCTGCGCGCCGCTTGGCTAACAAAGCGTTAATCGAGGCTGGAGGGGTGACGCAATCAAATGCGCGCCGCGTGGTTAGCGGGCGGCGACGTCAAAGTTCACTCGCGACGGTAGGAGGGGCTTCTATCCCCATGAGACGAAGAGAGAAAAATGGCGCGGCGGCTCAGCTCGGCCAGCTCGCGCCGCGCGCGTTGACGTAGATTGCGTAGAGCGAAGTCGTCGCGCAGATGTAGAGGCGATTCCGCTTCGGGCCGCCGAAGCACACGTTGGCCACGACTTCCGGAACCTTGATTTTGCCGAGCAGCGTCGCGTCGGGCGCGTAGACGTGCACGCCGTCCGCGGCCGAGGTCCAGAGGTGGCCATTCGTGTCGATGCGGAAGCCGTCGAACAGGCCGGCGGTGCATTCGGCGAACGGCGCGGCGGGGCCGAGCGAGCGGCCATCGTCGCCGACTTCGGCGACGCGGATGTGGCGCGGGCCGTTCTTGACATGGGACGCGCCGGTGTCGGCGATGTAGAGCCGTTTCTCGTCGGGCGAGAACGCGAGGCCGTTGGGTTTGACGAAATCGGTCGCCGCCGCCGTAACCGCGCCGCTTTCGGGATCGATGCGATAGACGTGGCTGGCGCCAATCTCCTGCGGCGCCGCGTCGCCTTCATATTCGGAATCAATGCCGTAGGTCGGATCGGTGAACCAGATCGAGCCGTCCGACTTCACCACCACATCATTGGGCGAATTGAGGCGCTTGCCCTCAAAGCGGTCGGCGAGCACGCGACGCGTTCCGTCATGTTCGATGCGCGAGATGCAGCGCGTGCGATGCTCGCAGGAGACAAGCCGCCCCTGGCGGTCGACGCAGTGGCCGTTGTGGTTGTCGGCGGGGGCGAGGAAGACGGAGACCGCGCCGCTCGTCTCGTCGTAGCGCAGCACGCGATTGTTGGGGATGTCCGACCAGACGAGATACTTGCCCGCCGGCAAGTAGGCGGGACCCTCCGCCCAGCGGCAGCCGGTGTGGAGCTTTTCGAGGCGAACGTTGTCGAGCGCCAGCTTGGCGAAACGATCGTCGAGAGTTTCGATTTCCGGCGGATACATTCGCTTCCCCCCTTGCTGCGGCGGCGTCCGTCGCGCCGGGCAGCATTCATAATGGTAGCGCTTTCGCCGCTGGACCGGCAACGCCCGACGCTGGCGCGCGGCCTCACTCGGCCGCGGTGGCTAGTCCCTCCGACTTCGCCGCGGCGGGCTTGGGCGCGGTCCGACGCCGGCCGGCGAGCGCCGAGTCGATCTTGTCCAGGTAATAGTAGACGACCGGCGTGATGTAGAGCGTCAACAACTGCGAGACGCACAGGCCGCCGACGATCGCCACGCCGAGCGGCCGGCGCAGCTCCGACCCGGCGCCGGCGCCCAGCGCGATCGGCAACGCGCCGAGCAGGGCGGCGAGCGTGGTCATGATGATCGGCCGGAAGCGGATCAGCGCCGCCTCGCGGATCGCCGTCAACGCGTCCATGCCGCCCTCGCGCCGCCGCTCGAGCGCGAAGTCGACCATCATGATGGCGTTCTTCTTGACGATGCCGATCAGCAGCAGGACGCCGATGATCGCGATCACCGAGAGCTCCAAGTGGAAATAGCTCAGCGCCAGCAGCGCGCCGATGCCAGCCGAAGGCAAGCCGGAAAGAATCGTGATCGGGTGAATGTAGCTCTCGTAGAGCACGCCGAGCAGGATGTAGATCGTCAGCACCGCCGCCATCAGCAGCGCGCCCTGACCGGCGAGCGCCTGTTCGAACAACTGGGCGTTGCCGGCGAAACCGGTGATCACGCTCACCGGGAGGTTGACCTTGCGCTCGACCGTGTGGATGGCCTCGATCGCCTGGCCGAGCGACATGTCGGGCGCCAAGTTGAACGAGATCGTCACCGCCGGCTGCTGCGACTGGCGGTTGATCTGTAGGGGCCCGACGGTGCGTCGCATCGTCGCCACCTCATCGAGAGGCAGAAGCTGGCCGGTTGGCGTCGCGACTCTGATGCGGCCGAGCGCGGCCGGATCGTTCTGGAACTTGTCGCTCGCTTCGAGGATCACTTCGTAGTCGTCAGCCTGGGTGAAGATGGTCGAGATCTGGCGGGATCCGAAGGCGTCGTAGAGCGCGGTGCGCACCGCGTCGGCAGTGACGCCGAAGGCCGCCGCCTTCTCGCGGTCGATGTCAACTCGCCAACGCGGGTTATTGATCTGCAAGTCGCTGTTGACGTCGCGCAGGCCGGGCAACTTGGCCATCTCTCGCTCCATCTCCGGCGCCTTGGCGTAGAGCGTGTCGATGTCGCCGGATTGTAACGAGTACTGGAATTTGGCGCGGGCGATACGCCCCCCGGTGAAGTCGAGGTTCTGCACCGGCATCAGGATGGTGCGGATGCCGGGGATCGTCGCCGTCGCCGCCCGCAGACGGTTCATCACGACTTCCATCGAGTCGCGCTTGTCCTTGTCCTTCAGGCGCATGAACAGGAAGCCGCGGTTCGTCGCGCCGCCGAAACCAACCGCCGATGTGACCGAAGCCACCGCTGGATCGCCTTCAATCAGGTGACTGACCGCGATCTGTCGCGCCGACATTTCTCGGAAACTGGTGTCAGCTTGGGCCTCGGTGATGCCGCGCAAGAAGCTGGTGTCTTCCTCGGGGAAGAAGCCCTTGGGAATCGAAGCGTAGAGCGAGACTGCGAGATAGCCAGTGGCGAAAGTCAGCAACAGCGCGATCAAGCGATACCGCAGGACGAAATCGAGCGAGACGCGATAGGCGGCGAGCAGGCCATCGACAAACGCGTCCGAGGCCCGTGCGAACGGCCCCGCCGCCGCGCCATGCTTGGGAGCGGAAAGAATGCGCGCGCACAGCATCGGCGTCAGCGTCAGCGAGACGAAGCCGGAGACGAGGATCGCCACCGTGATCGTCACCGCGAATTCATGGAACACGCGACCGACGACGCCGCTCATCAGCAGCACCGGAATGAACACCGCCACCAGCGAGAAGGTGATTGAAAGGATGGTGAAGGCGATTTCTTTCGATCCCTTCAAAGCCGCATCGAACGGCTTCATCCCGTTCTCGATGTGGCGGGTTATGTTCTCCAGCATGACGATAGCGTCGTCGACGACGAAGCCGACCGACAAGGTGATCGCCAGTAGCGAGATGTTGTCGAGCGAATAACCGAACACGTACATGAACGCGCAGGCGCCGACCAGCGATACCGGCAAGGCGAGGGCCGGGATCAGCGTCGCCGATCCTGATTTCAGGAAGACGAAGATGACGATGACGACCAGCGCGATCGAGATGCCAAGGGTTGTCTGCACGTCGTCGATCGACTGACGGATCGACACCGAACGATCGTTGAGCACCTGGGTCTCGATCGCTGGCGGTAGTTGCGACTGGTAGTAGGGGATCTTGGCCTTGACGTCGTCGACCACCTGGACGGTGTTGGCGTCCGATTGGCGGAAGACGGCGAGCACGATCGCCGGATCGCCGCCGGACCAGCCGGCGATCTGCTTATTCTCGACCGAGTCGTAGACGTTGGCGATCTCGCTCAACCGCACCGGGGCCCCGTTGCGCCACGCAACGACAAGGTTCTGGTAATCCGCCGCGTGAGTCATTTGGCCAGTGACGTCGATGGTGACGTTCTGGCGCTCGCCGAGCAAGGCGCCGACCGGCGTCGAAGAATTGGCGGCCGCAACGGCGGCGTTGACCTGTTCGAGCGTCAGCCCGCGCGCCGCCGCCGCGTCGGGATCGACCGCGATGCGCACCGCGAACTTCTGCTGGCCGAACACCAGAACCTGCGCGACGCCAGAGATCTGTGAGATTTGGTTGGCGAAGACCTGTTCGGCGTAATCGTCGATCTGCGACAGCGGCAGCGTCTTCGACACCAGGGCGATGAACAGAACCGGGCTGTCGGCTGGGTTGATCTTGCGGAAACTCGGCGGCGCGGGCAGTTGCGGCGGCAGCTTGCGCAAGGTCGCCGAGATGTTCGACTGCACGTCGAGCGCCGCGCCGTCGATGTTGCGGTCGAGTTCGAACTGCATGACGATGTTGGTCGTGCCGAGCGCCGACGACGAGGTCATCATGTTGATGCCCGGGATCGTCGCGAAAGCGCGCTCGAGCGGGCCGGCGACCGACGAAGCCATCGTGTCGGGGCTGGCGCCGGGTAGGGAGGCGCTGACCGAAATCGTCGGGAAGTCGACGCGCGGCAGCGCCGATACGGGAAGCTGGCGATAGCCGAACAGGCCAAAAACCACGAACGACAGCATCAGCAGGCTGGTCATCACCGGCCGCCGGATGCAGAGTTCGGGGAGGCTCATGTCAGCTCGCTCCGCCGGCGGCGTTGCGCGCCGCGACTCTGGCGCCTTCCGTCAGCAGCAACGCGCCGTCGACCACCACCGTCTCATCGCCGGCGAGGCCCGTGAGGACGATCGTCTCGCCGCTCTGGGTGCGGCCGACTTCGACCGGCCGCATATGCGCCACGCCGTCGACGACGGTGAAGACGTAGTTGCCGCTCTGGCCGATCAGCACCGCCTCGCGCGGCACGACGACGATGTCGGGTTCGGTGCGCAGCGTCAGCGTCAGGTTACACAATTGCCCAGGCCACAGGGCCTCGTCGGCATTATCGAAAATCGCGCGCGCGACGATGGTGCCGGTCGTCGGATCAACGGAATTGTCGACGAGCGCGAGCTTGCCCGTCGCGCGCAGCTTCGACCCTTGCGGCGTCGCTTCGACGATCGCTCCCTCGGCCATCGCTTCGTGCAGGGACGGCAATAGCGACTGTTGCACCGAGAATGCGACGTAGATCGGCGAGATCTGGTTGATGGTGGCGAAGACGCCGGCGGCGCTGTTGTCGGAGGCCTTGGCGATGTTGCCCTGTTTGATCGAGACCACCCCGACCCGGCCCGATATCGGCGCGGTCACTGTGTACCAGCCGAGCTGCACCTGCAGATTCTCGATCGCCGCCTGGTCGGCCAGGATCGCCGCGCGCCCGCTCGCCGCCGCGGTCTTGGCGTTGTCGAGGTTGAGCTGCGGCGTCGCGGCGCGTGCGACGAGGTCGGTGTAACGCGACACGTCGCGCTGAGCCTGTTCGAGCGCCGCCTGGTCCTTGGCGAGCTGCGCCTTGGCGCCGTCGATCTGGGCCCGCACCTGGCGCGCGTCGAGTTCAATCAGCGTATCGCCGGCCTTGACCGCCGCTCCGTCGGCGACCAGCACCTTGTCGACCGCCGCGTCAAAATGCGGCCGCAGCGCCACCGAGGCGATCGCCTGCGCCGTGCCGATCTCTTCGAGCTTCCATGGCAAGTCCTTGCGGACAGCGTGGCCGATGACGACGACGATGGGCGGCCTTGTCGGGGTCGCGCTCGGCGCGGCGCCCGTTCCCGCTGCCGATCCGATCGGCAGCAGCGCATGCAGGCGAATGGCCAGCGGACCGGCGGCCGGCCATAAGGCGCCGACAGCGACCGGATCATAGGCCGCGTAAAGGCCTACGACGACTGCGGCCGTCGTGATCAACGCGGCAAAGCGACGAACTCGCATCTTGGCTCGATTCCGCGTCCCCGAACGCTGAGCCCACCGCGCCGCGAGGCGGAAAATCGCGACGGGACCGGCATCCCCGCGGACCGGTAGTGCGTAAATCCCCACATCTCAAGGGGCAATGCGCTCACATGGACGTGAGCGACCCGACCAAATGGCGCCGCCGCCACCCGCTAAGGCCCGACCCAGCGCAGCGCGGCGGCGAAAAATCAGGCGGCGCGCGCAGCATCCCCACGCAGCCGCTGAAATTCGAACTGCACCGCTTCCGGACCATGACGCCGTTCGAGGCGACGGACGATGAAGTGGCCGCGCGCCAGGGTCTGGAAGTGTTCCGCGAAAGCAAGATTGACTGCAGCGCCGCCGATCGCGCCGACGATCGGCACGGCCTGGGCGGCGAATTTCTCTCCGGCGACGACGCCGAAGCGTGCGGCGATCTGGGCGATCAACCGCGCGATGAGCGGCGCGCCGTCGCTGGCGAGGGCGCCCCCGGCGAGAAAACGCGCGCTTTCGGCGACCGAGCGGGCGAGCGCCGCGCGCACCGCGAAATAGCCGCCCTCGATCGCCGCTTCGCCCGGCTCGCCGCCGAGCGCGAAGACCTCGAGGCAGGCGAGCGCGCCTTCCGGCTGTGCGACGTCTTCGCCTTCTTCACGCGCGATCTGGGCGATCGAGCGCATCAGGATGGCGGTTGAAACCGGCAGCTCGACCGCGGTGGCGAAAACGCCGAACGCGCCGCCGATCGCTCCCGAGGCGGCGGCCGCCGCTTTGTGGGCGCCCCGCGCGGCCTTGGCGGGGGCGCCGTGGTCGATCGTTTTGAGCGCGACGGCGAGGGCGGCCCTTAGCGCACGCTCAGCGGCCCGGCCGCCCAAGCGGCGCAGCGACGGCGGCAGGTTGCGGCTGATCATCTCGACGCTGCGGCCGAGTCGCTCAGCCAAGCGGGCCGCGAATCCGCCGCCGCCGAGGCAGCGCGCGGCAAAAGCGAGTTCGTCGAGTTCGGCGCTCGACAGGCGGGGCGGCATGACGACGACGGCGGTCAAAGGACTGCGCCTCCCGGTTCGGTCGGGCGACGGCGTTGAGCCGTCGTTGTCGTTATGTAAGGCGGGGCTCGACGTTCCCCAAGAGCGATCTCAGACGAAAGCCATGACGGCGAGGCTGATCAGTCCAGCTGCGGCGCAATAGTAGGAGAAGGGGCGCATCGCCGAGATCTCATGCGTGTTGAAGTAGCGCATGAGGAAAGCGAGGCTGAGAAAGGCGACGACGCCGGCCACGACGCCGGAGAGGATCGCCGCGCCGCCAAGCGTCGCGCCTTGATGCAAGAGTTTCGGCGCCTCCAGGACCGTCGCGCCGACGATGATCGGCGTCGCCATCAGGAACGAGAACCGCGCCGCCGCTTCGTGGCTGAGCCCGGCGACGACGCCAGCGGCGATGGTCAGGCCGGATCGCGAAAAACCAGGGATCAGGGCGAAACATTGGGCGACGCCGATCGCCAACGCGCCCTTCCAGTTGAGCTCATCAAGGACGCCGAGCGCTTCGCCGGCGATATGATCGGCGAAATAGAGGAGGAACCCGTTGACGATCAGCATGAAGGCTGCGAGCGCCGGCGTGCCGAAGGCGTCGCCAAGCAGCTTGCGGAATCCGTAGCCGACGATCACCGCCGGGATCGTCGCTAGGACGACCAGCGCGAAGACGCGCCGGTTGACCCTCGAGCGCGGACCCGATGTGACGAGCGAGCCGAGGAAGCCAAACCAATCGCGCCAGAAATAGATAAACAGCGCCGTCGCGGTGCCGAGATGCATGACGACCAGATAAGGCAGAAAGTCCGGCGCGCGTTCGTCGATCGGCCAACCGAGAAGCCGCGGCAGAATGACCGCGTGGCCGAGACTGGAAATGGGGAAGAGTTCGGTGACGCCCTGCAGGACGGCCATAACGACGGCTTGGAAGGCGGTCACGCGCTGAACCCCGCGAGTTCAAGGGAAGGCCCAAAGCGCCTCCCTCAACACAATCGCCGATTCGTGTCCTCTGGGACAAGCCCATCCATCGAGTGGGCAAAAGAAAACGCCGGCGAGGTGGCCCTCGCCGGCGCGAAAACCGCTGGTTTTGTCGCGACTTACTTCAAGCTGCCGCTGATTTCGGTGAACGTGCTCGAAATCTTGCCGCCGAGGGTCGTCAGAGCGCCGATGATGGCCACGGCGATCAGCGAGGCGATCAGCGCGTACTCAATGGCCGTCGCGCCGGACTCGTTGGCGATGAAAGACTTGAACATTACCTTGCTCCTGCTCCAGAAAACATGCCGGCCGGCGCGTTGACTTCGCCGCTCGGGATAGGGCCAATCTAGGAGTGGGCCGTTGCGGTCCGGTTAATTCGACCGTGCAGAATTCGATAGAGGGTCGCTTGTTTCTCGCGTGGTAAAGGACGCCTAAACCCGACCGTCGGCGCGCTAGCCAGCGCGGCGAAGCGGCGCGGCGTTCAGCGAGGAGCCCGTACGCGCTTCGTCGTGGTCGGACGCAGGGGCCGCCGCGGCGCGGGCGGCGTAGGGGTCGATCGCGATGAGGCAAAACAGCGCCATCAGGGGCGCCCAGGCGATCGGCGGCGTATGGCCGCCAAACCCAAGCTCGGCGGCCGGCAGCGCAAGCGCAAGCGACAGCACGACGATCTCGCCGACGAACAGACCCCGGGTCGCGCGCAGGCGATGTTCGAGATACCAGACGACGGCGAAGGTGGTCATCGGCAAGTCGTAGTTCATCGCGTGTGGCGTCGCCAGGAACGTGCCGACGACGACCAGCGCGGCGGCGCGCGGCGTGATCCCGTTACGGCAGGCGCGCCAGACGATCGCGGCGATCGCGACCGTCGCAATCGTCTGCGCCGCCAGCGCAACCGAAGCCGGGGCGCCCGACAAGCGCAGACTCCCGGCGACGGTCGGCATCAGGCGGTTGATCATCGGGGTGCGCGAATAGTCGATGAGCGAGGAAATCCAAAGCCCCCAGATGTTCGCGCCGAAGGCGGCGGTCGCTGCGGCGGCGCAGACGACGAGCGTCGCACAGGCAGCGGCGATCGTTCGCCACAGCCCCGCCGCGACCAACGCGACCGGCGCCAGCAGGCCGAGTTGCGGCTTAAAGGCGAGCAGGCCGAAGAGGGCGCCGGCGACGATCGGACGGCGCTCGGCGAAGTTGAGTCCGCCGAGCATCAGGCCGCTGGCGAGAAAGCCGCTCTGGCCGAAGATGAAGTTCACGCCGGTCGCCGGGGCTGCGAGCGCGCCGACCAGATGTGGCCAGGCGCGCCAACGCCCGCCGATCGACGTCCAGAGATAGAGGGCGAAGCTGGCGCCGATGAATACGTCGTAGGCCGCAGCGCGATTCAAGCCGCCGAGCGGCGCCAAGATCAGCAGGAAGATCGGCGGATAGGGAAACGGACCGTGCTCGTCGGCCGACATGCCGAGCGCAACCTGACGCAGATGAAGCGTTTCCGAATTGTAGTTCGCCGTCGGTTCGCCGTCGTGCGCGAGGACCCCCGAAGTCCACAGCGCCTGGAAGTCATTGAACTTGTAGGGCGGCGTCGCGGTCACAACGGACTGAACGCACAGCGCGACGAAGATGGTCGAGAGCGCGAACAGAACGGCGAGAACGATGCGAAGCCGACGCTCGCTCAACTCGACGTCGATGGCGCGAAAGGCCGCGATAACTGCGGCGGATCTGCGAGGCGGGGGCATGGCGGGGAGCGCGGTGCGAGGAAAGGGCCGCCGGCCTGAGAATGGTCGACCCGGCCACGATAGCGCGGCCGTTCCTTTCAAACCGTAAAGCGCCGCGTATCTCCGCCGGCGCTCCGCTTCAGCAAACGCTGTGGCCGCATTTGTGAACGGCGTCGATCTTGTCCTTGAGCTGGTCGTAGCCGACCGCGCCGACCACCACTTCCTGGCCGACGACGAATGACGGCGTGCCGTTGATCTGCAGCGCGTCGGCCATGCTCATGATCTGCTGCAGACCGGACTGGATCTGCGGGTTCGCCATATCCTTGGCCAGGCGGTCCATGTCGAGGCCCATTTCCTTGGCGACCGCCAGCGCCTCGGATTTGCCGACGGGGCCGTGCATGCTCAGCAGTTTGGTGTGGAACGCCCAGAAGCGGTCGCCCGGCAACTGGTTGCGCGCCGCGCTGGCGACCTGCGCCGCCTCGACCGAGCCGGGTCCGAGGACCGGAAAGTCCTTAAGGACGACCTTGAGATTGGGGTCGTCCTTCATCAGTTTGGCGATGTCCGGCAGGGCCCCTTTGCAGTAGTGGCAATTGTAGTCAAAGAACTCGACCAGCGTCGCGCCGCCGTCCGGATTGCCGACGTTGGCCTGGAAGGGCGACGAGAACAGCGGGCCGGCGCGATCGGAAACCGCCTTCTGCCGCTCGACCTGGGCGACGTCCTTGTCGTGCTTGTCGAGCGCCTCGATCGCCTCGCGCAACACCTCAGGGTGGCCGACGAGGTAATCCCGGATGATCGGCCCAAGTTCCTGTTTCTGCGCCGGCGTGAATTCGTCAGCCGCCGCGGGCGCAAGCGGCGCCAGCGCCGCCAAGCCGATCGTCACCGCGACGAAGGCGGCCCAGGGAAGCTTCATGACGATCTCCTCGCGCATCCGGCGCATCAAACTTTCATGCCCCGAATCCGGTGGCGGATTCAAGGCGAACGTTCCCGCGCCGCGATTCGCCGCGCTCAGGCGAAACGAAACGAAACCAGACGAAATGGAAGCGCAACCTGCGATTTCGTTTCATGGCGGTTGCGTTTCGTATTTGCCGGTTTGGCGAAGCCGGCGATTTCGCCGGTCCCTGCCGATTCAACGTCTTAGGCGGCGTTTTGTTTCGCCCTGCGCTGCGCGCCGCCCGTCCGCCTTGCGGCGGCAGGGTTTCTCTCGGTCGATACGGATTGTCGCAGGGGTTCCGGGCCTTGCCAAGCAATTGTCCGCCAAGGCGGCTGGAATCGGGCATCCTCGCGCGTCGAAGCCGTAGCGTAGCAACCTCGCCGCGCGCGGGAGAGAGCATCCCCGCGCGCCTGATTCGAGCCGAAGCGCGGTCCTCGGTTTATCTCGGTCGGCGACGGTGCTATCCGACACCGCAGGCGGCCGCCGCCGCCGCGAGGCTCGAGCGCTCATGATCGTCGTCTTCGGCTCCATCAACATCGATCTCGTCACGCGGGCGAAGATCCCGGCGCCGGGCGAGACCGTGCTCGGCGGCGACTACGTCACAGTTCCCGGCGGCAAAGGCGCGAACCAGGCGCTGGCGGCGCGACGCGCTGGAGCGAAAGTGGCCCTCGTTGGGGCGTGTGGCGCCGATTCCTTCGCCGGCGCGGCCCTAGCTCTGCTCAACGCCGACGGAGTCGATCTGGGCGCGACCCGAACGGTCGCCAAGCCGACCGGGGCGGCGTTCATCGTCGTCGATCCGGCGGGGGAGAACGCGATCGTCGTCGCCGCCGGGGCCAATGCTTTGGCGAGCGCCGAGCAGCTCGAAGGGCTGCCATTCGGCGAGGGCGACATGCTGCTGTTGCAGCGCGAAGTGCCTGATGCACAGGTTGAGGCGGCGGCGCTGCTGGCGAAGAAGCGTGGCGCGCAGGTGATGCTGAATCTCGCCCCGGCGGGGACCCCGAGCGAGGCGCTGCTCGGCGCGCTCGATTTTCTTTGCGTCAATGAGCATGAGGCGGCGACGCTTGGCCGCGCGCTGGCGATCGAGGCCAGCGAGCCGGAGGGGATCGGCGCCGCGTTGGCGCGCCGCTTCGGCTTCGCGGTCATCGTCACCTTGGGGGCGGCGGGGGCGGTCGGCTTCATCGCTGGCGACCGCGTATTCGCACCGGCGCCGAAGATCGCCGCGGTCGACACCACCGCCGCCGGCGACACCTTCGTCGGCGCATTCGCCGCCGCGCGCGACCGAGGTCTGTCGTTCGCCGACGCGATGAAGCGCGGCGTCATCGCCGGCAGCCTCGCCTGCGCCAAGCCAGGCGCGCAAACCAGCATGCCGACCGCCGCCGAGATCGAAGCAGCGATCAGCGGGTAGAATGCGCCGCTCTTGCGGGTCGCAGCCGTCCCCGACCAGGCCCGGCGACGCCCATGACGCTGCGGCCTTTTGGATCGTGGACGACGGCGGGTTCCGTGATCTAGATCATTAAGATCCTGGACGCGCTGGATAATTGAATGCGGACAGCAGCAGGTTCTGCGTCCGGGGGAGACATGCCTAAATTCAATCGTGACGGCTTCACCACCACGTTTGGCGTGCTGGTGGCGACCCTCGGCTCGGCCATCGGGCTGGGCAATATCTGGAAATTCCCCTCTCTGACTGGAACGAACGGCGGCGCCAGCTTCCTCCTGGTCTATCTCGCCGCCACGTTGCTGGTTGGCCTGCCGGTGATGATCGCCGAGACGATGCTGGGCCGGGCGGCTCGCGCCAACGCGGTGACCAGCTTCGAAATTCTGGCTTCGCGTCAGCCTCAGTGGAAGGCGATCGGCTGGATGGGGTTCGCCGCCGCCCTGCTGATCATGGCGTTCTATTCCGAGGTCGCCGGCTGGGTGTACGCCTATGTTTTCAAGGCGGTATCGGGTGAAATTTCGACCGTCGACCCGAAGGTCGCCGGCGCCGCGTTCGGCAAGCTGGTTTCGTCGCCGCTGACCGTGCTGGCCTGGCAGTGGGTCGTGTTGGCCTTGACCGGCGGCATCATCATGGTCGGCGTGTCGAGGGGAATTGAAGCGGTGACGCGGCGGCTCGTGCCGTTGCTGTTCGTTCTGCTGCTGGTGCTTTGTGTGCGCAGCCTGATGCTTGACGGCGCAGGCCGGGGGCTGGCCTTCCTGTTTCAGCCCGATTTCTCCAAGATCACGCCGGCGGTGGCGTTGACCGCGCTGGGCCTCGCCTTCTTCAAGCTGTCGCTCGGTATGGGAACCATGCTGACCTACGGCAGCTATTTCCGCGACGACCAGAACATCCCCTGGACGGCGGCGCGCGTCATGCTCGCCGACTTGTCGGTGTCGCTGCTCGCCGGCATTGCAATTTTCCCGGCGGTGTTCACCTTCGGCTTCGCCCCGTCGGCCGGCCCCTCGCTGGTGTTCATGACGATTCCCGCCGTCTTCACCTCGATGCCCGGCGGCGTCGTGTTCATGACGATCTTCTTCTTCATCACCGCGATCGCCAGCGTCGGGGCCATCCTGTCGCTGCTCGAAGTGCCGGCGGCGATCCTTTCGGAGCGCTACGGATTGAGCCGCAAGACCGCGGCGCTCGCCACGGTGGCGGCGATCGCGCTGCTCGGCGTTCCGGCCTCGCTGTCGCAAAGCGTGATGGAGAACGTGAAGCTCTTCGGGCTCAATCCGTTCGACCTGTTCGACTACCTGAGCTCGAACGTCCTGCTGCCGCTCGGCGGCATCCTGATCTGTCTGTTCGTCGGCTGGGTCTACGGATTCGAGAAGACGGAGAAGAGCCTTTCCAACAATGGCGAACTCAACAATCGCGGACTGATCAAGGCGGCGTTCTTCCTCATCAGCTTCGTCGCGCCGCTGGCGATCGCTATTGTGCTGCTGAACGGCCTGAAGCTGATCTAAAGCGACCCGCCAGGGACATTCCCCCCTAAGGCGGCCAAAGCCGCCGGCTGACGACAGCGAAATCAAGGCCCGCAACGCCGGGTTGACGGGCGACTCTGCTTTTTCGTCGAAGCAAGATCGCTATCATGCAACGCGAAAGCGGGCATCCATATTCCCGCGGCGCCGCTCTACGACGCTGGATTCCCGCTTTCGCGGGAATGACATAGGGATGGCTAGACGATTCTTTTCAGAGCAGAGCGCTCTGGACGGATCGCCCTTGAGCAAGAATATCGCGGACGCTGCGCGGGCGGCCGGCGACGGATTCAGGCGGCCTGGGCCGCCGCTTACGCCGGCTCGACCGACTTCACTTGCTCGGGCAGGAAGTGCTTGAGCAGGTTCTCGATGCCATGGCGCAGCGTCGCGGTCGAAGACGGGCACCCGGAGCAGGCGCCTTTCATCGTGAGATAGACGATCCCGTCGCGGAAGCCCTTGAACACAATGTCGCCGCCGTCGCCGGCGACCGCCGGGCGGACCCGCGTCTCGATCAGCTCCTTGATCGTCTCGACCGTCTCGGAATCCTCGGTGTGGAAGAACTCCTCTTCCGACGCCGTCGCGCCCGAGAGGACCGGCGCGCCAGAAAGGAAGAACTCAGTGACGATTCCGAGCACCGCCGGCTTGAGTTGGCTCCATTCGCCGTCGTTCTTGGTCACCGAAATGAAGTCGGGGGTGAAGAACACGCCGCCGACGCCTGGCAGCTCCATCAGCGCCTTGGCAAGCGGCGAAGCCTCCGCCTCGGCGGCGTCGCGCGCTTCGAAGGTGCCGGATTCGAGCACCGGACGGCCCGGCAGGAATTTGAGGGTCGTTGGGTTGGGCGTCGCCTCGGTTTGGATGAACACAGGCCGGCTCCTACGAAAAAGCAAGGCGTCTCGCCGATTTAGATAGGCGCGGGGCGGCGGCGGCGCAAGCGCGGCCGCAGCCGGCGTGTTGGTTTGGCGCGACCACAGCCGCCTCGCGAGCCCTTAGACCGCGATGCGAGCGGGGCGACTGCGCGTTTGCGCCGGCCCCGGCGATCCGCTAGCTTCTTCTGTCAAACGTGCAATGTCCCGAATTTTCCTCAGCCATTCGAGCAACGACGGTTCTTCCGCTGTGGCCGTCCGCGACTGGCTCGGCGAAGAGGGCTGGGAAGACGTCTTCCTCGATCTCGACCCCGCCCAAGGCATTCATCCTGGCGAGCGCTGGGAGCGTGCGCTCTACGAGCACGCGTCGCGCAGCGAGGCGGTGATCTTTCTTGTCTCGCGCGACTGGCTGAACTCGGAATGGTGCCGCCGCGAGCACGAACTTGCACGCAAACTCAACAAGCGCACGTTCGTCGTCCTGATCGAGGCGATCCCGATCGGCGAGCTGCCGAGCTATCTCACGGAGACCCATCAGGCCGTTTCCCTCGCGGTCGGTCAGGACCACCGCGTATTCCGCGTCGTCATTCCCGGCGCGCACGAGGAGCGGCACGTCACGTTCTCGCGCGAGGGCCTGGCGCGGCTCAAGACCGGGCTGACGCAAGCCGGGCTCGATCCGCGCTTCTTCTCCTGGCCTCCCGAAGGCGAGCCGGACCGTTCTCCCTTCCGCGGCCTCGAAGCGATGGAAGCGGTCGACGCCGGCGTCTTTTTCGGCCGGGAAGGACCGATCATCGAGGCGCTCGACGCCCTGCGCGGGCTGCGCGAAGCGGCGGCGCCGCGGCTGTTCGCCATTCTCGGCGCCTCCGGCGCCGGCAAATCCTCATTTTTGCGCGCCGGCCTGGCGCCGAGGTTGGCGCGCGACGACAGGAATTTCCTTTGCCTTCCGGTCGTGCGGCCGGAACGCGCCGGCGTGACCGGGTCGAACGGACTTGTCGCCGCGCTGGCGGCGGCCTGTGCGAAGAACGGCGTCGAAACCACGCGGGCGCGCAACCGCGAGGCGGCGGCGAAGGGCGCGTCGGCGTTGCGACCGATTCTCGCCAGCCTGGCGCAGCGCGCTCAGCGGGCGACCGGCGCGCCGCGGCCGCCGACGTTGCTCATCGCGGTCGACCAGGCCGAAGAGATCTTTGCCGCCGAGGGAGCGCCGGAGGGCGAGGCGCTGCTGGTCCTGCTACGCGACCTTGCGGTCGCCGACGATCCGGCGATCATTGTGCTCTTCGCCATTCGGTCGGATTCCTATGACCTGCTAGAGCGCGCCAAACCTCTCGAGGGGCTGCCGCAAAGGCCCTTCTCGCTGCTGCCGATGCCGCGCGGCGCCTATCAGACGGTGGTGGAGGGGCCTGCGCGACGTCTCGCGCAGGCCGGCAAGCCGTTCGAGATCGATCCCGCGCTCACCCAAGCGCTGTTGCAGGATGTCGAGACGAGCGGCGGCGACTCCCTTCCGCTGCTCGCGTTCACGCTGGAGCAGCTCTATCGCGATCACTTCAACGGCCGTCGCCTGACGCGAACCGACTATGAGGATTTCGGCCGCCTGACCGGCGCCATCGAGGCGGCGATGGCGCAGGCGTTCGCCGCCGCCGACGCCGATCCGCGCATCCCCAAGGACCTCGACGCGCGGCGCGCGCTGTTGCGGCGCGGGCTCATTCCCTGGCTGGCCGGGGTCGACCCCGAAACGAAAACGCCCCGCCGACGCGTCGCGCGGGCTGGGCAAATCCCGCAAGAGGCGCGGCCGCTCATCGATCTTCTGGTCGCGCAGCGGTTGTTGACGCGCGACGTCGACAAGGACAGCGGCGAGACGACGATCGAACCGGCGCACGAAGCGCTGCTGCGCCAATGGGGTCTGTTGCAGGGCTGGTTGGAGGAAGATTTCGGGCGGCTCACCACGCTCGAGGGGATCAAGCGCGCGGCGCGGGACTGGGACGCCAACGCCAAGGCGGGCGGCTGGCTCGCCCATCAGGGCGAGCGCCTCGCCGAGGCGCACGCGCTCGACGCGCGTCCCGACATCGCAGCGAAACTGGAGCCGACCGATCGCGCCTATCTTGCCGCCTGCCGGGACAAGGAGAGAGCGGCGCGGGTGCGGGTGCGACGCGTGCAGGCGGTCATCTACGTGCTGCTCGTCGGCGTCATCGTCGTCCTGGTCGGCTGGATCAACCAGGACGCGATCAAGCGAGAGGTCAACTGGCGGCTCGTCATGCGGCCCTATATGCTCGCAGAAATTCGGCCGTATATTCTCAGCGGCGAAACGGCGGCGGCGCTGAAGCCGGGCGCAACCTTCCGTGAATGTGCGACGGCCTGTCCAGAGATGATCGTGGTTCCCGCCGGCTCGTTCGCAATGGGGTCGCCGACGAGCGAGCCGGGCCGCGAATCCGACGAAGGCCCGCAGCACGAAGTCGCGATCGCGGCGCCCTTCGCGGTGTCGAAGTACGACGTCACCTTCGACGACTGGGACGCCTGCGTCGCGGTCGGCGGTTGCCCGCACACGCGCGACCCTGGCATGGAACGTGGCCGTCGGCCGATTGTGAACGTCACCTGGGAGGATGCGCAGAGCTACGTGGCGTGGTTCTCGCGGATGACCGGCGCGCCGTATCGGCTGCTCAGCGAAGCGGAGTGGGAATATGCGACGCGCGCCGGGACGGCCACCCGTTACTACTGGGGAGATGAGGCCGGCGAGCGCAAAGCGGACTGCAGGGGTTGCGGCAGCCCTTGGGACAGCAAAGAGAGTTCGCCAGTGGGTTCATTCGCGCCGAACGGCTTCGGGCTGTTCGACATGGCCGGCGACGTCTGGCAGTGGGTCGAGGATTGCTACCATCCTGATTACAACGGCGCGCCAACGGACGGTTCGGCATGGACGAGCGGCGACTGTCGCGCTCGGGTCACACGCGGCGGCTCCTGGCACGACCACGCCCCCTACATGCGCTCGGCGACGCGCATCAGGGATATCTTCAACGACAGCGATAGCGACGTCGGGTTCCGGATCGCCAGGTCGCTCGCGCGGTGAACAAGCCCGAGCGCGTTCACGTCGACGGCGAAGGCCCGTCGCCGCTCCAGAGATAGCCTCGCGCTGGACAGCTTAGGGCGACGGGCTCTCCGGAGAGCAGGCCACGCAGCCAGGGCAGGTGGCGGTCGTGATCGACGACGAGGTCGCCGTTCTCCTCCAGTCGACCGATCGTATTGCGATCGTCCTCGAATGCGACCGTGCATTTGGCCACTCGACCGTCGGAGCGGATGACGAAGGCGTTCGCTCGCGCCGCGTAGCAGACCGCGTGGCCGGACTCTCCGATGGCGGCGTTGCGTTGATATTGGACGATCTGCTCCGGCGCGCAGCCGGCGGCGAGCGCCGTCTCGACCAGCGCCTCGATCGCCGCCCTTTCCTCGCTCGCGTCGGCGAAGATCGGCGTCTCGGCGTCGCGCGGCCCGCCCCAGCGGCCGAGCGCATGAAAATGCAGGCGGAAACGAGCGTCGCCGGCGGCGATCGTTTGCGCCGTCGTTCGGACAAAACCCGTCTCGCCGAGCAGGCGGGGCAGCGTCGTCGGATCGAAATGCAGGCGAATCACCACGTCGAGCGGATGCGGCGCCGACTTGAGCGTTTCCAACGCCCTCCATACCGCGTCGAACGAGCCGGCGCCGCGAAGCGCGTGTCGTCGGCGATCATGAACGACCTTCGGGCCGTCGAGGGTCACCTGGAACGAATGAAGCCCCCAAGCCGCCAGCCGATCAATACGCGGGCGCGTCAGCAGCACGCCGTTCGTCGTCATCCCGCCGAACATTCGCACGCCATCGGCGCGGCAGATGTCCGCGAGGCCGCGGGCGAGGGGCGCGACGACGTCCCAGGCGGTCAACGGCTCTCCGCCGAAGAACTCGAGCTGGAAAGTCTTCAGTCCCGATTGGGCGCGCCGCTTCGCCAGATTGAGCACACCGGAGACGACCGGCGGGCTCATTTTGCCGAGCGCGAAAGACTCGTAGCAGTAGACGCAGCGAAGGTTGCAGCGTTCGGTCGGATTGACGATCAGATGGAGGTGATCGTTGGTCACCGCCGCAGCGATTTGCGGCGGCAGAGCGTCAAGCCGCGCCGGCGCGGCTCGCTCCGGTTCGCCTGTCGGCCTGCTCAACAGCCGGTGTTGTTGACGTTGGAATTTTCGGCGACTGCGATCCCCTTCGCCGACACTTCGATCGCAACGGCTCCGTTGCGACCGACGATCAAGTCGGCGGCTGTCAGGCCCGTGGGCGCAGCGACCGCGCGCAGGGCGGTCGGGTCGGGGGTGGACGGGGCCTCAGGCGTTGAGGCGAGCGCCTGAAGGCTCAAGGCCGCGAGCGCCGCCCCGACGAGCAATACGCTTTTCTTTGCCATCGAAACTCTCCTCCGCGCGACCTGGCGATTTTGCGGCGCGACTTTCTTTCGACGCTTCAAAACGCTCATCGACTGTCAACGCGAGCATAGTCGATTGTCACAACAAGAACAAGTCGCGATTTTGCGTCGAAAATATAGTATCCGCGCCAGTCTCCGAGCCAAGCCGAGGCGGATCGGGACCGCGCGCTGTCGCGATTTGTCGCGCCGCCTGAAGCAAAGAGCGGCTTCCTCTGGCGCCCGGACACCATTAGATAGCGTATCGAAACGAGGGAAGCGTGATGGCCGAAGCTCAGCGCGTCGAAACGGCCGCCCCGGTCGCGCGGCGATGAGCGGCGCCTTCCGGCTGAACGAGGGCGGACGGATTGATCGCGCCCGTCCGCTGGGCTTCGTCTTCGACGGCAAATCCTATTTCGGTTGCGCCGGCGACACGCTCGCTTCGGCGCTGATCGCCAACGGCGTCCACTTCGTCGGCCGCTCGTTCAAGCTGCATCGGCCGCGCGGCGTTCTGTCGCTCGGACCGGAGGAGCCGAACGCGATCGTTTCGCTCGACGCCGGCCAGGGCCGCGTCACGCCAAACCTGCGCGCCGCGCAAATCGAGCTCTACGAGGGGCTGAAAGCTTCGAGCCAGAACGCTTGGCCGTCGCGCGAATGGGACGCGCTGTCGCTCGTCGGCCTGTTCGCCGATTTCATGCCGGCCGGCTTCTACTACAAGACCTTCATGCAGCCGCGGGGCGCCTGGGCGAAGCTCTACGAGCCGGCGATCCGCTGGGCGGCGGGCCTCGGCGTCGCGCCCAAAGACCCCGATCCCGACCATTATGCGTTCGAATACGCTCATTGCGACGTCGCGGTGATCGGTGGCGGACCGGCAGGCCTCGCCGCGGCGCTGTCCGCGGCGCGCGCCGGCGTGCGCGTCATTCTGTTCGACGACCAGGCCGAGTTGGGCGGCTCGCTGCTCGCCGAGACCAAGGCGCGCGTCGACGGCGCCGACGCTTCCGTGTGGCTCGCCGCGACGCTGGCCGAACTCGCCGCTGCGCCGCGGGTCAAATTGCTGCCGCGCACCCAGGCGTTTGGCCTCTATGCGCAGAACTTCATCGGCGCCCAGCAACGGCTGACCGACCACTTGACCGCACCCGATCCTGGCGAGCCGCGCGAGCGGCTGTGGCAGGTGCGCGCCAAGCGCATCGTGCTGGCGACTGGGGCGTTCGAACGTCCGCTGGTCTTCCCCGACAACGACCGGCCGGGGATCATGCTCGCCGAGGCGGCGCGGACGCTGGTCACGCGCTACGGCGTCAAGCCGGGCTCGCGCGTTGTCGTCGCGACGGCGCACGATTCGGCATACCGCGCTGCGCTCGATCTTAATGCGGCGGGCGTCGAGATCGCGATGATCGCCGATCTCAGGCCGATCGCCGACGGCGCGCTGCCGCAAGCGGCGCGCCTCGCCGGGCTGAGGGTCGAGACCAATTCGGCGATCGTCGGCTCGTACGGAACGCGTCGCGTCAGCCACGCGCTGATCGCCAAGCGCTGGGCCGACGGCGCGCCGAGCGCCGGCGAGGCCATACCCTGCGACTGCATTGCGATGAGCGGCGGCTGGACGGCGAACGTCGCGCTGCACGCGCAGGCGCGCGGGCGCATCGCCTTCGACGAGACCGCGCAATGCTTCCTGCCGGCGAGCCGCTCCGAAGACCGCCGCTCGGCCGGCGCCTGCCGCGGCGCCTTCGGACTCGCCGACGCGCTCGCTGACGGCTTCGCCGCCGGCGCCGAAGCGGTCGGCGAAGCGCCGCCGCAGCCGCCACGCGTCGAAGGCGCGCCGACCGCCGCCGGCGGCTCGCTGGCGCTGACGGTCGGCGGGGCGGACAAGCGTCCCGGCAAGGCGTTCGTCGACTTCCACAACGACGTCACGGCGCGCGACATCGCGCTCGCGGCGCGCGAGGGCATGCGGTCGATCGAGCACATCAAGCGCTACACCACCGCCGGTATGGGCGCCGATCAGGGCAAGGCGACCAATCTCAACGCGCTGGCGGTCGCCGCTGACGCGCTCGGCAAGCCGATCGCCGCCGTCGGGTTGACGACGTTCCGTCCGCCTTACGCGCCGGTGACGTTCGGCGCGCTGGCGGGCCTCGCTCGCGGCGATCTGTTTGAGCCGATCCGCGAGACGCCGTTGCACGGCTGGGCGGCGCGGATGGGCGCCGTGTTCGAGGACGCCGGTCAATGGAAGCGCGGCTCGCGCTTCCCGGCGCCGGGCGAAACGGCGGAACAAACGCTCAGGCGCGAATGCCTGGCGACGCGCGCCGCGGCGGGCATTCAGGACGCTTCGACGCTCGGCAAGATCGAGGTCGTCGGCCCCGACGCGGCGGCGTTCCTCGAACGGCTCTATGTCAATGGGTTCGCCAAACTTGCCGTCGGGCGCTGCCGCTATGCGCTGATGCTGAGCGAGGACGGCTACGTGATCGACGACGGCGTCGTCATGCGGCTGGCCGAGGATCGCTTCCACGTCACCACGACGACCGGCGGCGCGGGGCGCGTCTTCGCTTTGATGGAGGATTACCGGCAGACCGAGTGGCCGGATCTCAGGGTGTGGGCGACGTCGATCACCGAGCAATACGCGACGATCGCGATCAACGGCCCGAAGGCGCGAGAGATCCTGGCGCCGCTGACCGAGGGGATCGATCTTTCGCCCGCCGCGTTGCCGCACATGAGCGTGCGCCAGGGCCGCGTCGCCGGAGCGCCGGCGCGGCTGGCGCGCGTCAGTTTTACCGGCGAAGTCGGATTCGAAGTCAACGTTCCCGCCGACTTTGGCGAGAGCGTGCTAGAGGCGATCTGGGCCGAGGGCGAGAAGGCCGGCGCGGTCGCTTATGGCCTCGACGCGCTGCATCTGCTGCGCGCCGAGAAGGGCTATATGATCGTCGGCCAAGAGACCGACGGCTCGGTGACGCCCGACGATCTCGGCCTCGCGCGCATGGTCGCGATGAGCAAGCCCGATTTCATCGGCAAGCGCTCGCTTTCGCTGGCCAATCTGGCGCGCGCCGGGCGCCGCCAGCTCGTCGGGTTGCTGCCGGAAGACCCCGCCTTCGTTCCCGACGAAGGGGCGCAGATCGTCGCCGAAGCGGCGCCGCCGAAGGGCGCCGCCGCGCTCGGCTGGGTGACCTCGGCCTACTTGAGTCCGACGCTCGGCCGCAGCTTCGCGCTGGCGCTGATCGCCGACGGCCGCAATCGGCTGGGCGAGACGTTGTTCGCGACGACGATGGAGACGATGGAGGCGGCGAAGCCGGTCAAGCTGGTCGAGCCGGTGTTCTATGACAAGGAGGGGCGCCGCCTTGAGCTCTGAAGCGAACTCTGCCGAACGCCGCTCGATCCTCTCCGATCGCGCCTTGCCTGACGGCGGGAGCGTCAAGGGAATCGTCGCGCCGTACGCTTCGCGTTGGATCTTGCGCGGCGGACCGGAGGTCAGCACGCCTGCGGGCGCCGCCTTCGGCGCGACGCCGCCGCTCGAGCCGTTGCGCGCGGCCGCCGAAGGTGCGCGCGCTGCATTGTGGCTTGGCCCCGACGAATGGCTGCTGCTGGCCGAAGACGACGAACCGAGCCTTGGCGGCGCGGTCGAGGCGGCGCTGGCCGGCGTGCCGCATGCACTCACCGACGTTTCGCACCGCCAATGCGCGATCGAGCTTTCCGGCCCCGGCGCGGCGCGGCTGCTCAATGCGGGCGTCCCGCTCGACCTCGATCTCGAGACCTTTCCTGTCGGCATGGTCGCGCGCACGCTGCTGCTGAAGGCTGAGATTACGCTGTGGCGGCGCGAGACGGAGCGGTTTCGGCTGGAAGTCGCGCGCTCCTTCGCGCCCTATGTCGCGGCGATCCTGACCGCGTCGGCGCGCGACCAGGCGACGGGCTGAGATCGCAGACGGCCATTGCGCCCGGTGGCCGGCTCCGGCACTCTCGTTGTTTCGACACCCTCGCTGCGAGCGCCCGTTGATCAGCGTCTTTGACCTCTTCAAGATCGGCCTCGGGCCGTCGTCGTCGCATACGGTCGGGCCGATGAAGGCGGCGGCCGCCTTCGCTGACGCGCTCGCCGCCGACGGCGCGCTGGCGCGCGTCGCCAGCGTCCAGGTGACGCTCTACGGTTCGCTCGCCTTCACCGGCCGGGGCCACGCGACGGATAAGGCGACGATCCTCGGCTTGAGCGGCGAGCAGCCGCAGAGTGTCGATCCCGATCGCGCCGAAGCGCTGGTCGGCGAGGTAGTGGCGCTGAAGAGTCTGCGTCTTGCCGGCCGCAGGCCGATCGCCTTCGACCCGGCTGTCGACATCGCGTTTGACGTCGTTCACGCGCCCCCGCGCCACCCCAACACGCTCGCATTCTGCGCGCGCGACGCGGCTGGCGCGATCGTCGCCGAGGAGCGCTGGCTGTCGATCGGCGGCGGCTTTGTCCAGCGCGAAGACGAAGCGACCGAAGTCGCGACGACCACTGTCGCGACGCCCTATCCCTTCGCCGACGCGGCCGAGCTGTTGAAACGCGCCGCCGCCGCCAGCCTGACGATCGCCGAACTGGTGCGCGCCAACGAGCGCGCGTTGGCGGCCGACGCCGATCTCGACGCGCGGCTCGATCAGACGATCGCGGCGATGCTCGGCGCGATCGATCGCGGCCTGACGCGCGAGGGATCGCTGCCGGGCGGGCTCGCCGTCAGTCGTCGCGCCAAGGCGATCCACGACAAGCTGATCGCCGAGGCCGGCCGCAACGCGCGCGCCGCGCACGAGATCATGGATATCGTCGCGGTTTACGCGATGGCGGTCAACGAAGAGAACGCCGCCGGCGGCCGCGTGGTGACTGCGCCGACCAACGGCGCCGCGGGGGTGATGCCCGCGGTGCTGCGCTACTATCGCGACCATTGCGCCGGCGCCGCGCCGGAGGGCCTGCGGGTCATGCTGCTGACGGCGGCGGCGATCGGCGCGCTGTTCAAGCTCAACGCGTCGATTTCCGGCGCCGAGGTCGGTTGCCAGGGCGAGGTCGGCGTCGCCTCGTCGATGGCGGCGGCGGCTCTTTGCGCCGCGCTCGGCGGCGCGAATGCGCAGATCGAGAACGCGGCCGAGATCGCGATGGAGCATCACCTCGGCATGACCTGCGATCCGATCGGCGGCCTGGTGCAGATTCCCTGCATCGAGCGCAACGCCTTCGGCGCGATCAAGGCGATCGCCGCCGCATCGCTGGCGCTGCGCGGCGACGGCCGCCACAAGGTGTCGCTCGACAGCGTGATCGCGACGATGCGTCAGACCGGCGCCGACATGCAGTCGAAATACAAGGAGACTTCGCTCGGCGGGCTGGCGGTCAATTTCGTCGAGTGCTGAAGCGCCACGCTCAGTCGTGGTCGATCCGGATCCAGCCGTTGAGGCCGAGGCGTTCCTGCGGCAGGTAGGCGGCCTTGTAGGCCATCTTGCGCGAGCCTTCGACCCAATAGCCGAGATAGACGTGCGGCAAGCCGAGCGCGCGCGCGCGGGCGATGGCGTCGAGGATCATGAACGCGCCGAGCGAACGCTTGGCTTCGTCAGGCGCGTAGAACGAATAGACGAGCGACAGGCCATCGGCCAGCCGGTCGGTGAGGCACGCGGCGACCAGACGTCCCGCCGAACCGCCAAGGCGGTATTCGGTCAGCGAGGTGTCGATGTGGCTGTCCTCGATCATCATCGAATAGTCGAGCATCGACATGTCGGCCATGCCGCCATCGGGATGACGCGAGTCGAGGTAGCTGCGGAACAACGCGTATTGCTCGCCCGACGGCTTGTTGGGCGCCGTATCGCCGACGATGTCGGCATTGGCGCGCAACACGCGCTGTTGACTGGAGCTGAGGCGGAAGTCCGCCACCAAGACCCGGACCGAAACGCAGGCGCGGCAATTCTCGCAGGCCGGCCGGTAGGCGATCGTCTGGGAACGACGGAAGCCGGTCTGGGTCAGCGCGTCATTCAAGCTCACGGCGCGCCGGCCGACCAGATGCGTAAAGACCTTCCGCTCCTGCGCCCCTGGCAGATAGGGGCAGGGCGAAGGGGCGGTGAGATAGAACTGGGGGGCGTCCCGCATTTCGCGAGTCACGCTGTCGCCCTCCTCAAAGCGTCGCACGACGGGGTAAGGCTAGAACGGATCGCGCCAGAGAGGAATACGGCCGCAGGAATTTTCGCCGCCGAATTTCACGTGCGCCGCACGACTGTCACGCCGGCGAGCATGTCGTGCAGGCAGCGCTTTTCGGAGTCGACCAGCGAAACGAGGAAGATCGGCGGAAAGAACCAGCTCACGTAGAAAAACAGAGCGTGGGCGGCGGCGTTGATGAACGGCACGCGGGCGCCGTTCTCGTGCATGCGCATCTCCAGCCCCAGCGCGCGCATGCCGGGGGTCGCCATCTTCCGTCCCGAAACCGTGAGACCGTTGTAGAAGAACGCGATCAGCGGAAAGAGCGGCGGCAGCAGAAATAGCGACAGGCCGAGAGTGAGAATCAACAGCGCGACCCAGATCGCCGTCGCCAGAATCGAGACCAGGACGAGATCAAGCGCCAGCGCGACGATGCGGCGGGCGCGCACGCCGGCGAGCGG
>Ga0182014_10000832_pt1 | contig 42043 bp, 35 predicted proteins | sample 612S2DmetaG_FD_120489 | JGI IMG/M metagenome (GOLD analysis project Ga0182014, IMG submission 120489) | Permafrost microbial communities from Stordalen Mire, Sweden - 612S2D metaG | ecosystem: Environmental > Terrestrial > Soil > Wetlands > Permafrost | place: Sweden: Stordalen | collected... | reverse complement strand
CACCGTCTTCAGCACCCAATCCACAATCGAGTCGCCGGGGTCCAGCATCACGAACTTGGCCTTGGCCTCCGACCCTCCACCCTTGGCCGCCACCGTCACATCCACCGTCTCGCCCTTCACCAGTTCCACGGTGACGCAGGCCGGCGTATTGTCTTTGGTGTTGATCCGCTTGCCCGCCGGATCGGCCAGGATCGAAGCCCGCAGCTTGTTGTCCGGGTCCAGATAAGCCCGCCGCACGCCCTCGTCTACCATCTCCTGAATGTCTTTCCGCTCCTCGCCATCCGCAGCCTCAAACTGTACGTCCATTCCGACTTTCAGGAATGCCGTCACAATCCCCGTGTCCTGGCAAATGGGCCTGTGCCCCTCGGCGCACATACGGCTATTGATGAGAATCTGCGCAATCGCATCCCGAGCCGCCGGCGACTCCTCCCGCTCGTAAGCCTTCGCCAGGCTGGTGATGTAATCCACCGGGTGGTAGTAGCTGATGTACTGCAACGCGCCCGCAACGCTAGCAACAAAATCTTCCTGCCGGATGACGGTCATGGGGAAGCTCCCTCTCAATTCTTTGGGGTAACGGATCTAGCGCTTATTCATACACGTTGTCATCCTGAGTGGAGAGAACGAAGTGATGCGGAATCGAAGGATCTGCGGTTCGTGCGGTTTGCCCGGATCCAATGTTACTTCTCCGGAACATCAGGTTCTCCAATTAACCGACAATGGATCTCAATCATTCTTCCAGCGAAAGTACTGATGTGCTTGTCGGGCACATCGCAATCCAGGAGGTTGTTCTTGAACGTCTTTCTTGCTGAGAACGCATTGATTGTGACGTAATAGTCCTTGTCAGCCAGTTGATTCCAGTGGCGTTGGGAAATTTTGGTACTACTGAATTTTGCAATGTTATTTGCGTCTACGAGCTTTTCATCGCTGCCTAAGTACACGTCCCTCATTGGGGCATTGTAATGACCTTGTCCAGGCAGCGGGTCGCCATCGAACATGGCCAGAACCTTTATCGTTTCATGCAAGTCGTTGAGCCGCTTTTCTGCCTGAGGCGATAGTTTGATTGCGATTGTAAACTCAGGGACCGCTACAGCCTTGTCTGAATAGTCGTCAACTGGCGTTTTTGGGGGCTGAGAATATGCAATAGCAAGCGTCACTGCGCAAACAAGGGCTATCGGGATTGAGCGCACAGGATTACCTCCGCCAAGATTTCTGATGATGAAACAAGCATACCGCCAAACGCCGCCTCCAGACGTTATTTACATAGCCGGCCTTAGATCCGTATGCACAAAGTCATCGCCCTTGTAGAGCAAGGGCTCGCGTTTCTCGCGTGCCAGGGCGTAGGTGAAGCAGTCGCCGAAGTTCAGGTTGGCCGGATGCCCGCTGCCTTTGCCGTAGTCGCGGTAAGCATCCCACGCAATCTTTGCTTGCGCTGCGGTTACCGGTTCGATCTGGAGTCCGGGGTTTTCGAGAATTTCTTCCAACCGGGCCATGAGAATCGGGTCCTTGTATCGGCTCACGACGATCCTCGACTCAAGATAGGATGCAGCGGAAATGCGTACCACCTTTGCCGCCTCTATCGCCTCGGAAAAGGCCTCGGTTTCCGGTTCATTCTTGAGAATGGCGATCAGGGCTGAGGTGTCAACGATCATACCGGCAGCCCCGTTTCCGGATCGTAAAGCTCATCCATCAGTTCCTTGGAGGTCTTGCCGTCATTCATCATCGGCCCAGTCTCACGGCTGATTTTCATGAGCCAATCCGCCATGAGCTTCTTTCTGCGTTGACTTTCTTTTTCTCTCTCGATCTCGCGCTCCACAGCCACTGTCACCGCGGTCACAAGGCTCACCCCTCGCAGCGCCGCCAGTTCACGAATATGCATCTCAACCTCAAGGTTTTTGATGTTAATTGCCATCGTCTTCCACCTTTCCACCATCCTCGTCCACCATTCTACCCTAAAAGCCGCAGCTCAGCCCAAAACCGCCGGCCATCCCAGTCGTAAACCACCCCGATGCCCTAATCTAGTGCCATGAGCGAATCCACGCTGGAAACGCAGTCTACGCACGACGCCATCTTTGATCTATTAGTAGTGGGCTCCGGCCCCATCGGGCTCTCCTGCGCCATTGAAGCGCAAAAGGCCGGCTTGCGCGCTGTTGTGGTGGACAAGGGCTGCATCTGCAACTCGCTCTTCCACTATCCCGCGCACATGACCTTTTTCACCACGTCCGAGCTGCTGGAGATTGGCGACATTCCCTTTCCCAGCCCCAACGCCAAGCCCAGCCGCACCGAGGCGCTCCAGTATTACCGGCTCGTCGCGGACCACTATAAGCTGGATATCCGCCAGTATCATCGCGTGGAGCGGGTCACGGGCGCTGACGGAGCCTTTACCGTGCGCACCATCGACCGTTTCCGCCGCTCCGGCGCCATCCAGGCCCGCAAGCTGGCCCTCGCCACCGGCTACTATGACCTGCCCAACTACCTGCACATTCCCGGCGAAAGCCTCAGCAAGGTGCATCACTACTACTTCGATCCCCACCCCTTCTCCGGGATGGACGTGCTGGTCATCGGCGGCAAGAACTCGGCGGCCATTGCGGCGCTCGAACTCTGGCGTAGCGGCGCGCGGGTCACGCTCGTCCATCGCGGCGCTGAGATGCACCAGCACGTAAAGTACTGGATCAAGCCGGACATCGAAAACCGCATCAAAGCGGACGAGGTTACTGCCTTCTTCAGCTCCCAGGTCGTCGAAATCACCCCTGACGCGGTCCTCCTCCAGACGCCCCAGGGCCGCGTAACCGTCAAGAACGACTTCGTCTTCGCCATGACCGGCTACCACCCCGACTTCGACTTCCTGGAGGCGCTGGGCGTGCGTGTTGAAGGAAAGGACTGCCGGCCGATCTGCAACCCGGAGACCAAGGAGAGCAACGTCCCCGGCATTTATCTCGCCGGAGTCATCGTGGCCGGCGCATGCACCAATGAAATCTTCATCGAGAATGGCCGCCTCCACGGACGGCAGATTGCCGCGGCGCTCACAGCCAAGTGAAGGCTCGCGGCCGGGATATATCAGCTTTCCTTGGACGGGACGGCTGCGACTCCAGTAGAATTGTAAGAAATAGCAGTAGTGTCAACGAACCACCTCGAGCGGTCGAGGCATATCGGTCCCCTCGTCGCCTCCATGAGGGATGTGCCACGGGCCGCAGTTGCGAATATAGCGGTTCTCCAATTGGTGTAGAGGGAAAGCACAATCGCCGAGTGGCTTTTTCCTTGAGAAAAAGCCACTTTGCACGATCCCGAAAACGCCACAGGAATTGGAGAACCGCTCTAGAAGTCAGGAGTCCTGCCGTTTTGCCACTGCATCTCGCCACGTCCGTTCGTCGCCTCGCTTCCGCCCGTCAAGCTTGCACGCTCACTGCGCTTGTTGTGCTCATAGCTGCCGGTCCTACGGCCAGCGCGCGCAACACCCAGCACCACAGGCATTCTCATCTCCACGCGATGAGGTACATGCTGTCGAATGTCGGCCTGCCAGGTATGGGTTCCATTTCTGACGATGACGTGCCTGAGGATGGCCAGAAGTTTGAGCTCAAGCTCGCGCGGCAGGGTGGCGAGATCGTCGACGTCATTTACAGGGTGGGCGATACATATATCCCCGAGGCTCTCGACAAGCTCAGCCACTTCCTGCGCGACAGCCACAACGATGAGGTCAAGAGCTACAATCCCCGCACCTTCGACGTGCTCCACACGATGCTTGCCAAGCTCGATCGATCAAGCAGCGTAATCCAGATCCTCAGCGGCTACCGGACAAAGGAAACGAACGATGCCCTCCGCGAGAGTGGAACCACCAACGCAGCCGAGCACTCCCAGCATATCGAAGCAAATGCACTCGATCTCCGGGTTCCTGGCGTTCCAGCGGTGGAGTTGCGGGACGCTGCGCTTTCACTCGGCGCTGGTGGCGTGGGTTACTACCCTAAAGGTCAATTTATCCACGTAGACACGGGGCCCGTCAGGGAGTGGACCTATGCGCCGCGCCGCGCCAGACACGCCCGCCGCCATCGCCGTGCGTAACGCCGCGTAACCCTCAAGAACGACTTCGTCTTCGCCATGACCGGCGCATGCACCAATGAAATCTTCATCGAGAATCGCCGCCTTCCCGGACGGCAGATTGCCGCTGCGCTCAGAGCCAAGTGAAGGCTGACGCCGGGTGGCGCGTATTGCAGCCATCACCAACCTGCGACCACGCAAAGCATCCTCCACGCCGTAGGCGTAGCGGTTTGTGAACGAAGCAGTTACTTCCGGCTTGCCGGTTACACACCCGGAATGCCGAATGCTGACGCGAAGACCATTTGCGACAACCAAACCGGGCGAGCAGCGTCGATCAATTTCCGCCGTGATTGGTCATTCTTTGATATGAATCGAGTTTCTGACTACCGAGTGCTTAGTAAGATCGTGTTATGTCTGCGGCTTGAAAATCACAATCTGATAAACAGTGTTGTCGTGAAACCAGATCAGGAGGCCCCGTGATGGCCAGATTAACTTCATCCCACCGCCGCGCCACTCCATCGTTGCGGCATCGCCGTAGATTGTGCGGACCCTGTCCGCAGACATGCCGAATTTTACACCGCTGCCAGTAACGCCTTTGAAGCGCTTCTCGAAGCGAAGTTCAATTGCCTCGTTCTTATCGTTCAACAGGCAATTGAGGCCCGCATTGTCCCATCGCATCAAGCGACCGTAAGAAGACTTGTCGGGAGAGCCGAGTGCATCGATCAGGGAGTTCATGCTGGCGCCCACTACAAAGCGGTCCCAGCCTGTTCCCTCCTGAATTTTTTGCTGCGTCTTCTGGGCAGAAGCTCGGCCTGTTGACGTCCAGACGAGCAGAACGATCATGGTGCACAAATACGACCTGAAAAAGCGGAGCATAGGCTAACCCTCAAATTGAGAATTGCAGACATTCTAGGAGGTAGCCGCGGAAAACACAATGCCCGAAGCCCTGTCGCAGGGTCGCGGTCGTGTAGTCGCCAAGCCGGAAGTTACCTCCTGGTAAAAATAGCTATTTTGCATAACTCTGCCGCATTCGGTGGCAGAATTCCGTAAGCCAGTTAACTACACCGCGCTTCAGTCCAGCTTCAGACTCCGCGGCCTGAACAGGCCGAGCGGATCGAAGCGCGCTGGCTGGCCGGCTGGCTTGGGCTTGCAGTGGAGTCGCGAAGGCCCCGGAGCCGCATACGACCGGGTCACGTGCAGCCGGTCCATCACCACGTAATGGGTGCGCACGCCGTCCACGGTCGCGGGCAGTTGAGCGGGCAGGCGATTGCGGTCCACGTAGATGACCAGCGCCGCCTCGCGCGGGTTGTCCAGGCTCTGGCCCACGCCCACGCCGAAGAAAGCCGAGTTCTGCCGCATCAGCCGGAAGGCCACCTGGTTCTTGACGGCCACGGCCTGAGCGAGCGCTGCTCCGGTGAGCGAAGAAATGCCGGTCTCGACAGGCGTCTGCGACGCGGTCCCGTAAGCCACCGCGCGCGCCGTCGTGGGAATCAGTAGTGTGCGCACACCGTTCACCGTGGCTGGCGCATTCACCGTCCTGTTCTCGTCCGTGTAGAGAATCACCGCGGCCTCGCCGGGGTGGTCGCTGCTCTTGCCGGTCGCCACGCCCAGAATTCCGGTCGAGGAACTCACCAGCATCCGTGCCTGCGCCAGGGCTTGCTGAGCGCGGGTCGTCTCCGCATCGCTCAGCGTGCGGCCCTGCGCCGCGGAGAGGGTGTTGTCGCCATAACTCAGGCAACTGACCGCATGGTCGGCCGTGCCCACAAAGGTATAAGCCCCGCCGCCCAGTTGCGCGCTCAGTTCGCTCAGTACATCGGAGGCCGGGTTGGCCACGCCCTGGCTCACGCCGGAGACGTCCGTCCCGCCCGCAAAGTAAAGCCCCACCGGCTCGGCGTTTGCCGCGTCCACCACCAGCGCGCCGGAGTCGCCCGCGTCGCTGAATTGGTTGCCGCTGATGCCCAGTTGGCGCGTGAAAGTCTTGGTCAGGTAGGGCCGTGTCTCCGCGCAGTCGAGGTAATACTCCACCTTCACGTCCAGATCGATGGCCGAGATGCCGCCGCAGGTTAGCCCCGTTGTCCGTCCGCTCTTGGCCACTTTCAAATCAAGGGACGCGGTCTCGCCCCGTCCGCCGGTCGAGCTGATGCCCGGAGGCGCGGCGGCCAGTGTGCCGCCCGGCTGCCTCCCGCCCAACTCCAGAATTCTGCCGGAAGGGTCCACGGCGCGCGAGGTCACTTGAGCAATTGCCGCGTCCGCGTTGGTCGACTTGGATCGGAGTGGCAGCCAGCCGGTCAGCGAGGCCACCGGCTCCACGCCAGATCCGCTTCCCAGCGGCGTGCAGTTGTTGTCGATCAACCCCGGCTGCACGATTGCGTCGCCCACGCTGGCATGGTCGCTTTTGGCTAGCACGTGATTGTTGCTCAGCAGGTACTCTCGTTTGCCCGCGTCCTCAATCAGCGCGCCCAGCGTGCCGCTGCAGCAGTCCACAATCTGGTTGCCCTGGGTGTCGTAGTCCGTGTTGTTGCCGCCCGAGCTGCCCAGCGCCACCGACCCCGCCAACTGTCCCTGATGCGTGGCGGGGTTGCTCATCACCCCGGCGGAGTTCACCAGCACCAGGGCCGCAGTTCTCGATGGCGAACTGCCCACCGTGGCTACCACGTACGTCGCGCCGGTGGATTGCACCGAGGCAGGCGCAAAGTAAGTGACTGTGCAGGAGGTGAAAGCCTTGCTGTCGCGCTGGCAACTCGCCGCGCCCAGCGAGCCTTGCCCGCCGCTTTGCCCGGTTGCCGAGCTTGCCAGCTTGAAATCAATGCCCGCCGAGCCGCCCGCTTCGGCCAGCAGGCCGGTGATGACGACGCTTCCATTCGCGCCCAGGGCCACGTTCTCCGGCGTCAGCGGTTGCAGGAATCCCGGCGTCACGGTCAGTACGGAGCTGGCTCTCAGGCTGGGGTCCGCATTCAGAGTCGCGGTCACCATCACCTCGGTGCGATCGCCGGTCAGGTAACTGGGCGGCGTGTACTGGCCACTGGCGCTGATGCTTCCCGGCCCGCTGGTTGCATCCCCGCCGGCGACTGACCAGCTAACCTCCGCCGCTCCGCCGCCGGTGAGCGTGGCCGTGAACTGGTGGACTTGGCCGCCCTGCGCGTTGGTCGCATTACATCCGGTGCAGTTTGTGTCGATGGCCGCTGCGCCCGGAGCGATCGAAAAGGCTGCATTCGAGGAATTTGCCGTCACTAGCCCGCTGCCGCAGCCAGCCGCCAACAGCAGCGCCGGTGTCAGCAGCATCGCGAAATTCCTGATAAACAGCCGCATGGTCAAGATCCTACCCTACATTCTACTGACTGTGACAAAGGAAAGAGAGAAGCGAACCGCCCGCGGGGCCAAGCGTATCACGAAAGTCAGCAAGCTTGTAGGCGGAAATGGCCCGGGTATCCACCCTCGCCCCAGGCAAACAGGTTCGGTGCCCACATCCTTGAATCGCTTATTGATTCACGGGTAGGACGCCTCGATCTCATCAGGCATTTGTCGCCCCGCCGCAGCAGTTTGCTGAAAATAGCCCGCCATCGGCGCACACTGGCAGATAGAAGAGAAGCGAGCGAAATCCCTCCTCAACCGGCGAATTCACACGCGACGAACTCCGCCAACGCCAGTTCCGCCGCCTCTGCAACCCCGCTCACTGAGCTCCCCGCTGATATTTTTTGCGTTCTAACCACAGAAACTGTGGAGCTATAGATAACAAATCTGGAATCAATAGCTTACACAAGCATCCAACACGGAAACACAGAAACGCTCAACCGGTGAAACCGTGGAGGCAAGCATAAATCATTCAAAATAAGTAATTTCCACACGCATCCTGCACGGAAACACACACACCGTGAGCCAGTGAAACTCTTATGAGAGCACTCTACCCAAAAATCCCTTCAGCCCCCATCGTCCCAGTGCGGCGGTGAAGAAGACCAGCGCCACCAGAATCGCCCACCAGGGCATATGCGCAATGCTGGGGGTGACCGCGGCGCGCAGACCTTCGCTCATGTAAACAATGGGATTGAAGAGCACACCCACTTGCAGCCAGGGAATCTTGTAGAGCCAGGCCCACGGGTAGTAGACGCACCCCAAAAAGGTAATGGGCACAACAATGATGGAAAAGACCAGCCCGATCTGTTTGGGATTGACCGTGGAGCCGATCACCAGGCCCAGCGCGCCAGCCAGCAGGCTGGCGAGTACCAGCACCAGCGCCAGCAGAAACCAGTTGTGCACCTCGGCTCGCACCGGCACGGCGGGAACGTAGTAGGCCATGGGAATCACCAGCAGCGCGGCGATGATGCTCTGCATGGCGCTGAAGCAGACCTTTTCCAGGGCCACGGCCCACAGCGGCAGCGGGCACATCACCCGGTCGTCGATCTCGCGCGTGATGCCGAACTCCGAGGATAGCGGCAGCGCCACGGCGGCAATGCCAGAGAACATGATGGCCACGGCCATCAATCCCGGCAGAAGGATCGTGCCAAAATCCGCCCCGCCGGCGACGGCCATCGGATTGCCGTTGCCCATGCGCGGCAGTATGAAGGTAAAGACGAAGAGAAACAGCAGCGGCTGCATTCCCACGCGCAGCAGAAACGGCAGGAACTCCCGCGTCAGCACCCGCAAGTCGCGCAGAAAGAGGCCGAGGAAAGCTTTGAAAAAGATACCCGGATGCAGCTCCAAGTTATTCACGCAGGTCCCTCCCGGTGAGTTGAATAAAGACTGTCTCCAGGCTCGGCTCGGTAATCTGAAGGTCGCGCAGCCCATGGCCTGCGGCGGCTTGCACCAACTCCGGCAGCAAGCCGTCGGAGCTGGCGGCAATCACCCGCAGACCGTCGGCCGTAATCTCGGCGCTGGTTACGTCGGGGCGCGCCTTCAGCGTGGCCACCAGCGGCTCCAGACCTTCCTGCGACTTGAGTTTCAGTTCGAAGATGGTGTGGGCGCCGAGGATTTGCTTCAGCTTTTCCGGAGAGCCAAGCGCCAGTACGCGGCCATAGTCGATGATGGCCACACGGTCACTGAGCGAGTCGGCCTCTTCCATGTAGTGCGTGGTCAACAGCACCGTAATGCCTTCCTTGCGCAGTTCGTGAATGGCCGACCACATTGCCATGCGGCTCTGCGGGTCAAGGCCTGCGCTCGGCTCGTCCAAAAACAGGACCGTGGGCCGGTGCGCGATGGCGCGGGCAATCTGAACCCGCTGGGCCAGTCCGCCAGAAAGCTGCGCCGGATAGACGTCTTTGCGCTCGGTGAGCATGAACTGGGTCAGCAGCTCCAGAGATCGGGATTTGGCCTGCGAGTGCGAGAAGCCGAAGTAGCGGCAGTGGAAGTAGAGGTTCTCGTAGACGGTCAGCGAGCGGTCGAGGGTGTTGAATTGGGGAACTGCGCCGATCAACCGCCGCGCATGAGCGGGATGTTGGACCACGTCGATGCCCTTGATGCGCACCGTGCCGCTGGTGGGAAGCGTGCGGGTGGTGGCAATCGAGATGGTGGTGGTCTTGCCGGCTCCGTTCGGCCCCAGCAGCCCGAAGATCTCGCCCTGCTTCAGTTCCAGGTCGATCCCGTCTACGGCTACAACGCGGAGCTTCGACAAATAAACTTTGGTGAGTTTTTCAATTTCAACAATCAAGAGGTTCACCTGACGCAGGGAAGGAAATGCGTACGTCCTTTATAGCAGTTCTCCAATTGCTGTACACCGAAGCCACTGCGGTCGAGTGGCTTTTTCCTCTCCGAGGTCCCCAACGAGCGGACTTTGCTCGTTGGGGTGGAAGTAAAAGCCACCTTGCACGGTCTCAAAAGGGCTATATCTATTGGAGAACTGCTCTAGCCTACCGCACCGGGCGCGCAACCTTCAGGGAGGCTGGCTGGAGGAGGATCTTCACGGAATCCATCTCCAGTTCCGCATTGCCAGATGCCAGGCATGACAGAACCTATCTGAAAGCAGTACAGTGCACCTGAATAAAATTACGGATTAGACTTAATTCCCTATTGAAATTATCTCGACGGATGTTTGCCGGTTTGTCTATCATTTTCGTTACCATTTGAAACCTATGATCTTTACCGGAACACTGAGGTGGAGTGTTGCGGTATGGTTTCTGTGGGCCATTGATCGGGCGCTCGTTGCTCGCACTTGGCGCGCCTCAGCAAACTCACGTGCAGGGGCTGAATTTGTTACCAAAATGAGTTTTTAACGCTGAAGGCGTGCGTGGACCGGGAAATCCTGCCTACGCTCATTCAGCCCTGAATGGAGTCGAGATGTATCAACCGGAGATTTATGCAAGTGCTCTGGCCTTCATGCTGGTGAGCATGATCTGTTGGGGTTCATGGGCGAATACGATGAAGCTGTGCCCGGGCTATCGGTTTCAGCTCTTTTACTGGGACTACGTGGCCGGACTCCTGCTGGGCGTACTGCTCTGGGGCTTCACGCTGGGCAGTACCGGTTCCGCGGGCGTGCCATTTTTGGCAGCTCTACGGGGCCTTCACGCATATCCGTTCTGGATGGCTGCTCTGGGCGGCGTAATCTTCAATGCCGCAAACCTCCTGCTGGTCGCAGCCATCGATGTAGCTGGCTTGGCTGTGGCCTTTCCGGTTGGAATCGGTCTGGCGTTGGTCATCGGCGCAGTCGCCAACTATGTAATCTCCCCAGCGGGTAATCCGGTGGTGTTGTTCAGTGGTATCGCGCTGGTGGTGGTGGCGATTGTCCTCGACGCCATGGCATGCAACCTGCGCGAAAAGGGGAGAAAGCGGGCGGGCGGGAAGGGAATTCTGTTGAGCCTCCTCTCGGGAGTGCTGATGGGCTGCTTTTATCCCTTCGTGGCAAAAGCGATGTCTGTTCCAGAAACGCCGGGGCCTTACGCGGTGGCGTTTTGTTTTGCCCTCGGCGTGGCAGCGTGCGCGGTTCCGGCAAACTACCTGCTGATGCGCAAGCCGTTCGATGGTTTGCCGGCAGTCGATTTTTCGGGCTATTTCACCGCACCCAAGCGATGGCATATCGCCGGAATCGTTGGTGGGGTGATCTGGTGCACCGGAGCCATCTTCAACTATGTGGCATCCGGAACCCATTTTGTTGGTCCAGCGGTTTCCTACTCTCTTGGCCAGGGCGCAACCATGGTCTCTGCCGCATGGGGAGTGTTCGTGTGGCGAGAATTTGCAGGTACATCCTCGCGCATCAAGAAACTGCTGACACTCATGTTCATTTTCTTCCTTCTTGGACTGTCCGCGATAGCCGCGGCTCCCCTGCTTATTGCCCACTAGCTGTCTCTGGAGACCTTCATGCAAAGCGATCAGCGCCCTATTGTCGTGGTTGGCAGCATCAATATGGACTTAGTCTCAAACGTGCCGCACATTCCTCGGGCAGGTGAGACAGTTCTAGGGCATCACTTTCAGATGCACCCGGGAGGAAAAGGCGCCAATCAGGCAGTGGGCGTGGCCCGGCTGGAGTATCCCGTAAAAATGATCGGAATGGTGGGCAGGGACGCATTCGGCAAACAAATGCTGGATCAGTTGAAGAAAGAGGGTGTAGACACGACGCATGTCGGCGAGGCCCCCGCTGCCACAGGCATTGCGATGATCCAGGTGGACACCGCAGCTGAAAACAGCATTGTTGTTGCGCCTGGTGCGAATCTGCACCTCACTCCAGAGGTGCTACGCGACAAGAAGGAGATCCTTCGTACAGCAGGAATCGTCCTGGCGCAGTTGGAAATCCCCATCGAAACCGTCCAATGTTTGGCCGAGACATGTTCAGAATTGCATGTGCCGCTGATCCTGGACCCTGCTCCAGCGCAAACATTGCCAGAGGGGCTGTTGAGCGCTGTGACGTGGCTAACGCCCAATGAGACAGAAGCGCAATTCTATGCAAAAGGAACCTCCTCGGACGAGGAGATGTTGGCGATGCTTCTCCGCACAGGAGTGCAAGGCGTCATTCTGAAGCGCGGCGCGCTCGGATGTGTGCTGGTGGGCAGCGATGGCGTAGCGCACAATCTCCCTGCGTACAAGGTGCGGGCAGTGGACACAACGGCCGCGGGCGATGCTTTCAACGCGGCCTTTGCGGTTGGCCTGCTGCTGGGCTATGGATTTGTTGAAAGTGCCCGATTTGCCACAGCCGCCGCCAGCATTTCTGTTACGCGAAGTGGTGCGCAGCCATCCCTGGCCACAAGGAAAGAAGTGCTCTTGGCGCTTGAATGTGTAAATCAGGAAGAGAACTCATCTGAGAGGAAAGAGCAGCTTGGAATGGCGTAGTTGGAGGGGAAAATGGCTGGGATCCGCAAGAGAACATACAGGCAATCTGAGAAAATTCACGACGCGCCGAATTTGATGTATCTTGCAGATATATGGCACTTTATTGATACATTTCTGTGCGTCTCTCTATGGCCCATCTTGGGACTTCCGACGTGCAACAGTGCAGGATTTCTGTGCCGCTGGAAGATGGGTTGGCGCACACTTTGGAATCGGGCTTTCATGTCCATAAGCGCAAGGCCGTCCCATTTCGCTCAAAAAAGCTCCATCTTCGATTGCCTGCTCCTGCACAGGGAGGAAGTTTCCGTGTTACATTGTGGTTGCTCCTTCTAGTTGTTGTTCTTACGTTTCATGATGAGCCATAACTGGCTAGCGGGAGCGCAAGGCGATGAGAGAAGCCCAGCGCGGGCCGGACCTCGATTCGCAAAGTCCGGATTGAGCAATCACTGCATGGACGAGGCCGGCCAACTCGCAAACTTTCCGCTGAAGTGATGGGGAGAGTTTTTCACAGGAGGCTTGCGTAGTTTCTGCACAGGTTTGCGCTTTACCGTAAAGCGCGGATTCTATCCTGTACGTGAGGTTCACGCATGAGCGAGGTATCCATCTCTGGGCAGCCAGTCATACTTTTCGCCGAGGAATGCGATCGCGGCATCCTGCGCAAAGAGAACCAGAACTCCGTCCTCCATGTCCACATCGCCTTGGGCGACCTGCTGATCGTCGCCGATGGCGTCGGCGACGAGGGAGGCGCCACGGCATCACGGATGGTGGTGGAGGAATTTTACACGCATCTGGCGGCTCTTCCGCGCGACTACCCGGTCAGGAATGCCATTCGCGAGGCTATTGCACGCACCAATGAGAAGATCCTTGCGGCTGCCAAAGCGCCCGATGCGCCGTACACGCGCATGGGTTCTACGGTGGTGTTGGCCCTGATCCAACAGGAAGCCGCTGGAACCAACGCCTGGATCGGCCATATCGGCGATAGCCGCGCCTATCTCGTGCGCGCTGGCCGCATGCAGTGTCTCACCATCGACCACTCTGCCGCGCAGGTCCTGCTTAGCCGCAACCTCATCACCCCGGAAGAGGCGCAGCACCATCCCGACTCCACAGTGCTGACCCGCAGCCTGGGCCATCAACCCGAGGTCGAGATCGACATCGAGGAACTCCCGCTCGCCAGCGGAGATACGCTGCTGCTCTGTTCTGACGGCCTTTGGGGATTTGTTCCGGAGAGGGACATCCATCGGATGGCGGAGACCCTCGATCTTACAGTGGAAGCCGCAGCCCATAATCTGCTCGAGCTGGCTCTGGCTGCTGGCGGACACGACAACGTCGGCATCGAGATGGCGCGGCTGATTCCGCCTCCCGATGCTCCTCCCCCTCGATCCGAGAACTACCTCGCACTCAAGATCGTGATGACCATGCTCCTGATAGCCGTTGCGGCTGTGTGTGTGCTGGCCTATCTCACTTTTTGGTACTACTGACCGCCCGAGCCACGACGGAGGCCCATCGCCGGGCGCAACCGGCTTTCTATTCGATGGACGTGTCAGGATCTCCTGGATTGGCGGGAGACCTTGCGTTCCTCAGGCGTTTCCGTCCCGGCAGATTTCTGGCCGGCGGGAGTCATCAATATGAAGGAAGTTGCGATTATCTCAGCGGTGCGCATCCCAGTGGGCCGGTTTCAGGGCTCGCTTCAGACCTTTTCTGCCTCGCGGCTGGGGGCGCTTGTGGTGCGCGAAGCGGTGCGTCGCGCTGGCGTCGAATCCTCTCGAATTGATGAGTGCATCATGGGCTGCGTCTTGCAGGCCGGTCTGGGCCAGAACCCCGCGCGCCAGGCGGCGCTCTTCGGTGGATTGCCGACCGAAGTGGGTGCGCTTACCATCAACAAGGTTTGCGGCTCGGGGTTGAAGGCCGTGGCCCTGGCGGCGCAGGCTATCCAAACAGAAAACGCCGAGATGGTTGTCGCCGGCGGCATGGAGTCGATGACCAATGCGCCTTATCTGCTGCCCCAGGCCAGGGCTGGCTATCGCATGGGCAATGGCGTCCTGGTGGATGCGATGATCCAGGACGGTCTCTGGGAGGTCTACAACGACTTCCACATGGGCGTGGGAGCGGAGATGATCGCGGCCCGCTACGGCATCAGCCGTGAGCAGCAGGACGCCTTTGCGGCCGAGTCGCACCGCCGCGCCGCCACGGCCACGGCAGAGGGATTCTTCCGGGAAGAGATTCTGCCTGTCGAGATTCCGCCGGCTAAAAAAGGTGCCGCTCCGGTGCTCTTCGATGCTGATGAATCGGTACGCCCCGAGACAACCTTAGAAATTCTTTCGCGGCTCAAGCCCGCCTTTCAGCCAGAAGGCACGGTGACCGCCGGCAACTCTCCCGGCGTGAGCGACGGCGCCGCGGCCCTGGTGGTCGCCAGCACAGAGCGGGCCCGGGAATTGGGTCTCGCGCCGCTGGCTGTGATTCGTGCCCAGGCCACCAGTGGCGGCGAGCCGGAGTGGTTTGGCCTGGCGCCCATCGAAGCTGTGCGCAAGGTGGCGGCAAAGGCAGGTTGGCCGCTTGAAACCGTCGATTTGTTTGAGCTGAATGAGGCATTCAGCGTGCAGGCGCTGGCCGTCAATCGCGACCTGGGCCTCGACCCGGCGAAGGTCAACGTGCAGGGCGGAGCCGTTGCCATCGGCCACCCCATCGGCGCCAGCGGAGCGCGCCTGCTGACCACGCTGCTCTACGCTTTGCGCCGCCTCGGCAAGACCAGGGGCATCGCCGCGCTATGCTTGGGTGGCGGCAATGCGGTGGCGATGGCCGTCGAGCGCATTTAACCGGTTGTAGCGGAATCAAGATTCTCGGGAGAATCGCAATCCAAGCGCTATCTACCAGATTCCGCTTCAATCGCAGAACGGCGTCTCGTATGGGAAGCCTTCCGCTCTATCCTCTTCAGACGTTTGACCGGAGTCCGCGCCTCCCGCAGCTTGGGCGCTAAAGAACGCATCTACCTGGGCCAGCACCTCGGCCCCGGTCCGCGCATGGTAGATGGCGGCTCGCAGTTTGGCCCCGCCCCGTACGCCGTGCGTAAACCAGGTGGCAAACTGCTTCATCTTGCCAGATGTCTCGCCCAGCCGCGCGGCCTTGGGCAGGTCTTTCGTGGCTTCGGCCTCGTCCAGAAGCATCTGAAAGTAGGCGCGAATCATGCGGTAGCGGTCTTCCACCGTGGGACGCTCGTAGCTGCCGGTGGCTGTGTACTGCGCAATCTGCCTGAAAATCCACGGATTCTCAGGCGCGGCCCGGCCGATCATCACCGCATCGCAGCCGGTCTCGGCCACCATGGCCGCAGCGGCTTCCGGAGTACAAATATCCCCGTTGCCGATCACCGGAATTCCCACTGCCTGCTTCACCCGCGCAATCCACTCCCAGCGCGCCTGACCGCTATAGCCCTGCTCGCGGGTGCGGGCGTGAAGCGTCAGCCCATTCAGTCCCTCGGCCTCGGCCATCCGCGCCAACTCCAGGCAAACAATCTCGGCGTCGTTCCAGCCCAGCCGGAACTTCACTGTGAAGGGAATTGTGACCGCCTTGCGCACGGCGTGGAAGATCTCGCCGATGCGCGGCAGGTCGCGCAGCAGGCCCGAGCCGCCGTTCGACCCCACCACCCGCTTGGCCGGGCAGCCCAAGTTCAGATCCACCAGGTCGAAACCGGTCTCCTCCACAATCCGCGCCGCCTCGGCCAGCGTTTCCGGATTGGCCCCAAACAGTTGCGCCCCGATGGGGTGCTCGTCCTCGTAGAAGGTCAAATAGCGCTGGCGCTTGGTCTCCCGCATCCGGGCCAGGCCATCGGCCGAGGTGAATTCGGTCATCAACAGCCCGCAGCCGGACTGCTCATTGGTGACAGCTGCGTCGATGGACGAGCCCGTATCGCTCAGGGGTGCCCCAGGTCTCGATTCTGAAACCTGGGAAGCGGTGAACAAACTGGCGTGGCGGATGAACCGCCGGAAGACCGTGTCCGTAACCCCTACCATCGGAGCCAGCACGGTGGCCGGAGCCACCACTACAGTTCCCAGACGCATCTCTGCCGGCACTCGCGCTTCCGCGGGCATCGCGTACTCCCTGGGGTTGTCCCAGTTTTTCTTCATGGTGAAGCCCTTGCCCGCCATATAAACCTCATCCGCAACAAGCCCCGGATCAGCCGGGAAGCTCATTCACTTCATAGACATACGGCTTGCCTCGCGACTCCGGGTCCCAGCCCGCATTCATTGCCTGCCGAATATGAGCCTCTACCTTTGCGGACGCGATACTCTGCAGGACAAAGTCAGTCTTCGCAAAGCCGACCTTTGGCGTCTTGACCGCTGGGTATTCCAGATAAAGCTCCCGGTGCGCGCCTTCGGCAACCATGACATGAATAGCCACGCCCTTCCACCCGTCAGCAGTACTCCATTGCTGCTCGCGGTGCAGACGCCAGATAAGCGGGACGCCGTCGATCTTCGTTGCGAACTGAATCGAACGTTTAGCGCGTGGCATGGCTGATCACACCCCTGATTTGGGAAGTATGGCACGGAACATTCTTGTGCTTGTTGCAACACAACGAGGCCTCCGCCGTGGCGGAGGCCTCAATTCTGCTGGCCGCGTGCCGATTACTTGGCTGCTGCTGCGGCTGCTGCTGCCTGTGCCCCGTCGGACTTGGCATACTTGCGGCGGAAGCGCTCGACACGGCCCGCCGTGTCCACCAGGCGCTGCTTGCCAGTAAAGAACGGGTGGCAAGCCGAGCAGATTTCCACGTGAATGTCGCCCTTATGGGTCGACCGTGTCTCAAAATTGTTTCCGCAGGCGCACAAAACCCGCACCGCGTCATAGTTGGGATGAATCTTTTCCTTCGGCATCGCTCTAGACAGACCTTTCCTGCAATGCTCCTATTGTAGGTGGATTCGGGCAGTTTAGCAATTGCGGAAGGGCCGGGAACAGGAGTTTGGGGTTAGGGACTACCCGATTCATCGGGAAACAAGCACTTTCTCGACGAGTGAAGAGATTGCCGCGTTGGGTTTGCGGCAGGAAGAAGAACCCCGCCGCAATCGACCCTGTGCCAGCCGATGGGGTAGGGGTAGCGTCTCCCGCTTCAACTCGCGGAGGCTTCTTCCCGTGTCTTTGCCTTCTCGATCAGCTTTACCGGGTAGTAGGCGTTGCGGGTATATTGCTTGGCCATGCGGTTGGTGTTGAAGTAGGAGCCGTTGAAGGCCAGAGTGGTGCGCATCAGGCTGGCCCACTTCTCCGGCGCGTCCCGGAAGAGCGGAACCACGGCGGTTTCAAGCTTCTGATAGAGCGAGTTGGCTTCTGCGGCATCATCGGCGCCGTCTTCGATGGCCCAGCCGGTGAAGCCCTCGATGCAGCCCTCGATCCACCAGCCATCCAGAATAGACAGGCTTGGAACGCCGTTGAGCGCGGCCTTCATGCCGCTGGTTCCCGAGGCCTCGTAGGGCCGGCTCGGTGTGTTTACCCACACATCCACGCCCGCGGTGAGCATCGCGCCCAAGCTCCAGTCGTAGTTTTCCAGGTAAACGATACGCAGCACAACACTGGAGAGCTCGGCGGCCTTCGCCACGACCTGCTGAATCAGCGCCTTGCCTGGCTCGTCCTGGGGATGGGCCTTGCCGGCATAAATAATCTGCAAGCCACCGGCCGCGGTAGCAATCTCCGCCAGCCGCTTGGGATCAGTGAACAGTAGTGTGGCGCGCTTGTAGGTGGCGGCCCGCCGGGCAAATCCCAGCGTGAGCACTTTGGGATTGAGAACCAGGCCGGTGCGCTCAGCCACTTCGTTCAGCAATGCATCTTTGTTGTGCGCATGAGCCGAGAGAATCTTCTGCTCGGGCAGGTCAATGGCGTTCCGCAGATAGAGGTTGTCGCGCCGCCACGAGGAGAAGTGAGCATCCATCAACTGCTGGAAAGGCTTGGAGGCCCAGGTGGGCGCGTGAACGCCGTTGGTGATCGAGTCGATTTGAAACTCCGGAAACATGGCGCGGGAAACTTTTGCATGTTGCATCGCCACCCCGTTGGCATACCGCGAAAAGCGCAGCGCCAGCAGCGTCATGTTCAACATTCCATCGCGGAAACAGCCCAGCTTTTCCAGGCGCGCCGCCCGGTCGCCGCCCAGGATGCGAATGGTCTGCTCGGTGGAGAAGCGGTCGTGGCCGGCTGGAACCGGGGTGTGCGTGGTGAAGACGCACTTCTTGCGCACCTGGTCCATGTCAGCTTCCGTGGCTCCGCCCAGCGGTCCGCCGCCCAGCTGTCTTTCCAGCAGGCCCAGCGTCAGCAGTGCCGCGTGGCCCTCGTTCATGTGGTACACATTGATCCGGTAGCCCAGCGCGTGAGCCATCCGCACCCCGCCCATGCCCAGCACAATCTCCTGTTGCAGACGGTAGTTGGTGTCGCCGCCATACAGATGATCGGTGAGGCCGCGATCCCAGCCCGAGTTTCCCTCCAGATCCGTATCCAGCAAGTAGATGGGCACCACGTGCCCGCTGCAGCCCACCATGTCATAGCGCCAACAGCGCATTGTCACAATGCGGTCTTCCACTGAAACCGTAACCCGCGCCTTTTCCTCAGTGCAGAAGTCCGATGGGTTCCACGGCTGGATGTCCTCGCTCTGCATACCGGTTATGTCCAGATGCTGCTGGAAGTACCCCTTGCGATGCACCAGCGAGAAGGCCACCAGGGGAACGCCCAGGTCGGCCATGGAGCGCAGTGTGTCCCCGGCCAGAATGCCCAGGCCACCAGAGTAGGTGGGCATGGCGGGGTTGATCGCAATCTCCATCGAGAAGTACGCTACATGGCCGTAGGCGGGGAAGGATTGATAGGAAAATGGTGCGGATGCTGTCGGTTGCATAGCCTTCGTTTCTTCACGGCGCTCCAAACCTTGGAACCGGCGCACGGGAAATAGAGAATACTGTACGATCCAGCCAGGCATGGGTATTCTTCCCTGGCCGTTATCGGGACAAAACTCCTCTCGATTTTATCAAGGAACGCTTCTGAGAACCCTTGGATGGCCGCTGTTTATCCCGCGGTGGCCCATATCCGGCCGAAAAAGAGCGCACTCCTTCGCGGTTCCAGTTCCACTTGCATCCGGTTATCGCGTTATTCTCCCATTACATCCGCGCAGCCGGCGGTCAACTTCTCCCAGATACGGTCCAGCCACGCTTCGTGCTCCGGCTTCATCAACACCGAGCGCAGGCAAGTCACCAACCCGGCGCCGTTTGCCGCGTGGGCTTCCGGTTCAGCCCCGGCCGCCGGCTCAAACCATCTCAGCGGCAATTCGACCAGCGCCAGATGCAAATCCCGCGCGGCGCATGCGTCAAAAACGCTGCGCGCCAGTTCTGAGGCCCGTTCCGGCGTTTCAGCCTTCATCTTCCAGACCACAATATCGAGTTCCGGCGATCCGGCTGCAAGCGGCTGAAAGTACCGCGCTGCATTCTGACGCAGCCGCCGGTCCAGTTCCATAGCCGCCGTCCGCCCGCGAGCCATCCCACGGGCGAACTCGCCTCCCGGCTTGAGCGGTAAAAGCTGCTGCGTGGCCCACAAAGCCACTGCCGCGGCTCCGGCTCGCGAACACTCCAGGCTGATCTCGCCCAAGTGCAACTGATTTGAAGTGAAGTAGGTATACGGAGAGTCGTGCTTGTAGAAGCGCCCCACCGCCGGGTCGCGGAACAATACGCATCCGCAGCCGTAGGGCTGCAAGCCGTGCTTGTGCGGGTCGATCGCGATCGAGTCGGCCCCATCCGCCGCTGCGTACGCCCGCCGCGCCGGCTCATCAAGGGCTTCCGGAATCAGCCGGAAGTAGCCGCCGTAGGCCCCGTCCACATGCACGCGGAAGCCGTACCGTTCACGGAGCGCCAGCACTTGGTCCAGCGGATCCACCGCACCCATGGCCGTCGTGCCCAGCGTCACCACCACCGTGCCCACATCGCCTTTGCGTAGCTCGGCTTCCAGCGCCTCCATCCTCATACGTCCGCGGCTGTCGGCCGCAATGGACGCATAATCCAGCTTCATCACGCCTGAAATGCGTTGGTGAGTATAGTGTGCCTGCTCGGAGCCAAGAATCCGCTTGCCCGGCGTCAGTTTCCCGGCCACCCACAGTGCTTCCAGGTTGGCCAGGGTGCCGCTGGAGGTCAGATGGCCCAAAAAACCCGTCCATCCGAAGATGCCGGCAATGCCGCAAACGGCCTCGATCTCCATCTCAGAGCTGGCCCGGCCGCCATCGCGCGCGTGGTTGTTTGGGTTGATCGTCATGGCCAGCGCATAGGCGGCCCGTGCCACCGGATGCGGCGGCTTCATCATCTGCCCGGCATAGAGCGGGTGAAAGTAGGGGTAGTTGTCGCCCATCCGAAGCGCCACGTCCTCCAGAACCCGCGCCATCGCCGACTGGTCGGTTGCGGACTCCAAGGCCGGCTCGAAGGCGGGCAAAGCCCCGAACTGCTTTTCAAGCAGCGCTGTGGCGTTGGACAACAAGCATGGGACAGGATCCTGGGGCATGGGAACCTCTTTCGGTAACACACAAGGGTACGACGTTAAGGTGTTCCATTTCAATCGATTCCAAAATCCAAAAATAAAAAAAATGTCACAGACCGCGCCAATTTTCGCTCCTTTTTTTTGAAAAGGGATGCTACACTGCTGTCAGCGTTAGACCGAAGCGGGCGTGAGCAGCACTCGCCCAACCAAGCAAGATTCTGCCAGTGGTCGCTCCGATTCATCCAGCGCAATTCAATTTAGGAAACACGTGCAAAATGGAACAAGGTACTGTGAAGTGGTTTAACGACGCGAAGGGCTTCGGCTTTATTTCGCGCCAGAACGGCGAAGACGTTTTTGTGCACTACTCTGCAATCAGCTCCAGCGGTTTCAAGAGCCTGCAGGAAGGTCAAGCCGTGCAGTTCAACGTGGTGAAGGGGCCCAAGGGCTGGCAGGCTGCCGACGTACAGCCGCTCTAAACCCATGAGCCGGATTCCGGCAGAATCTAGCAAACACAAACGAGGGCTGGGATTACTCCCAGTCCTCGTTTGCTTTCTGCGCCGTCCGATTCTGTGGCTCACAGAGTGTTGTTTGATGGCTGCGGCAAGGCGTCAACGCGTGAAGGCTCGGCAAGCCAGCCAGAGCGGTTCAGTTTTCTCTATAAAGTCTTGTAGAGTACCATCGCCGATATGAGTCTTGAATTGAGAGAGTTGGCCGCAAATCCCGGCTCAGGGTCTGGATGGTGGACACCTCGGCTCGCTGGGCCGCTCATTGCAGCCACCGCTGTTCGCATGGCACTGCTGGTTGCCGTGCTGGCCCGAAGTGGGACTGGCGCCCTAATCCAGGGCGACACAATCTCATATCTCAACCCTGGGCGCAACTTGCTGCTGCACGGCCGTTTTTTTGCAGAGGGCGTTCCCGACCTGGTCCGTACTCCGGGTTATCCCCTTTTTCTTGGTATTACCAGCCTTGCGGGGCTGCCCGCCGCGGCAGTTGCAAACTTGATCCTTTCGCTCTTCTCCGTGCTTCTGGTATGGCGGCTGGGACGGGTCGTGACTGGTGACGATCGCATTGCCATCGGTGCAGCCTGGCTTCTTGCATGTGAGCCGATATCGATTCTTTTCTCCTTTGTGCTGCTATCCGAGCCGCTTTTCATCGTGATTTTTCTTTTTGTTCTGGAGCGACTGACCGTCTTTCTGCGAGAACATCGTCTATCCGACCTGGCCTTGGCTGGAATTTTGCTTGCCGCCGCGACATACGTCCGCCCCATCACCTACTATCTCGTCTGGCCGTTCGCATTGGGTCTCTTTATCGTTCTTGCTCGGATTCCCCGTCTGCGCTGGAAAGCCCCCGCCGTGCTGCTCCTTGCCACGGTGCCTTGGCTGGCCGCTTGGCAGATCCGGAACAAGTTGGAAACGGGCTTCGGCGGCTTCACCAGCGTCGGGGATGTGAACCTTTACTTTTACAATGCGGCAATGATTACAGCGCACCTCGAACACAAGAGCTATTCGGAGTTCTATCAATCCCTGGGCTGGCATCTCTTTAACGAATACAGTGGCATGGTTTACCTTACACCGACCTATCTGAAAAGCCATCCCGAGCAGATTGGATGGAATCAGACGCAGCGTATCGCATTTTTACACGAGCAGTCCGTTCGCATTCTCGCGGCGCATCCCTTGTTGGCAATGAAAGGATGCGTGACACCGATGGTACAGACGCTGTTCTACCCCGGTGTCGGGTACTTCAATAATTTTTTTGCTCTTTCTTCGCCACCCAAGGTTGACAGCCGGGTCGATTTCGGTGCGGTGCGTGCCTCTCTCTCTCTGCTTCGTGAGCGCCCATGGGAAGCGGCGGAAAAGGGAATCTTCATCCTGATCCTTGACGCGCTCTATTTACTTGCAGTGCGCGGCTTCCTGCGACTGAACCGGAAAGACTCCTGTATTTGGCTGCTCCTGGGCATCTCGCTTTACCTCATTGCTGTTTCGGCCGCGGGTGGAGGCCCAGGTGGAGGAGATGCGCGCTATCGCCTGCCGATCATGCCCGTCGTATGCATTTTTGCGGCTGCGGGCATCTGGCGCACAAAGGCGGTAACGCGAGGATAGAGCGTACCGGGCAATTGCCTGCCGGGCAGAAGCTCTTCTATTCAAACCCGTTCCTTCAAACGAGGAAATGTTCTGACAGATAAGAGAGCGATCATCATCGGAGCGGGCCCAGCCGGACTCACGGCTGCGATCGAGCTTCAGCGGCGTTCGGGGATTCAACCCATCCTCGTCGAAGCAAGCCAGCAGGTCGGCGGCATCTCGCGCACCATCCGATACAAGGGCAACCGCATGGATATTGGTGGCCATCGCTTCTTCTCGAAGTCGGACCGGGTGATGCGCTGGTGGCTGGAGTTGATGCCCGTCGCGCCCTGCGGCGGGGCTGATGATGCAGATGAGGGAGAGTTGCACTATCAGGGCCAGCAGCGCCATGTGCCCGCCTCCGCCGTGGCGCACGATCCGCAATCGGAAGACCTGGTCATGCTGGTCCGCCAACGCAAGAGCCGCATCTATTTTCTGCGCCGCTTCTTCGACTATCCCATCAGCCTGACTGCGGCAACCTTCAGGAATTTGGGCCTCGCCCGCACATTCCGTTGCGGCATGAGTTATATGCGCTCAGCGCTGCTGCCTCAGCGTGAGGAGCATACGCTGGAGGATTTCATCATCAACCGCTTCGGCAAACAGCTTTACCTCACCTTTTTCAAGTCCTACACCGAAAAAGTCTGGGGCGTGCCTTGCCACGAGATCAGCGCCGAATGGGGCGCCCAGCGCATCAAGGGGCTGTCACTCAAGGCGGTGGTGACGCACTTTCTCAAGAAGACCTTCGGCCCCAGACACTCCGGCGGAATTGCTCAGAAGAAGACCGAAACCTCGCTGATCGAGAAGTTCCTCTATCCCAAGTTTGGCCCCGGCCAGCTTTGGGAACATGCAGCCGATCTGGTTCGCAAGGGTGGCGGCGAAATTCACTTGGGCACCCAGATTGACCGCGTCAATGTGGAGGGAAACAAGGTACTCTCGGTCGAGGGCATCAACGAAGCGGGAGAGCGCGTCACATATTTCGGTGACTACTTCTTTTCGACCATGCCGGTTCGCGATCTGGTGCGCGACCTCTCCACGCCGGTTCCCGCCGAGGTGACCGAGGTCGCTGAGGGCCTGATGTATCGCGACTTCATCACGGTCGGCCTGCTTGCCTCCCGGCTTGCCGTCACGGAAAAAGACGGCGCGCCGCTCAGGGACAATTGGATCTACATTCAGGAGCCGGATGTAATGGTGGGCCGGCTGCAAATCTTCAATAATTGGAGTCCCTGGCTGGTTGCCAGCCCCGGCAAAGTCTGGATTGGCCTGGAATACTTCTGCAATGATACCGACCCACTCTGGAAGCTCTCCGATGAGGAAATGGCGAAATTCGCCGTCGCCGAGGTCGCGAAAATTGGCATCCTCAAGGCCGAGGATGTGGAAGACTCCCACGTCGTCCGCGTTCCCAAGACTTATCCCGCCTACTTCGGCAGCTATGACCGCTTTGACGTGATCCGCAATTATCTCGACGGCTTTGAGAATCTCTTCCTTGTGGGCCGCAACGGCATGCACAAATACAACAACCAGGATCACTCGATGCTGACCGCCATGACCGCCGTGGAAAACATCGTCAACGGCATCACCGCCAAAGACAACATCTGGGCCATCAACACGGAGATGGAGTATCACGAAGAGAAAGCGGCGCAGTGAGCGCTCCGCTCAGTTCAACCGCCAGAAAGCAGCGTTCAAAACCGTAGCAAAGCTCACCCAGGCCCAGTAAGGCGCCATCAGCCAGGCCGCAGTGGGTGTCACGCGGCCAAAGACCAGCGTCGTGGCCCCGATCATCGCCCACAGCACCACCACCTCCACCAGCGCGCCCCCGATAGCATGGTGGCGAAAGAAGATGAACGACCAAGCAAAGTTCAGGGCCAGCTGCACCAGGAACAGGCCCAATCCCCAGGTGCGCAGCGGCGAGGCAGCCGACTCCCACATCTGCCACGCGGCCACGGCCATCAACGTGTAGAGCAGCATCCAGACCGGGCCAAATATCCAATTCGGCGGAGAGATCGCCGGCCTCACCAGCGTTCGATACCATCCCGGAATCGCGCCCGCTGTCCAGCGTCCGCTCACGCCCGCTACTGCAAAACAAATCCCAAACCAGCAAACCAACGATATCCAGCGCATTCCGACCATCCTCGTACTTCAAGAGAGATGATTCCACTTGAAGGGCAAAGATTCGCCGAAATGCGCCGTTTCATCACAGTGCTAGCTTCGCGTCAGTCTTCAGTCCGCTGGAATCTCCACTCTCAATGCACTGCGGGCTGCGCCGGTGTCTTCTCAAACAGTTCCAGATTTTCGCCCTTCCACACCATGGCGGAGTGGATGCGGTCGTAGCCGCTGGGGTGGTCGAAGAAGATCCGCTCTTCCACCGGGCTGGGTCGCATCTTGCGGTACTCCGAGAGGTGAATCGCTGCCTGGGCGAATCCGTCCGGCTGGCGGGCGGCGTTCAAGCCAAACATATCGGCCTCTTTTTCTTGCGTGCGGGTTTCGGTGTTCATCACCGGCGTGAGCACAAAGAAGAAGATGCCGGCAAGCAGAAGCACCAGCGGCAGCACGGCCGGGTCGCCGACGCCGCGAATCTGCCAGCGTGTTCCCCAGCGCGCCAAGGTCCAGTCCAGGGCCCATCGCAGGAAGGCAAAGAAGGCCACAATCACGACCAGCAGGAAAATTATGGATTTGGGGATGTGGTTCATTACATAGTGGCCCATCTCGTGGCCCATCACGGCCTGAACCTCTTCGGGCGAGCCGCGGCGCAGCAGATTGTCGTTGATGGTGATGCGCATGGTATTGGCAAAGCCGCTCACATTGGCGCTCATGCGCGTGGTCTGACGGCTGGCGTCGATCTGGTACACGTCGTTGGTGGGAATCCCGTTGGCGTGAGCCATATGCAGAATCGGGACCGTGATCTTCGGATCGTTCAGCCGGGTCACCTTGTTGAAAATAGGTTGCAGGTAGACAGGACTGATTGCGACCGCCCCCACCATCAGCGCCAGCGCGGCGATTGATCCCCAAATCCACCAGGTGCGGGGCAGCTTGCGCACAATGGCAAAGAGCAGGATGACCATAATACCGCCCAGGACCAGACTGACCAGCAGAGCCTTGCACTGGTCACCCATCCACGGGCCAAAACTCTGCGTGGCCAGGCCATATTTATGTTCCCTCACGTAGCCTTCATAAAACCCCAGCGGAAATCCCAGCAGCGAGGTCAACACAAGATACTGTCCCCAGTAAAGAGCGTCCTGCAGCCACCGGAAGCGCGTGACGCGCTCGGCCAGATCGCGCATCTTTGCTGACCAGCGCAGATTCAGCAACAGGAGCGCAATAGCCGCGGCGTACAGAAAGTCCCAGAGAATCAGCCAATAGCTACCCTCGAAATAAGCGTTCGAGCGGGCTGTGGCCGCGGGCGGAATCATGGCCATGTAGGCTTCCGTGGCCGCGTCGGCATCAAAGTGCGCCGAGGGCTGGGCCGCGGCCGGGACCTGGGTAATGTCCACCGTGGGTTGCATGGCGGGTTGAGCCGGAGCTGAGCCAAGACCGAAGGCCGCAAACAGGACGAGGAGCACGAAGCCCCGCAAATGCCAATTCATAAGGAAACCTCTCCCTCGAAAAATTGTTTTAATTCTACGCAGCGCCGGAGGAAGCGCACACTCCACTCAATACAAGATAAGCCATGAAAAGCCGATACGCGCCTCGGCGGGCGATGGTTCCGGCTCTCTTCGGTATATTCTGGAGTGTTGCCGCGTCTCCAGACCACTCCGCGGCCGGAAATCCCAGGACCTATGCCCATGAGCTCACAGACCATTGCCATACACCTGCCCGACGGGAGCATTCGAGAAGTACCCGCCGGCACGACGCCCCTCGATATTGCCAACTCCATCTCACCTCGGCTGGCCGCGGCCTCCGTGGCCGCGCGGCTGACGCCCATCGGCGATGCGGTGAAGGAAAGTTCAGCTTCTGATGGCCAGTCGGAAGCCGCCATGTATGCTGCCGAGGACGCGGCTGCCCCGCGTCTGGTGGACCTGACCACGCCGCTTACTGTCAACACGCGCCTGGAGTTGGTGACCGAGAAGGATCCCGAGGCGCTCAAGGTGCTGCGCCACTCTGCCGCTCACGTGCTGGCCACGGCCGTGCTGGAACTCTTCCCTGAGACCAAGCTGGGCCACGGCCCTGCCACCGACTCTGGCTTTTTCTATGATTTCCATCGCGAAAAGCCCTTCACGCCCGATGATCTGGCGCTGATCGAGGCGAAGATGGCCGAGGTTGTCGCGCGGGACGACAAATTTGTCCGCGAATATGAGCCTCGTGAACAGGCGCTGGAAGAGTTTGCACGTGACGGCGACTTCATGAAGGCCCACTTCGTGACCAAGTTCACCGCTCCCGGCGACCAGGTCAGCTTTTACCGCAGCGGCAAGTTCGTGGACTTTTGCCGTGGGCCGCATGTGCCCTCGACCGGCCGCGTCAAGGCCGTCAAGCTGACCACCCTGGCTGGCGCTTACTGGCTGGGCGACGACAAGAATCCCCAGCTTCAGCGCATCCACGGCACCGCGTTCTTCAGCAAAAAGGAGATGGACGCGCACTTTGCCCGTCTGGAAGAGGCAGCCAAGCGCGACCATCGCGTGCTGGGCAAGCAGTTGGACCTTTTCAGCATCCAGGATGTGGCTGGCCCAGGGCTGATCTTCTGGCATCCAAAAGGCGGCATCGTCCGCAAGGTGATGGAAGACTGGATGCGCGAGGAATGCCTCCGCCGTGGCTACTCGCTGGTCTTCACTCCTCACGTCATGCGCCGCGAACTGTGGAAGATCAGCGGCCATGACGGCTACTACGCAGACAACATGTATACGCCCATGGAGCTGGACGACGCGGAGTACCGGCTGAAGCCGATGAACTGCCCCGGCCACATTCTTATCTATAAGAATTCGCCGAGGAGTTATCGCGAATTGCCGGTGCGGCTGGCCGAGTTAGGCTGCGTCTACCGCTACGAGCGCTCGGGAACGATGCACGGTCTGATGCGCGTGCGCGGCTTTACGCAAGACGACGCGCACATCTTCTGCACTCCCGGCCAGATTGAGGATGAGGTTGTGGCCTGCATCGACTTTGCCGAGGCGGTCATGAAGACCTTCGGCTTCCCCGATTTCAGGGTCGAGCTCTCCACGTGGGATCCCAACGACCGCGCCCATTACGCCGGCTCGGACGAGAACTGGGACCTTGCCACTGATTCTTTGCGGAAGGCTCTCGCACGGAAAGGAATCGCTTACAAAACCATCCCCGGCGAAGCCGCCTTCTACGGCCCCAAGATCGACATCAAGCTTGTCGACGCGCTCGGCCGCCTGTGGCAGCTTTCCACCGTGCAGTTCGACTTCAACCTGCCCGCGCGTTTTGGACTAGAGTACGTGGGCGAGGACGGGGAGCGTCATCAGCCAGTGATGGTTCACCGAGCCATCTTCGGCTCGGTCGAGCGCTTCTTCGGCGTGCTGATCGAGCACTACGCAGGAGCTTTTCCGCTGTGGCTGGCGCCGGTGCAGATGGGCCTGGTGCCCATCAGCGAGCGGCATCACGCCTACGCAAAGAAGGTCGAGGCCGAACTGAAGGCCGCGGGCCTGCGGGTCGAAGTGGACGACCGCAACGAGAAGATGAACGGCAAGATTCGCGACTTTGCCAACCAGAAGACGCCTTACATTCTGGTCTTCGGCGACAAGGAACAGGAAGCCAACGCAGTCAGCGTCCGCACCCGCGGCAAGGGCGACCAGGGCTCCGTTCCGCTGGCGGAGTTTATCGCCAAGTGCAAGGCGCTGGTGGAGAGCCAGTCCACGGAACTATAACGTGATGCGCTGTTTAGGGCGTTGAACATGACAGACAAAGCGAAAATGCCCAAGTTCGAGATCGATTTTCTCGATGACTACACTGACGAAGGGCTACTGGACGAGGTACGCAGAATTGCTGCCCTCTTGCCGGTCGGTGAACCGCTCACGAAGACAGCTTACAATCTTCGTTCTCCCAAGGTGGCGCACTCGACTATTCGGCGGCGATTCGGCGGATGGAAGGAAGCACTGGAGCGCTCTAGCCTCGGACATCTTTATTCAGGCCACCCGGTGTCGCAGAAGATGCGGTCACAACCCGCAAAGCAGATGTCGAACGCCGATTTGATCTCAGAACTCAAGCGAGTGCATGCGCTCGTCGGTACAGAGTGGCTTACCTCCGATGACTTCAATGCCCACTCTGTGACAAGCGAGGAAGCCGTTCGACGGCGTTTTGGCACATTTCGCAAAGGGCTGGACGCGGCGGGCATCCCGAATCATCCGTTCAAGATGCGACAGTTCACCGATCAAGAATGCTTTGAAAACATCGCGGAGGTCTGGACGCGCTATGGGCGCCCACCGCAATATCGGGAGATGTTCCAAGCACCATCAAGTATCCAAGGTAAGACCTACGTTACACGATGGGGAACGTGGCGGAAGACGCTCAAAGCCTTCGTGGATTGGGCCAACGTTGATGGTGAATCGCAAAAGTCAGACGAACCGGAAGCGGTTGCGGGTGTCGTTCAGGAACCGACGAAGAGGACAGAAAGGGCTCAAGCTGATTGTCGTGAGGTTCGCCCCGGCCTTCGATTCAAGGTGTTCATGCGAGATCGTTTCCGCTGCCTCGCCTGCGGCAGGAGTCCTGCAACGCATTTGAACGTTGAACTTCACGCCGATCACATTCTCGCAGTGGCGAACGACGGCAAAACAACTCTGGAAAACCTGCAAACCCTCTGCCAAGACTGCAACCTCGGCAAGGGCCGCACCGTGCTTATCTAAAAGACGCGTTTAGGGTACTTGACGTCATAGCCTGCTTTCAGCCGCGTTACGCGTTGATGGCCATGCCTTCTACGACGCCGTAGGCGTCGAGCATGGATTCGTCGAGCGTGGGACTTGACCGCTGCCCGCTCAGCCGGCAGGCTCCTTGAGGTAAATCTCCACATAGTCCAGGTAGTTCTGCGCGTATTCGAGGATTTTGGCGTGGTCAGCGTCGCTGAGTTCGCGGCGAAGTTTGGCGGGGACACCCGCCCAGAGCGTGCGTGGAGGAACGTGAGTTCCCTCGGGAACCACGGCGCCGGCGGCGATGAGAGAGCCTTCGCCGATGCGGCAGTTGTTCAGAACCGCTGCGCCGATGCCGATGAGAACCGCGTCCTCGACCACGCATCCGTGGACGGTGGCGTTGTGGCCGATGGTGACCCAGTCGCCCACAATGACCGGATAAAGGTTGCGCTGACCATGAAGCACAGCGCAGTCCTGGACGTTGGAGTTGGAGCCGACGCGAATCGAGTTAACATCGCCGCGCAGGACGGCGTTCATCCATACCGAGGAGTGCTCACCGAGGGTCACGTCGCCGATAAGCTGCGCGGAAGGGTCAACGTAGCAAGTGGAGGGGATCTGGGGAAGCCGCCCCTGGTAGCTGCGGATCATGGTTTCAAGGTCTCCCTAGTCATTTTAGGACATAGGTGCGTTCCAGGGCCGTTTCGTTGCCTTGCATCTACACGCCGCCTGCCGCATCCAAAAAGCATGGAATATCGACTGTTGGGAGGCTCTGGCCTCAAAGTTCCCGCTCTCAGTTTTGGCACCGCAACGTTTGGCGGCGCCAACGAGTTTTTCAAGGCATGGGGCTCGACGGACGTTGCCGAAGCCAGCCGGCTGATCGACATCTGTCTCGAAGCCGGCGTCAACCTGTTTGATACCGCAGACGCTTACTCCGACGGCCGCTCGGAAGAGGTCCTGGGCAAGGCTCTCGAAGGCAAGCGCGAACGGGTGCTGATCTCCACTAAAACCACCTTCCGCCTGGGCGACGGGCCCAACGACATTGGCTCCTCGCGCTACCACCTGCGCCGCGCTCTGGAAGCCAGCCTGCGCCGTCTGAACACCGACTATGTGGACATTTACCACCTGCACGGCTTTGACGCCCTCACGCCCGTCGAGGAGGTACAGGACACTCTCAACACTTTTGTCCGCGAGGGCAAGGTGCGCTACATCGCGGCTTCGAACTTCTCCGGCTGGCACCTGATGAAGTCTTTAGCTATGGCCGACCGTTATGGCTGGACCCGCTTTGTGGCCCATCAGGTCTGCTACTCATTGATCAGCCGTGACTACGAGTGGGAATTGATGCCGCTGGGCCTCGATCAGAAAGTGGGTGCGCTAGTGTGGAGTCCGCTGGGATGGGGTCGTCTGACGGGCAAGATTCGCCGCAGCCAGCCGCTGCCCAAGGTGAGCCGCCTGCACAAGACCGCCGACGCAGGTCCGCAGGTTCCAGACGAGTTTCTCTATGCCGTGGTGGATGCGCTGGACGCAGTGGCGGCCGAGACCGGGAAGACGGTTCCTCAAGTGGCGCTGAACTGGCTCTTGCAACGGCCCACGGTCTCATCCGTCATCATTGGTGCGCGGAATGAGGAGCAGTTGCGGCAGAACCTGGGCGCGGCAGGCTGGAATCTGACCGCTGAGCAGGTGGCCGAGCTGGATAAGGCCAGTGCGCGGATGCCCATCTATCCCTACTGGCATCAGCGACAGTTCACCGAACGGAATCCTTTGCCGGTGTAGCAAAAGCTGGCCGTCCTCCAGCGTGTGGACGGGGGCCAGTTCAAAGTATGGATTCAGGCGATTTGGGAAGAATTCTCCCCGTCCGAGGAGAATTTTGCTGGATTGAGTGTCTTTGTTTGCTCCGCGGTCGATTCTCTCCGGTATTCTAGAAGGAGCCAGTTGGCGGGTTTGGAGGTGGGATCCCTTTGGCAGAGGTTCGTGTACAAGAAGGCGAACCGCTCGAAAATGCGCTGCGCCGGTTTAAGCGGAAGGTACAGCAGGAGGACATCATCAAGGAAGTCAAGCGTCACTCCTACTATCTGAAGCCCGGCGAGAAGAAGCGCGTAAAAGCGGCTTTGGCACGCAAGCGGAATCGCAAGAAGGCTCGCAAAGAGCAGGACTAGTTTCAAAACAAATCGTGACATACGCCGCCCCGGCTCCCCGCATCGAGATGTGGGGGACATCAGAGACCCAGAACAAGGCCGGGACGGTGGGTCGCGATTTTTGTTTTTGGTTTCAATGCTTCGCGCACGGGCTGCGTGGAGGTTTCATCTAGATCTTTCCGGCTTGCCGGGAAGATATTCTATTTGCCGCTGAACTTGTTGCGGCCCGGGCCCTGGTTGTTGATTGCAGCACGAAGACAGGGAAACGGGAACGGCAAGGTATTCGGGATCATGGCCGATTTCAACGAATTTCCCTTCTTTGGCGAGGCCGGCCATGGAATTTACCGACAGAATTTTGAAGTGCGTCGATTGCGGCGCCGAGTTTGTGTTCACCGTCGGTGAGCAGATATTTTTCCACGACAAAGAGTTCAAGAACGACCCCAAGCACTGCAAGCAGTGCAAGGCGAAGCGCGCCACGGGAGGCTCCAGGGTGCGTCCGGAGACCCGGACCACCTGCTCTCAGTGCGGCGAGGCAACAACGGTTCCCTTCAAGCCCACGCAGGGCAGGCCTGTACTCTGCCGCTCCTGCTTCAAGCAGCAAAAGACGCCCGCCCAGCCGCTGCCGGAACCCAGCGCCCAGCCGGCAAAGGATTCCGAACTTGTGCCAGGCTGAAACGGCATCGGCTTACGGCTTCTTCTTCAAGGCGCGGTGGCCAATGTCGCGGCGGTAGTAGATCCCGTCAAAATGAATCAGCGCCATGGCTTGGTAGGCGTGTGCCAGGGCATCCTCAAGCGAGGACGCGGCGGCGGTCACGCCCAGAACGCGGCCTCCCGCTGTGAGTATTTGTCCGTCCGCGCGCGAAGATCCGGAATGGAAGACCTGGACCCCCGGAACCCGGGCGGCGTCGTCGAGGCCGGTGATGGGGAAGCCGGTCTTGTAGCTGCCCGGATAGCCGGATGAGCTGGCCACAACACAGGCTGAGGCGCCCGGAGTCCATCTCAGTTCAGTTTCTGAGAGCAGGCCGTCAACGCAGGCTTCCAGAGCATCGACTAAGTCGCTTTCCAGGCGCAGCAGAATGGCCTGTGTCTCTGGATCGCCGAAGCGGACGTTGAACTCCAGCACCTGGGGGCCGCGAGCTGTCATCATCAGCCCGCAGTAGAGCACACCGGTGAAGGGCGTCTCCTCCTCGGCCATGCCGCGGACGGTGGGCTCGGCGATGTGATGAAGAATCCACTCCGTCATGCCCGGATCGAGCATTGCATCCGTGGAGTAGACCCCCATGCCGCCGGTATTGGGGCCGGTGTCTCCCTCACCGATGCACTTGTGGTCCTGGGCGGGGACGAGCGGAAGCACGTGCTTGCCGTCGGCGAGGCAGAGGAAGCTGATCTCGTCGCCTTCAAGGAATTCCTCAATGAGGATGTGCTGTTCCGCTTCTCCCAGCAACTTTCCGCTCATCAGATCCTGGGCCGCTTCAAGGGCTGTATGGCGCGACGGGCAGATGATGACGCCCTTGCCCGCGTGCAGCCCGTCAGCCTTGATCACAATGGGCGGATGAAAGCGGTCGATGGCTTTTTCAAGCTCGGCCTGGTTCGTGCAAACCGCATAGTTGGCGGTGGGAATCTTGTGCCGCTGCAAAAAACGCTTGGCGAAGCCCTTGCTGCTCTCCAGCATGGCCGCCGCCCGCGTGGGTCCGAAGACGCGGAAGCCGCGTTCCTGAAGGGCGTCCACAATGCCCAGCGAAAGCGGCAGCTCCGGCCCCACGATCGTCAACCCAGGCTGTTCGGCTTCGACCAGGCGAACCATCGCGGCCACGTCCTTCAAGTCCACAGGAACGCAGCGCGCAATCTGGGCGATGCCACCGTTGCCCGGCGCGCACACTACCTCCGTCACCCGTTGGCTGCGCTTTACCGCCCAAGCAAGTGCGTGCTCCCGGCCTCCCGAACCAAAAATCAATACCTTCATGGTTACGTCCTGCTTTCTCTTGTCTTCCAACCCTCTGAAAGGTTATTCGAGCAAACCGGGAATGGGAAGTCAAACCGTGAAGCGGGAAGCAGCAAAGCAGCGGCTCCCCTATACTGGGTCGTGGTGCGTCGGCTGCCCCGGCGCACGAGCCAGATGGAGCAGCGAGCGCATGGTGCAAAGCCGGATCAAGCCGTACTACCAGGAAGTTGCCGAGACGGCGCGGCGGGCGGCGCAATTGCGGATTTATCGGCGCAACCAGGTATTCGGACTGGTGCTGGTGGCCTCGGCAATTCTGCTCGTGCGGCTCCTGCGCACCAATCCCAAGTGGATTTTTCCGCCGGGATGGTGGCGGCCATGAGCAACAATCCCTCACAAACTGACCCACTGCTCGTACTGCTGCTCGGCCCCACAGGCAGCGGGAAGACGGCGCTTTCTTTGGCTCTGGGCGAGCGCTTCGTCGGAGAGATCGTCAGTTGCGACTCGGTGGCTGTCTATCGCGGCATGGACCTGGGCACAGCCAAACCAACCGCAAAGGAGCGGGCACGGCTGCCCCATCACTTGATCAACGTGGCCGACCCGGACCAGCACTTTACCGCAGGCGAGTACAGTCGGCAGGCGCGGGCAGCGATTCGCGAGATCGCCGGGCGCGGCCGCCTCCCCATCGTCACCGGCGGAACGGGGCTCTATCTGCGCGCGCTGACTGAGGGGCTTTTTGCAGGGCCGGAGCGGCAGCAGGAGTTGCGTGCGCGCCTCGAAAGCGGCCGAAAAAGGCACGGCGAAGCCTGGCTGCACCGGCTGCTCCGCCGGCTCGATCCAGCTTCGGCCGCGCGCATTCACGCCAACGACACGCCCAAGCTGATTCGCGCCATCGAGGTCTGCGTGGCGGCGCGCAAGCCGCTCTCTGAAGTGCTGGCCAACAAGGCGAAGGCGCGCGACCCGCTCACCGGCTTTCGGCTGTTGCGCATCGGCCTCAACCCGCCGCGACAGGCGCTCCCGCCCCGCGAAGGACTTTATGACCGGCTCAACCGCCGCGCCGCGGCCATGTTTGCAGCCGGGCTGATTGAAGAGACCCGCAGCCTGCTGGACCGCTACGGGCCGGTCAAGGCGCTCGACTCCCTCGGCTATCGGCAAGCGCTGGCCGTCCTGGCGGGGACTCTGAGTGTTGAAGCGGCGATAGAAGCCGCCCAGCAGGGCCATCGCAACTACGCCAAGCGGCAGATGACCTGGTTCAGGCGCGAGCCGGAGGTTCACTGGATCGAGGGCTTCGGCGATGAGCCGGAGTCGCTGCGCGTGGCAGCCGAACTGGTGGAGAAGAACCTCTGAAAATCTGTCCACGAACCGAGCGTCTCAGAGTTTTTTGCGGATTGCAGAGAATTTCCCCGCTTGGATGCACACTGATGAGTGGCAGAGCTATGGGCCACACGAGAGCAAGTGCTTGGCGTCCCGTAACTCCTTTAGCTGGAGGATTTTGCGCGTAAGTCATTTGCTGAGAGGATTTTACAGCGCGCACCATGACCTAACCCTAATCAGCAGAGGATTTTACGCCCAAAATATGGGTGGGGGTATCCTGAGTCCATACGCCCCTGTTTGCCTCTCGCTCGGCACGCCGGAAGCCGCCCCCATGCAAAATTGCTAGTTTATGGACAGATTCTGAGATGCTATCCGCAGTCGTGACCCGCGCCGGTGCGGATTCGAAGCGGTCCGACGCGCATCCGTTAAACTGATGGGTGGAATGCGGCGCTCGCAACAGACGTGCGCCCCGGAATGGAGTTTTCCTTGGCAGAGATAATCTACGATGTAGCGATTGTGGGCGGCGGACCAGCCGGCTACACGGCGGCCATTCGCGCGTCAGAATACGGGCTGAAAGTCGCATTGATCGAAAAGACTGACAAGCTGGGCGGCACCTGCCTGCACGTGGGCTGCATCCCCACCAAGGCCCTCCTCTTCAATGCTGAGATCTGGGACCACCTGAAGCACTCCGCCGACTTTGGCATTCAGGGAATCGGCACGCCCACGCTCGATTGGGCCGCGGTGCTCCAACGCAAAGACGCCATCATCACCAAGCACGCCAAGGGCCTGGACTTCCTGATGAAGAAGCACAAGATTGCGCGGATCGTGGGATTTGGACGGCTGACCGGCCCTGCGCTGGAAGGCGTACATACGGTCGAAGTCGCCAACGGCGAAGCCGTCTCTCACGTGCAAGCCAGAAACGTGATTCTGGCCACCGGCTCCGAGGCCAAGATGCTGCCTGGGCTGGAGGCAGACAGCCGCATCCTCACCAACATCGAAATTTTGGCTTTGGAGCGGGTGCCCAAGTCGTTGATCGTCATTGGCGCGGGCGCGGTGGGCATGGAGTTCGGCTCTCTCTTCCGCACCTTCGGCGCTGAGGTGACCATCGTCGAGTTTCTGCCGCGCGTGGTTCCGGTCGAGGACGAGGAAATTTCCAAGGAACTGACGCGCCTCTTCAAGAAGCGCGGCATCGACGTGAATACCAGCGCCAAAGTTGAGAAGGTGGAGAAAACCGAGACCGGCGTGAAGGTGACCTTTACTGACGTCAACGGCAAGACCCAGGTGAAGGAAGCCGAAAAGGTGTTGGTTGCCGTGGGCCGGGCCGGGCGAACCGGCAATATCGGCGTGGAGAAGACCAAGATCGAGCTTGAACGCGGGTTGGTCAAGGTCAACGAGGCGCAAGAGACGGCGGAGCCGGGCGTCTTTGCTATCGGAGACATCGTGGCCGGGCTGCCGCAACTGGCCCATGTGGGCGCGATGAGCGGCATGGTCGCAGCGGCGAAGATTGCTGGCCGCGCATTCCGCCCGGTGCGGCGCGACCGCATTCCCGGCTGCACATACACCGAGCCGCAGATCGGGTCGGTGGGCCTGACCGAGGCGCAGGCCAAGGAAAAAGGCTACGAGGTGAAGGTGGGAAAATTCCCCTTTGCGGGCAACTCGAAGGCCACCATCCTCGGCAATCACGACGGATTTGTGAAGGTGGTCGCCGACGCAAAGTATGGCGAGATTCTGGGCGTGCATATCCTCGGCCCGCAGGCTACGGAACTGATTGCCGAGGCGGTTGCGGTGCTGGAGCTGGAAGGCACGGTGGAGGAGCTGATGTTCACCATCCACGCGCATCCCACGCTGGCCGAGTCTTTGCTGGATGCCTACGGGGCGGTGGAGGGCATGGCGATCAACGCGTGAGGGTCACTTCGCGGTGGTCTTGTGAGAGATGCTTGCTGGAGAAATTCCGGCAGACAAACACAACTCTCCGCGTTAGACTGGCTGCGTGAATCTTCCAAGATTAGTTCTTGTTCTCTGCTGTGCTGCTCTGGCCGGTTCTGCTACCACTTTGCCTGGGCAGCAGGCCAGTATGAAGCCCGAAGCCGTTCGTGACGTTCACTTGCTCCCGCATGAATTGAACGGCTTTTTGCTTCTGCAGGAGCGCAAGGCAGTCGAAGCCGCACTGGGCAAGCCTTTTCATGAAGAAAAGAGACCAGATAGCATCATCGTGTCGGCATATCACCTGCGTGGGCTCAAGGAAGACTACCTAGTGGCCTTTTATTATGAGAATGAGAAGTCGATTTACAACAACAAAGTATTTCAGTTGGAGCTTACAGGGAAAGAACACTCCGGTCCCACGGGATTTTTCGGCTTGGAGTTGGGCGACACAGCCGAAAAGGTCGAAGCTGTTCTCGGCAAACCAACAGAAATCCGTCATGAAGACGATGTGAATGTCGATCTCTGGGATTACAAGAGCGAGAACTATTCTCTGGAATTCACTTCTTCACATAAGCTCTACAGTATCCAAGTCGATGAAGGTCCGAAGGGCACAGAACCTGCTGCGGGTGGAACAGCCGAAGTGTATGCATTTGCCCGCGCGGTGAAAGCGCACAACATCGACAGGATGATGTTGTTAGCTTCTGGAGAGATTGAGTGCTCACAAAAAGTGGCGTTCGGGATTCGGGACGGGAAGGCGCGAAATATTCTCGATGACAAGGCGAGCCCCATATCGGTATGTCTCGCACAGGCAGCCGATGTCATTCTGGCTCTTGGCCCCGAGATGAAGGCGGCTAACACCGAGATAAGAATCTGGGAGAAAGGGCCACCAGGAATGGTCGTCAAGCTTGCAAAGAACTCGCCTCTGCGCGAGGTGGTTCTGGTGGATGAGGCTGGGTCGCCGCGTATCTACGAGGTCACATTCCGGTAAACGACGAACATTCCGAACCAGCTCCCATTTAGACTAAAGAGGATATGACTACACTGAAAGCCGTTCGCGGTACCCGCGACCTGTTGCCGCCGGAGACGGCGCTTTGGAACCGCATCGAGGCCACCGCCCGGGACGTCTTTGCCCGCTACAACTTCGGCGAGATTCGCACTCCTGTCTTCGAGGACACATCGCTCTTTGCCCGCGGCGTGGGCGAGGAAACCGACATTGTCTCCAAGGAGATGTACACCTGGGAAGACCGCGCCCGCGCGCAGTCGGAGAAGCCACAGTCGCTTACTCTGCGCCCGGAAAATACCGCCGGCGTGGTGCGCGCTTACATCGAGCACAAGCTCGGCGAGACCGGCCAGTTGCAGAAGCTCTACTACATTGGCCCGCAGTTTCGCCGCGAGCGGCCGCAAAAGGGCCGCTATCGCCAGTTCTCGCAGATCGGCGCAGAGGTCATCGGACCGCCGTCGGCGGGCAGTGAAAGCCCGCTGCGCGATGCCGAAATTCTGGAGATGTTGGCGACGCTGCTGGACGAGCTGGGCATCACCGGCTGGACGCTGGAGTTGAATTCCGTAGGCTCGACCGCTGATCGCGCTCGCTACAACGACGCATTGCGCGCCGCGCTGGTTCCTGTCGCAGCGCAGATGTGCGAGGACTGCCAGCGCCGCGCCGTCACCAATCCGCTGCGCGTGCTGGACTGCAAGGTGCCCGCTGATCAGCCCATCATCGACACGCTGCCCAGGATTGCCGACTCGCTCGACGAGGAATCGCGCACCCACTTCGCCGCAGTGACCGCGGCTCTGGACGCGGCTCACGTGCCGTATACGCGCAACCACCGCCTCGTTCGCGGCCTTGACTACTACACCCGCACGACCTTCGAGTTCACGCACGGCGGCTTGGGCGCTCAGAACGCGCTGCTCGGCGGAGGCCGCTACGACGGCCTGAGCGAGATGATTGGCGGACCCCGCGCGCCGGGGATTGGCTTTGCCATGGGCGAGGATCGGCTGGTTCTGACGCTGCAAGCCCAAGAGGCGGCCGCGCCGCAGGTGCCGCAGGCGGCCGACGCTTATATTGCTCCGCTGGGCGAAGGCCTGAACTCCTCCGCGCTTGGCCTGGCCCGTGAATTGCGCCACCAGGGACTATGGATTGAGCTCGGCGAGGGCAGTTTCCGGCTCAAAAAATCCTTTGAAGCTGCCGACAAGACCGCCCGCCACATTGTCATCCTGGGCGAAGACGAGCTGAAATCCGGTATTCTAACAGTGAAGAACTTCTCCACAGGCATACAGACAAAGGTTCCTCGCACGGAGCTGGCCGTCTTTCTTTCCACTCCCACAGGCGAGTAAAGGACACAGGTAGTGCTTGATTTTCTAGGTAATCTCGAACGGACACATTATTGCGGTGAATTGCGCGCCGCCCACGCCGGACAGCAGGTTGTTTTGATGGGCTGGGTCAACCGCCGTCGCGACCATGGCAGCCTGATTTTTCTTGATCTGCGCGACCGCACTGGCATCAGCCAGATCGTGCTGGACAAGGATCTGATCCCCGAAGGCCACGCCAAAGGCGAGCAGGTCCGTCCGGAGTACGTCGTTGCCGTGGTGGGCAAAGTGCGTCTGCGCTCTGCCGACGCCATCAACCCCAAGATGCCTACGGGCGAAATCGAAATCGAGGCCACCGAACTGCGGGTGCTGAACGACACGCGTCTGGCGCCTTTCTCGCCTTCGGATGAAGCCATCCAGAATGAAGAGATCCGGCTGAAGTATCGCTACGTGGACCTGCGCCGTCCGGAGATGCAACGCAACTTCCGGCTGCGCCACGACATCACGCTGGCCATTCGCGACAACCTCAGCAAGCAGGGATTTCTGGAGATTGAAACTCCCATCCTGACCAAAAGCACACCCGAGGGCGCGCGCGATTTTCTGGTGCCCAGCCGCGTGCATCCGGGCGAGTTCTATGCGTTGCCGCAGTCGCCGCAGATCTTCAAGCAGATTCTCATGATCTCCGGCTTCGACAAGTACTTCCAGATCGCCCGCTGCTTCCGCGACGAGGATCTTCGCGCTGATCGCCAGCTCGAGTTCACCCAGGTGGATATCGAGATGAGCTTCCCGCACCAGGAAACAGTTTTCGCCGTGGCGGAAGAGTTTCTGGCGGCTGGTTTTGCCGCAGCCGGGGTCACGCTGCCCACGCCGTTCCCGCGCATCACCTACGACGAGTCAATTCGCCAGTATGGTTCCGACAAGCCGGACCTGCGGCTCCCCGAACTCGTTGACGTGCGTCCGGCCTTCCCTGACGCCGCGCTTGCTACGCTGCAAATCGATCCTGCATTGCCCGTGGTGGCGTTGCGCATCCCCAAGGTGGGGGAGTTGAGCCGCAAGGAACGCGAAGACAACCACCCGCTCTTCGACCTGGGGAAAGGCGCTAAGTTTATTGACGACTTCAAGCGGCTGGCCAAGGGATTTCCTGAGGCGGCTGCCAAGGTTCGCGAGCTGGTAAGTGCGGATGAGGCCGACTTCGTCATCATCGTGGCAGGCGACCCGGCTCACCCCGTCACGGCCAGCGACACCAAGATCCCCGGCCGACTGAGCGAGCGCGAGATCAATGTCTACTCGGCCGCCGGCAACTTCCGTACCGAACTGGCCAGGAAATATGCCGATCGGCATGGAGCATTCCGCACCACGGAAGAGACCGTCCAGCAGGCGGCCTCGCTCAGCGGTGAGGAGCATCATGTCGATGGCTCGGCGGCCTTCCAGCCGATCTGGATCACCGACTTTCCCATGTTCGAGTACGACGCGGCAATCGCAAAATGGATGCCGGCACATCATCCGTTCACCGCGCCGCACGAAGCTGATATGGCTAACCTGCTCACCGACCCGGCCAGTGTGCGCGCCAACTGCTACGACCTGGCGATGAACGGCCTCGAACTCGGTTCCGGCTCCATCCGTATCCACCGCAAAGACGTGCAGCAGCAGATCTTCAAGTCGCTGGGAATTAGCGATGAAGAGGCTCATGCCCGCTTCGGCTTTTTCCTTGACGCTCTCGAATACGGCACTCCGCCCCACGGCGGCATCGCACTCGGACTGGACCGTATCGTGATGCTGCTGGCCGGCTCACCCAGCCTGCGCGAGGTGATCGCCTTCCCCAAGACCGCCAAGGCTGTCGATCTGATGGTCGACGCACCTACCACAGCCACCGAACAGCAGTTGAAGGAACTGCATATTCGAGTGGCGCTCAAGAGCTAAGGCTCGCGAGGAACTTCCCTGAAAGAGGCAGCCGGGCGCTCCAGGTCAAGACTTGTTAGCGGGGGAAGTGCCGGTCCGCCTCCAAGGAGACTGCTAGTCGTTGTGCGTTGGATCACAATCAGTGTCAAGCATGGAACCTCCCGGTTTTTTACCATTTCTATGCGAATAACCACCTCAGGCCAGCCAAGCTGAGAGGTTTCTGTAGCCTGGAAACGTCCTTTTTGGGGTATGTGCAAGCTTTTCGGCAAGATGAGACGGGGGGGCGGTATCTATGGATGCGCCTCAAAGCCGACAGAGATCAGGTTTACCTGCTAGATCAGCCTGGAAAATGAGATGCAATTGCCCTGCTTGCCTCAAACAAGATGAGCCTGTGCCGGTGTTGACCGCCCCGCAACACCCGGGATTCTGCTACACTGATTCAAGCGCAATCAAGGGGCCAAACGCGCCAGGCCGCGCCCCAAAGATACGCTTCTGCAACCCATGTTCGGGGAGTGGCTCAGCCTGGTAGAGCACCTGGTTCGGGACCAGGGGGTCGGAGGTTCAAATCCTCTCTCCCCGACCATTCTATCTCAATGAAAATAAACACGTTAGGCGGCTAACTCGGTCAACGTATTTTCCTCCATTTTCGGTACATTCGGTACAACTGAAGGCAGTTTGAAGCCGAATCCGCACTTCTCGGCCCATTCTTTGCGGAATTCCACATCCTCTTTGATCTTGTCGTAGAGGTCGCCCATGCTCTCATCCGCATGCCCCATCCAGAACTTCTGAAGACCCTCTGGACATCCGGTGCGATTTCGAAGATGGGTATTCCTAAAGCGCCTGAATGCATGGTTCCCCGCCTTGTTTGTG
>Ga0182014_10000831_pt1 | contig 42050 bp, 36 predicted proteins | sample 612S2DmetaG_FD_120489 | JGI IMG/M metagenome (GOLD analysis project Ga0182014, IMG submission 120489) | Permafrost microbial communities from Stordalen Mire, Sweden - 612S2D metaG | ecosystem: Environmental > Terrestrial > Soil > Wetlands > Permafrost | place: Sweden: Stordalen | collected... | reverse complement strand
CTTGCGCTGTATCCACGCCAGCCGCCGGCTCAGCGAGTTCTGGAAAGACAGGCTCAACACCCACGCCGCATGCAATGACTGCCTCCCGCTCGCGGCCTAGTCGAAGAATTTTGTCGTGCGCCCGGGACTGAACCAGGGCTACGCTAATGCCAGGCCGGGCCAAGGCCGAAATCCGAAGACCGAAGGCCGAAGGAAGGCCGAAACCCGAGGTCCGAATCCAGAGACACCCTAGCGGAGTCGCGACTGATCGGCGTGGGCCATGCTCGGCTTTCGGCTTTCGGATTTGAGGGCCGCCGGGCGCCGAACAAAGCGGTGCCGATGCGGACCATGGTTGCGCCCTCCTCGATTGCCACTTCGAAGTCGCCCGTCATCCCCATGCTCAGGTGGGGCAGCGGGGCGCCCAGGAGTTGCTCGCAGCGCTGCTTCAGTTCGCGCATTTGGCGGAACACGGGCCGCACCTTTTCCGGGTCCAACGTCCACGGTGGCACGGTCATCAGGCCGTGGATTTCCAGCCGCGGCAGCGCGTTGATGCGGGTCAGGTCGGCCAGCAGTTGATCCGGGCGGCACCCGAACTTGCTCGCTTCGCCTACGGCGTTGACCTCGATCAGGACCGGCAAGGTCTTGGCGGCCTGTTCGGCGCGCTTGTTCAACTCCTCCGCCAGGGGAAGGCTATCGACGCTTTGCACCATCTCGAAAAGTTCCACCCCATCGCGGCATTTGTTGCTCTGCAAATGGCCGATCATATGCCAGCGCAGGCGGCCCGGACACGAAGGAATCTTGGCTTTGGCCTCCTGCACTTTGTTTTCGCCAAACAGGCTCAACCCCAGCGTGGCTGCGGCGCAAACAACCTCCGGAGGCTGGCTCTTCGTCACCGCGACGAGAGTGACCGAACTCGGCTCGCGCCCCGCCCGCGAGCAGGCCGCCTCGATCCGCTGCCGAACCGCCCTCAAGTTGGCGTCTAAATCCATGCGTGGACAATAGCGGGAATGGGAAGTGGAGAATAGAGAAAACCGTGCCGGGCGTTCCGTATGGGTGACCTCAACCGTCGGCGAGTCGCTTGCCTGCGCCCGCAAACCCCCGATTGCGGCTCTCGCTCAACCCTGAGCGTTTCCCCCCCAACCTCTCATCTGCGCCGGAGGCTCGCAATCGTCTTATGGGCGTACGCGAGCCACAGCAAGCTCAGGAACCCGATGAGGACAATCTGGCCGACGACCGGATAGCTGTAGATGAGGAAGGCAATCACGCCGCAAACAACGGTAGCTTTGATCAATTCGAAAATAGTCATAAGACTGCGTTCAAGTTGTGTCCCGGCCTCTCGCGGCGTTGTGCCCGCCTCGTCGTCAATGCCGCTGTTTGGCCGAGCGCCATAACTATCATACGATAATCGAAGGCAGGTCCTGTGCCAAGCAGAAACCATCTCCTACCGCATGATTTTGTCACCCGCGGCTGCATTTTGAATCGCCAATCGGAGCCGCGGGGATGAGATGCATGCTTATCTCAAACACGTCATCTCGTCAGAGATGAGTGCGGAGGCTCCGATCGAGCTGTTGCGGGCCCATGCGATTACCTCGCCAATAGCTTTAGGCTATTACCCGGATACGCACAAAGCATTGGCCCCATTTGACTCAAACGGCCACGTTTGAGTCAGATGAAAGCAGTACTTCGAGCAAATATTGCTCCGCTCGAGACCAAGCAGATCCGTCTGGACCGTAAATGGAGCTTGTGGAATGACTTCCAAGTGGCCATTGTAGTGCTCATCTCAGTGAAGCCGCTGGACTAACCTGGCAGCCCCTGCATGAATTGTGATTAACGATGAGCAAGAAAGTCCTCTTAACCAGTGTTTGCCGCCCGCTGGGGCCGAAATATGGTGACGCGCCGTCGGTCGGCTATGAACTGCTGTACGGGCAAGTGACGCGCGCCCAGGGCCTGTTCAGCCCGCGCACGGTCAACGTCCATTACTCCCTGGAGTACATCGCGGAGAACCTCGACACCCCGACGGTGGTGCTGCAATACCCGTCCAAGAGCGAGCTGATCCGTGAGCTCAAAAAGGGCTACGATTACGTGGGCGTCTCCTTCCTGCTCGCGGTGATGCACAAGATGAAAGAGACGGTTGCGCTGATCCGCAAGTACGCCCCCGACAGCAAAATCGTCCTGGGGGGCTACGGAACAGTGCTCAAGGACGAGGCGCTCAAGCCTTACGGCGATTACTTCTGCCGCGAGGAAGGCGTAGGGTTCTTCCGCCGTCTGTTGGGTGAACCCGAGCTACCGATGCCTTATCAACAGCCGCTGCTGGTGAGCTCGCTCAAGGTATTTGGGTCGAAAGTCTCGACCACGGGCCAGATCTTCGCCGGGCTGGGCTGCCCGAATGGCTGCGATTTTTGCTGCACCTCGCATTTCTTTTCGCGCCAGCACATCCGGTTGCTGCCCGAGGGCAAGGACATCTACGCCGTCGCGGAGCGTTACCTCGACCTCAACCCGGAATTGGTCCTGCTGATCATCGATGAGGATTTCCTGCTCAACAAGAAGCGGGCGATGGAGTTCCGCGACTGTGTGATGAAGGGCGGGAAGACCCTGTCTATCTTCGCGTTCTCGAGCATCAAGGCTCTCAGCCAATACACCGTCGAGGAGATTCTGGAGATGGGGATCGACGGCTTCTGGATCGGGTACGAGGGAACACGGTCCGGCTACGCCAAACAGCAAGGCCGGCCGGTCGAGGACATCATCACGGAGTTTCGCGCGCACGGCATCACGATACTGACCTCGATGATCGTCGGCTTTGATTACCAGAACCAAGCGGTGGTGGCGCAGGAGCTGGACGGGCTGATGAAACTCAAACCGGCCCTGGCCCAGTTCCTGATCTATGGCCCGGTCCCGGGCACGCCATTTTACGAGCGGGTCATAAAGGATAACCTGTTGGAAGAGGTGTACACCAAAGACACCGACCTTTATTATCGGCGGGGTGATGGCTTTGCCACAATGGTCAAGCATCCGACGCTCTCACCCGCGGAAGTCGAGGAGCTGCAACGCTGGTGTTTCCAAGAGGACTTCCAGCGGCTCGGGCCCAGCATCTTCCGCACCTTGGAAGCGCGATGGCTCGGCTACCAGAAGCTTAAGGGTTCAGCCAATCCATGGCTGCGCCGGAAGGCCGAGTTTTACGCCAAGGAACTGAGGACGGCGTACCCAGCATTTCTCGCGGGAAGGCTGCTCGGCCCCAACGCCGCCGTTCGGCGCTGGATTGGCGATCTGGAAAGGCGCATCCACGCGGAGCTGGGTCAGCCTATGCTCCGGGAGCGGCTCCGATCCGTATTGGCCGTTGGCGCCGCGCTGTGGACCGGCTTGACGCTGAAGCTGAACCTTTTTCAGCATCCCAAATTAATACGAACATCCTACCGGATGCCGGCCAAGCGCTGGGCCGGGTTTGATCTGTGGGAGGAACTCCGTCGCAAAGCCGCGTTCCCCAATCTTTCCATCCAGGTTGATCTGCAACACGCGAAGCAGCAGGTGTGGATGCGCCTGGAAGGCCGGCTGTCCCGGGCGGAGGCCGAGCGTCTGGGACAGCGCATCCGTGAATCCCTGGCGCGGAGCAAGAGCCGCCTGGTGCTTGACCTGAAGAAAGTCCAGTGGGACAAGGTGGACGACCTGCGTCCGCTGCGCGAAAAGCTGGCCGCCTACCGCTCGCGAATCCGCCTCATCCTGCCTAAAGTGGCAGCGGCGCATCCCGAGGTGATCCTGCTCGCCAGCATGTTTCGACATCAGCGGAGCTGAAGGACCCGCATAGGGCTCACCCCGAACAATCGGGCGGCCCGCGAGATACTTTGGGCAAAGGGGAGGATTTAGGCTATGTTGCAAAGCATTGAACGCAGCATGAGAACCGGAAAAGAGCTGATCTTAGCGACCAAACCGTACGCCGTTGATTCCTCGGCGAGGAGTTGGTGGCACATTCTGTCCACTGCGCTGCTGTTGGCGTTGGCCTTGGCGGGCACACTCTGGAACTTCCATTTCGCCGGCAAGCTGATGTGTAGTATGCTCGCCGGGCTGCTATATCTGCGGTTCTTCGTGATTTATCACGATCAGCAGCATGAGGCAATTCTGCCACGTTCCCGGCTGGCCGAGGGTTTGATGCGCGCCTTTGGCATCCTGATCCTGAGCCCCAGCAGCGTTTGGCGAAGCTCGCACAACCATCATCACAACCACAACTCCAAGCTCCGTGGTTCGCATATCGGCTCGTATCCCATCATGACCAAGGCGCAGTACCTGAAGGCGCCGAAAGCCCTGCGCTTCAAGTACCTGTTCATGCGTCATCCCTTGACCATTTTGTTCGGCTATGTCTTCGTATTTCTATACGGGATGTGTCTCTACCCTTGTGTCACCAAGTTGCGAGAAAACTATGATGGCTTGATCGCGTTTCTGGTCCACGTCTCGCTCGCCGTGGCGATTACCTGGTGCTTTGGCTGGACGGCGCTCCTTTTAACGCTGGTCATCCCTCACTTTATCGCCAGCGCCATTGGCAGTTACTTGTTTTACGCGCAACACAACTTTCCGAGCGTGACCTTCAGCGACAATGCCGGTTGGGCCTACGATAAAGCCGCCCTGGTATCCTCCAGTTTCATGCGAACCGGACCCATCGCGGCCTGGTTCACCGCCAATATCGGCTATCACCACATCCATCACTTGAACTCGCATATCCCCTTTTACCGCTTGCCTGAGGCCACGGCCGCCATTCCTGAGTTGCAGAACCCCAGGACCACGTCCCTCCACCCGATGGAAATCATTCGCTGCCTCCGATTAAAAGTTTGGGACAGCGAAGCCCAGCGCATGGTCAGTCTCGGCGACCTTCGATCGCCCAACGACGAAGAACATGCACACCCTGTCTTTGCGAAGCGCACCCCCGATTTCTGATAAGCCTCGGTTGACCCCTCGCACGTTCTATGTCCTTCACTGCCGCTCAAATTGCCGAAAAGCTCCACGGGGAAGTCACCGGCGACGGCTCGGTCCAGCTCACCGGCCTGGCGCCAGCCGACCGCGCGCGTGCCGGAGAACTGACCTTCGCTGAGAATCCCTCTTACTTCGCCGCCGCTGAACAAAGCCAGGCCGCCGCCATCCTCGTGGCCGGTCCCTTTGCTTCGTCCAGCAAAGTGATCATCCGAGTCCCCAACGCCCGCGTGGCCCTCGCCAGGGTCCTGCCTGTCTTTTTCCCCCCGGAAGAACACCCGTGCGGCATCCATCCGAGCGCAGTCATCGCCGACTCGGCGCGGATAGATCCCACGGCCCACGTTGGACCCAATTGCGTCCTGGGCGCCCGGGTGCGGCTGGGCGCGCGCTCCGTCCTCGTGGGCGGCAACGACCTGCAGGCGGACTGCCAACTCGGCGATGACGTCTGCCTGTTCCCGAACGTCGTTCTATACCGGCGGTCACAGCTCGGCGATCGCGTCACCATCCACGCCGGTACGGTCATCGGTTCAGACGGATTCGGCTACGTGCTCGACGAGGGCCGGCACCGGAAAGTGCTTCAGCTCGGCAACGTCATCATCCATGATGATGTCGAGATCGGCGCCAATACCGCGATTGACCGCGGCGCGCTCGGCTCCACCGTCATCGGCGAGGGGACGAAGATCGACAATCTGGTCCATGTGGCGCACAACGTGATCATCGGTCGGCATTGCTTGATCCTGGGCCAGGTCGGCTTTGGCGGCAGCACCACCCTGGGCGATTATGTTGTGGTAGCGTCCCAATCCGGGATTGCAGACCACTTGAAGATCGGCAGCCAGGCCGTCGTCGGCGCCAAGTCGGGCGTGATGCGTGACATCCCCGATGGCGGTCGCGTGCTCGGCATCCCGGCCGCTCCGGACCGGCAGGCCAAACGCCAAATGATCGCGACTCAGCAGTTGCCGGATCTGCTGCACCGCATGCGCGATCTGGAAAGGCAGGTAGAGGAACTCACTCTCAGGCGCGCTGCCTGAGGGGTTCGTGCTGTTGGACAAACCGCAGCCCCCGTTGACACCGAAGGTTCTTGCTAGCATGTGCCTCGTGTCAATGCCACCTTGTACGCATGCCATATCGTCCGCAGAGACCCAAGAAGACCAACCTCAAACCGGGGGAGCTGGAAAACCGCCAATTCCATTCCAATCAACTCGCGGATCAGCGTCGCCGGGAGATGGCCACCCGCTCGACCTTGTCCCGGCTGCGCAACCGGAAATCCGATTTGAAGTGAGCCCGTCTCTGCCCGTGCCGATGGCCGAAGATTCATGTTCGCGGATCGAGGGACCAGAAGGGGACGCCGGTTGATCGGAACCGTGATCGAGACAAACGCCAGGCCCCTGTTGGAGTGGTTGCTGCGGAAGCACCCCGACACGCCGAGGAACCGTGCGAAGCAATGGATTCTGGCGGGGCGCGTCGGTGTCAATGGCGTGGTTATCCGGAAACCCCACCAGACCATTGCCGATCCCGGCGACACCCTCGAGCTGCGCGCTCGCCACGCCACCACGCTGGCGTGTGGTTCCGGGTGGCAGATTCATCCGCGCGTCTCGTTGCTCCACCTGGATTCCGCCCTCGCGATCGTGAACAAGGGGCCCGGCTTGATCTCGGTGCCGGCCGCCGACGGCGACCTCTCCGCCCTCAGCATCCTGGCCGACTTCCTGGCGGGCAGACTCAAAGCCCAGGATCGCAGCGTCGCCGCGAAGTCGCTGCCGCCCGCCTATCGCCGCCTGCAACCCCTGCCAGTCCATCGCCTGGACCAATATACCAGCGGCGTCTTCTGCATGGCCACGAGCCCGGCTGCGCGCCATCACTTGATCGAGCAGCTCAAAGCCCACTCTATGAGACGGGAATATGTGGCGTTCGTGGACGGCCGGCCCAGCGCGCCCAAAGGAGTTTGGCGGCAATGGCTGCAACTGAGCCGGGACGAATTGCGCCAGCAAGTCCTTTCCGAAACGCAAGCCCGAGCCGCCGGGCCCGAGGCCCGCGAGGCCATTACCCACTACGAAGTCATCACTGAGTACCCCATGGCGGGTGGCACACGCTTTGTCACCAAACTGCGGCTGCGGCTGGAGACTGGCCGGAAACACCAAATTCGGGTCCAGGCTGCGAATGCCGGACTCCCCTTGCTCGGCGACCGCACTTACAACCCCAGCGTGCGCGGCACCGACGCCTCCACCCCGCGCATTGAGTTCCCACGCCAGGCACTACACGCAGAAAACCTCACCCTCGAACATCCAGACCAGCCAGGCATGCGCATGAGCTGGACCGCGGAACTGCCCAAAGATCTTCGCCACCTCGAAAACGACCTGCGCTCCGGCCGGCTCTAGCCAGAGCCCGCTCCTGGCTGCGTATTCCTGTCCGTGGCTACCCCTGTTTACCGCTGTTTGGATCGGCTTGACCGGCCCACGCGCCTCTCGCGCGGATGGCCACGCCATGAAACCGCACCATGTGAGGGTGCATGCGCTGGGGGTCAACCGGGTGGCCGCAAATCTTGCAAAGCACCGTGCCGCTCGTGTCTGAAAGCGGCTGCTCGATGAGGGGTTGAGTTCTCGGCCCTCTCCCGCTCCTGGCTTTATGCTCCGAATGTTTGCCTTTCGGCCCTTTCCGACCACGCGGCGAGGTTCTGCCACGACCGCCATTCCCCGCATTGAAACTACTTTTCGTATCCATAATCTACCATGCATTCTTGCCGGACGCTTGAGATAAAAGCCAGCCGCAATCGCGCGGCCAATCAGGCCGGCTCACGACTCCACGGGCTTGTTCAGCCGATGCTGCTTGAGCTCGGCGTAAATGGATTGTGCCAGACCCGACTTCGCAAAGCCAATCACCTTCGTTCCGTTCAGCCCGAAAAACTGCGCCAGTTCCTCCGACGTGTAGTGTTGGACGACCGGGTAGTGCGCGAAATCCGAGAGCACCTCCGCCCGGCTCTGCTCCGACAGGTCGCTCGTGATTAACACGAAGTGCAACTTGCTCTTGCTGCGCCGCAGCGTGTCGCGCCCGACCAGCAAGTTGTGCGACCGCATAACAAACGGAAACAGCCGTTCCACCGGTTTGGCCACAACCTGCTTCTTCATCACGCCACCTTCACCTTCGCCTTGTGGCCCTTGATCTGAGCGCGGTTCAGCTTCGAAATGATGCTGTTGGCGTATTCGGAAGCGACATCGACAAACAGATGCCGCTCCCGGATGTCCACTGCGCCGACGACCTTCCGTGGCAGCCCCGTCTCGCCAAGGACCGTGCCAACGATGTCGCCTTCCGCGACGCCCATCTCCGCGCCGACATTGACATAAAGGCGCGTCTGCCCCTCCGGCGTCCGGCGGCTGGCTTTCGGCGGCGCAACCGAGCCCGGGTCGGCGTGCCGGGGCGCTTCCGGCGTTGGGGGCGGCGCTTCCTGACGCGGGGGCTTGGCTGGGCTGGTGCCGTCCTTCACCGGCGCGCGCGCGGCCATCCCGGGCTGCTGCGCCTCAGGAAAACGCTCCCGCCGGTGGGGAGGCTCCTCGCGGTTGCGTGGCGGCCGCTGCGCATGGGAGCCGGAATATCCTTCCCGTGCGATACGCTCAGGGCGTTCGTAGCGCGGCCGTCCCGCCTGCGAATATCCGGGGCGTCCCGTCCCGCTCTGTTCCGGCCTCCGCTCCGCCAAATGGCCGCGCGGGCGGGACTCCTCCGCTGCCCGCGGTTCGCGCCTGCGTCCCTCCTCCTCGCGCGCGACCTGAGCCGTGGGTGCGCTTTCCCCGCCCTGCAAGTGATGCAGCAGCGCCGACGCAATATCGGTCGAGCCGAAGCCCTCTTCGAGCAAACGCTCGATGAGCGCGTCCTGCCGTCTGTATTCGCCGCGCTTGAGCGTCGCGCGCACCCGGTCGAGCACGACATTGGCGCGCGCCGCTTCCACCTCATCCACCGTGGGCGCCGTGGCGCGGTGAATCCTCGTATTCACATAGCGCTCGATGGCCCGAATCTGAAACACCTCGCGCCCCGAGGCGAATGAGATCGCGCGCCCGCTGCGGCCCTGCCGGCCCGTCCGCCCGATCCGGTGTACGTAATCCTCCCCGTCATAAGGCAGGTCATAATTGAACACCACCTCGATGTTCTCCACGTCAATGCCGCGCGCCGCCACGTCGGTGGCGACGAGAAATTCGAGCCCGGACTTGCGGAACTTGTTCATCACGCGGTCGCGCATCATCTGGGTCATTTCACCGTGGAGCCGATCCGCTGAGTAGCCCTGCGCGTTCAAATGTTCCACGAGGTCGTCCACCATGCGCCGGGTATTGCAGAAGATGAGGCCGAGCTTAAAATCGTGGATGTCAATCAGGCGCGTCAGCAAGTCCACTTTGTAGCGGCGGTCCACCTCGTAAAAGAACTGCTCGACCGTCGGCACCGTCATCGCTTTCTGCTCGATGCGGATGTTCTGCGGGTCGCGCGAGTATTTCTCGATCAACTGCTGGATCGGGCGCGGGATGGTCGCTGAGAAGAAGACCGTCTGCCGCTCTTTGGGCGTACCTTGGAGAATCAGCTCGATGTCGTCGCGGAAACCCATGTTGAGCATGACATCCACCTCATCGAGCACGACCAGCTTCACCGAATTGAGCCGTAGCGTGCCGCGGCGCATGTGGTCCATGATCCGGCCCGGCGTGCCGATGACAATATGCGCCCCCTGCCGCAGCCCGAAGAGCTGCCGGTCATACGATTGGCCGCCGTAGATCGGCAATGCGTGCAGGCCGCGCTTGAAGAGCGCCAATTTGTGCACCTCCTCCGCCACCTGCACCGCCAGCTCCCGCGTCGGGCACAGGATCAGCACCTGCGTGGTCCGCTCCTCCACGACGACCTTCTCGATCGCCGGCGCCGCGAAGGCGACGGTCTTGCCGGAGCCGGTCTGGGACTGTCCCACCACGTCCTTGCCCTGCATCAGGACAGGGATCGCCTCGGCTTGGATCGGCGCCGCCTGCTCGAATCCGAGCTTGTCGATGGCCTTCAACAGTTCGCTCGAAAGCCCCAGTTCACTGAATAATTTCGTCGTCACACAAATATAAGCTGCTCCAAAAAGACAACATAGCGCGGCGCGGCCCAAAAGCAGAGGAGTTTCTGCGATAGCTGGGCGTGCCTGCGCAGGAGAGAACCTCAGGCATACAGGGTTTACTCAGATTCCGCGAGCTGAACACCTGCCCGGGTTTCTCTTGTTCCGCGTTACGCAGCCGCAGGGAACAGGGCCGGATTCAGTTGGTTAAGAGCTTTAAGCATGAATTGAATAGCTAGGGCCGCGAGGAGCAGGCCCATGATGCGCACGGTGATATTCATGGCGATGGGGCTCAGCCAGCGGGCTCCACGCGCGGAGATGCGGAGGATCAGGTAGCTCGCCACCGCGACGACCGCGATGCAGAGATAAAGCGCCACGCGCTGAGCCAGGTTGGCTGCCTGGCTATGCAGCATGATCGCTGTCGATATTGCCCCGGGCCCAGCCAGCATCGGAATCGCGAGAGGCGTCACGGCGATGTCCGTCTTTTCGACGCCCGCAGCCGTCTCCTCCGAGGTCTCCTGCACCCGGGAACGCTGCGCCCGCAACATATCGATCGCCACCAGCAGCAGCACAATGCTGGCGGCGATTTGGAAAGCGGGCATGGTGATGCCCAGGAACTTGAATATCCACTTCCCCGCAATGGCGAAAGCCAGCAGCACCCCCGCCGCCACACAGCAAGCGAGCCGCGCCATCTTAATCCGCTGCTCTGGGGTATCCGTCGGCGTCATGGCAAGAAAAGCCGGCACCGCTGCCATCGGGTCCACAATCACGAACAGTGAGCTGACGGCAAAAAGGATGTATTCAATCAGGCTCATATTGAACAAGGCGCGAAGACTGCGTCCTTCATCCCGTGAATTATCTTCTTGTCGGCCGGACAAATCGTCGCCAGCACGCCGCCCAATTCGGCGCGCGCCGCGTCAGCCTCGCCGGCCACGAAATAGTACGGGCAGAGCCGCACGCGTCCTTTCATAGGCACGAGCTGGTTGCGCTCGAAGTCATACCATTGCGCCTCGACGAGGCCCGGCTTGTGATAGCGCTGCAGCACCCGGGGAGAGCGCTCGTAATTAGCGATCGCCTCATCCACCGCTGTCGCCCAATCGGCGTGCGAAAGGTCGCTGCCGAGATAAACGCCCCGCGCCCCCCATGCGTGCGGCGAGAAGCCGGACACCTTCAGGATGAGCTCGCGTTCCTTCTGCGACAGCGACTTGAGCTGGCGCCAATCCGTGAGGCTCAGCTCCGGGATGGCGCCGTGCGGGGGCAGCGGAGCGGGATCCACGATCCAGGTGTAGGGCACCAGGCCAAGCAACCGGTGAAAGAAGCTGTCGCCCAGTTCCTGCCGCCAATAGCCTTGCAGGTTGCGGTTCCACAACAGCGCAAAGAGCATCTTCTCTTCAAACATTGGCTTGGGCGGCGGCGTGAGCCGGATCCGCTTGGCTGCCGCGAGGTCGAGAATGACGCTCGCGTTCGGCACGTTGGCGAGGTCGAACAACTCAAAGAAGCGATAGACGGCGTCGCCGTCGGCGAACGCGTTGAACTCCGCCTCCTGAACTTTGAACCGCCCACTCCCCAATTGGTTCGCCATCCAGGCCATTTCCGGCCGATAAGTAGCTGCTTCCTCGGATACGACGATATGCACGGTCGGCGCCTCCCCGAAGATGCTGGCGAACCCGCGCAACATCCCATCCGCCCCGCCTAGAACTTCCGCGCCCGTTTGCGCGTAAGTCTGGTTGAGCCACGCCGTGAGGCCGATGCCGCCGGGCACGGAATCGAGTTCCGTCACGCAGAGGCCATGTTCTGTTACCAGAAGGTCCGGGCGGATGACACGCGGCATGTCGTTCTTCAGAGCTGCGGAGCGTTGGAGTGCGATGAGTTCGGCGGGCTTGCCCTGGTCCAGCCACCGGGCGACCCACTCGGGCTGTTTGCCTTCCGCGCTCTTCCGGTAGAGCAGGTTGACCGCGCGATAGAACTGCAGCAGCACGCGCCCGAGCGATTCCACCTCCTTCGCCAGTGCCGGCCCGAGAGGGCAGGGGACCGGCGAGGTCCGCCAATCGTGATCGGCGAACAGTCCCTCCGCCGGCAGGTGCTCCCGGACGAAGCGTGCGCGCTCGGCAGCATCGGAAACTGGCGGAGTAATGAAGTGTTGCTGTCTCATACGCGCAAAATGAAGCCCCCCAAGCTTATGTCCTCACCTGCCCGCTGCCAATCCCGATCCACTTGTAGCTCGTCAGCTCCTCCAGGCCCATCGGACCGCGCGCGCCGATCTTGTCCGTGCTGATGCCGATCTCCGCGCCCATGCCGAACTCGCCGCCGTCGGTGAAGCGAGTCGAAGCGTTCCAATACACGGCAGCAGAATCCACTTCACCGAGAAACTGCCGCGCGTGCGTCTCATCCCGCGTCACGATGCTGTCCGAGTGCGCCGAGCCGTAATGGTTGATGTGGTCAATCGCCGGCCTCACGCCATCAACCACCCGCACGTTGAGGATATAATCATTGTATTCCGTAAACCAATCCTGCTCCGTGGCCCTCCTGATTTCGGATTGCGGAGTGCGGAGTGCGGATTTCAAGATCGCTTCGGCTTCGGCATCGACGCGCAACTGGACCTTCTTCTCGCCCAACCGCTGTGCAATCGTCGGCAGAAAGACGCCGGCCACTTTGCGGTCCACGAGCAACGTCTCCATCGAGTTGCACACTGCGGGACGCTGAACTTTGGCGTTCAGCGCGATTGCCTCCGCCATCTTCAAGTCCGCATCGGCATCCACATAAACGTGGCAAACGCCTTTGTAATGCTTGATGACCGGCACCTTCGAGCACTCGGCCACGGCGCGGATGAGCCCCTCCCCGCCGCGCGGCATGCACAAATCAACATACTCCGTCAGCGACAGCAGCTCCTTGATTGCCTCGCGGTCAGTCGTCGGCACGACTTGGATGGCGTGCTCGGGGAATTCCGGCAGTGTCCGCCTGCCCGCCTCGATCATGATCCGCGCGATGGCCTGATTCGAGTTCAGCGCCTCCTTGCCCCCGCGCAGAATGGTCGCGTTGCCGGACTTAAAGCACAGGCTCGCCGCATCGGCCGTCACGTTGGGCCGCGATTCATAAATGATGACCACCACCCCGATTGGCGTGCTGACCTTCCGCAGCTTTAGCCCGTTGGGCCGGACACGCTCATCCAGCACGCGGCCGACGGGGTCAGGCAAGGCGGCCACTTCGCGCAGGCCCTTGGCCATGGCTGTGATGCGTCTATCATCGAGCCTCAACCGGTCGAGCATGGCGGAGGAAAGGCCCGTCTTCGCGCCGACCTCCATGTCGAGCGCGTTGGCCTCTTTGATGGCGGCGGCGTTCTGTTCGAGCGCGCCGGCCATGGCGAGCAGGCAGGCGTTTTTGCCCGCAGTGGCCAGCCGGGCCAGGTCGCGTGAGGCGGCCTTGGCCTGCTTAGCCAGTTGGGTCATCTGCTCGGTCAACGTCATGGAGGCACACTAAGCCAAATCCGGAAACTGAAAAGTGTGAAATGAATAAACGCCCGGGTTTGGTGTCTAATTAAGCAGCCATAACGCGGCACCCGCGCGGGAGGCTTGCAGCAGCGGCGACGGGATGGCAGGGGGAATAGAGGGGCAGAATACGAGGAGAATACCAAGAGAATACGAAGAGAATACGAAGAGAATACGAAGGGAATACGAGAACAACACGCTAGCAACGCCAGAGCATCTGGCTTGCAGATGGCTTGTATGACGCATTCCACTCGCATGCGAAACCAGGCCAGAGCCGATTGTGTTCTCTTGCAGTTTCCACGGGTCAGGACACAGGTACAAACGCCGCCGAATATTCCAGTTCAGCATTGCGGCGATGAATTCTGGAAAGCTCTGGGGGACTCGATGTCCGGGCACTTCCGCAAAGCCGAGTTCACCTCCGGCGTCCTTCACGGCATCCGCAACGCCGGCGAACTTCTCGCGCGCCATTTCCCGCGCCAGCCCGACGACGTGAACGAACTACCCGGCGATATCGCGCACGATTGACCAAGCCCCTCTCTTCACTCCAGCGGCGCGCTGAGGACAGACGCGCCCTGCCTGGCGGGGTCAAAATTCCGTGTCGGCCTGCTCCAGGACATTGAGTATCTTGTTGAAGGCGTCGCGGATCTCGGCGGAGTTGCTGAGGTCCACGACGAAGCGGGCGTCGAGGTTGGGGCGTGAAACGGTGTGACCGTCCGCGAAGAGGATGTCCGCCACGCGCTGGCGGTGGTGGGTGCTGGGGTTGATGCCAAAAGTCGCCATGCCGGGGGAGCAGAGGAATTGGGTGTCCATGACCAGCGCGCGAATAGGCAGGCCGTTGCGATTGTTGCCGAGGTCGTCGAGCTTGATGTGGTCGGGCGTGGCGACGCCAACGTTCGGGTTGTCGAACAACTGGGTGTTGCCCGCGTGGCGGTAGTAGAAGCTGCATTGGGCCTGGCTCGTGCCAACGTTGGCGAGCTGGGCGTTGGCGTCCATCGGCTGATCGCTGCTGGGGCAGAAGAGGACTTTGGGCTGGTTGCAGAGGTGGTCCTTGAGCAGCAGGCCCAAACCGACCGGGGCGCCGTTGCCCAGGGAAATCAGGCTGGTGGGCGCGCCGGTGGAGGGGTAGAGATCGAAGGGGCTGGTGAAGGGCGGGGCCTTGGGGCCGTAAGGGATTTTGCCATCGTTGTCGCTGGCATAAGCCTGAATGGCGATGCCCATCTGCCTCAGGTTGGAGAGACAAGCGGTTCTCCAGCCGTTCTCCCGCGCCGAGGCCAGGGTCGGCAGCAGTAACGCCATGAGGATGGCCAGGATGGCGATGACCACCAGCAGCTCGATGAGCGTGAAGGCTGGGCGCGACGTCCAGTCAACGCCCACAGGGCTGCGTGGTCTTGAGGCATTCATCGTGACACCATCGCCTAATGCTGCGCCTAGGGCAACTGGCGGGCACGATAGAAACGGCGGTCGAGGTTGGTGGCCGGGTCGAGGAAAGGAACGGTGCCAGTGAGGTTGGTCAGGGGGCCGAGGCTGGTCCAGTTCGAGATTGGCAAGGGGAGGTTGGTGGCGGCCAGAATCTCGAAGCGCAGTCCCGGCTGGCTCTGGAGGGTGAAGCCGTATTGGTTGTTCGTCACTTGAGGACTGGTCAAAGCCGGCAGGGCGGTTTCGGTCAGCCGCACGTTATCCACGTCCCAATACCCGCCTTCCAGGTCGAAATCGACGGTGGAGGCAATTTGGATGCCGATGTTCTGCCCAGCCCATTGGTCGTTTGTTCGCACGCCGGGAACATAGACCGAGAAGTCCACGAGATGCGTGTTCGTGGGGAACAACTGCGCGCTGTTAATGATGGTGGTGGCCCCGACTGTGACCATGTTGCTGGAGGCGTCGCGGTAATAGAGACTAAGCTGGAGGGTAGCGCCGTCATACATGCCGCCACCGCCGCCGATGACGCCGACGGTGAGGCTGTAAGCCCGGTTGACGTTGAACATAGCGTTGAAGGCGTGGCTGGGGGTCGTGTTGGTCCCGTAGATGGAGTTGTAATCCTGGAATATCGTGACATCCGGAAAGGCAAACAGGAAAGCGGCCTGCGTGCCGTCGCAGTTGTCAATGAAGGTGTCGGGGGGGGGAGTGTGAAAGTTGTAGAACGTGCCCATGCGAGTATCCCAGGGGTAGTAGTCATAATTAGTCGGGTCATACCAGCTCGGCTGCGGTGATTTCTGCCAGTAATCCATGTCCGGAATGGCGGGCGTCAAGTCAATCGGCACGACCGGTGACTCAAACGACGCGTTGGGGATGTAGATCGTCCCGGCTTGGAGCGGAGCAATCCAGGCTGCGAAGGCTACGATACCGACCACAACTTCAGACAAAACGAGTGCCGCCCCGTTGCCAGCAGGGCTTGCCTGGCGCAGGTTCAAAGCGGCATAGCGCGAGGCACCGCGCCCCGCCACATCACGAGTAGTCGAGAGTAAAAGCATACAGGGTATTGTCCACGACACCAGGCTACTTCTTCAAGTCGATTCAGTTCGGGGAAACGGGCAGGAGTCGCTGGAGGGCGGCAATGCCGCCGAGGTCCTCCAGGACAAGCACCACCCGCTCGTGGCCCTGGTAGGCAAAGGGTGCGGCCGTCAGCAGGACATGCAATTCTTTGACTTTGCGCCCGGAGCACAGTTCCATGCGGATTTGGCGCCGGATGCATTTCTTGCCGGCAAAGGCCTCGTTGACCGCTCCTCGGATGGGACAACTCCTGCAAAACGGTCCGCGTCCGCATCCGGCGGTGACATCCCTCGAGTGCAGGCAATGGAACACTTCGCCCCCGCGTTGGCGAAGGACGCGGCGCCGCCCAACCCCCAGGAAAGCGCCGGCCGCCGCGTTGTAATCCAGGATCGTCACGTCCCGATCCACCAGGAAAACGTAGGACGGAATGGCGTCAAGCAACTGCCGCAGCAAGACCTCGTTGCTCATTTGTGTTACTAGAATGCGCATGGGCTGATCCTCGCGAGCGTGAGGGCGGCCAGTCAACACAAATCCCGCATGCTAAAAAGGCAGAGAGGCCCGGTTCTTGAACCGGGCCTCTCACCCAGAACCTCGACAATCGTAAGCCGGGCTGCTTGCAGCACCCGCCGGCATTTATAGCGCGTCCGCGTTGTTCTCGCCGAGTATGCCAAAAACGGAGCTAGACCTTACGCAACGCGGTTGCCTCAGAACTTGTAATCGGTGCCCGCCAGCAAGCGAATATCGTTCTGCTTCCTGCCGTTCGCCGGTTCGTTTGCGTACATGTCCTGGAATACCACGCGCAGGCCCCAGTGCTTGTTGATGGCGGTGCTGATGCCGGCCTCGAAATTGGCCAGGTAATTATTAGCCCAATCATCTACCTTGGGCAGGTACTCCAGTGACTCCCAGACTTTTGTGGTGGCGGTCAGCTTGTACTCAAACCGCTCCGCCAAACGCGCTGCCCAATAGGCATGCGAAGGATCGCCCTTCAGATGCTCCGCGATCAGCGATGGGCCGCCTTCCACCGCCAGCGTCATGTTCGTGTTCTTGATTACGTAATAACCGGCCATGGGGCTGACTGTGAAGCGGTAATCGATACCGGCGATCTCATCATACTTTCCGTCCAGCCGCATGGCGCCGTAGAACCGGTCGCTGAACAACCGGTTATACTGCCCATAGCCCTGCAAGAATTCCGTGTTCTTGGTGTTGACGTCATTCACCTTGCTTTCGCCGTAACCGCCGGAAACGCCAATGGCGGCTTCGTCGCTCTCCCACTTCCGCTTGGTGTCCAGGCTCAGGGTCGCCAGGAACGTCTCGCTATTGCCGCGAGTAAGCATGGCGGACGCCGCCGCGGTGCTTTCCCATCCTTGTTTGGGCGCCGGGGCCGTCTCGTCCGCCGCAAAGGCCAAGCCCGAACCCACACACGCCAACGCAGCGGCCAGGACAATCGCCCGGCCGCTGCTCGCATATTTCTGTTTAGTAATCATGGCTCTACTTATCTGGTTGTTTGACTATTGACTAGTGTATTAGTTAATGTTGTTTGTGATCCGAAGCGATACCCCTATACCAAGACCTGCCGTGTGTCAAATGGCAGGTCTCAGGTTTCAGATCGCCACACGGATTCCCGAAGCCAAGCGCCTCAGACCTCCAGCACCTTCTCGAACCGCGTCAGGTTGCGCGCGCGGGTCCTGGTGACGAGCGCGACATCCTCCAGCCGCACCCCGCCGATTTCCGGGTAGCACAGCCCCGGTTCCACCGTGACCACGTGGCCGGCCTGCAATTGTTAACGGCGCTTCCTATCAAACGCCGAAGAGCCGGTCGCCGGCATCGCCCAGGCCGGGGAGAATATACCCTTTCTCATTCAGTGCCTGGTCAACGGCAGCAGTGAAGATCGGCAGCGTTGGATAGCGAGCGTGGACGCGGCGAATGCCCTCCGGCGCAGCAACCAGGTTTACCATCCGCACATGCTTTGCTCCCAGCTCCACCAGCAAATCCATCGCGGCCACTGCGCTGCCGCCCGTGGCCAGCATCGGGTCAATCAGGATGACCTCAAATGGGGCCAGGTCCGGCGGCAAACTTTTGTGATACGTAGTGGCCCGCAGGGTGGTCTCCTCCCGCTTCAGCCCGATGAACCCGACGCGCGCATGAGGAATGAGCTGCAGAATCGAATCCAGCATGCCCAGCCCCGCGCGCAGAACCGGAACGAGCACCACTTCGCGCCGGAGCCGGCAGCCGCGGGCATTGGCTAGTGGCGTCCTTACCGAAGTGGGCGCCACGGCGAACGAGCGCGTGGCCTCGTAAAGCATCAAGGCGGCAACTTCGCTAAGCACCCGGCGGAACTCCTGCGCGCCGGTTTGCCGGTCGCGCAGCCGGGTGAGATTATGCTGCACCAGCGGGTGCGCGATGACGGTGACCCCTTTCACCCTTAGCGCAGGAACGTGGGTGAGAGAAAGTAAAGCTGGCCAGCCTGGAGCTTGGGAACGTCCATGCCGAAGTCCACTTTGACGACCTTGCTTTCGCTCTTGCCAAACAGTCGGAACAGGTCGGAGATATCAAAGCGTTGCTGGTACTCGATGAGGTTGGCTCTGGAGATCCCGGCGATGCTCTTCGCCCGCTTGACGGCGTCGTCGAAGGTGCCCAGCTCATCCACAAATCCCAGCTTGAAAGCTTCGGTGCCGGAAAGGATGCGGCCGTCGGCGTAATCAGCCCAGTCCTCGCTCAGAGCGCGCCCTTTGTCCCTGTTCTTTTCCTGCGCCCGGTTGCGGCCTGTCTGTACGACGCTCTTGAATTTCCCGTAAGTCTCGTCAATTAGCGATTGCACCATCTCACGTTCTTCCGGGGTAATGCTGTCCGGCTCGCGCGAGCCGCTGAGCATGTCTTTGTACTTCCCGCTCTTGAACGTCTGGGGCCGCACGCCGACCTTGTCCATCAGGCCGCGGTAATTCCACATGCTCATGATCACGCCGATGCTGCCTGTGATCGTCAGATCATTCGCCACAATCCAGCGGCAGGGCGCGGAGACGTAGTAGCCGCCCGACGCGGCCAGACCCCCCATCGAGCACACCACGGGTTTGCCGTGCAGCTTCGTTTGGAAGGCGGCAATCGCCCGGCTAATCTCATCCGAGGCCAGCACCTCGCCGCCCGGGGAATCCACTTTGAGGATCACCGCCTTGACCTTATCGTCCTCCTCCGCGCGCTTCAACTGCGCCTTGATCACATCCACCATGTTGTAGCCGCCCTGATCCAGCGCCCGGCTGGTGATGATGCCATCAACTTCGACGACGGCGATCTTGCCGGACGCCCCGTTGTCCTCGGTGCTGACTTCCTCGAGCCGCGGGCCGACGGAATTGGAGCGGGCGGCTTTCATGGGCACCAAGCCGCTGAGAAAATGGCTCATATTGGCGAGCACGCTGATTCCCAGCAAGACCAGCAACACGAGGGCCACAATCATCCAACCTCGACCCCGTCGGCGCGGCGGTGTGGAAGCCGGCGGCACAATGACCGGCGGCGGCGTCAGCGGCGGTGGCGGGGGCGGCGGTGCGGCGGCGGTCGGCGTGAAGGATGGCGGCGGTGCGTTCTCTTCCATATCGAGCGCAAACTAGCCCAAATCCAGGAGGGCGGCAAGCGGATTAGGATTGCCACACTCGGGAAGCCTATTGATTCGGGCTCAGTTTCACGCTCACAAACCGCGGCCAGTAGAGCCGCGCATCCTTGAACAGGTTCCAGAAATCCCAGGCATTGGCGGCGTAGGTGATCAGCAGTTCGTCCGGCGCGCGGGTCAACTCCGGGTGGGCTTTGGCGGCGTAACAGAAGGCCTTGGACGGCCAATCCATCTCCGGGCAGCGAAACACCAGCGCCGGGTCACCCCACGGCCCAGCCAGCGCGGGTGCCAGCCGCAGGAGAATCTTGCCCCCGATGCCTTCCGAATAAACTGCAGCATACATCTTCCGCGCCGGCAGCCAGGACACTGAGAACTCGCTGCCGACGTTGGGGAAGACAGGTGTGACCTTCGAGGAGTCCTTCTGCCACGTCCCGTTAGCCAGAAACTGCCATTGCGCGAATTCGCCGAGGTCCTTGGCCGGCGCCCGGGCCACAAGCATGCCGTTGGGCATGCCGGCTTGCTTTGCCTCCGGCCGCGAGTCGGTGCCAAAGATGTAAACGAACTCCCCCTCGGGCAGCACCGCGCCCCCAAAGATCAAGGCGCCTTTGTCGAAGACCTTCGTAAAGGGCACCTGTGTCTGCGTGATGCGCCATTGCGGCGGAGCGGCCTCGGGATTTGCGACATGGGCGAGCCAGCCGTCCACCTGCTTGAACCCAAACGGTGTGCCGGGTTCAACCGTCACGATTCGATGCAGGAAGAAATCCAATCCTCGGGCCGTTCGCGCCCCATGGGCCAGCCAGAAGTAGCCGCGCGGGGAGCCGCTTTGCGGCTCGATGAACGACGCCGGCCTGCCGTTGGTGGTCGTGCCGTAGAAGAACTCAGGCGGGTTGGTGCCCCGTTGCAGGGCGATCGAGTTGTTGATCATAACCGCATCGAGGCGCTTGCCGTCCTTGACCTTGCCGACGAAGGTATCGCTAAAGAGCCACAGCGTGGTATCCGCGCTGAGGGGAATCGAATAATCGCCGTCCGCGCCAATCCAGCCCGACTCGCGTTGGAAAAGGGCATCCCACTCCGGGGCGGCCTTTCCCGCGGGCTCAGCACCGGCGCAGGCATTAAGAGCAGCGACCAAGGCCAGGACGGACAAAAGAGAGCTTAACAGTCGGGCCATGACCTTGCGTGTCAATGCGGTTGCGCTGGCGGCCAGAGCAGGGTAATAAAGAACCCGGCGACCGGTGAGCGGGCCGAAGCGGGATAAAGTCTTGCGCATGGCCTTCTCCTACGCTTGTCGTTCCGACGCGACAAGCACATTCTCCGGAACCAGACTGGCTAAGGGCTGGCCTGACTAAGTAACGGCCGCAGGGCGGATCGCACTTCGCGGCGGCAAATCGAGTGTAATCTATGGGAACAAATGCGGATGCGGCGCAACCGCAATCGTTGCTGCTCCGGGTGCTTATCGGGCGCAAGCCGAAGCGCACCCTGGCGCGCATTGTTGTGCTTGTGGTCGTTTGCTTTGTCGTCTTCAAGTTCGTGCTCGTCCCCATCCGCGTGGAGGGCAGGAGCATGCTGCCGACCTATAGGGACCACGGCGTTAACTTTGTCAATCGCCTGGCCTACGTTTTCCACGAACCGCGCCGCGGGGACGTGGTGGCGATCGGCTTGGAGGCCGGCGACCACATAATGTATATGAAGCGCATCATCGGCCTCCCGGGGGAGACCGTGGCCTTCCACCAAGGCCACCTCTACATTAACGGGAGACTTATGGACGAGCCATACGTGAAACTGCCGGGCGATTGGGAGCACGAACCTGAGCAGGTCGAGCTGGATGAGTACTATGTTGTGGGCGACAACCGCGACATGCCATGGGAGGGTCATGTCCAGGGAAGGCCGAAACGCCAGCGCATTGTCGGCAAGGTCCTTTTATGAATAAGTGGTTATCCCGCCTGCTTGTGGCTGGTGTGCTCTTCGCCCTCGGCTTCTGGGGCTGGCGCGTGTTCTTTCCCAGCCCGGAAGCGGTGATTCGCAAGCGGCTGGGCGAGCTGGCCAAGGCCGCGTCCTTTTCCTCTAATGACGGCCTGCTGGCCAAAGCCTGGAACGCCAGCATACTGGCGGAGTTCTTCACTCCCGACGTGCAAGTTACCCTGGACGTTCCAGGCGCCCAGCACACCATTAGCGGGCGGGACGAACTCCTGCAGGCAGCCGTTGGCGCGCGGACTGCGGTCAGCAGTCTCACCGTCGAGTTCCCTGACGTCAAGGTCACTCTCGCGCCTGACAAGGAGACTGCGGTCGTCAATCTAACCGCTACGGGCAAAGTCCCGGGCCAAAGAGACTTTTACCTGCAGGAGTTGAAGCTGCGCCTGATCAAAATCAAGCGCGATTGGCTCATTGAGCAGGTCCAGACGGTGAAGACGCTCTCCTTGAACAACCGGGAACTGCTCACCTCCGGCCTCTGCCTTGAGGACCCCTCGCGCCCTCGTGACTTCGCTGCCTTCCGCTTCGTCGAGGCCCATGCCACCTTTGTCCCTGTCCCTGTCCCTGTCCCTGTCCCTGTCCCTGTCCCTGTCCCTGTCTCTGTCCCTTGGGGAGAGGCTTGGGTTGTGGCGGAACGAACCGAGCTTCCTTTTCTGCGCGCGGCCTCTGCGGCTGCCGCCCGGCCCTCGCATCTCGTCTCGCGGGAGCGTCGGCCATTCCGGCCAGTTTATAGTCCACCTGGCGCTTGAAGGTGTCCACCTTGGCCACCTGCACCTCAATCTTATCGCCCAACTTGAACACGCGCCGGGTGCGGCGGCCCACAAGCTGACCGCGCGTCGGGTCAAACTGATAGAAGTCGTCACTCACGCCGGAGAGCGGCACCAGCCCGCTCATCCCCAGCCCCGTAACATCCACAAAGAACCCGAAGTTCCGCACGTCGGTGACGAGCGCCGGATACCGGGTCGGATGCGCGGACTTAAGCTGCGCATTCAGGAAGGCGAACATCTTCACATCCCGGCTGTCGCGCTCGGCGTCATCAGAGTTCCGCTCGGTCTCGGAAATGTGCTGCGCGACTTCCTGAAGCGGTCGCTCCGCCACCCGCTGGCCCGGCTGCTGGAACAGGGCGCGATGCACCACCAAGTCGGCGTAGCGCCGGATGGGCGAGGTGAAATGCGCGTATTTCTTCTTCGCCAGCCCGTAATGGCCGAGCGGCTCGACCGCATAGCGCGCGCGCATGAGCGACTTGAGGAATCCAATCTTCAGCGCCTGGCCGATTGCCAGCCCGTTGAGCTTCTCCAGCAGCTTCTGCACCTCATTGCGGTTCGACAGATTGCCGCATTGAATGTGATGGCTGAGCACCTCCTCGCGATATTCCTGAAGCCGTTTGTTGTCCGGCGGCTCGTGAATGCGATAGAGCGCCGGACGATTCAAGCTCATCAGCCGGGCGGCCACGGCTTCGTTGGCGAGCAGCATGCACTCTTCGATAAGCTGGTGGGAAACGTCGTTCTCCACCTTCTCCATCCGCAGCACCCGGCCTTGATCATCGAGGCGGATTTTGGTTTCGGGGAAGTCGAGGTCCAGCGAGCCGGCCTTGAATCGCGCGCGCCGGATTTTCTGGGTCAGGGTATTGGCGTCATGGAGCATGCGCTCGATCGGGTCCTGGGGACCGCGCTGGAGCAGAGCAAACACGTCCCGGTAATTGTAACGGCGCTGCGAGCGGATTACGGCCGGATAGAACTGCGCTTTCAGGACCTGGCCCTCGGACGATAGCAGGAACTCAACGCATTTGGTCAGCCGCTCCACCTCCGGCTTGAGCGAGCAGAGCTCATTGCTCAACGCCTCCGGCAACATTGGCACCACGCGGTCCACCAGGTAGGTCGAGTTCCCCCGCCGGGCCGCCTCCTCGTCGAGCGCGGTGCCGGGCTTCACGTAATGCGATACGTCGGCAATGTGGACCCACAGCTTCCACTGGTCAGGGCCGGAGCGTTGCAGGCAAATCGCGTCGTCGAAGTCCTTGGCATCGTCGGGATCGATGGTGACAACCTGGTGAGTGCGGCAATCCGTGCGCCCGGCTCTTTCCGCCGGCTTGACTTCCTTCCCAACCGACTCCGCCTCTTGCAGCACGCGCTTCGGGAAGTGCAGCGCCAGGTTGTATTGGCGGATGACCGAGAGCATATCCACCCCTTCGGCGTCCGGCGGGCCGAGGACTTCGATGATCTCGCCCTCCGGGTTCGTGTGGCGCGACTCCCACTCGCGCAGGTCCACCACCACTTTATCGCCCACTTGCGCCGGGCGTCCGGTGTCGCGCGACGGCGGCACATAGATGTCATGGGTGATGCGCGGGTCGTCCGGGATGACGTAGAGGAACTGCTTGCCCCGTTGCAGCGTGCCGACCAGTTGCGTCCGTGCCCGCTCCAAGACACGGAGCACGCGGCCAGTAGGCTCATCCCGCTCATTCCGCCGCGGGACCCGCGGCAGGACATCGCGCCGGACCAACACGTGGTCGCCGTGCATCGCGGTCCCGGTGGCATCCTGCGCGATCCGGATGGTCGGCACCTTCGGATCGTCGGCTTGGAGGAAACCTACCCCCGCCCGGTTCATGCGGATGCGGCCTGGCACCAGATCGGCGGCGAGGGGCAGGGCGTAGCGGTTGCCCTGCTTGATGCGGGCGATTTGGCCGGTCCGCTCCAACCGCGCCAGCACGTGGTCCAGTTCTCGTTGCTGGCCCTGGCGTAGCCCGAGTTGCGCCCGCAACTCCGAGGCGTTCTGCGGCGTGTAGTTCGGCCTTTTAAGCAGGCTTAAAATCTCGTCTTCCATATAAAGTGGATTGCCCCGAGTGAGGTATCGGTAGCTAATTTGCACGATGCCCGCACCGGGCGTCGAGACTAATCGCTTCGGTGCGCCGATCTGCGCTGCGACACGAACGCGCTGCCTGCCAGATAGAAGCGCAACGGTAGATCAGCCGCTTTCGTCAGGCCGATCCGCGTCCCCGTCACGACCGGCCCGCGCTCCGTTCGGAACTTCTCCACCGCCGGATTCCGGGCAATGAACATGGGGGACTTGGTATCACACAGGTCAACGCCATCCGAACCGCGGTCAATGTCCAGTGCCACGCACAACTTGCCTGGGCCATTGGTCAAGTCCCTCGCTGCTTCAACGGGCCTCCGCTGGCGCATGAGTTCCTCGCCGAGGGCGGCTTCCACGGCCCGAATCAGCACCGCTTCAGCCACACCTGGCGGCCGGCAAACCGCATTCATGCAATAATAGTAGCCGTAAATCAGATAGACATACCCATGTCCCGGCGCGCCGAACATGACCCGGTTCCGCGCGGTCGGCCCGGGTGCCCCGTGGCAGGCGGGATCATCAACCAAGTAGGCCTCCGTTTCGACGATGGGGCCGCCGCAGGGCCCGTTCGCAGTATTGCGGATGAGCCAATGCCCCAGGAGCGCCGGCGCGACCACCTTCGCTGACGGCTCGTAAAAGCGCCTAGGGAGCGGCCTGAAGCTTCTCATCGTTCACTTTTGCTTGAACGTGCTCTTCGGCAGCAATCTCCGGAGTCGTTGGGTCGCCTCATCGCGGTCAATTGCGCTCGCCGCGACCGCGAGCGCAAGGTCTTCCCACTCGGGGCCATCGTTTTTTGGCTCGGCCCCGTTGAGCCGCAGAAACACAATGCACGCGCCCAGCGCCGTCCGCTTGTTGCCGTCAATGAACGGATGGTTCCGGCAAAGGTAGAACAGATACGCTGCCGCCACATCGGCGAGATCCTTGTAGGGTGACTGGCCGCCGAACGACGCGTGCGGCGCCGCCACCGCCGATTCGAGCAACGCGGTCTCGCGCACGCCATCCAATCCGCCAAACCTGGCGATGGCCTCGGCATGAATCTCGCGCACGATTTCCACTGTGAGATGGAAACAGTTGTTCGGCGTGACGCTCATGCCAGCTTCTTCATCGTCCGCGCGTAATCCTTCATCGTGGCCTTGATGACCTTCGACACCTCCGGGCGCGACGGACGCGGGCGGATGGGTGTCAGCGTGAGCGTGCCGCCCTCATGCACCTCCACATTCAGGTCGTCGCCGGCCTTCAGATGCGCCAGTTCCATCAACGCCGCGTCAAAGATGATGCCCTGCGAATTGCCGACTTTGGTGATCGTCTTGATCATGGTGTAATACTATGTTTAACTTGGCTGGCCGTCAAGCCGCGCGGAGCTTGGCCGGGTGAAGCGCGACGGGTCGCCGGAACAGGAGCGGCTGAAGCGTCGCTTGGAGCCGGTCAATGACCGGAACTATGGAGACGTGGAGGCATGAAGGTAATCCGGATTCCGGGACTTTCATGGCCAATCCCAAAGGGATTGTATCACTCAGCCCAGCGTTGGACCGCCGGGGCAAAGGGGGTGGTCCTACGCTGGGAGAACGTCGCGGGACAGCCATCAACCCTGAAAGTGGTTCCATCAGGCACTTGGCATAGAGCGGGAGTCGTCCAGCGGCTGAAGTGCAGGTTTGGACGGGCGACGGCTGCTGGAGCTGATGGGGGGTAAGCTTGGCGAGAGCCACTCCGGGGAACTCCGCCGGGAGACCGCCGAGCAAAGGGCCAACCGCATCATCGCGGAGGAGCTTGCGCCCCAGAGCTGGCAGGAGTCCGAGTGGGCCACTCGCCGACGCAGCGACCCCGGCAAGCTGGCCATCGCTGCCCGGCTGCGGAGCGAAAGGACCCTGCCGATCAAGTGGATTGCGGCGCGGGTGCAGATTGGCACGGCCAAAGGGGCCAAGTCCGTGCTCCCTCATCTGGCTTAGAGCCAAGACCAACGCAAAACCGCAAGCGCCCTCGAACCATGCGCCCAGCTCGAATTCCAATCTCCGGTTTGATACCACCTTTCTGCCTCAACTCCTAACCGCCTGGTTGAAAGTAGGAATTCTGTGAGGCGAGGCCGCCCAAGGGCTGACGTGGCTGCCAGCGGGGCGCATTCCGGGTCCGGCGGGGACGAGGCCAAACCCGTCTGGCTCGCGAGGCGGGACGGCGCTGGAAGCGGTCCAAACCACCCCGGCAATCCACATTCTGTCAGGAGGCGGGTCCCGTGGCAGACCCATAAGAATCGCCTTGCGCCTGCGCTGCGCTGAATGGCCTACGCGGGCACGGCGGCGTAAATGGCGGGCCGGTACCGGGGGGTTGGCACGGACTTCTTCCGCGCCCGGCAGGTTTGCAGCCATGCCGCCTTGGCCAATTGCACCTCGCGGAGAGCCTCTTCCGGCGTCTCGCCAAAGGCCGAGCACGACTTCAAGTCGGGGATGTCGGCAATATAGCCGCCGTCTTCCTCGCTGTAGAACAGGTTGATGTGGTAATCGCTCATAAGCTCAGTCTTTCAGGGTCAGTTGGAACTGCTCCACGTCCCGCAGGAACTGCCGGATTTGGTAGGGCTTGGCTTCGCCCCGGCAATTCTGAATATTCAACGGACGCGGGGCCGCCCGATGCTCGTAAATGTGATGGCTGCCCCGGATACGGTCCAACCGGTAGCCGAACGCCTCAACCACCTTGCAGAAATCCGCAAAGCGGACGTTCTGCACGTTGGTCAGCAGCTTCGGATACAGTTTGCGGGCGTTCATGACTGTAAAGGTTCAAGACTCGTCAAACGGTCTCAGTTCAAGGTTACTGCGCGTTAGCAATGGTGGCAAGAGGAACAGGGAGTTGCTCGAACCACAATGTGGCAACGACGAGGCGCAGAAACCATGCACCGCGTGCGCCACCCCAGTCCAGTCGTGCCCAATGCCGCGGATCTTCGGCGTCTGGCAGCCGGGGAATTAGCTTTGGCATTGAACGACAAGCCGCCGCCCAAGGGCTGACGCTGCTGCCAGCGGGGCGCATTCCGGCTCCGGCGGAGCCCACGCCCAAACCCGTCGGGCTCAACAGGCGGGACGGCGCTGGGAGCGGTCCAAGCCACCCCGGCAATCCGAATTCCGGGACTGACCCTTGCTCAAGGTGATGTGCGCCTCGTCGAAGCGGCCTGGTCCCAGCACGCCCAGTTGCGTTTCAATCTGTAATGCCCTGGCTCCTTCTCCGCCTTAGGGCAAAAAGTCGTGGGAGGCGAATCCAGAGTGACGCAGGCTATTGGCCGGGTGGAGCGCGACGGGTCGCCGGAACAGGAGCGGCTGAAGCGTCGCTTGGAGCAGGTCAATGACCGGAACTATGGAGACGTCGAGGCATGAAGGTAATCCGAATTCCGGGACTGACCCATTCACGAGGAACCGCCAAAGGCCGACTGATCCCCCGCCGGCGAAGCTCCGCTAGGAGAGGCATGTTTATAGTAACGACCACCCCGGATGTCCGCCCAAGCTCCGTAGGAGCGGCATGAATGGGGTTTTGGCGTCCACAGACCTCCGGCAGTGGCCCGAGCGAAAGCGAATACATGCCGCTCCTACGGAGCTTGGCGGACAGCGCGGCACGTGTGGCTATAAACATGCCGCTCCTAACGGAGCTTTTTGCATCGCCGCACCTGCGGGGTGCATTCCGCGTCCGGCGGGCTCGGGGCCAAACCCGTCCGGGTCGCGAGGCCGAAGGGCGGTGGAAGAGGTCCAAACCACCCCGGCAATCAGAATTCAGTCAGCAGGCCATTCCCTGGGCAGGCCAGCAAGAATCTGGGAATAGTCCGGAATTGACAATCCGGCGCGTTTCGGTCAGTCTCGACCCGATTTCTGGGGAAGCCTGTTTGAGGATAGATTATGAAAAGGTTGATCGCGGTTTCTTTGTGCGTCGCTTCGCTCGTTCGGGCCGGTTACGCAATCACTGCACCTATCGCCTGCAGCATCTCGTTCGACGGCACCAACACCGTCCGCATCGGCTGGTATCCCTATCCAGGCAAAAGCTACGTCATCCAGACGACGACAAATCTCGCGCAGCCCTGGCAAGCTGCGGCCACCCTGACCGCAACCAACAATCTGCTTTCTTGCCCATTCCCGGTCCTGTCAGGTGCGCGCTTCTTCAGGGTGGTGAAGCTCGACACCGATCCTCCAACCGTGGCGCGGTTGCTGCCATCTGACGGCGCCATCGCCGTCCAGCGCCAAAGCCAGTTGATGGTCTGGCTGCAGGATGAAACCGGCATCGCCACCAATTCCATCTCATGGGCAGTCGGCACCAATCCACCAGTGACGCTGGCTGACCCTCGCATGTCTTTCTACAATGGCCTTCTCACCTACACGCCGGCCACCAATCAGTTCCTCGGCGCGAGCGGCCAGTTCATCACCAACCAACTGGTCGTCGCGGACACGCTCGAGCATTGGGGCACCAACACCTGGACCTTCAAATTGGAGTTGGTCCCCATTCTGGCCAGCAGCGTCGTCCTCATCAGCCCGTCCTCACCGCTCACGCTAGTCTCAACCAACGGCGACACCTATGTCTTCAGCTACACCAACGCTTCCTCGGGCCTCACCAACGGCAGCATCCTGGTGAGCACCGACCCCAACCTCGCCTACAAACGCCTTGTCCTTTCGGTGGCCGACAACCCGCTCGGCCACACAGTCAGCCTGGTGACCACCCAGGCCGCCCTCGCCGACATCCTGCTGCAAGGCACGGTGCAGTTCTTCGGCGATAGCTTTGTGCCCGACTTAGGGCCGGGCGCGCATCCCAGGAGCCTCAGCACTACTATTTCGCTTGGCCCTACGACGCTTTATGACAACGGGCAGGTGGAGATTGACGTGCCCTCGGGGCAACTGACCTTCGCGCCGGACATTAGGATTGCCGCAGAATTCGGCGGCACACCATCGTTCGACCTGGACGCCTCCGTCACGATGGATTTCGACCTCACCCTGCACGCCAGTTGGCAGCACACTTGGCCTTTCGCGGCCAGTAAGACGATCGGCACACCCATTCACCAGGCCCGGCTGCTTGGCTGTGTCCCTATCCCAATTCCCCCCTATTGTTTTCCCGTCTGGGCGGAAGCAGTTTGGGAATTCAACATTGGCACCGAGGGACAAGTCGCGGCGCAGGCCAGCGTTACCGAAGGTTTCGCGTCCTCGTGGAACCTTGCCTTCGGCACCCGCCTGCGCGACGGGCAATGGACCCCCTACACCAATGAGGATCACACGATAACGCCTTACCCATTGTCGTGGCAGGGTGGAGGCTCGGGGAAGATTTCGGGCTATGTGGAACCGAAACTTACTGTCTATCTGGAAAGCCTGGCCGGGCCGACGGTTGACCTGAAGCCCTACGTTGAACTGGACGTTGTCGCCTGCGTGCAGCCTGGACAGGCGGGAGTGGACGCTTGGCTCTATGCTGGACTCAGCAGCACCCTGGCGGTGGATGTGCGCTTTTGGAATAAGGACTGGGTTAATCTGCCCTCCTGGGAGTTGTTCAATCTGCGGCAACCGATTCCCGGCGCCCACTGGAGTTATACCACGCCGGTTGGCAGCCCGATGCAGACCGTTCCAAACATGGTGTGGATACCGTGCGGCACGTTTGTGATGGGCAGCCCGGCCAGCGAGCCAGCGCGGTATAGCGATGAAGGGCCGCAGACGCAGGTGACGCTCAGCCAGGGATTCTGGATGGGCAAGTATTTGGTGACGCAGGCGGATTACCTGGCGGTGGTGGGGAGCAACCCGAGTTATTTCACCGCAGCCAATGGATACGGCACGGACGTAAACCGTCCGGTGGAGCAGGTGAGCTGGAATGATGCGGTGGCCTATTGCGCGGCATTGACTGCCCGCGAGCAGGCGGCAGGGAGGTTGCCGGCGGGTTGGGTTTATCGGCTGCCGACGGAGGCGGAGTGGGAATATGCGTGCCGGGCGGGGACGACCACACCTTTTTATTACGGGAACGAGTTGCGCTCAGGGATGGCGAACTTCGATGGGAATTATGAATATCCGCCTTGCGGCGGCTCGACTTATTACTGCTACAACCCGTCGGGTATCTATCTTGGCCGGACGACGTCGGTGGGGAGTTATGCGCCGAACGCCTGGGGGCTGTATGACATGCATGGGAACGTGTGGGAGTGGTGTAGGGATTGGTATGGGGGGTATCTGGGAGGGAGCGTGACTGACCCACAGGGTCCGTCTTCGGGCTCGCTCCGCGTGTTCCGTGGCGGCTTTTGGTACGGCTACGCGGGCGACTGCCGGTCCGCGCGGCGCAGCAACTACTACCCGTCGTACTGGTACAACTTCATTGGGTTCCGGGTTGTCCTGGCCCCAGGTCAGCCATGAGAGGGAGAGCAAGCGGAGCTTGCCCGGAGCAGGCTGGCGAAGCGAAGGATGAGCGAGCCGTGCCTGCGGAGGGGCAGGGTAGCGGCGAATGTAAGACCCGTGGGCGAGTATGAAAAAGAGAAGCTCGCGCAACGGTCGAGATTTTTGGTGGAGCGCCGACATTCTCTGCCGGTGAAGACGGCATAAACCGCAAAGAACGCAAAGAACGCAGAGCAGAGCAGGAATGGTTACAAGAGGGTGGCGGCGTCCGGGCAAACTCGCGCCGGCTCATGTCCGCGCATTTTTCTTTGCGTTCTTTGGGTTCTCTGCGGTTAAATCACCGGCAAATGAAAGACATCAAGGCATTGTGCGATCAGGTCCGGCAGATTTCCTATGCCATCCACGTCTATCACGGGCACGGGCACTTGGAGAAGGTGTATGAAAACGCCCTGGCGCACCGGTTGCGCAAGGCGGGGTTCGACGTCAAACAACAGCACCCGATCAAGGTCTATGACGAAGATGGCACGCTCATCGGCGACTACCTGGCCGACTTGCTGGTGGAGGGCGAATTGATAGTGGAACTGAAGACCGCGAAAGCCCTGGCCAACGAACACGAGGCTCAAATCCTGGGTTACCTCAAATCCGCCCGCTTGGAACATGGGCTCCTCATCAACTTCGGCTCCTACAAGTTCGAGATTCGCAAGTTTGCCTGGAGCGAGCGCTCCGCCAGCGGGATCGCTGGCACCGCCCTGTGTCTATTCTCTGCGATCTTTGCGTTCTTTGCGGTTAAGTAAATCGGAGCCGGACGGCAATTGCCGGTCAGCGCAGCGCAACAACAACAACCCGTCCAACAGGAACAACAACATTTGGTTCCGGGTTGTTCTGGCCCCAGCTCAACCGGGGCGCCGGAGGGCGCATAGGCTGATCCGGCGGCCATCCCGTCCTGCGCGAAGGACTAAGCGCAGGCAAACAGAGATAGCGAGCCGCCGGGTGCAAGTCGGGAAGCGGAGCTTGCCAAAAGCTCCGGGCGGTCTCTGGGACTGTCAGGCGCCGTCTCGTTCGCGAGGCCATCGGTGCTGGTCCGCGGCAGGCGAACCTTCTGATTTAATCCGGGCAAACAGGAGCGATTTTCGCGAGTGCCAACAGGCGGCTTTCAAGGTCCAGATGCAACTCTGTCAGAGTTGATGGTCCTTCTCCGATGTTTCCCCAGCATAGGCCCGCCGCCCCATTTTCCCTGGCGGGCCAACGCTGGGCTGAGTGACGCAATCCTTTCAGGATTGCATTGGCGGGGAGCCGGTGAAGGTGAACCCACGCGGTGTTATTGGGAGTTTATGCGGTGATGGGCGGCGGGGCGGTGGTGGAAGTGGTTGAGAGTTGAGGGTTGAGGGTTGAGAGTGGCACAAGAGTCCGCGGAGTCCTGGAGATTGCCCGTCGAGTTTTCGCCAAATGAGCAACCACCATCCGCGAGACGGAAAGTGAAGGGGGACAGGGCCGGGCAAATCCCGCTTGGACCCGAGGCTGTCGTCAGCGCCCGCCGCGCCGGCAGACGAGAACGAAAGAGCTATGAAGAAAGCAACTGACAAAGCAGCCGAACCCGAAATGCGGGCGGAATATGATTTCTCACAGGGCGTTCGTGGCAAGTATGCCCGGCGCTATGCGCAGGGCGCAAACGTGGTCGTGCTGGGAGCTGACGTGGCCAAGGTATTCCCCAACGCCGAGGCGGTGAACGATTCATTACGCGCACTGGCGGGCATCATCCGCCGACAGCACAAGCCGTTCGCGGGCAAGTGAGGTTCGTCGTTCGGGGTAAGGGGGGGAAACGAATACCGGAAGGCGTTTATTGGGTTCGCGCACCCCGGAGGAGTGCCAGATCGAACCCCGACGTGCTTCCACTCTGGCACCCTTGCCAGGGTGCGGGGCATCTTCGACGCCGTTATCCGGAGGTCGCCGGCCACAGGGAACCCCCCGGCGACTTCCGGCTACCCTCTGGCAACCCTTTGGGTTGGCGGCTCAGGAATGTCCAGCTTCCAAGGGCAGTCGGGACGCCTGCCCGGAGGCGAAGGCAGAAGGCAGAAGGCAGAATGTAGAAAGGAGAGGCAAAGCTGCCCAAAGCCACCTGCAGGCCACTTGCTAGCGACTTGCAAGCCAGGGGCTCGCGGCATGCGTTCGTATTCTCTTCGTATTCTCTTCGCATTTCGATCGTATTCTCATCGTGTTCTTAGCCGGCTCCACTGCCTTCGGGGCGGACCCGGCCAGGCTGCGGTGTTCTCGACGGGGCGACGTGAAGCGGCTAGTGTCCGCCCCGTGTTTGCGGCGCTGTTGTGCACATTTTTGTTTTCCATCTCGATTACGTGCGGCCATCGGTCGGCCAAGCTCATCGGCGGGACGGAAGCCAATTTCTGGCGGCTGACTCCGGCCGCGCTGCTGCTGGGCGTTTGGGCCTATGCGTTTGGCATTGGCCTCGGCGGCGCGGCCTTTCCCCTGTTCTTTCTGAGCGGGGCGGTCGGGATCGGCATTGGGGATGTGGCGTTGTTTCAGACCTTGCCGCGCCTCGGCTCGCGGCTCACGTCGCTGCTAACTGGCTGCATCAGCGCTCCTTTCGCCGCACTCATTGAATGGGTTTGGCTGGGGACGACGCTGAGCGTGGCGCAGATCTTGTGGGGTCTCCTCACGGTCTTCGGCGTCGGCTTGGCCCTGATGCCGAGCGAGCATGTGCAGCGCACGCGGCGTGACCTGTTCGTCGGGACGGTCGCCGCGGTGCTCGCCTCCGTGTGCGGTGCTGCCGGGGGCGTGCTGAGCCGCCGGGCTTATGAGGTCGCGCACGCCGCCGGCGAAGATCTCGATGGCGGGAATGCCGGCTTTCAACGCGTGCTCGGCGGGTTGCTGCTCGGGGGGATTTGCCTGCTGGTGGTCAGGCGGCGCGCGTTCAAGGTCCAGTCTAATGCTCCACACGAGCTGGTGGTTGCAGCCTCAATTAAGAAGTGGCGCGGGGTGTGGCCCTGGGTGCTGGTGAATGGGCTCGCGGGACAGGCGCTGGGGGTCAGTTGTATGCAATGGGCGCTGGAAAGCACCCCGGCGGGCATTGTGTTTGCCATCCTGGCCATCACGCCGATTGTCATCATCCCTTTCTCGCTGGCGCTGGAAGGGGAGCGTCCCACGGTGCGTTCGCTGATCGGCGGCGCGATTGCCGTTGGGGGCGTGATCGCCTTGACGTTAACACGCTGAGGGATTTGGCCCGGCCTGCATTCGAGGTTGGAGCGAGGTTATAGCCTGATGCCCTACCGACACCCTGGATTGTTCCTCTACTGGTCCTCGATTGGTCCTCGATTGGTCCTCGATTGGTCCTCTACTGGTACTCTGTTTCTCAAGGGTAAAATTGGACTGCACGGTCAAGCCGCTCCGTCAGTTTAGGCGGCGCGTTGGAGACCTTCCGCGCTTGGCAGGGGCGCGCAGTATCTGAAGTGTCCGATGTCGTGTTCATCGCGCTGTTGATCACAATGAGTCCGGGTTTAATGTGGCTTCTGCGGGGATTCTCTCCTAACGTGTGGTTCCTATGAACACGACTCGTGTGGAAGCCAGCCGGGCCCCGTTGGCCAAAGAGGTGGAGGACATCGTGATGTCCGCACCGGTGGCGGACATCCACACGCATCTGTACGATCCTGCTTTCAAGGAGTTGCTGCTTTGGGGCATTGATGATCTGCTCGTCTATCATTATCTGGTTGCTGAGGCATTTCGCTACGTGGAGCTGCCTTACGACAAGTTCTGGTCGCTGTCCAAGACCGCGCAGGCGGACCTGATCTGGGACGCGCTCTTTCTCCAGCACTCGCCGGTTTCCGAAGCCTGCCGCGGCGTGCTGACGACCCTGCACGCGATGGGGTTGGATGTGAAGAAACGCGATCTGGCCGCCTTGCGGCGCTGGTTCGCGAGCCAGACCGTGGACAACCACATCACCCGCTGCATGGAGTTAGCGGGCGTGCGAAGGATTTTCATGACCAATTCGCCCTTCGATGACTTGGAGCGCCCGGTTTGGGAGAAGGGTTTTCGCCGGGACGACCGGTTCGCCGCGGCGCTGCGCATCGACCCGCTGCTTTTGTCGTGGCCCGAAACGGCGCCAACGCTCTCCCGCTGGGGCTACAGGGTGGAAGCGGGCGTTCCGCCGCGAAAGACGTTTGACGAGGTGCGGCGATTCCTGGCGGATTGGACTAAACGGATAGACGCGCGCTATGTGATGGTTTCGCTGCCGCCTGAATTCGTATTCCCCGACAGGAGCATCACGACTCAACTGATTGAGCAGGCCGTGTTGCCGCATTGCCGGGACCACGGAGTGCCCTTCGCCTTGATGCTCGGCGTGAAGCGGGCCGTGAACCCGCAATTGAAACTGGCGGGTGACGGCGTGGGTTCGAGCAACCTGGCGGTGCTGCAGAACCTCTGCGCGCGGTTCCCGGAGAACAAGTTCCTGGCCACCGTGCTCGCGCGGGAAGGCCAGCACGAGTTGTGCGTGCTCGCGCGCAAGTTCCGCAACCTGCACCCCTTCGGCTGCTGGTGGTTCACGAACGTGCCGCACCTGATTGACGAGATTACGCGGCTGCGCCTCGAGCTGCTGGGTTTGAGCTTTACGGCGCAACATTCCGATGCCCGTGTTCTAGACCAGATCGTTTACAAATGGCAGCACTCACGCCGGATCATCGCGCAGGCGCTGGTGGACAAGTACTCGGATCTGGCGAAGACCGGCTGGCAGGTTAACCGCGCGGAAATTGAGCGCGACGTGAAGGACCTATTCGGCGGCGCTTTCGAGCGGTTCTGCAAGGGATAAGTAAGATAACAACACATTTCATGCCTGGATTGATTGCAATTGTGGGCCGACCCAATGTCGGCAAATCGGCTTTGTTCAACCGTATCGCCGGCCGGCGCATCGCCATTGTGCACGACCAACCGGGCGTCACCCGCGATCGCATCACGGCCGAACTGGAATGGCGTGGCCGGTCTTTCACGCTCGTCGATACCGGCGGCATCGGCCTGCTGCGCCGCGAGAAAGCCAATGATGTCATCATTGCGGCGGCGATGGAACAGGTGGAACTCGCCATCGAGGCGGCTGATGTGATCCTCCTGGTGGTGAACGTCCAGGAGGGCGTCGTGCCGCTCGACCGCGAGGCCGCCGCGCGCTTGCGTGGCAGCGGCAAACCGGTTTTGGTAGCCGTCAACAAGGTGGACACCCACCGGTCCGAGACCAGCGCCTTGGAATTCTCCGAACTGGGCTTCGATCAAGTCTTTCCTGTGAGCGCGATTCATGGCGAGGGAATTCAGCCTTTGATGGATGCGGCGATGGGATTGATCGCAGTGAGAACTGAAGCTCCGAGTGAGCCAGGAGTGGAGGGTGTGGATCACGCACCAAGCATCAAGGAGCAGACTCCCCTGAAGCTGGCTATTGTAGGCCGTCCCAACGTCGGCAAGTCATCTATCATCAACGCCCTTACCAACTCCGAACGTGTCGTCGTCAGCCCAATTCCGGGGACGACCCGGGACGCCGTGGACGTGCCGTTCGAAGTCGTGACCGAGGGCGTGCGCCAATCCTATGTGCTGATCGATACCGCCGGCCTGCGCAAGACCAAGCGCGTCGATAATTCGATCGAATTCTTCAGCGTCAAGCGGGCCGAAGAGTCCATCGCTCGGTGCGATATCGCCATCCTCGTCCTCGACGCGGAGGCCGGGATAACGGAGCAGGACAAGAAGGTCGCCGACCGGATTGTCGAGGCACGCCGGTCTTGCATCGTGGTGGTGAATAAATGGGACCTGATGAACGACGCCGTGCGCAAAGCGCGCGTGGAGGAGATCGAACGCCGCCAGAATAAGGAGAACCGGAAGGCGCCAAACGTCATGACGACACTTTCGGAATTCGGCGAATGGGTCCAGAGGCACCTGTTCTTTCTCGACTACGCGCCAGTGATCTTCACCTCGGCCCTCTCCGGCTTTCACCTGGATCGCCTGCTCGAAGCTGTGCGCTACGTGGCCGCCCAGTTGCAGCAGAAGATCCCGACCGCGATTCTGAACCGCACCTTGCAGGATGCCGTCGAGCGCCGCCAGCCCGTCAGCGTGCGCGGCCATCGCCTGAAGTTCTTTTACGCGACGCAGGTGAGGCAGGCACCGCCCACTTTCCTGCTCTTCGTCAGCCGTGATGAACTGTTCTCGGACCAGTATAAGAAATACTTGGCCGATCAGATGCGGCGCGCGTTCGGGTATGAGGGTTGCCCAATCATCCTGGCCGCTAAAGCCCGGCCTAAGACCATCGAGCCCATGCGGAAATTCAAGCCTCGGCCCAGGCAAACCTCGCGCTGAGCGGGCGCGTTTCTGTGTTTTCGCCTCCGGTTACGGGCGCCCGGCGTTGCCTAAAAAGCCCTTTGCAGGATAGAATTGAGCGGTTTTTCTAAGGGAATATCGTTTGTGTAACTTTTTTTCAGAATTATCTTGTCCCCCCAACAGGTGGTAGTTAAGTTGGGGCTGTTACCCAACTAATGGGGTTTATGCGGGGCCTCGAGGAGGCCCATTTGTTTGAGAAAACGACGAATTTGAACCAAATCTGCCGATTGCTTTGTTGAAGGTCGTTTGACGGGCGTGACCGGCGGGACAGCAGGAAGAAGGAAAACGATGATAGTTGCCAGCGAACAGGTTTTGGCTGAAGTTCCCTCCCATGGACGGCGGCGTTCTGCAACCGAGAGCGCGACTCGTGCGGGCAAAGGGGCCCCGGCCTCGATAAGGAAAGCACTCACGATCGAAAGGACATTCAGCGATCCCAAGATCAATCCGTTCGACCAATTGGAGTGGGAACGGAGGACCGCGGAGATCACGGACGATGCCGGGAAAGTCATTTTCAAGCAGGACAACGTCGAGGTGCCCAGGACGTGGTCGCTCCTGGCCACCAAGGTCGTCGTGTCGAAGTATTTCTACGGAGAGCAAGGCACGCCGGAACGGGAAACGTCTGTGCGGCAACTCATCCACCGTATTTGCCGCACGATTGCGGATTGGGGTATCAAGGACGGCTACTTCAGTAAAGCCGGCGGCGAAGTGTTCTACGACGAGCTGACGTGGCTGTGCCTGAATCAGTACGGGGCATTTAACTCCCCGGTCTGGTTCAATGTCGGGCTTTATCACGAGTATCGTATCGGCAATTCTTCCAGCCGCGGCAACTGGTTTTGCGATCCCCGAACCGGCCGGGCAGAGCGGGCGAAGACGCAATATGAGTATCCGCAGTGCAGCGCCTGCTTCATCCAATCGGTGCAGGACAACATGGAGTCCATCATGCAGCTTGCCCACAGCGAGGCCATGCTCTTCAAATTTGGCTCCGGGACTGGCACCGACCTTTCTCCCATCCGGTCGAGCAAGGAGAAGCTCAGCGGCGGCGGCCGGCCGAGCGGGCCATTGTCCTTCCTGAAGGTCTATGACCAGGTGGCCAACGTCGTGAAATCCGGCGGGAAGACGCGCCGCGCTGCCAAGATGAACACGCTGCGCGATTGGCACGGCGATATCCAGGAGTTCATCGAGGCCAAGATGAAGGAGGAAAAGAAGGCCTGGGCGCTGATGGAGCAAGGCTACGACGGCTCCTATAACGGCGAAGCGTACGGCAGCGTCATGTACCAGAACGAGAACCTATCCGTGCGCGTCAGCGACGCCTTCATGAAGGCCGCGCAAGAGGGGAAGGAATGGTGGACGCGGTCGGTCACCACCGGCAAGCCACTCGAGAAGAAGGACGCCAGCACATTGTTGCACGAAATCGCTGAGGGGACGTGGGTCTGCGGCGACCCGGGTTTGCAGTACGACGGCGCGATCCAGAAATGGCATACCTGCAAAGGCACGGAGCCGATTCACTCGACGAATCCGTGCTCAGAGTATGTTTTTATCAACAACACCGCCTGCAACCTGGCGTCGCTGAACCTGATGAAGTTTAAGCGGGAGGACAGCACGTTCGATGTCGGGCAGTTCAAAGCCGCCGTGCGGCTTTTCATTACGGCGCAGGAGATCCTGGTTGACAACGCCAGCTATCCGACCAGGGAAATCGCCGAGAACTCCCATATCTTCCGCACGCTTGGCCTGGGCTACGCCAACCTCGGCTCGCTCATTATGAGTTACGGCCTGCCTTACGATTCAGACGAAGGCCGCGCGCTGGCTGGGGCGATCACCGCGATGATGACGGGCCATGCTTATGAGCAATCGGCCGAGCTCGCATCGGTCATGGGCGCTTTTAAGGGCTACCGCGATGCCCGTTGCGCGCACGTGACCAAGCCCCTGGCGGACGACAATGTTGAATCCATGCTGGGCGTAGTTAAGGAGCACCGTGAGGCAGTCGAGGAAATCCAGCCGAGCGCGGAATTCAATTACCTGAAAGAAGAGGCGCGCACGTGTTGGGACCACGCGCTCGAACGCGGTCGCGCGGTGGGCTATCGCAACGCGCAAGTCACCGTGTTGGCGCCCACGGGCACCATCGCCTTCCTGATGGACTGCGACACGACCGGTATCGAGCCGGACATCGCGCTGGTGAAGTACAAACTCCTGGCGGGCGGCGGCCTGCTGAAGATCGTCAACCGCACGGTGCCTGAAGCGCTGCACCGGTTGGGCTACAGCGCCCAGGAATGCGAGCGTATCATTGGGCACACCGCGAAGTTTGACACGATTGAGGACGTGGCCGAAGGCGGTCATACCATTCGGAGCGGGTTGAAGCCAGAGCATCTGCCGGTATTTGATTGCGCCTTCAAGCCGTATCGCGGCCAGCGAAGCATTCAGTATCTGGCGCATCTGAAAATGATGAGCGCGGCGCAGCCGTTTATTAGCGGCGCGATTTCCAAGACGGTCAACATGCCCAACGACAGCACGGTCGAGGACATCCGCGACGCTTACGTGCAGGCGTGGAAGAGGGGGCTCAAGTGCGTGGCCATTTATCGTGACGGCTCGAAGCGATCACAGCCACTTAACACGAAACGCACTAACGAAGGCGGCGACAAGGCCGCGGCGGTGGACACGTCCGCGCTGGATGCCCGCATCAAGGAACTGGAGGCCGATGTCGCCAAGTTTAGTGCCCAGGCGGGCAAACCGTTGCGCCGCCGCCTTTCCGACACGCGGACGGCGATCACGCACAAGTTCGACATCGCGGGCCACGAAGGTTATCTGACGGTCGGGTTGTTTGAGAATAAGCTGCCGGGTGAACTGTTCATCACGATGGCGAAGGAAGGCTCGACGATCGGCGGGCTGATGGACGGCATCGGCACTTTGACCAGCATGGCGCTGCAATACGGCGTGCCGCTGGAAGCCCTGGTTAAGAAATTCGCCCACGTGCGCTTCGAGCCGTCCGGCTTTACCAAGAACCCGGACATACGCAACGCTGCTTCGATCACCGATTATGTGTTCCGCTGGATGGCGACCCAATTCATTCCCGGATTCCGGGAAGCCAATTCGCCGAATCGGAATCAGCCGGAGTTGGCCATGCCTGGGTTGCAGGAGGAGTTGAAGAAGAAGATTAACCGGCCAGTGCCGGAACTGGCGATCGCGGAGGACATGGACGTTTTGGAGCCCCAATCCGACCAGCCAGGAAATGGCAATGGTCATCATTCCGCCAAACCGTCCGCCCCCGAGCGGATAGTGAAGACCCTCAGTGATTCAGTCGCGCATTTTCAACAAGATGCGCCGACCTGCCCCAGTTGCGGTCATGTAACCGTTCGCAATGGCGCCTGCTACAAGTGCCTTAACTGCGGGGAAAGCCTGGGCTGCTCCTAGTCTAGTTTACTATTTTTACTCAGGGCAAGGGCCTGGAACTGACCGTCCAGGCCCTCTTTGTTGCGCTTCTGGGTTCGGGGCAGGGTCGGCTTCCGCGAGCTTGATGCAGCCCTGCTGAACTCAAGGCCGCAACTACTAAAGCCTTGTTAAGGACTGCCGGCTCAACTTCAATCGCAACGGATGGAACTTGGTGGACAGTCTGAGAAACCCGCCCAGGGCATGCGCACCGCTGCTGATGTCAGGAGCCGACTCTCCGGTCTCATGAAGCGCCGTGCCCTGCGCGCGCGCGACGTGCAGCTTTACCGTGTTTGCGAGGAGCTGACGGAACCGCTCATTTACTTCATGGCGGTGGTTGGCCCGTGGGCTTTCGGCACAACCCAGTCCTGGTCCATCTGGCTGATGAACGGGGCGGGGTACCTGTTGGGCCTGTTGCTCGCCGGCAAATTGGCCATTCGCTGGCTCAAGGGGTATCATCCGCCGCGCTGGGACTGGCCGAGGGGGAGGGAAGTCCAAAGTGCAAAGTCCAAAGTCAATGGTCCAGAGAACGAAAGCAGCGGTCAGATGGGGATGACGGCGTCGAGCCTCACGGTGATACTAGCAGGGCTGACAGTGGCGATTCTGGGTTATTGCCTCACCAGCGCCTTGAACGCGCGGGCCACTTTTCTCCGCGACGAGCTGAGCTTTGCCTACCATTCCTTTATCCCGTGGCTGCCCCACAGCCTCGACAGCAGCCGAAGCTGGCCGGCTTTCTGGAGTTACCTTGGGCTGGCGTGCGCCTTCTGGGCCGTGCGCGATTGGTTGTTAGGCAAGGTGGAGGGCGAGGAGCGGGCGGAACGCCGCAACCCACAACCCGGTGGCGGAGTCTCGGCCCCTTTGCTGCCGGCTCGCTTGCGGCGCTTGCTTTGGGTGCTGGCATTGAACGGCGGGCTGCTGGGGCTGGAAGGTATTGCGCAGCGACTGGAAGGTTCCGGCAAGCTGCTGTTTCTGGTCAAACCGCGGGTGAACCCTGGCGCGGACACCCAGTTCGGCCCTTATGCCTACCGCGCCAATGCGTCCCAGTATTTCAACCTGCTCTGGCCCGTCTGCCTGGCGTTCTGGTGGACGCTCAACCGGTCGTATGGCTTCAGGCGCAACGCGCACCATGTGGTGCTGTTTTGCTGCGGAATCATGGCGGCTTGCCCAATTATCTCCACCAGCCGCGGCGGCGCGCTCGTCACGGTCGGCATCGCCATGCTGGCCGCCCTTTTTCTCACGGCCACCCATTTTCTCCTCGCGGCTCACCGGCAACAGGACCGTCGGACGCGGATCACCACACTGGCCGCCCTGCTGCTGTTCTTTGCGGGGGCGCTGGCGCTCGGCCTCGCGCTGGGCTGGAAGTCGCTGAAACCGCGCATGGCCCATATCAGCGAAGACTCCGAATACCGGGAGCAAATGTATGAGAACGCCCGGCCTATGGCTGCTGATTATCCGTTATTTGGCACCGGCCCAGGCACTTTCGAATCCGTGTTTCAGCTCTATCGCAAGACCACCGACACGTATTGGCCGGCCCAATTGCATAACGACTGGCTGGAGACCCGCATCACATTTGGCTGGGTGGGCAGCGG
>Ga0182014_10000830_pt1 | contig 42071 bp, 40 predicted proteins | sample 612S2DmetaG_FD_120489 | JGI IMG/M metagenome (GOLD analysis project Ga0182014, IMG submission 120489) | Permafrost microbial communities from Stordalen Mire, Sweden - 612S2D metaG | ecosystem: Environmental > Terrestrial > Soil > Wetlands > Permafrost | place: Sweden: Stordalen | collected... | reverse complement strand
GTCAGGCAGCGTCGGCTCGACCGCGACTACTGGCTGTTGCCGGGCGGCGGCGTGAAGTTTGGCGAATCCGTGGCCGACGCCTTGCGCCGTGAGCTCTACGAAGAGCTTCGTCTCGAAGTCGCACCCGGCCGGCCGCTCGCCGTCGCCGAAGCGATCTCCGACGACATGACGCGCTATCCCAAGCACGTCGTGCACGTGATACTGCAGGCGACGCTCGTCGATGCCGCGGCGCAGGCGCACCTGGGCGGCGACGCCGCCGTGCTTGAAGCGCGGTTCGTTGCCCGTGAGATGCTGCGCGAACTCACGCTGAAACCACCGATCGCGCCGTTTCTCGACGGCTGTTTCGACGCCCTGCCGTACGCCATGGAGTATCTCGGCGTCGTCTGGTAAGCGAGAGCGCCCCCGATGCGCGTCGCTCGTTCCTTGAACGTGTGCCCATCGCGTCCTGACAGAGCGTCCGCGAGAGCTCGAATGTAACGCACGATAATCAATGTTATGTAAAGCTACGGCATCGGCCAACGATTGCGTCGGGTCGCCGCCGCTGCGGCCGTCGCCCATCCATCCCCCAGGCGCCCATCCCCAACGACTCCCGGGCCGACTCATGCAGACTTGCGTAAGCGGCCGCAGCGCGCGGCGGCGTGGCCAAGGACACGTGAGATGCCGGCGAAACGCCCGGCGGTACTCGCCTCGGGCGCCGGGCGTTCTAAGCCCGCGGCAGGATCCTCAGTACGTGATCAGCGTGAAGACGTCGACGCCGGCCAGCCTGTCACGGCCGTGCAGATCGGCAAGCTCGATCAGGAAAGCGGCGCCGACCGGCGTGCCGCCCATCTTCTGGACGAGCCGCACCTTGGCCGAAGCGGTCCCGCCGGTGGCCAGCAGGTCGTCGTGGATCAGGACGTTCATGCCCGGCGCGATGGCGTCGGCATGGACCTCGAGCGAGTCGGTGCCGTACTCGAGGTCATAGGACTCGGTCACTGTCGCGAAGGGGAGCTTGCCCGGCTTGCGAGCGCACACGAAGCCGGCGTTCAGCACGTAGGCGAGCGCCGAACCCAGGATGAAGCCGCGCGACTCGGCGCCCAGCACGACATCGACGTGGCGGCCGACCGACCACTCCGCCATGCGGTCGACGGCGGCGCGCAGCGTCTGCGCGTCCTGCAGCAGCGGCATGATGTCGCGAAACAGGATGCCGGGCTTGGGAAAGTCGGGGATCGTCCGGATCCGGGCGGCAAGATCGATCTGCCTTGCATCCTGCACGATGTCCTCCTGGGAGCGGCTGAGCCTGAGCGGCGTCTAGACTGTAAGGCGTCGTATGTACCGTGTGAGCAGCAGCTGGTGGAGCTGCGACATGGCCTGGGCGAGCTCTTCGAGGACCTCGAGAGCCTCGAGACGCTGCTCGGCGCGGTGCGAGCGCAGCATCGGCAGGATGACCTGTTCGATCAGCCCGCCCTCGCGATCGACCGCGCTCTTCATGGCGCGCAGGTTCTTGGGCCGCAGACCGGCCTGGGCCAGACGGGCGGCGGTGGCCGCCACGCTCGCATCGAGCTCGCCGTACCGGCGCACGCCGCTGACCTGGCGGCCCTTGATGAGCTCGAACTCCTCGAGCTCGGCGAGCAGGTTGGCGTCGGCCCCGGCGAGCTGCTGCAGCTCCTCGGCGGTGAACTCCTTCTCGCCGGCCGGGTTGGGCACGAAATCGGCCTTGCGCAAGCCGCCGCGCGCCGGCCCGGCTACGCCGGCCGGCGCCCTCTCGATCTCTTTGCGGATGACCTTGAGCGGCAGATACTCGTCGCGCTGCAGTGCCAGCACACGGATCAGCCGCTGATAGTCGTCGCGCGTGAACAGCCGGTAGCCGCCCTTGGTGCGCCGGGGCGTGACCAGGCCCTGCTCTTCGAGATAACGCAGCTTGCTGACGCTGATGTCGGGGAACTCGCCCTTGAGGCGTTCGACCACCGCTCCGATGGTCATGAGCTTCTCGTCGCCGATGTCGAACAGGACCTCCGTCTTTTCGTTCACGGCGTGATGAACGTGAGCTTGTACTTGCCGATCTGCAGCTCATCGCCGTCGAGCAGCGTTTGACGCTCGATGCGCCGGCGATTGACGTAGGTGCCGTTCAGGCTGCCCTGATCGGCGATCACATAGGCGTCGTTCTCGCGCGTGACGACGGCGTGATTGCGCGACACGGTGACGTCGTCTAGGAACACGTCGGAGTCGGGATGGCGGCCGATGGTCGTTCGCACGGCCGTGAGCGTGTACGTCTCTCCCGCCCTGCCTCCCCCGCTGCGGATGACGAGGGCGGCGCGCTCGGCCAGCCCGCTCGATAGCGGCGCGAGCGTCTCGGGACTCTCACCGGGTGAGTAGTTCATCGTGTTCTGGATATCGGGCTGGTCGGCGATGAGGCTCACGCCGCAGCGCATGCAGTAGTTGACGCCCTCGGAGTTGCGATACCCGCAGTTCGGGCAGAACACGGCTTAGTCCTCGGCGGCGGCAGGCTCGTCCCCGCGCCGCTCGACAACCTCGACGGCAGGCAGCCTGGCGGCCAGGATCTCAGACAACCGGGTGACGTCGTCGGCCGTGATGATCGACTCGCCGGCCTCGTGGTGCTGCTGGAGCCGCAGAACGAGCTCGGCGCGCAGGATGTCGATCCTGCCGTGGAGGATGCGTCGCTGGCGAGAGACCTCGTGCTCCTCGGCGGTCAGCTCGCCGATGAGCTTCTTGAGCTCTTCGTCGGACAGCGAAACCAGGTCGATGATGTCGTCCATCGCGCTTGTCCTTCCGTGGTCGCGACCGGGATGGCTACCTTACAGTACGCTACAGCAACCTTCAACTTCACGTTGAGATGTTCCCCGCCGGGCCGCCGCCGGCTCGCCATCGCCAACGTCGCCTCAGTCGAGCAGGCGCACGATGCCGCGATCGCGCAGGCGGCCGAGCGCCCGCAGCACGTCATATTCGTCGGCGCAGCCGTCGACGAGCGCTCCGTCGACGATGTCGCCCACGGCGCGCTGTCCAGGCCCGAGGTGGCCCAGGACCGTGGCCTCGACCGCATCCCCGGCGCCGCCGCCGAGGAACCTGACGCGAGCATACGAGGGCAGCGCATCGCGCAGGCGACCGATCTCATCGACCCGGCGCATGGCTTCCATGAGCAGGGAGCCGGTCGGCAGGTCGTTCGAGGTCTCACCCGGGTCGCGGTCGGGATCGAAGACGAAGCCGCCCTCCTTGAGGGTCAGGAGGGCGTAGAAGGCGCGCGCGCCGGTCAGCGCGCCACACGACGCGTTCACGAGTGCGCCGCCGCGAAAGGCGAGAAACCCGGCCGGCGAGTCGTCGGTGTGGGTCACGTCGAGCACGCCGGTCTTGGCGCCCAGCGTCGTGATCTCGACGAGGTCGCACAGCGCCAGCTCAGAGAGAGTCCCCGTCAGGCTCATCGTGCTCCGCCTTTGCTTACGACCTCGAGTCTACCACGTGCTCGCCCTGCCCCCCGCCGCGTCGCTCCGCGCCACGCTTCAGTTCGCGCCCCGAAACGACGATACTCACGGGGTAAAACGCAGGCGCTCCCGCGGCGGACCATCCTGATATACTCCGCGCATAGGGCGCCCCGTGCCGAAAGGAGACCCGCGTGGCGAAGCGCAAAGGCCTCGTCATCAACGACCGCCAGCTCGACCTCTGCGACGACCTTCTGCGCAAGCTGAAAGACGTCACCGGGTCGACCTTCCTGGCGTTGATCTCGACATCGGGCCAGCCGATCACCACCGCGTCCGACGACTACCACCCCGAGACGCTCTCGCTGGCTTCGTTGGCCGCCAGCTCGTTTGCCGCGACCCAGCAGCTCGCCAGCATCCTCGACGAGAGAGAGTTCACGCTGCTCTTCCACGAAGGCAAGACCTCCAACCTCCACGTCTCCCAGGTCTCCGACCAGGTCCTGCTCATCATCACCTTCGGACGCGAGACCCAGGTCGGCAAGGTGCGCCTCTACACGCAGCGCGCGATCGAAGTGCTGCGGCCGATCTTCGAGGGCTCCGACGAAGAGAACGAGGCGCTGTCGGTCGACGACGATTACGAAGCGACGGCCGGCAAGGCGATCGACGACCTGTTCGCCGACCTCGAGGGACAGCCCTGACATGCCGCTGATCAACTTCGCCGCCCGCGAGATCAACTACAAGATCGTCTACTACGGCTGCGGGCTTTGTGGCAAGACGACTAACATCCAGTACATTCACCGTAAGATCAACCCGTCGGCGCGCGGCAAGCTCGTCTCGATCGCCACCGAAGAGGAGCGCACCCTGTACTTTGACTTCCTGCCCCTGAGTCTGGGCACCGTCAAAGGCATGCAGACGCGCTTTCATCTGTACACGGTGCCCGGCCAGAGCTACTACAACGCCAGCCGCAAGCTGGTCCTGCAGGGCGTCGACGGCGTCATCTTCGTCGCCGACTCGCAGATCACCAGACTCGACGAGAACGTCGAAAGCTATCTCAACCTCTGGGACAACCTGATCTCCCAGGGCGACGACCTCCCCAAGCTGGGCTTCGTCATCCAGATGAACAAGCGCGACCTCACCGACATCTTCTCGGTCGAAGACCTAAACGAGCTCCTCAACCACACCCAGTCGTCGGTCATCGAGGCCTGTGCAGTCAGCGGGCTTGGAGTGTTCGAGACGCTGAAGCTCGTCTGCAAGCAGGTCATCGCCAAGACGGCCTGAGCGGCGCTCCCCGGCGAGGTCCGGCCGGCGAGACGCCTCGTCCTAGCCCTTCGTGCCGATGCGCTCGATCCAGTCCTTGGGCGCGTAGGTCGACACGAATGTCTCGGTCGAGCGCACCCGATTACCATCTTTGACAGTTCGTACGACCTTGACCGTGCGCCCATCGAAACCTTGCTCGTAGACGATGATGCCGCGCGCGAGAGTGTCGTCGGTGATGACCCGCGGATGGCTGCGCGACGTGCTCGCCGGCTTCATGTCGTAGAACGGCGAGGTCGTGTAGGTGACCGTGCGGCCCGTGCTGCCTGCCAGGACGACGGTGACCTGCCCGCCCCCCGCCCAGCAGCGCACCAGCAGCGCGTGGCCGGTGTCGTTTGCGAATCTCAAGTCCTGCGAGCCGTAGGCGACCTGGGCATCGCGGCCGATCGGGTAGTGGTCGATGAAGAAGTCGTGCGGATGGCGCTCGACGATCGGCAGGCCGGCAAAGAAGGCGGCGTTGAAGAGCGTCGTGGCGAACTGGCACAGCCCGCCCCCCACGCCGAGCCGCAGGACGCCGTTATCAATGACCGGAGCGTAGTCGAAGCCGCGGTTCACCGTGCGCGGGCCGAGCGTGTCGTTCAACGAGAAGACCGCCCCGGGCTTGATGACGGCGCCGTCGACCAGCTTGGCGGCCTGCATGATGTTCTGGGCCCGGGGCTTGTTGGTCTGGTCGTAGTAGGTCGTAAAACGGGAGCCCAGACCGTCGAGGCCGAGCGCCAGGAGCTGATCGGTGGTGATCGTCGGCTCCAGCGTCGTCATGGGCACGACGACCTCGCGCAGGCCCGGCTGGCTGGCGGTGTAGTCCATGTCAGCCAGCAGCCGCGCCATGTCCAGTCCATAGCCCTCTCGGCTGCGCGCGATGAACACCTTCTTGCCCTTCACCACGACCGTTGCGTCCACGGCGGGCGTCTCGATGAACGCGAAGAGGCGGAGCAGCGTGGCCCGGCCCCGGGGGTTGTCGAAAGTCAGCGGCGACGTGGCGGCGCCTGGGCCGGTGCTGACCGACAGCATGGCCGCCATCTGCGCCGGGCTCAAGTCGATCTCTCGTGCGCGGAACCGCAGCCGCAGCGGCGTGCTCAGGTAGGTCGACGCCTGGGTTGCGGCCGTCCGCGCGGCGTCGGTGTCGACCGCCGGTTGCGCCGCCGTCAGGGGCAGCGGACCCTCGAACCGTCGCCAGCTCGACAGCGCCTGCACGAGCTGCGCTTCGAGACTCGCCTCGTCGATGGCGAGACCGGTGCTCGACGGTCGCACGTCCACCGTGTCGCCGACGAGACGCAGCGTGGCGTCGCGAGGCGCGCTCTCGGCGGCCGCTGCGATCTTCTGCAGACCGGCCTGAAAGGCGGACGAATCGAACCGCAGGACCGGCTCGATCGCCCCGCCGACCCCGTACCAGGGATGCAGGCCGAACACGTCGAGACGGCCGTGCGACGCCGCCCGCCGCGCGGTGGCGCCAACGTCGATCGCCAGCCCGAGGTCGGCCAGCGTGAGAGTGAGCGGACCCTCCCTGGTCTGCAGCACTACACTGGAAAGGTCGCGGGCGGCGAGCTGATGGGCGACGGCCGCCCGGGCCCCGGCGGCCGTGTCGCCGGCCAGGCTGAGGCCGCCCACCGTCACCCCGAACGGCACGCGCTCGTACAGGTAGGCCTGCAGCGCGCCGAGCGCCGTGAAGGCTACCGCGACAAGAACGCCGGCCGCCACCACGGCGGCCAGCGCGCGCCGCCGCCGCGGCGCCGCGGCGCCGCTCACACCTGGTGTCTGATCAACGGGTTCGGTCATGCCTCGGTCCGCGGGACGGCGCCGGCCGCTCGGTCAAGGTCCGCCGCAGCGCTCGCGCCCGCCTGTAGGAACGTCCACATACGTATCTATCGGACGACCGGCGGCAGGCTTGACATGTCGGCGCCGCAGCGGCGCCTAATCGGTCTTGGCGGCGATCACCGCGCGGACCCTGGCGACAAAGCCATCCGCCATCTGCTCGGAGGCGTCGATGTCGACGCCCTCGGCGTAGAGGTGAAACAGCGCTTCGTCGGCATCGGGCAGGATCTGCGCCCAGCCGCCCTTGTAGAAGACCTTGATGCCGTCGAGCAGGCTGAGGTCGTGCCCGTCGCCGCGCTGCAGCTCCTCGGTGACCGTGCGCATGACGGTGCCCTTGAGCGACCACGGGCAGCCGACCGTCTTGTGGACCAGCGTGCTCGAGGGAATGCCGGCGACCTGCTCAGAGAGCGGTACGGCGCTCGGTGCCAGCAGCTCGAGCAGCTTGCCAAGACTCATGAGCGCGTCGAAGGCGGGCAGGAACTCGGGAAAGATGTACCCGCCGCCGATAGCTCCGGCGAAGGCGACGTCGTCGGCGGTGGCCGCTTCCATGAGGGCCGGCAGCGACACCTTGGTGCGCTCGATCTCGATGCCGAAGGGCGCGGCCATCTGTTCGGCCAGGCGCGTGACGGTCAGCGGCAGGGCGATTTTGCGGCCCTTGGGCAGCGCCCCGGCCACCAGGCGTACGAAGAGCAGCAGGGTCTTCTCGAGCGGGATCTCCTGCCCCAGCTCGTCGACCAGGTACAGCCGCTCGGCGCCCGGGTCGATGACCGCGCCGAGATCGGCGCCCATGACCTTCACCAGGCGCTGCACGTCGGCGATGTTGACGCCCAGCTCGGTCGGTCCCACGCTCGTCTTCTGCTCGTCAGTGAAGGCGTGCAGCGAAATGACCTCGGCGTTCAGGTAGGGCAGCACGAGCGGCAGGACGAGCGCCACCGGCGAGTAGGAGTAGTCGATCACGAGGCGGTAGCCGCGGGAGCGGATCAGCTCGGTGTCCCACGAACCTGTGAGGCCGCGCATGTAGGTTTCGTGCGCCCGGTCGGGAAACTGGATGCGGCCCATCTCAGTGTAGAAGGCGCGCCGGAAGTCTTGGCGACCGTAGTACTTCTCGATGTTCTTCTGGGTCTTCTCGCTGATGGGAATGCCGGGCGGCTCGAACACCTGGATCTGCACGACCTCCGGGTCCCAGCTCGAGATGCGCACATGGATGCCGCCCTGGGCGTTGCCGCCCTTGATCTCAAAACGATTGACGGCCGCCGAGCTCACCCGCAGATCGCGGACATCGACGCTGGTGGAGTTCAGGCCGCTGATGATGGCGCGCTTGATGACCCGCGAGGCCGGGTGGGCGTCGCGACTGGTGACGACCTTGGCGCCTTTGGGCAGGGTGGTGCCGTAGGCCAGCGCCAGCTTGAGGCCGAGCTCGGCGGTGATATCGACGTTGATGAGCCCGACGACGCCGTCCTTGCCGAACAGCTGGGCCGTGCCGCGCGACTCCCAGATGATGCTCGAGTTGATCTGGGCGCCCGACTCGACGGTCTTGAACGGATAGATCTTGACGTCGGGGGCGATCGATGCCTGCTCACCGATGACGCACTCGTCGCCGATGGCGGCGCCTTCGCTGATGGTCGCGCCCGGTTTGATGTCGCAGTTCTTGCCGATGATGGCGCCGTAGACCTTCGCCGCGGAGCCGACGTAGGTGTTGGCGTCGATCACGCTGAAGCGCGTTTCGGCGTGGTCCTTGACGACCACGTTGCTGCCCATCACGGTGTAGGCTCCGATACGGGCGTTGCGGTCGATCTTGGCGTAGTTGCCGATCACGGCCGGTCCCGTCACATGGTCGAGCGACTCGATGCTGACGTTCTCGCCGATGTAGATGTCGTTCTCGAGGCGGATCCCCGGTATCGCGGCCTGCACCTTGCCGTCGAGCACGTCGCGGTTGGCGGCGAGGTACTGGCCAAGGCTGCCGATGTCCTGCCAGTAGCCGTCGGCGACCGTGCCGTAGAGCGGCTTGCCGAGCTCGAAGAGCTTGGGGAACAGCTCCTGGCTGAAGTCGTACGCCTGTCCTGCCGGGATGTAGTTGAAGATCTCGGGCTCGAGCACGTAGATGCCGGTGTTGACCGTGTCCGAGAATACCTGCCCCCACGTCGGCTTTTCGAGGAACCGCTCGACTCGGCCTTCGTCGTTGATCACGACTACGCCGAACTCGAGCGGATTCTCGACGTGCTTGAGGACGATCGTCACCATGGCCCCGCGACGCTCGTGCTCGGCGATGACCGCGGTGAGGTCGAAGTCGGTGAGCGCGTCGCCCGAGATCACGATGAAGCGCTCGCCGAGCAGCTCCTCGGCATTCTTGACGCTGCCGGCGGTGCCGAGCGGCACCTGTTCGACAGAGTAGTTCATGTTCACGCCCAGCTCGCTGCCGTCGCCGAAGTAGTCGCGGATGGCCTTGGGCAGAAAGGCGAGGGTCACGACGATGTCTTCGATCCCGTGCCGCTTGAGCAGCTCGACGATGTGCTCCATGCACGGCTTGTTGGCCACCGGCACCATCGGCTTGGGCTGGTTGCTCGTGAGCGGCCGCAGACGCGTCCCCTCTCCCCCGGCCATCACGACGGCGCGCAAGGGTCTCCCGTCGGTTCAGTAGGACGCGGCTTTGGCAGGGGCGGCATGAGCTGATAGTACCAGAAGCCGGCGGCGCGCTGCCGTCTGTCGGCGGCGCCGGTGACGGTTGCTAGGACACCGCGGCCGACGTCGGCCGCGAGCGCTTCCAGCGCAGAAGCTCCCGCCAGATGTAGCGAAACCCGGTGACCACGTACAACGTGGCGCCGGCGACGTACACCGGCCAGGCGACGACGCGCACGTTGATGATAAAGAACTGGATGCCGCAGACCAGCGTGAAGTTGGCCAGCTTGCCGCCCCTCATGATGCTCGGCTTCTCGTGATAATGGAACAGCATCAACGCCGAGCCGGCCAGCATGAGGCCGTCGCGCACGATCAGCGGCACGACCGCCCACCAGGGCAGGACGCCGAACAGCAGCAGGGCGCCGACCAGGAACAAAAAGAGGATGCGGTCGGTCACGGGGTCGAGTACGCGCCCCAGGTCGCTCTGCCAGTGATAGCGGCGCGCGAGCCAGCCGTCGAGCACGTCCGACAGCGCCAGGACCAGGACGAGGATCGCCGCTGGCCAGCTCGCCCCCGGCGCCTGGCGGCTGTACACCCACAGAAAGAGAGGCAGAGCGCACAGGCGGCCGATCGTTATGGCGTTGGGGATCATGCGGCGCGACATGCTGCGTAGTGTACAGGACGGCGCGGGCGGGGCGGCTTGTCGCCGCCCGCCCGCGCCGTCCGCCGGGCACCGGCGCGTGGCCGCGCAGGCGCTGCCGAGCGAGCTTTCGTTGTGCTACACTACGGCCTCGTTCCGCGATCGGCGTGTGGCGCAGCCTGGTTAGCGCACTAGTCTGGGGGACTAGGGGTCGCCAGTTCGAATCTGGCCACGCCGACCAATCTCTTTGCGGGGGCTTTATCTCTCGGCGCAGCGCCGTGCTGCGGTCGCAACGAGCTCGCCGTCCCCCGCCTCTCCCCCACTCTGGTCCCGGCCTTCGGGCGCTCAAACCAGAAGCGACCGGGCACTGCCGGTCGCAAGCTGTACATCGGGTGTCGCACGAGGTCAGACCGCGAAGCTGCGCGCCCGCGAGTCGCCGTTGCCATTGCCGTGCCCATTACCGTTGCCGTGCCCATTACCGTTGCCGTGCCCATTACCGGCGCCGTGCCCATTACCGGCGCCGAGCCCGTTCCCGTTGCCGGACCGTTCGAGCAGGGCCTTGATGTCGTCGGAGAACGGTGTGTGGAGCAGCAGCACGCTGTAGAGCGCGTCGATAAGCTGGGTCGAGGCGTCCAGGACATCGGCGACCTGGCGCAGCCGGTACTCGAGAAAGAAGTCGGGCTCGACGCAGAGGGCCGTGGCGATCGTGCACATGACGGGATCGGCCGGCACCGGCCGCGTGCCCTTGGTGAGGTGGTTCAGGTAGCCGGCCGAGAGCTGCGTCTTGTAGGCCAGCTGGCGGTAGCTGAGGTGGCGCTCTTCCATGAGACCTTTCAGTGAACCCTGAAAGCGTTCGCGGGAGTAGCGGGGTCGAGTGACTTTGAGCATCGTCTGCATGTCGTTAGAGGTTATCGCCCATAGTTGACATTAACTTGAGCGCACTTCGGGCGTTTTGTAGCCTGGACAGGCAACGCGCGGGCGACGGTCGGCGCCCGGACGCGCTTCGCTGCGCGCGGTTGTGGTGCGCGATGGGGCCCTACGAGGCGCCGAGCGCGGCGGCCACGGCCGCCGCCAGGTCGTCGGCGGCCACGTCGCGACGGTCGCCGCCGGCGCGCCGCTTGAGCTCGACCATGCGCTCGGCGGCGCGCTTGCCGACCACGACCTGGACGGGGCAGCCCAGAAGGTCGGCGTCCTTGAATTTGACGCCCGCCGACAGATCGCGGTCGTCGAACAGGACGTCGAGGCCGCGCTCGGCGAGGGTGGCGTAGAGCTCCTCGGCGAGCGCCGCCTGGCTCGGGTCGGCGGCCCTCACCACGAGCAGGTGCACCTGGAACGGCGCGATCGCGGCCGGCCAGCAGATGCCGTGCTCGTCGTGATGCTGTTCGACGGCCGTGGCGGCGATACGCTCGAGGCCGATGCCGTAGCTGCCCATGACGATGTCGCGCTCGACGCCCTGCTCGTCTGAGAAGGTCGCGCCCATGGGCCTGGAGTACTTCGTGCCGAGCTGGAAAATGTTGCCGACCTCGATGACCCGCTCGCCGGCGAGCGGACCGCCGCACTCGGGGCACGGGTCGCCGCCGCGCACCAGGCGCAGATCGTGGTACTCGCCGACCACCTGGTCGGCGGAGATCCCGGCGAGGTGGTAGTCGGCCCTGTTGGCGCCGCCCGTGAAGACTCCGCCACGCAAGGCCTCGTCGCCGAGGACCGGCAGCGACGTGCCGACCGGCCCGACGAAGCCGGGCTGCACGCCCTGGGCCGCCACGACCTCGTCGGGCGTCGCCAGGCGGAACTCGCCCACGATGCGCCGCAGCTTGCCCTCGTGAAGGTCGCGGTCGCCGCGCAGTGCCACCAGCAGCGGACCGCTCTCCTGACTGACGACCACGAGCGACTTCATCAGCTCTCGCGGCTCGATGCCCAGAAACGCGGCCACATCGTCGATGGTGCGCATGCCGGGGGTGTGGATCTCGCGCGGACCCTCTTGCCCGCCCCCCGTCACGGCCGCCGCGGCGCCGGCCGGCTCCGGTCCGGCGACGGCGAGATCGACGTTGGCCGCATAGCCGCACTTCTGGCACAAGACGATCTCGTCCTCGCCCGCCTCGCTCGGGGCCATGTACTCGTGCGAGATGCCGCCGCCCATCATGCCCGGGTCGCTCAGCACCCTTCTGGCGTTCACTCCGCAGCGCGCGAAGATGCGGTCGTAGGCGGCGATGTGTTTGTCGTAGCTTCTCTGCAGGGCCGCGAAATCGGCGTCGAGGCTGTAGGAGTCTTTCATGATGAACTCGCGCACGCGCAGCAGGCCGCTCTTGGGCCGGGCCTCGTCGCGCTCTTTGGTCTGAATGTGAAACCAGAGCTGCGGGAGCTGCTTGTAGGAGTGGATCTCACGCGCCGCCAGCCAGGTGACGACCTCTTCGTGGGTCATGGCCAGGACCATGTCGGCGCCCTTGCGATCCTTGAAACGGAAGAGCTCTTCGCCGATCGTCTGCCAGCGCCCGGACTGCTGCCAGATCTCGGCCGGATTGACCACCGGATAGAGCATCTCCTGGCCGCCGATGGCCTCCATCTCTTCGCGGATGACGGCCTCGATCTTGCGCATGACGCGCCAGCCGGCCGGCAGAAAAACATACACGCCGGCCGCCAGCTGGCGGATGAGCCCGGCGCGCACCATGAGCTTGTGGCTGACCGCCTCGGCTCCGGCCGGGTCTTCTTTGACTGTGGGCAACAACAGCTGACTTGCGCGCAAGCGGGGCTCCAGACTCGATCGCTCGTACCGGCGGGCGCCCGCGCCCACCGACCGGCCTTTGCTGTGCCTGCCGTCCGGACGGCGGTCCGGCCCGCGGGCCAACGTCTGTCATGATACGGCACGTTCGGCGAAGGTCGCAATCGACTGGCCGGCGCTGCGCGCGCCGCTCGTCGCGCGTGCTCGTTGTTGTGAAGCCCGGATGGCCAAAATATACTGACTGCCGACACGGGGCGTGTCGGCGACCCGGCTCTGGCTGTGCGTCGGGCGCGGCGGTGTCCCGCGCTCGACGCCCGGCGTGCGGCGTCTTTTTCCGTGTCCAACGCGACGACGTTCGACCGAAAGGAGCGCGCGTGACGACATCGGTAGTCACCGGCGGCGCCGGCTTTCTCGGCTCCCACCTTTGCGAGTACCTGCTGGCCCAGGGCCACAAGGTCATCTGCCTCGACAACCTCGACACAGGATCGCTGCAGAACATCGAACACCTGCGGGAGTCGCTGTTCGAGTTTCGCAACCTCGATCTCGTCGAATTCGTCGACTTGCCCGAAGACGTCGACTTCGTCTTTCACCTGGCCAGCCCGGCAAGTCCCATCGACTACCTGCGCCTGCCCCTGCACACGCTCAAGGTGGGCTCGTACGGCACGCACCATGCCCTCGGCCTCGCCAAGTTCAAGCGCGCCCGGCTGCTGCTGGCCTCCACGTCGGAGGTCTACGGCGACCCCCTTCAGCACCCGCAGTCCGAGGACTACTGGGGCAACGTCAACCCCATCGGCCCGCGCGGCGTGTACGACGAGTCCAAGCGCTACTCCGAAGCTTTGACCATGGCCTACCACCGTCAGCAAGGGGTCGACACCTGCATCGCGCGTATCTTCAACACCTACGGGCCGCGCATGCGCACCAACGACGGACGCGCGGTCCCCACCTTCGTGCGCCAGGCCTTGCAGAACAAGCCGATCACCGTGTTCGGCGACGGTACGCAGACGCGCAGCTTCTGCTATGTGACCGACCTCATCGACGGCCTCTACCGGCTGGCCACCAGCGGCGAGCACGAGCCGGTCAACATCGGCAACCCGGCCGAGCTCACCCTGGGTGAGCTCGCCGAGACGGTCATCCGCCTGACCGACAGCGAGAGCCAGGTCGTGTACTCGGCCCTGCCCCTCGACGACCCAAAGGTGCGGCGCCCGAACATCACCCGAGCCCGCGAGACTCTCGACTGGGAACCGACCACCACGCTCGAAGAAGGCCTGCTCAAGATGCTGGCCTTCGAGCGCACGAACAAGCCGCATTCGCTCACCGGCCTGCGGCACGAGACCCTCAGGCCCGCCCCCCAGAACATACGAAAGGCGCAAGACTGAGTCGGCCCGGGTCCAAGGGCCACGCAGAGCCGACCGACGATCCTGCCTTCAGGAGCCCGCGCTCTGCTTGCCGGTGCGCTCGAGGTCGGCGTCGATGCGCTCGAACAGAGCCCCGACGAGCTGAGCCTCGGGCACCGTCGCCACCTTGACCCCGTGGACGAACACCACACCCTCTCCCGCCCCGCCGGCGATCCCGAAATCGGCGTGGCGCGCCTCTTCGGGGCCGTTCACCCGGCAGCCCATGACGGCCACGGTGATCGGCGCCGTATAGGCGCGCAGACGTTCCTCGACCGCCTCGGCGAGCGCCACCAGGTCGATCTCGGTGCGGCCGCAGGTGGGACACGAGATGAGGTTCGGCCCGCGGCGACGCAGCTCGAGAGCCGCAAGGATTGCCCAGGCGACCCGCACCTCCTCGACCGGGTCGCCGGTCAGCGAGACGCGCACGGTGTCGCCGATGCCGTCGGCCAGCAGCGCGCCGATACCGACGGCGCTCTTGATGGTGCCCGACCAGACCGTGCCGGCCTCGGTAACGCCGACGTGCAGCGGCGCATCGGTGCGCAGCGCCAGCGCCCGGTAGGCGGTGATCGTGTCGGGCACGCTCGAGCTCTTGACCGAAAGCTTGTAGTCGGTGAATCCCCATTCCTCGAAGCGCGCCGCGTAGTTCAGCGCGGCTTCGACCAGCGCCTCGGCGGGTCTGGTCTGGGCGAGGCCGCGCAGCTCGCGCGGCAGCGAACCTGAGTTGACCCCGATGCGGATGGCGGCGCCGTGTGCACCGGCCGCCCGCACGATCTCGGCCACGTGGGCGTCGCTGCCGATGGTGCCGGGGTTGATGCGCACGCCGGCGGCGCCGGCGGCGAGCGCGGCCTGGGCGAGACGCCAATCGAAGTGGATGTCGGCGACTATGGGTACCGGCGCCCGGCGCACGATCTCGGCGAACGCGGCGCCGTCGGCGGCGGCCGGCAGCGACACGCGGACCAGCTCGCTGCCGGCCGCCGCCAGCGCCCGGATCTGCGCGAGCGTCGCGCCGGCGTCGCCGGTGGGTGTGTTGGTCATGGATTGCACGACGACCGGCGCGCCTCCGCCGACCGGCACGCCGCCCACGTCGATCTGCCGCCCGCTGGCCACCGCCGTCCTCAGCCCGCCGCTCGGCAAGCGGTTCGTGCCGTCCGCCGCTCTCGGCGGCTCGGTGAGAGCTCGTCGGTGAGGCGCGCGACCGCACGGTCGGGCGGCGACGTTGCGATCGTACGAGGCCGCCCGCGACCGGCCGCACCGACGATGAGCTCCGTGGCATCCATGGAGATGAGGATACTACAGCCGGTCACGTCCATCTGGTCGCGGCGCGCCGTCGGAGCATGGCGGCGCTGCGGCTCACGGGGCGCCCGCCGCGATCGGCGGCGTCGCCGCGCCGGGCCGGCGGAACACGGCGTATTGCGGCCGGACCAGCACGAGCCTGTAGGGCAGGCCGCCGCTGTAATGCGCCTGCAGCTCGCCCGACGTGAGGCCGGTCGTGTCGATGACGCGCACCACCACGTCGGGCATGATCCGCTGTCGCGCATAGTAGGCCAGCGTGGCCGGAGGCAGCGGCCCAGTGTCGCCGTTCACGTCGAGCCCTTTGGGGCTCGTGATCCAGACCGAGTTGGTCGCCACCCGGTGCGCCCAGAACAGATACAGGGCTGGCGTCTGATAGAAGATGAGCAGCCGGTCCGACGCGGTAGCGACCCTGGGCAGGTCGGCGCGCAGCTGGGCGAGGTAGGCGGCCCGGGCCGGCGTGGCGCGGATGCCCGCGTAGGGACCGCCGTGCATGGTCACGGTGAGCCGCGCGTACGGCACGGCGCGGGGCAGGAACTGATACTCATAGACGATGGTGACGGCCAGGATGCCGGCCAGGCAGGCCACGACGACGGCCGGCAGCGCCTTGCGCACGATCGCGGCGTCGCCGTCCCGCGGCGCCAGGCTGAGCGCCAGAAAGACACCCGACAGCACCATCGCCGGCAGCAGTCCCACGTCCATCTGCAGCCAGCCGGCCGTACTCGTGTAGCCGGTGAGCAGCCCCCCGGCCAGCGCCGGCAGATAACCCCAGACGAGCAGCCGCGTCGCCTCGGGGCGGCGCTCCTGGGCCACGAACAGGTAGAAATACGGCGCCGCCAGGCCGTAGATCACGGCGAAGCCGTCGGCGCCCGACACCAACTGCTCGCCGAACGGCAGGAGCGCCAGCGGCGCCAGGACCAGCGCCAGACGAGCGACTGGCCAGCGCCGGTACGCCAACCAGACGGCCAGCGCGGCGGCGACGATCAGCGGGTACAGGGCGAGGTGCCCCACGACCGAGTCGACGATATTCCACAGCTTCGCGGGGCCGGCGCCGCCGTTCAGGCGGTTCCAGTCCGAGAGCTGGTAGCGCACGCAACGCAGCACGTTGCCTGCGCCGAAGCTCACGAGCAGCAGCGCCTCGGCCGCGAGCGTGGCCCCGGCGCCGGCCAGAAAGGCGCGCAGCGCCCGGCGCCGGCGCCCGCCCGCGGCCAGGTAGAGACTTGCAGCGCTCACCGGCAGCAGCGCGATCAGTGACGGGTAGGCCAGCGCGGCGAGCCCGGCGGCGACGCCGGCGCCGGCCAAAAAGCGGTCGCGGCCGCCGCCCACAAGCGCGCGAGCGCCGAGCCCCATGGCGACCACCAGCAGCCCCGCACCGAGCGTGTTGTAGCTCAGGTCGCTGATCGTGGCGATGACCAGCGTGACGCACACAAGGGCGGCCAGCAGCGCCTGTTCCCAGGCCACGACGCGCCTCAGACCGACGAAGGCGACGCCCGCCACCAGCACCGTCCACAGCAGGTACAGATGGCGCATGAACAGCACGATGCCGGTCGCGCCGCCCGCGATCCAGACGTAGGCCTTGACGAACGGAAAGCTGAAGAACGCCGCCGTCTGCAGGATGTTCGCCTCGTCGACGAAGGGCCGGGCACCGAGCGCGAAACGGTACGGCACGGCCACGTAGAAGCCCTCGTCGTTTAGGTCGACGCCCAGAAACAGGCGCCGCCAGGCGAAGGCTACGGCGACGAGAGCCAGAGCCACGGCAACCGTGGCCAGAAGCGGCGGCGGCGCGAAGCGCCGCCGCCTTTGTCCCTCGGCCACCTCGCGGGACTCAGTCGCGATGGCTGATCTCCTTCTTGGGGCCGCGCTCGCCGTCGCGCGTCGCGGCGAAGCTGAAATACTTGTTGGCTATATAGGTCGCGACCACCACGCCGAGGGTGTAGACAGCCTGAACAGAATAGGCGTTGAAGGGCAGCTCGTGCAGCGCCAGCGGCAGCAGGATGAGATTGATGGCCAGCGCCACGAGATAGACGAGCAGAAAACGCGGCAGCTCGCGCCGCACCGCGCCATGGCTGCGAAAGACGATCGTGCGGTACAGCACGTAGTTGTTGGCGATGCCGATGATGGAGGCGACCACCAGCGCCGTCAGGGAGCCCGAGATCTTCGGCATGCCCGCCAGGTCGTGCAGCAGGTGGTACAGCAGAGCAAAGACACCGTAGCCGAACAGGGTGTTCCAGCCACCGACCACCAGGTAGAGGATCTGCTCACGCCGGCGGCCATACAGCGCTCCCGCACTCGCCCGCACGGTCATCGCGGCGTCTCCGTGGCGAGCGGCGCGCTCGTGGCGTGCGGCAGCGCGACAGCAGGACCGGCCTCGCCCCGGTGGACCTTCATCATCTCGGCCCGCAGGTCGGACGTCACGTCGCAGTTGTTCGGCAAGCAGGTGGCGAAACACTCCTCGATCACATAGCCCTTGTCGCCCCGGCACTCGACGAGCCGGCTCAGCCCGTAGTGGCCGCAGACCTTCCCGTCGCGCCACGGCAGCGGACGCTCATCGCTCCCGGCCACCGGCGCGGGCCTGGACGGCGTCTCCTCGAAGCGCCGCCGCCCAGTCTGCGGCGACGATCGCTACGCTGACGTTCGTCTCGCGGACTGTCCACTCTGGATACGGCGACGGCGTGGCAAACCCTGCCATCGTCGGCCGACCAGGCGCAAGATCGAGCTCTACCCGAAGTGGAAGATGCGGTGAAGGTCGTTGTAGGTGAGCAGGATGAAGAGCGTGGCCAGCAGCACGACGCCGATGGCGATGGCGCGTTCGAGCACGCGCGGGTCGACGCGCCTGCCGCGCACGCTCTCCATGACGTTGAAGAAGATGTGGCCGCCGTCGAAGGGTAGAAACGGCAGCAGATTGATGATGCCCAGGTTGACCGACAGGAAGGCCAGCAGTATCGGATACCAGCTCTGTCGCACGGCCGTCTGCGACACCGAGATGATACCGACCGGGCCGGCCGCGCCGTTGGGCCCGACCGGATTTATCTTGCCGCTGACGAGCAGCCAGAGGCCCTTGAAGGTGGCGGCCACGATGCTGGCCGTCTGGGTCACGGAAAGACGGGCGGCGCGCCACGGCGCCGGGTAGGTCGCGATCGTCCTGGGACTGATGCCCAAGAAGCCCTGTCGCGGCGCGCCCGGTCTGGCGGCGAGCGTCACGGCGATAGTGCGCTGCTGCCCGGCGGGCGTGCGGTACACGAGCGTCACCGACTGATGGGGATGCGACTCGAAGAACGCCGTCGTGGCGTCCCAGGTGCGGAAGGTCGTGCCGTCGGCGGCGACGAGCCGGTCGCCGGGGCGCAGTCCCGCCGCCGCCGCCGGAGTGCCCTTCACCACCTGACCCACGGTCAGGGTCGGCTGCTGGATACCGCCTGCCTGGAGGAAGACGAACATGATCGCCACGGCGGCCACGAAGTTCATGAACGGTCCGGCGAAGATGGTCACGTTGCGCTGCCACACCGGCTTGCTGAAGTAGGCCCGGGGCAGTACCTCGTTGGGCAGCTCCTCCTCGGGGCTCATGCCGGAGATCTTGCAGAAGCCGCCGAGAGGAATGGAGCCGACGCCGTACTCGGTCTCGCCCCATCTGCGCTTCACCACCGCCGGCGGAAAGCCGATGTAGAAGCGCTCGACGCGCATGTGGAAGGCCTTGGCCGCCAGAAAGTGACCCAGCTCGTGCAGGAAGATGAGCAGCGCCAGGCCCAGAACGGCGACCACCAGCGTCCAGTGGCCGGTGACGACCAGCAGCGCGATCACCACGAGCAGCAGCAGCCCCCACGGCGACGGGCCGCGGCGCTCGCCGCCGACGCTGTCGCGCGGCCGCTGGGGCGCGGTCTCGGTCATGTCTCTCCCAACTCCGCCAAGCGGATCACGGCGCCTCTCTCGAGCCTTCTGATCGGCATAGTCACATGATCTCCAGCGTTCCCCGCGGCCGGCGGATCGACGCCCCACGGCACCTGCCCCAGCCGTCTACCCGGCGCCCGCCGCCAGCGCCGCGTGGGCGACGCGACGCGCCTGGGCGTCGCAGCCAAAGACGTCGGCAAGGTCGGCGATACGGCCGTCGCCGCAGCGCTCGAGCACCCGTTCGACGATCTCGGCGATCGCCAGAAAGCCGATGCGCCCGTCGAGGAAGGCCTGCACCGCGACCTCGTTGCCGGCGTTCAGGGCGATGGGGGCGGCGGCGCCCGCGCCGCCGCCCCCATCGCCCGGTGCGCGTCCGGCCCAGGCACGAGCTCCCGACTCGCCGGCCGCCCGCGCCAGGGCAAGGCAGCGAAAGGTCGCCGTGTCGGGCTCGGCGAAGGTCAATTCGCCGGCCAGCAGGTCGAGGGCCGGCACCATGGGCAGCGGCGCCCGGTCGGGCCAGCTCAGCGCGTAGCCGATCGGCGTACGCATGTCGGGCACGCCGAGATGGGCCAGCACGGCGCCGTCGCCAAAACGGACCAGGGAGTGCACGATCGACTGGGGGTGCACGACCACGCGCACGGCATCGTAGGGCACGCCGAACAGCTCGTGGGCTTCGATGACCTCGAGACCCTTGTTCATGAGGGTGGCAGAGTCGATCGTCACCTTGGGACCCATGACCCAGTTGGGGTGCTTGAGCGCCGCCGTCGCCGTCACCGTGGCCAGCTCCCGGCTCGTGCGACCGCGGAACGGCCCACCCGAGCCGGTCAGTAGGATCTCCTCGGCGAAGAGCAGCGGGTCGTCGCCAGGCCGCCGCGCCGCCGCCGCCGCCCGGGCCGCCGGCGTGCGCGCCAGCTCCGTGCGACCCTCAACACCCATCCTCCCCGCTCCCCGACGGCCGCCTTCCAGGCACTGAAAGATGGCGCTGTGCTCGCTGTCGACGGGGATGATGCGCGCGCCGGCGGCGCGCGCCGCGGCCAGCACGAACGGCCCGCCGGCGACCATGCTCTCCTTGTTGGCGAGCGCCAGCGTGGCGCCGCACTCCAGGGCAACCAGGCTGGCGCGCAGTCCGGCGGCGCCGACGATGCCGTTGAGCACGATGAGCTCGCTGCCGGTCTGCGCAGCGTCGTGCGCGGCGGCGGCGATCAGCTCGGCGATGCCGTCGTCGCCGGCATGCACGCGACAAGACGATCGCGGGGCGGCGGCCGCCGCAGCCGCGCGATCGTGCAGGCCGATGGCAGCGGCCTCCGTGACGGCGGCGGCGGCGAGCAGCGCATCGACGTTGCGGCCGGCCGCGAGGCCGGCTACCGTAAGCCCCGGCAGAGCGGCCGCTACCTCGATGGCCTGACGGCCGATCGAACCGGTCGCGCCGAGGATGACGAGGCGCCGGGGCACCGGTTCGCGCGGCTGGCTTGTGCTCAAGGCGTCCTCCTAGTGGAAGGCGATGATCAGATAGTAGCTCGCCACGGCCGCGAACAGCAGGCCGTCGAAGCGGTCGAGAAGACCGCCGTGCCCGGGAAAGAAACGCCCCGCGTCCTTGATCTCGACATCACGTTTGAGCAGCGACTCGAACAAGTCGCCCAGCGGCGCGAGCAGGCCGATCGTCACCCCGAGCAGCAGCGAGTGAAGCTCGCCGATCGAGCGATAGTACAGGCCGATGAAGACCACCATCAGCACGCTGCCTATGAAACCGCCGACAAAGCCCTCCCAGGTCTTCTTGGGCGACAGGCGCGGCGCCATGGGGGTCGCTCCGAAGTAGCGTCCCGTAAAGTAGGCCACGGTATCGCCGGCCCAGGCGCCGAAGACGACCATCAGGGCGTACCCCTGCCCGTCGGCGAGCCGGCGGACGAGCTCGAGATGACCGACACCCAAGCCGACGTAGACGAGACCCAGCATGGTGATGGCGATGCGCACGCTCACGCCGGGGCGCGGGCCGGGTATGACGGCGAGACCGAACGACAGCAGCAGCGACAGGGCGAGAATGCCCATCAGCGCTTGCGGCGAGTACATCCAGGCGACCCAGGCCATGAGCACGACGCCGACGAAGCCGGCCAGGACGAGCGGCCGGTAGGGCCGCATCATGCGGTAGAACTCGTTGATGCCGACCACCGCCACGCCGACGGCGACCACAAGGAACGGCAGGCCGCCGTGGATCGTGACCACGAGCGCCAGCAACGCCAGCACCGCGCCGACGATGACGCGCGTGCCTAGCACGGGCACCGGGCCAGGCTGCGTGCCGCGACTCGCTGTGACGTGCGTCTGGTCATCGGCCGCCGAACCGGCGCGCCCGCGTGGCGTAGACCGCGAGGGCCTCGTCGAGGTCGGCCGGGCCAAAATCGGGCCACAGCTTGGCGCTGAAGTACAACTCGGTGTAGGCCAGCTGCCAGAGCAGGAAGTTCGAGATGCGCTGTTCGCCGCTCGTGCGGATCAGCAGCTCGGGATCGTGCATCTCCGGTGCGTAGAGGCAGGCGCGCAAAGCATCCTCGCAGACGAGCTCCTCGAGCGGGCGGGCCGAGCCGCCGGCCGCGGCGTCGGCCGATGCGCGGGCGACCGTCGCTGCGAGCGCGCGTGCGGCGTCGACGATCTCGTCGCGCCCGCCGTAGTTGAAGGCGATGTACATGGTCATGGCCGGTGCGACCGGATTGGCGGCTTCGGCCGCGTCGATGCGCGCCAGCAGCTCGGCGGCGACGCCCTCCTTGCGACCCACGAACTGCACCCGCACGCCGCGGCTTTGCACTTCGGGCACCTGTGATTCGATCTGCTCGATGAACAGCTCCATGAGAGCTCCTACCTCGTCGGCGGGCCGGCGCCAGTTCTCGCTCGAAAACGAGTAGACCGTGACCTCGAGGACGCCGCGGTCGAGGGCGCGCTCGATCAGGCGCCGCAGCGCTTTGGCGCCGGCGCGGTGTCCGGCGGCCACCGGCAGATGGCGGCGCCGGGCCCAGCGGCCGTTGCCGTCCATGATGACGGCCAGATAACGGCACTCGGCACCGCCAGCGGCGCGCTCGGACGAACCGCCGCGCGCAAGGCGGCGGGCCGTGCCGGCTTTGCGCAGCAGCGACGGCGCCGTTCGTCTCGGCTGCGGCTCATTGGATGCCATGGCGCCCAAGGTCTCGCCTCTTTCGAATACGAAAAAGGGGCGCTAGACCTCGAGGATCTCGGTTTCCTTGTGCTTGAGCAGCTCGTCGATCTCGTGGATGCGCTGGTCGGTGAGTTGCTGCAGATGCTCCTCGGCGCGGTGCTCGGCGTCTTCGCCGATCAGCCCCTCGTTCTTGTACTCCTTGAGGTCCTTCATGGCCTCGCGGCGGATGTTGCGGACGGCCACGCGGCCGTCTTCGGCCAGCCTGTGGATGAGCTTGACGAGATCGCGACGCCGTTCCTCGGTGAGCGCCGGGATGGGCAGACGGATGACATTGCCGTCGTTGCTCGGGTTCAGACCGAGGTCGGATTCCATGATCGCCTTTTCGACGGCCTTCAGCGACGACTTGTCGTAGGGCGTGACGGTGATCAGGCGCGGCTCGGGGGCCGCGACCGTGGCCATCTGCTTGAGCGGCGTCGAGACGCCGTAGAAGTCGATGTGAATGCGGTCGAGCAGGGCCGTCGAGGCGCGCCCGCTGCGCACCGTGTTGAACTCGGTCCGGGTGGCCGCAATGGCCTTGGCCATGCGATCGGTCGCGTCGTCGAGCAGCTCCTTTTCCACGTCACAGCCCTCCTGGCTTGCCCGTCACGGGGTGCTCACCACCGTGCCGACGCGTTCGCCCGCCAGCACGCGTTCGATGTTCTCGCCGGTCATCTTGAACACGTGGATCGGCAGGTGGTTGTCCATGCACAACGACAGCGCGGTGGTGTCCATCACCTTGAGCCCGCGCTCGATGGCCTGAAGGTGCGTGATCTCGGAGATGAACCGTGCCTCGGGTACCTTGTCGGGGTCGGCGTCGTAGACGCCGTCGTACTCGCGCTTGGCCATGAGGATCGCCTGCGCACCCAGCTCGAGCGCCCGCAAGGCGGCCGCCGAATCGGTCGAGAAATACGGGTTGCCGATGCCGGCCGCGCAGATCACGACGCGCCCTTTCTCGATGTGTCGCAGGGCGCGCCGTCTGATGTACGGCTCGCACACCGCCTTGATCTCGATGGCGCTCATCACCCGCGTGTCGACGTCTTCGTCTTCGAGGGCGTCCTGCAGGGCCAGAGCGTTCTGCACGGTGGCGATCATGCCGATGTAATCGGCCGTGGCCCGGTCGAAGCCCTTGGCTGCGGCCGCCACGCCGCGAAAGATGTTGCCGCCGCCGACGACGATGGCCAGCTCGACGCCGCGCTCGCGCACGGCCCGCACGTGATGGGCGATCTCGAGGGTGCGCGCCGGGTCGATCGCATGACCGGCGCCGGCCAGCGCCTGGCCGCTGAGCTTGAGCAGGACGCGGTGGAAGGGGCCTTGCCCGCCCGCGCCGCCAGCGTCGTCCGGACCACCCTCGGTCACGGCGTCAGTCCTCGGCCGTCTCGCCGAGCTGAAAGCGCACGAACCGCCGCACCTCGACGTTCTCGCCGATCACCCCGACGAGATCGGTGCGCAACTGCTCGATCGTGCGATCGGGGTCTTTGACGAAGGGCTGGTCGACAAGGCAGACCTCTTGAAAGAACTTGTTCAGCTTGCCATCGAGCATCTTCTCGACGACGTTGTCGGGCTTGCCCTTGGCCTGCTCACGATAGATGGCCTTCTCGCGCTCGACGACCTCGTCGGGCACCTCGTCGCGACGCACCCAGAGCGGGTTCGAGGCGGCGACCTGCATGGCGAGGTCGTGCGTGAACTCGCGGAACGGTTCGCTGCGCGCCACGAAATCGGTCTCGACGCCCACCTCGACAAGCACGCCGATCTTGCCGCCGGCGTGGATGTAGGAGTCGATCGCGCCTTCACGCGTGGTGCGCGACGACTTCTTCTGGGCGGCCGCGAGACCCTTCTTGCGCAACTCGTCGATGGCCTTCTCGAAAACGCCGCCCGTAGCGGCGAGGGCCTTCTTGCAGTCCATCATGCCCGCTCCGCTCTTGTCGCGAAGCTCCTTGACCATGGCAGCCGTGATGTCAGCCACTACGCCTCACTCTCGTCTTTCGTGCCGCCCGCGCCGGCGCTCTTGCCGGCGGAGGACTTCGGGGTCGCCGCGCCCTTGTCGGTCTTGCCCGGCTTGCGGGCGGCGGGTTTACGTGTCTTTTTGTCCGGCGTCTCGGTGACGGCGACATCGGCGGCAACGGCGACTTCGGCGACGAGTTCGGCGACTTCGGCTTCGACCTCGTCCTCGACCGCTTCGGTGGCGGCCGCCTCGGCGACCGCTTCGGTCGCGGCGGCTTGCGCGACGGCCGCGACCGCCAGCTCGTCGGCGGCGACGGCTTCGGCGGCAGCGGCTTCGGCGACCAGCTCGACCTCGGCCGCCTCGATGGCGGCCGCGGTCGCGGCCTTGGGAGTCGCGCCTTCGTCGGTGGCCACGGCTTCGGCTGCCACCGCTTCGACAACGGCTTCGGCGACCACCTCGGCGGCCACGACTTCGGCGGCCGCGGCCTGGGCGACGGCCTCGGCGGCGACGGCCGCGGCGGCGTTGGCCAGCGCGGCCTCGGCGGCGGCCGCAGCCTGCGCCGCGGCGGCCCTTTCTTCGGCCGCCTTGAACTCGGCGAGCGTGACTTGCGCCCGCCCGTCGGCCACGGCGCGGGCCATGGCCTTGACGATCACCGAGCACGAACGGATGGCGTCGTCGTTGCCGGGAATGACGTAGTCGACCTCGTCGGGGTCGCAGTTGGTATCGACCAGCGCCACGAGCGGAATGCCCAGCTTGCGCGCCTCTTTGACGACGATCGCCTCTTTGCGCGGATCGACCACGAAGACGGCGCTCGGCAGGCTCTCCATGCCGGCCACCCCTCCGAGGTTTGTCTCGAGCTTGGCGAGCTCGCCGCGCAGCTTCATCTGGTCGCGCGTAGGCAGCACGTCGATCGAGCCCTCGGCGACGAGCTGACGCAGCTCGTGGAGGCGCTTGATACGCTTGGAAAGCGTGGCGTAGTTGGTCAGCAGACCGCCCAGCCAGCGCGAGGCGACGTACGGCTGGCCGGCCGCCTCGGCCTCTTCTTTGATGGCCTCCTGGCACTGCTTCTTGGTGCCGACGAAGAGCACGCTGCCGCCGCGTGCGGCGACGTTGCGCAGAAAGCTGTAGGCTTCGTCGATCAGCACGGTGGTCTTCTGCAGATCGATGATGTAGATGCCGCCGCGCTCGGCGAAGATGTAGCTGCGCATCTTGGGGTTCCAGCGGCGGGTCTGATGACCGAAGTGGACGCCGTTTTGCAGCAGGTCCTTCATGCTGATCGTGGGCACGGGTGCCTCCTAGAGGGGGTCGGTTGTCTGTCTTTCAGTGCCGACGGGCAAGAGCGGCGTGGACCCCGCTTTCGGGGCACCGCCACGCGCCCGGGACTCGTCGGGTCGTGGGTTGGCAGAACACAAGCAGCCACACATGATACCACGCACGGCAAACCGCCGGCGCCGGGCGACGGTCGCGGCCGGGCGAGCAGCCGGGTGAGGTCGCCCGCCGGCGAGCGCGCCGGTCAGCCTATGACGGCCGGCTCGATCTCGTCGCGCAGCCGCCCTTTGAGACGCAGGATCGCCTTGGTATGCAGCTGCGAGACGCGCGACTCGGTGACGCCGAGCACCTCGCCGATCTCGCGCAACGTCAGGCTCTCGTAGTAGTAGAGCGCGATGACGATCTTCTCGCGTGGCGGCAGCGCGTCGATCGCGGCCGCGAGACGGTCTTTCATCTCCGACAGGTCGAGCAGCCGCGAGGGGTCGGGGCTCTTGGGGTCTTCGATAGTGTCGATCAGCGAAGCCGTGTCGCCGTCGGAGCCGGAGATCGCCCAGAGCTCGTCGAGCGCTACCAGCGAGGTGTTGGAGATCTGCGACAGGGCGTGATGGAACTCGGCCACCGTGCCGCCAAGTTCGGCAGCGATCTCGTCGTCGGTCGGTGCGCGCTGCAGGCGGTTCTCGAGCCGGGCGCACACGCGCTCGATCTCGCGCGCTTTGCTGCGCACCGAACGCGGCACCCAATCCAGCGAGCGCAGCTCGTCGATGATCGAGCCCTTGATGCGCGAGATCGCGTAGGTCTCGAACTTGATCTCGCGCCCCGGGTCGAACCTTTCCAGCGCCCCGATGAGGCCCAGGAGACCGTAGCTGATGAGGTCGGATTCTTCGATGTGGGCCGGCAGGCCGCTGCCCATGCGGCCGGCCACGTATTTGACGAGCGGCGCGTAGGCCAGGATCAGGCGGTCGCGCGCCTGCTGGTCGCCGCCGCTCTTGAACCGGCGCCAGAGATCGTTGATCTTGCTCTCGTCGAGACGACCCATTGACGCGACCTTGCCCACAGACGTCACCATGTCGCTAGTACCCGCAGCGCCGCCCAGGGCGACGACTGCCCAATGCTACCACCACTCTTAGTTTGCCCACATGCAACGGCGTCATGCCGCACGGCGCTTATCGCGGCGTCGGAGGCCACTCCGGTCACGCTCGCGGATGGTGCCGCTGATGGACGGCTTTGAGGTGAGCGCCGCTGACGTGCGTGTAAATCTGCGTGGTCGATACCGAGCTGTGGCCGAGGAGCTCCTGGATGGCCCGCAGGTCGGCGCCGTGCTCGAGCATGTGCGTGGCATAGGCGTGCCGGAACATGTGCGGCGAGGCCGTGAGACCGGCAAGGCGGGCGTACTTGGCGACGATGCGCCGCACGTCGGAGGTGTGCAGTGGCCGTCCGCTGCGGCTGAGCAGAAGCGCGCCCTCGGGCGGCGGGGCGGCTGCGCCGCCCCGCCGCCCGAGGGCGCCGCGCCCCGAGGCCAGGTAGCGCTCGAGCGCCGCGCCGGCTTCGTCGCCGAGCGGCACCATACGCATCTTGCCGCCCTTGCCGCGCACGAGCAGTTCGCCGCGCTGTGCGTGGACGTCGTCGCAGCCCAGATCGACCAGTTCCTGACTGCGCAGACCGCAGCCGTAGAGCAGTTCAAACGCCAGGCGGTCGCGCAGCGCGAGAGCATCAGAGCCCCGCACGGCGTCGCAGACCGCATCGACCTCTGAAGGTCGCAAGGCGTGCGGCAGCCGCCGGCGGCGTCGCGGACCCGGCAGGTACTGCGCCGGATCGGCGGCGAGCACGCCGCGTTCGGTGAGAAAGCGGCAGAAAGAGCGCATCGTCGACAGTTTGCGGGCCAGCGTAGCCGGCGCATAGCCGCGCCGGCCCAGGGCGGCGGCAAACGCCCGCACGGCGCTGCGGTCGAGCCCGGCAAGGGCTTGGCCGCACTCTTGCGACCACTCGTCAAACTGCGAGAGGTCGGAGGCATAGGAGCGGCGCGTGGCGGGCGACATGCCGCGCACCTCGAGGCTGCGCAGAAACTGCCCGATCAAGTCGGCGGCGGCGCCCGGTGTCGGTGCTGTCGGCATGGTGTCGGTGGCCTTCGTCTCGTTTATGGCCCGCGGGCGCCGGGCCGCCGCAGCTTTGTCGCGGCGCGCACGCCGACGGTCTGTCTGGCATCTTCGCCATGCGCAGGCGCGCATCCTGCCGACGAACTCTCTGATTGTGCGGCCGGCGAGCCCGGAGCTCATGGCGCCGGCGATCTGCGAGCACCACGCCGCAGGCCGTAGCGCCCGCCGAACCCTACCTCGAGAAGCCCGTCGATCTCGAGCATGGTCAGAGCTGCCGACACCGCTTCGGGGGCCAGTGCGAGCGTGCGACCGAGCTGGTCGGCGGTATGCTGGCCGCGCTGCAGGGCGGCCAGCACGCGCCGTTCGGGCCCGCTGCGAGCGCCGCTCGAGCCGCGCGTGGTCTGGTCTGCCGCGTGTGCTGCCGCACCCGTCTCGGCGCCGCCGTCGCGGTCGCTGGTCCGTGAGGGGCCGCCGGGCTGTGCCCGCGCCTCAGTCAGAGCCGACCAGGCGCTTGCCGGCAGCAGGGCGAGGACGTCGTCGGGCGACTCGCACAGGTGCGCCCCGTCGCGCAGCAGTCTGTGGGGGCCGGCCGACAGAGGGCGCCCGGCTTCGCCGGGCACGGCCAGCACGTCGCGACCGAGGTCGAGGGCGAAAGCGGCCGTGTGCAGCGCGCCGCTCGTGGCGCCGCCTTCGACGATGACGACCGCGTCGGCCAGGGCGGCAATCAGACGGTTGCGCGCCGGGAACCGCCAGGGCGCGGGCGGCAGCTGCCAGCCATATTCGGAGAGCAGCAGGCCGCGCTGGGCGATGGCCTCGAACAGCTCGTAGTTTGTGCGCGGCACAGCCAGCCGCACGCCGGCTCCGAGAACACCGGCCAGGACGACCGGCTCGTCGCGCGCCTCGCCATCGGTGTCGGCCTGGCCAAGGTCGGCCAGCGCCCCGACGTGCGCCTGGGCGTCGATGCCCAGGGCCATGCCGCTCACGACGTTGACTCCGGCCCGCGCCAGACCGGCGCCCAGCAGCCAGGCCATCTCCAGACCGTACGGTGAGGGGCGCCGGGCTCCGACGATCGCCACGCTGGGCCGCAGCCGTATGCCCCGGAGCATGGCCCGCCAGCGGTGGCCCCGCACAAACAGAGCGGGAGGGGGATCAAACAGCTCGCGCAGCCCCGGCGGGTAGTCGTCGTCGCACCAGGCGACCACGGCCTCGTGGCCGTCGGCGGGCTCGCCTGACGCCGGCGGCGCGCCGCGGTCGGCGCCGGCGCCGACGCGCACGGCTCCGACAAGCGCCGAGCGCGGCTGGGCGACCACTTCGGCAAAGCTGCCGTGCGCCTTGACGAGCCTGCCCACCAGTCCACGGTCGCAGGCGGATTGTTCGGCCAGCCACAGACACAGCCGGCGAGTCTTGTCGGCGCCGCCGCCGGCGCGCGCCGCGGCGCCGCCCGCGGCCGTGCCCGACTGCCGTTGGGCACGGTCGCTCAACGCCGGCTCCACGACGGCTCGCGGTACGAGAGGCTCTCGGCGACGTGCCGGCTCAGGATGGTGTCGGAGCCTTCGAGGTCGGCGATCGTCTGGGCGACCTTGGTCACCCGATCGCAGGCCCGCGCGCTCAGACGCATCTTGTCGTAAGCGTGGTCGAGGATGGCGACCGCCTGCGGCTCGAGCACGCAGAGCTCACGCAGCCCGCGCGCCGAGAGATGGGCGTTGGCGCCGACACCGGCGGGCGCGAGCCGCAGGCGCTGCCGGGCGCGGGCGCGCAGGACGCGCCCGCGCACCACCGCCGAGGGCTCGCCCTGCAGGCGCTCGCGGCGGTCGCGGGGGGTGAGCCGCGGAACGTCGATGCGCAGGTCGATGCGGTCGAGCAGCGGTCCGCTCAGCCGCTGCGCGTACTGGGCAAGGCGGTGGGACGCACAGCGGCATTCGCGGCCCTTGTCGCCGCGAAAGCCGCAGGGACACGGGTTCATCGCCGCCACGAGCATGATGCGCGCCGGGAACGTCAGCGAGGTAAGCGCCCGCGAGATCGTGACCTGACCGTCTTCGAGCGGCTGGCGCAGCCCTTCGAGCGCGGAGGTGCGAAACTCGGGGAACTCGTCGAGGAACAGCACGCCGAGGTGAGCCAGGCTGACCTCGCCCGGGCGCGGGGTCGCACCGCCGCCCACCAGACCGATCGCCGAGATGGTGTGGTGCGGCGCCCGGAACGGGCGCCGCACCACCAGCGGAACACCGGCCGGCAGCAGACCGGCGACGCTGTACACGCGGGTGACGTCGATCGCCTCGGCCACCGACAGGGGCGGCATGATCGACGGCACCCGGCGCGCCAGCATGGTCTTGCCCGACCCCGGCGGGCCCACCATGAGCAGGTTGTGCGCTCCGGCGACGGCGACTTCGAGCACCCGCTTGACGCGGCCCTGCCCCAGGACGTCGAGCAGATCGGCGTTGCCCGCGGCCTCGTCGCGCAGGAGCGTCTCGGGGTCGGGGCGCTCGACGGCCGGCGCGCCGCCGCCGGCCAGAAGGGCGGCGGCCTCGCGCAACGTAGCGGCCGGCAGCACCCTCAGACCGCTGACGAGCGCCGCTTCGCGGGCGTTGGCGCTCGGCACCAGCAGGGCCCTCAGTCCGCGGCGCTGGGCGCTCTGCGCCACAGCGAGCACGCCCGCGACCGGGCGGATCGCGCCGTCCAGGCCAAGCTCGCCGATGGCCGCCACGTCGGCCAGCAAGCAGCGGCTCTGCCCCGTGGCGCACAGCAGGGCGAGGGCGATCGGCAGGTCGAACGAAGGCCCGGCCTTGCGCACGTCGGCCGGCGCGAGATTGACGGTGACGCGCCGCGAGGGGAACTCGTACCGCGAGTTGACGATGGCGGTGCGCACGCGCTCGCGGCTTTCCTGGACGGCCGCGTCGGGCAACCCGACGATGGTGAACGCCGGCGCGGCGGCCACGACGTCGGCCTCGACGGCGACGGCGTGGCTGTCGAGCCCCGACAGAGCTTCGCTTTGGACCCGGGCCAGCATGCCGGCTCAGGCGTCGGCATCGAAGGCCGCCCGCAGGTGGCGGATGCGCGGCGGCCGCTCGAGAGCGTCGATGGCGATAATGTCGAAGCGCACATCGGAGACGCCCGCCAGGCAGCGCGGACGGCTGCTCAGCCAGAGCGTGGCCAGACGGGCGATCTGACGGCGCTTGTGCGGCGTGACGGCGTCTTCGGGCGCGCCGCAGGTGCTTGTACGGCGCGCTTTGACCTCGATGAAGGCCAGCACTCCGGCGCGGCGCGCGATGATGTCGATCTCGCCGCGCCCGACACGCTGGTTGACGGCGATGATGCGATACGCCTGCTGCTGGAGGTACACCACCGCCAGACGCTCGGCCGCCCGGCCAAACTCGTGCGGGTCTGTCGGCACGGCGTGCCTCCCTTCGTGGGGAACCGGTCGCTGGCGCGACCGCCAGACCCTGACGACGCTACCGCGACGCGAGCCGGCGATGAAAGCACGAAACCGACCGCACACGATGACGATCGGCGGTCGTCTACCACGGCGGACCGCTGCCCGGCACGACGCCGTCGCGCCCGGCGCGGCGCGGCCCTACAACTCGAGGTCGAGCTGCTGGTAGGCGACGCTGGCGAAGGACAGCCGGTGCAGCACACTCACGCCGTGCTCGGCAATGGCCTGCCGGTGCTCGGGACACGAGTAGCCGACGTGGCGCTCGAACCCGTAGTGCGGGTAGCGCTCGTGCAGCGCGATCATGAGACGATCGCGCGTGACCTTGGCCACGATCGAGGCGGCGGCGACGGCCGCGGAGCGGCCGTCGCCGCCGACCAGCGCTTCGTGGGGCACGACGCTGCCGCGCAGCGCGAAGCCGTCGACGAAGACCGGCCCCTCGAAGGGCCCGAGCAGCGTCAGAGCGCGGTCCAGAGCCTGCAGATTGCATTTGTGCAGACCGCGGCCGTCGATCGAGGCCGGCGAGCACGACACGACGGCCAGCCGCCGCGCCCGCGCCACGACGCCGGCGAAGAGCTCCTCGCGACGCACGCGGGTCAGCTTCTTGGAATCGTTCAGGGCCTCGAGCGCGACGAAGTCGGCGTCGGCCCAGCGGGAGTAGTCGAAGGCGACGGCGGCCGCCACGAGAGGCCCCGCCAAGCAGCCGCGCCCGGCCTCGTCGGCGCCCGCCACGGCGCCGCCGGAGCCGCGCTGCAGGTCGTAGGCAAAGCGCGGGTTCACGAGGGCACTCTCAGCGCCGGCGCCCGTCAGGGCAAGCCGAGGCGCGTCACCGGCCAGTAGACCAAGAACGCCCTGCCGATGAGGTCGCGGGCCGGGACCGGCCCCCACACGCGGCTGTCGTCGCTGTCGAGGCGATTGTCGCCCATCATGAAGTAGGTGTGCGCAGGCACCGTGTACGGCCGGTTGAGCGACCACGGCTGGCTGATGGTCGAGCCCGAGATGGGCGGCGCCGGTTGGGTGGGCGAGGTGCGACCGTCCATCTTGGCGACGTAGGGCTCGTTCTGTACCACCCCGTTTATGTAGACGCGCCCGTTCCTGAGCGCCAGCGTGTCGCCGGGCAGCCCGATCACGCGCTTGATGAAGACCACGCGCGTGTCGAGCGGGTACTTGAAGACCACGATGTTGCCGTGCGCCGGTGTCGTGAAGTGGTACATGAAGCGCGCCACCAGCACCCGGTCGCCGGGATCGAGCGTCGGCACCATGGACGGCGACGGGATGCGATACGGCTTGACGACGAACGCCTGCAGCAAGAAGGCGACGGCGATCGCGACAAGCAGGATGACGCCGTACTCGGCGAACACCCTGCCCGGCGACGATCGCGCCCGCCTCGTGGGGGGCGCTGCGGAGGCAGACACGGCCCCGCAGGCCCTAGTGCTGCTTCTCGCGCACCCGCGCCTGCTTGCCGACCTTCTTACGTAGGTAGTACAGCTTTGCCCGACGCACGTCGCCCACCATGGTCAGCTCGATCTTCTCGATCTTGGGAGAATGGAGCGGGAACGTGCGCTCGACCCCTACGCCGAAGGACTGCTTGCGCACGGTGAAGGTCTCGCGCGCGCCGCTGCCCTGACGCTTGAGGACAGTGCCCTGGTAGACCTGGGTGCGCTGCCGGCTGCCTTCGATCACCTTGAAGTGCACCTTCACGGTGTCGCCGGCCTTGAACTGCGGAATGTCGTCGCGCAGCTGCTTTCGTTCGATGTTCTCGATGATCGTCACGGGAGCCTCTTTCGGGAGAAACGCGCGCGGAACTCTATCAGAAGCAGCCGCCGCACGCAAAGTCGCGGGGCCTTCAGCCCTGCCCGGATCGTTCCCGGCCGTCCAGCCTTTCACGCCGCCAGCGCTCGACGGCGGCGTGGTCGCCGGACAGCAGCACGGCCGGCACCGCCCAGCCGCGAAACTCGGCGGGACGAGTGTACTGCGGGTATTCGAGGGAGCCGCCAAGCCCGGGCGAGAACGAGTCGCCGGCGACACTGTCGGGGTTCGACACGGCGCCGTCGATCTTGCGCACGACGGCATCGAGCAGGACCTGGGCGGCGATCTCGCCCCCGGCCAGCACGTAGGGACCAATGGACACGCGGTCGGTGACCAGCTGCGACACGCGTTCGTCAATGCCCTCGTAGCGCCCGCAGAGCACGCAGAGGTCGCCGGCGGCGAGCTCGCGGGCCAGCGCGTCGTCGAACTGACGCCCCCGTGGCGTCAGCTCGACGACGCGCCGCGTGTCGGCCACTCGCGCGGGGTCGCAGCGAAACGCCGCCTCGAGGGCCGCGCAGACCACATCGATGCGCAGCACCATGCCGGCGCCGCCGCCGTAGGGCGCATCGTCGACCTGGCCGTGTCGCAGCGGGGTGAAGCTGCGGTAATCCCACAGCCTCAGATCGACCCCGAGCTCGGCGGCCCGGGCCACGTGGACCTGCTGGGCAAACCAGGCGAAGGCGTCGGGAAACAGGGTGAACACGTCGAGCCGCATCTACAGAAGCCCCTCGCGCACCACGATCACGCGCTCCTCGCGGTCGACCTCGACGAGCTCCGCCACGAACGGGATGAGCGAACGCGCACCGTCGGGCGCATCGACCTGGATGATGTCGTGGACGGGGTTCATGAGCACCTCGGTGACGACGCCCAGTTGAACGCCGCCCGACACGACGCGTGCGCCGAGCAGTTCGGAGACCGGGTAGTGATCGACGCCCTCGTCGAGGCCGGCGCCCGACGCCAGGATGACGGCTCCGTGCAGCGCGATGACCGCCTCGCGCGAGTCGACCCCGTCGAGCCTGACGAGCGGCCGGCCCTCCGCCCCGCCGGCGCGCGACAGCGCGACCGCCTGGGGCTCGTCGGCGCCACCGCTTTCCATGAAAAAATGCTCCCCCCCAGTCAGATACGCAAGACCGTGGGGCAGCAGATCGAGATAGAACTCACCCTTCAGGCCATGGGCCCGGCCCACTGTGCCACAGGCCCACAGGCCGCCCGTCACGACGGACCGTCAGTCGACGATCTCGACGATCGCGCGCTTGCCGTCGCGCACGGCGCTCGCCTTGATGATGGTGCGCAGAGCGCGGGCTATGCGGCCCTGCTTGCCGATCACCTTGCCGACGTCGTCCTTGGCGACCGACAGCTCGAGCACGACGGTCGTCTCGGTCTCGGTGGCCTGCACGTGGACCTCGTCGGGGCTGTCGACCAGCGACTTGGCCAGATACTCGAGCAACCCCTTGAGAACAAGGCCCTCTGTCGCGTCCACGGCATCCACCCTCAGGCGTCGATGCCTTTGATGGCCAGCAGCCGCTTGACGGTGTTCGAGGGCTGGGCGCCCTTCTGCAGCCAGGCGGTGGCCTTGTCGGCATCGATCTCGATCAGCGAGGGGGTCTGACGCGGATTGTACTGACCGATGGTCTCGATGGAGCGACCGTCGCGCGGCGCCCGTGCGTCGGCCACCACGATGCGATAGATAGGATTCTTGGCGCTCCCGACCCTGCTCAGCCTCATACGGACGGCCAACTCATCACCTCTTCCCACAAAGACAGGACATGCGGCGCTCTTTCGCGCCCCGAACGGACGTTCATGATACCACAGCGCGCGGGACGGCCTCGCGAGCACCGTGGCGCCCGCCGGTCGCTCCGCGCCGGCGGCAACCGTGGCGCCGGTCACGGACCCCCGAACCCCGGCAGCTTGCCCAGAAGACCGCCCTTGGGCCCCGCCATCTGCTTGAGCATCTTCTTCATCTCGCGAAACTGCTTCAGCAGCCGGTTGACGTCGGCGACCTGGGTGCCGCTGCCGCGAGCGATGCGCTGCCGCCGGCTGCCGTCGATCACGTCGGGGTGCCGGCGCTCCTCGGGCGTCATCGAAAAGACGATCGCCTCGATGCGGTCCATCTGGCGCTCGTCGATCTGGGCGTTCTTCAGCTCCTTCATGCCGGGCACGCCCGGCAGCAGCCCGACGATGCTCGACAGCGAACCCATCTTGCGCACCTGCTTCAGCTGGTCGAGGAAGTCCTCGAAGGTGAAGTCGGCGCGCCGCAGGCGCTCCTCGAGGCGGGCGGCCTCTTTGTCTGAGATGTCGGTCTGCGCCTTTTCGATCAGGGTCAGCACATCGCCCATGCCCAGAATGCGCGAGGCCATGCGATCGGGGTGAAAGGCGTCGAAGTCGTCGAGCTTCTCGCCCGTGCTGGAGAACTTGATGGGCTTGCCGGTGACCGCCCGTACCGACAGCGCGGCGCCGCCGCGCGCGTCACCGTCGAGCTTGGTCAGCACCACGCCGTCGATATCGACACGCTGCTTGAACTGCTCGGCGGCGTTGACCGCGTCCTGACCCGTCATGGCGTCGATCACCAGGAGGATGTTGTGCGGCTTGACCGCCTTGCGGATGCGCACGAGCTCCTCCATGAGCTCGTCGTCGACATGCAGGCGGCCGGCCGTATCGATGATGGCGACGTCGCCCTTCTCGCGGGCGAAGGCGACGCCGTCCGTAGCGATGTCGACCGGATCGACGTGAGCGCCGGGCGCGTACACCGGCGCGCCGACGCGCTCGGCCAGCGTGACGAGCTGATCGATGGCCGCCGGCCGGTAGACGTCGGCGGCGATCAGCACCGGCCGCTTGCCGTCCTTTTGCAGGAAGCGTGCCAGCTTGGCGCAGGTCGTCGTCTTGCCCGAGCCCTGCAGGCCGGCCACCAGGATCACCGTCGGCGGCCGGCCACTGAAAGCCAGGCGCGAGTCGCCCGAACCCATCAGTGCGATCAGCTCTTCGTTGACGATCTTGACGACCTGCTGGGCGGGCGTGAGGCTCTCCATGACCTCGGCGCCCAGGGCGCGCTCCTTGACGTGATTGACGAACTGGCGGACGACCTTGAAGTTGACGTCGGCTTCGAGGAGGGCCAGGCGGATCTCGCGCATGGCCTTGTCGACGTCGGCCTCGCTCAGCTTGCCGTGGCCGCGCAACTCGCCGAAGACGCCCTGCAGGCGCTCGGAGAGAGAATCGAACATGCTGGCTGTGCCTCTCTTTTCGGGGGAGGGTGGGACCGGTACCCACGGGCACTGGATTGTACCGCCCGCGGTGTGCCGCCGAAAAGCCCCGCCGCCGCCGGACGTGTCGCACCGGCCGCCGCGGGCGAACATGGCTGGGCGGCCGGCGCCGCTCGCTCGGCGCTACCCCTGCGCGCCGCCGAGCTCGACGGCCCACAGCCGATGGGGCAGCCCGGCCCACACGAGCTCGCTCTCCGGGCTCATGCCGAGCCGCCGGGCGACGGCCTCGGAGCGCGGGTTGTCGATATAGATGAGGCTGACAACACGCCGCCGGCCGCGTCGGCAAGCGTAGTCGAGACAGGCGCGACCGGCCTCGGTCGCATACCCCTGACCCCAGTACGCATGGTGAAGATGGTAGCCCAGCTCGATCTCGCGGCCTGAGTCGAGCTCGCGCCAGACCAGACCCGCGCCGCCGATGACCTTACGGCTCTGCCTGAGCACCACGGCGCGCCGGCCGGTGCCGTCGCGGCCCATATACCCCATCTCCTCCGCGAGCCAGAGTCGCGCCCTTTCGCGGGTGAAGGGTTCCTTTACCCACCAGAACACGTCGGGGTCGGCGAGGATCTCAGCCACGTCGTCGAGATCGGCCGCTGTGTAGTCACGCACGGTGAGCCGCGGCGTGCGCAGGCGCAGGCTCACGAGCCGGCCGGCGTTTCGTCGAGAAAGAGTGCCCGGGCGAACTCGTCGGGGTCGAACGGGCGCAGGTCTTCGAGCCTCTCCCCCACGCCGATCAGCTTGATGGGAATGCCCAGCTCCTCGCGGATGGCGATGACGATGCCGCCCTTGGCGCTGCCGTCGAGCTTGGTCAGCACGACGCCGGTCACAGCGACGGCCTCGGCGAACACCTGAGCCTGACGCAGGCCGTTCTGGCCCGTCGTCGCGTCGATCACCAGCAGGGTCTCGTGCGGCGCGCCGGGGATCTGTTTGCCGATCACGCGACGCACTTTGGCGAGCTCGTTCATGAGGTTCACCTGCGTATGCAGCCGTCCGGCGGTATCGACGATCACGACGCCGGCGCCACGCGACCGGGCGGCGGCGATGCCGTCGTAGACGACCGCCGCCGGATCGCTGCCGGGCGCCTGGCGGACGATCTCGCAGCCGACCCGCGAAGCCCACTCGGAGAGCTGCTCCACGGCGGCCGCCCGAAAGGTGTCGGCGGCGACCATGAGCGGCGTCTTGCCGAGCTCGGCCAGTCGGAAGGCGAGCTTGCCGATCGTGGTCGTCTTGCCCGTACCGTTGACGCCCACCACCAGAATCACCGCGGGCTCTCCCGACACGTCGATCAGACGCTCGTCGGGGTCGTCGGGCTGCAGCAGGCGGGCGACGATCCCGGCCAGGCAGCCGAGCAGCTCGTCGCGAGACGTGAGGTGCTGCTCGGAGGCCTCGCGCTCGAGCTGCTCGACGATCCTGACCGTCGCCTCGACACCGACGTCGGCGAAGATCAGCGCCTCTTCGATCTGCTCCCAGAGGTCGTCGGTGATGCCGTCGAACAGGATCGTGCGAAAGTGCTCGCGCAACGCCCCGCCCGCCTTGCCGAGATTTTCGCGCAACCTGCCGAACAGTCCGCGCCGCTCCTCGTCTTCGTGCTCGGCGGCGGCCGCCGGAAGGTCGCTCGACAGTCCTTTGAAGGCCTCGTGCCAGTCCACTTCAGGTCACTCCCGCCTCGTGATCGATCTCTTCCTCGGCCATGCGGGCGCTCACGACCTGCGACGTACCGTCGGCGCCCATGGTCACACCGTAGAGCAGGTCGGCTGCCTCCATCGTGCGCTTCTGGTGAGTGATGATCAGAAACTGGGTCCTCGAACGGTAGTCGCGCACGAGCGACACGAACAGGCCGATGTTGATGTCGTCGAGCGCGGCTTCGACCTCGTCGAGGATGTAGAAGGGGCAGGTCTTCGACAGCAGGAGCGCCAACAGGAAGGCCAGCGCCACCAGCGAGCGCTCGCCGCCCGACAGCAGGGCCAGCTTGCGGCCCAGCTTGCGCGCCGGCTTGACTTCGATGGCGATGCCCGCGGGCTCGTCGCCGTCGCCGGCGACCGTCACCAGGCGGCCGTCGCCCCCCGGAAAGAGGATGCCCACCATGTGCGCGAAGTTGCCCTGGACCACGGCGAAGGTCTCGTCGAAGTCGGCCTCGATGCGCTGCGTGAGGTCGCTGATGAGCGACTCGGTGTCGTCGAGAGAGCGCTCCAGGTCGCGGCGCTGCTCGCGCAGGAACTCGACATGCTCCGACAGGCGCGCGCACTCCGCCTCGGCCAGAGGGTTGACCGGCCCGACGCCGTCGCGGCGGCGCTCGAGCCGCCCCAGGCGTTCGCGCAGGGCCGCCGCCTCGTCGTCGCTGCCCGGTCCCTCGAAGGCGCCGATCTCGAGCGCCAGCGCGACCTCTTCGAAGCGCGTGGCCACTTCGGCGCGGCGCTCCTCGAGACGGGCGATGGCCACCTGGACCCCTCCCCGGCCCTCGCCCAGCTCGTCGATCTCATGGCGCAACGTCACCTCGTCTTCGGCCAGGCGCCGCGCCGCGACCCTGTCGCGCACGCGCCCCTCGGCCTCGGCCGCTTCGTCGCCGAGCCGGGCGATGAGCGGTTCGACGCCGGCCTGCAGCGCGACCAGCGCCGCAACCACGTCGGCGCAGGCCGCGGCGGCTCCCGGCACGCCTTCGAGTCTGGTCTCGACGTCGCGCAAGCGGGCGCGAGCGCTCTCGGCGCGCCGCTGCCCGCGGGCGCGCTCGTCGGCCGCGCGCTGCTCGCGGGCGCGACGCTCATCGAGCTCGATCCGCGCCCGCGTCAGCGCGCCGAGGGTCTCGAGGTGAGCAGCTTCGGCCGCCGCCGACTCCGTTTCACCCACGAGCGTCGCGGCGCCTGCGGCGGCGGCCTCGGCCGCCAGGGCCGCACCGCGGGCCGCCAGCTCGGCAAGCTCGGCGTCGAGGTCCCGACCCTCGGCGTCGGACGACTCGAGAGCCGCAGCCAGGCGCCGGGCGCGCTCGTCGGCCGCGCGCTGCTCGGCGGCGACCGCCGCCTCGCGCCGCCGGGCCTGCTCGAGGGTGGCGGCGGCCGCCTCGAGCGCGGCGGCGGCGGCGGCGCGGGCGGCGGCCGCCGCCTCGGAGCGCGCCCGAGCCCGCGCCAGAGCCGCCGTCTCGCGCGCCTCGGTGGCCTTGAGCGCGTCGCGGCGCTCGACCAGGCCCTCGAGACGCGCCCGTCGGGCGATCAGAAGCGCCGCCGGCAGGCCCGCCGCCAGGCCGAGCTGGCCGTTCGACGGCCGGTAATAGGAGCCGTCGCGCGTGACCGCGAGGCCATCGAAGGAATCGGGCACCGCCGTCAGGTCGTCGACCACGACGACGTCGGCGAGCATCTGCTCGAGGTGCTCGCCGGCCTCGACCGTCACCTTGTCGGCGAGCGGCAGCGCGCCCGGGAACGGCGTCGCCGGCGACGTCCGCGGGCGGCTCGACGGCGCCAGCAGACGGACCAGACGCACCCCCGCCGAGCGCAGCGCCTCGAGCAGCGGCCACTTGTCGTGGTCGCCCTCGACGGCAAGAGCGCCGGGGTGCTGGGCGAGCGCGGCGCCCAGCGCCAGCTCGTAGCCGCGCTCGCAGCTCAACGCCGCGGACAGCTCGACCACGCCCGGGAAGCGCTCGACCACGCCCAGCACGTCGGCGTCGACCTCACGCAGCTCGGCCAGCGAGGCGCCGGCGTGTTCGAGATCGGCCTCGACCCCCGCCCGCTCGGCGGCGACCTGCTGCCACGCCGCCGCGGCAGCAGCGAGCGTGGCGGCAGTCGCTCCGGCCTCGTCGGCGGCCGCGTCGGCAGTTGTCTCGGCGGCCGTCATGTCGGCCGCCGCCGAGACGAGCGCGTCGTGAGAGGCGATCTCGTCGGCTGAGAGCGCGCTGCGCGCCGCCTCGAGCGCCGTCACCTCGGCGACCAGCCGCTCGCGCTCGGCCTCGACCACGGCTCGCCGCCGGCCGGCGCGCTCGCCCCGGGCCGTGGCCGTCTCGAGCTCGAGCTCGAGACGCGCGCCGGCGCCACGCTGCTCGCTGAGCGCGCTGCGCGCTGTCGTGAGTCGCTCGGCGGCGGCGGTCTGGGCCGCCTCGCAAACGGCCAGCGTCTGCTCGAAGAGCTCCAGGCCGGCAGCCCCATCGGGCTCGGCCGGCGCCACGCCGCTCGAAAGCTCGGCGATCAGGCTCTCGCGCTCCGCCGCGGCCGCGCGACGCACCTCGTCGAGCAGCGCGCCACGCTGCTCGATCAACCTGCGACAGCCGCCCAGCCGGTCGCCCAGATAGCGCGCCCGCAGAGCGCGCCCGGCGCGCCGCTCCCGTTCGCGCGTGTCGCGCGCGAACGACTCCTCCTCGGCCAGGCGCGCCGTCTCGGTCTGCGCCAGCCGGGCCGAGGTGGCGGCCCTGCGGGCCGCCACCTCGGCCAGCGTAGCGCGCTCCGCGGCGAGGCCCTCGTCGAGTGTCTCGAGCTCGCCGCATAGCAGCCGGCCACGGGTCTCGGCGATCTCGCGCTCGATGGCGCGCAGCGTTTCGGCGGCGCTTGCCTGACGGCGCAGGGGCGCCAGTTGCAGGCTGGCCTCGCGCTCCAGGTCGTGGGCTCGTTCGAGGTTGCGCCGGACCTCTCGCAGCTTGATCTCGGAGCGCTCGCGACGGCGTTTGTAGCGGCCCAGCCCGGCGGCCTCTTCGACCAGCGCGCGCCGTTCGTCCGGCTTGGCGGCCAGCAGGGTCTCGACCTTTCCCTGGCCGATGATCGAGTGCATCTCGCGCCCCAGACCGAGCTCGGCGGTGAGCTCGATGACATCGGTCAGACGGCAGGTCGCGCGGTTGATCGTGTAGGTGGTCTCGCCGCCGCGCACGACCCGCCGTCCGATGCTGACTTGCGGAGTCGGCACCGACAGCGCGCCGTCGGCGTTGTCGAAGGTGAGCTCGACCTCGGCGGCGGCCGCGGCGCGCCGGCCGTCGCTGCCGGCGAAAATGACATCCTGCATGGACGTGCCGCGCATGGTCGTGGGGCTCTGTTCGCCCAGGACCCACATGACGGCGTCGGCGATATTGCTCTTGCCGCTGCCGTTGGGCCCGATGACCACCGCGACACCGGGTTCGAAGAGCAGCTCGGTCTGCCGCGAGAACGACTTGAAGCCCTTCATGCGCAGCGAGCGCAGGTACACCCTCGGTTACACTCCACCGTCTGACGGATCGCGCGCAGGTTGCGGGCCCTGGCGCCGATCGTCGTCGGGGGCCACGGCTGCGGGCGGCTGCGCCTCACCCTCGTTGCCTTCGATGAGCGGCCCAGCCGTCGCACTGTGCCCGCCGTCCCTGCGGCGGCCGCGCAGGCGCACGCGCCGCCGCTTTGGTCTGTCGGCGCTGCTCAGCTCGCGCAGCGCCTCGGCGGCGGCATCCTGCTCGGCGCGCTTCTTGCTGGCGCCCACGCCGCGCCCCAGCGCGACACCGTCGACCACCGCTTCGAGCACGAATTCGCGGGCGTGCGGCGGGCCGATCGTGTCGACCAGCCGGTAGGCGACCGAGCGGCCCGTCTTGGCGAGCTGCTCCTGCAGCTCGGTCTTGAAGTCGACGTAGCTGCGCTCGGCGAAGGAGATATGCTCGGTGAACGCTTCGATGACGGCCGGCCGCACGACATCGAGGCCGTACGTGAGATAGACGGCGCCGATGAGCGACTCGGTCATGTCGGCAAGGATGTTCTCGTTGCCGACGAGCTGGTCGAGCTCGGCCTGGTCGTGGCCGACGCCAAAACGGCGCACGAACGCCGGCAGTCCCAGTCGGGTGGCGACCTTGGCGCAGGTGGCGCGGCTGACCACGTAGGCGCGCAGTCGCGCGAGACTGCCTTCGGAGTGATCCGGAAAGCGGCGATACAACTCTGTCGTGACGGCGAGGCTGAGCACGCTGTCGCCGAGAAACTCGAGGCGCTCGTACGAGCGGCCACGCTCCGCCACCCACGACGAGTGCGTGAAGACCTGGCGCAACAGCCCGTCGTCGAGCTGCTCCGCCAGGGCCAGCAGACGCCATCCCATCTGTCTGTTCTCC